>JAANMY010003081.1_pt1 | contig 14386 bp, 12 predicted proteins | sample 7279691 | NCBI WGS metagenome assembly JAANMY01 (sample SAMN14094543, study PRJNA606508) | bioreactor metagenome | isolation source: A lab-scale SPAN reactor treating ammonium-rich wastewater day 388 | place: Ireland: Galway | collected 2018-02-07
AGTTGCCGTCCAGGAGAATGCCCAGCGCCGCTCCCGCCGGATGCTGCCGGCCTTGTGGTAGGCAGGGGCGCCGGGGGTTCCCGCCGCGGTGAGGGAAGCGCCGCTCATCCGGCCATCTCCTTCGAGCGGCGGGTGACGCCGCGCAGCCCGCCAGGATTGGGATTCCGGCGGTGAACGCGATCAACCCGATGAGGAGGAAGCCGGAAGGCCCCGACTTCAGACCCTTTCCGTAACTCGATGCCGGACCGTTTTCCAGCCGGTCGGCTTTCCGCGTTTGGCTGTGAATGCCGGGTGGGCGCAGAGGCAGGCAAAGCCAATTGCCCGGTCGTCGTTGGGGAGTGCGCCGCCTCGCCGCCTCGCCCGAGGCCATCGTCCTTCCTCCTGCGCAGACGCTCGCTCTCGTCGCGCGAAGCCTCGTGTCGCCTCGGTTGTGATAAATGGCGGCCATAGCTATAGTAGCGATTCGATTCATTGGTTACGTACGGTATTGTCTGGCGCGGGCGGCCGCAAATCAATGATTCCTGCTCACCCCAGCGGGGGTGCGGCAGCAGAGCGCGAAATTCAGCCGGGCGGGATCGGGACGCGGGCGTTTTGTCCGCCGTGGCAACGTGCGGGACGCGCGCCGAGCCCAAAAGCCGCCCTCGCTCCGCCAGAAGCAGCCGCCACGCGCCCCGAATGGAGCGGAGGTCGAAACCTCAGAGACCTTTGGGGCGTAATTGTAGATAGTCAACCGGGATTTGGGGCAGCATTGGTCCATCCGGGCATCTTGAAAGTGCGAGGATCATGAAAAAGCTCATTTTCGCGATCATCGTGGTCGGCCTTCTGGGCGGGGCGTACATGCTGATTCTCTCGAGCGGCGGCGTCAAGCTGGGATTCCTCGAGGGCAAGCAGACGGAGACCAAACGGGGCGACCTGGTGCGTCCGATCACTGCCAGCGGAAAGATCGAACCGGCCAGTATCGTGCAGATCAAGGGTAAAGCGAGCGGCGAGGTCGTCGAAACGCCCTTCAGGGATGGGGCGACTGTTCGGAAGGGTGACCTGATTGTCAGGCTGGATCCGGTTGATGAGCAGAACAACGTTGACCGAGCCCAAGCCGATTATGACCGGGCGTTGATCGCTCAGAGAAACGCCGAACTGACCCAGGAGGAGCGGGAGAAGGTCGGAATTCCGGCGGCCAGGGCGAAGCTCGCCCAGGCTGAGGCTCGGCTGATTCCGACGAAGTACGAGTATGAGAATCAGATGAAGCTGAGGGAAAGGCGGGAGTTGACCGGGCTGGATACCACCTCCCCCAGGGAATTCGATGAGGCGAAGGCCCGGTACGACGAGGCCCAGGCGCTGGTGCAGGCGGCGACGGTGGAGGTGAAACAGGCGCAGCTTGGCGCCGAAATGGCCAAGCAGGAGGTCGCGGCGTCAAAGAAAACCGCGGAGAGTCTCAAGAAAACGCTTGATGATGCTTTTCAACGGCTCAAGGAAACCAAGGTCTATTCCCCGATCGACGGCATGGTGCTCGTCAAGCACGTGCAGATCGGCGAGCTGGTGATGAGCGGCAAGACGTCGTTCACCGGCGGCACCGTTTTGATGGAGATTGCCGACGTCAGCGACATCTACGCGGTGGTCAACGTGGACGAGGCGGACATCGGGGATGTGCGCGAGCTGGCCCCTCCATCGGCCGTCCCCGGCTATGTGGCCACGAGTACCGCCGGCGAAGCCCGGCCTGCGGGCTCACAGCCGGAGGCCCCCTTGGCGACGCTGCCCGAGGGCATGTTCGACAAGTCAGAAGTCGTTGAAATCACCGTCGAGTCGTTCCCGCAGGAAAAGTTTTCCGGCGTGATCGAGCGGATCGTATGGGCGTGGATCCTGACCATCCCGGCCGCGGGCGGCATCGCCTATGCGCTGCTGCGCCTGCTGGAGGCACTGGGCTGGACCTGAGCCTGCACCTGTACCTGCATCGCGTCCGTCGGGCATCGGTAGAACGGAAAACGCCGGCTAGCGCCGGCGTTTTTTCGTTGGCGCGCGAGGCGATGCCTACAACAGGTCGCCGCCGGCAGACATGCGGCGTTCCATCTCGTCGCCGGTGCCGCCGATTTCCAGCACCAGGCGGTCGATTTCCGCCGCATTGAGGCAGTCGTAGGGGCGGTTCTCGCACAGCTGCAGGTAGGGCACGCCGTCGAGCTCGCCGATCGCCAGGTAGCCCACCCGGCTCTGCCAGTTGAAGGCCAGCGCGCGGCGGGCGTCCATCCCGGTGGTAGGCGCGATCGCGGTACTGACCCGCAGGTAATTGCGGCCGTCGTCGTCCTGCAGCTCGGCGAGGAAGATCGCCTGGTGGCGCTTGCCCTGCGCCAGCGACAGCTCCACGCAGGCCACGAACGGATCCAGCAGGGTCAACCGGTAGCCGGCGGAAACCAGATGGCTGCGGATCTGCTCGAAGTTGTGCATGGCGGTCGGCGATCGGCGGGGGATGTCGGGCTATGCTAACCCGGAACATGAAGTCGCCGCCGTCCTCGCCCGAGCAACGCATCCTGGCCGCGATCCGGGCGGTGCCGCGTGGGCAGGTGGCCAGCTATGGCGCCATTGCGCGACGCGCCGGCCTGCCGGGTCGGGCGCGGTTGGTGGCGCGCATCCTCGGCCAGAACGACGATCCGGCATTGCCCTGGCATCGCATCCTGCGCTCCGATGGGCGCATCGCATTCCCGCCTGAATCGCCGGAGTTCACCGAACAATGCCGGCGCTTGCGCGCCGATGGCGTGGAGCCCCGCAATGGCCGGGTTCGCTTGCCAGAGGATGAAGGGACGCTGGATGCGGCCCTGTGGGCGCCGCGCTGAGCGGCTATGATGCGCTGCAATGTAACCGGAATATCGCACGGATGCCGTTCAACCTCCCCCGAGTCACCAAGGCGCTGCTGATCGCCAACGGCGTCGGCTTCCTGCTGCAGTGGCTGCTGGGCAATCAGCGGCTGGTGACCCTGATGCTGTGGCCGTGGGGCGATGTCGATTTCGACCCGGCCGGCATGGCGCCCGCGTTCATGCCGTGGCAGCTGGTGAGCTACAGCTTCCTGCATGGCGGCTTCCTGCATCTGGCCTTCAACATGCTGGCGCTGGCGATGTTCGGTGCGCCGCTGGAATACACCTGGGGCGAACGCCGCTTCCTGACCTATTACCTGGTGAGCGTGGTTGGCGCCGGTATCTGCCAGCTGCTGGTCGGTTCCTATGCGCTGGCGCAGGGTGCCGATCCGTATCCCACCATCGGCGCTTCCGGCGGCGTATTCGGCCTGCTGCTGGCGTACGGCATGCTGTTCCCGCACCAGCGGGTGATGCTGCTGTTCCCGCCGATCCCGATGAAGGCGCGCACGCTGGTGATCGTCTACGGCCTGTTCGAACTGGGCGTGGGCATCACCGGGCTGCAGCCGGGGGTGGCCCATTTCGCCCACCTTGGCGGCATGCTGTTCGGCTGGTTGCTGATCCGTCAGTGGCGCGGCCAGCCGCCGTTCGGCGGACGCGGTGGCCGGGGCGGGCCGAAAATGCGCATCGTGCGCTGAGCCGCCGACGTCTGGCGGGAAACCCGGAGCCCCGCCCCGGGTCGCTTCCCGTCCCGGGTTTACTCAGTTGAAAATCACCACGCGGCCTTCCGGCTTCGGCTGCATCGGCATGCCGGCCTTGCAGGCGTAGGCGACGCCGAAGGCGGGTTGCTGCATCACCGCGGCGTTGGCGCGCCACGGACCCGGCGCACGCACGTCCTGGCGGGCGCGGATCTCGGCTTCATCGCGGGTGACCTGTTGCGCCCACAACTGCGCCCAGCCGGTGTAGAAGGCCTTGTCCGCCTGTGCGCCGCCGTCCGGCCGCGCCGCAACCACCGCGGCATGGGCCAGTTCCAAGCCGGCCAGGTCGGCGATGTTTTCATCGCGGGTGAGCGCGCCGTCCACCCGGGTGCCGGTCAGGCCGGGATAGGGCAGGCCGGCGTACAGCGCCGTCACCTTCTGCGCCAGTGTCTCCCAGGCGCCGGTTTCGGCGGGGCCCCACCAGTCGCGGATCTCGCCCTTGGCATCGATATGACGGCCGCGGCCATCGATGGCGTGGCTCAGCTCGTGTCCGACCAGCGCGCCGAATGCGCCGTACTGGGCATCCACCGGCATCGTCGCCTCCAGCACCGGTGCCTGGAGCATGGCGGCGGTGACGATCAGGCGGTTGTGGGCGAGGTCGTAGGCCAGCGCCGGCTGCTGCGGTAGCACGTCCCAGCGGCGGTTGGCGTTGCCCTTGCCGATCCGCTTCATCTCCTGGCGATGGCGCCAGGTGGAGGCGATCAGCATATTGCTGCCGAAGCTGCCGCGGCCCATCGGCTGCACCGTGTAGTCAAGGTCGTAGCGCGGCGTGCCGATCTCGATGCGCAAGCGCTCGAGCTTCCTGCGCGCCTCGTCCTTCGCGGGTTCGCCCAGCAGGGTGCTGCTGCCCACCTGCTTCACCAGCATATCGCGGACCTGATCGGCAACGGCTTCGGCCTGCCTGCGGGTAGCGTCCGACAGGTGTGTGGCGGCGTACTCGCGGCCCAGCATCGGGCCAGCGGCCAGGTTGATCGCGTCCAGCGTCTGCTGCCAGCGCGGCGCGGGTTCGGCCTGGCCCAGCAGGACCTTGCCGCGGAAATCGAACGCGGCCTGTCGCCAGGACTTGGACAGATAGGGCGCCATCGCATCGCCCACCCGCCAGCGCAGGTAGGCCTGCCACTGCGCGGGCTTGAGCGACCCGACCAGCGCGTCGAGCTGGGCGAACATCGCCGGGTTCGCCAGCGATACGGTGTCGTCGTTCACGCCCTGCACCTGCAGGAACGCATCCAGCTGCAGGTTGCGGTACTGCTTGCCCAGCCCGGCGGTGGCAACCGGCGCGAAGGTGTTGCGCGGATCGCGCAGGTCCACCAGCGGGCGCGCCAGGCTGGCGATGCGTTTTTCCAGGTCCAGCACCAGCGCGGTCTGGGTTTCGATGTCCTGCTGCGCTACCCCGGTCAGCGTGAGGATTTTCCGGATGTAGTCGGCGTAGCGTGCCACCAGCGCCTTGGTATCGGCGTCCTGGCGGGTGTAGTAGGCGGGGTCCGGAAGGCCCAGGCCGCCCTGGCTGAAGTAGCCGAGGTGGCGGTCGAGGTCGCGCAGGTCGATGTCGGCGCCGAAATGGAAAGCGACCGGGATGCCGACCTGGTGCAGCGCGGCGATGGCCGGCGCGATGTCCTTCGGCTTGCGGATCGAATCGATGCGCTTGAGCAGCGGCGCCACCGGCGCGGCGCCGTCGCGCTCCACCGACGCTTCGTCCAGGCCGCTGGCCCAGAAGTCGCCCAGCAGCTTCTGCACGTTGTTTTGCGGCGCGCTCATGGCCGCGTCCAGCAGGTCGCGCTGCTGTTGCTGCGCGCGCGCGGTGAGCTGGCCCAGCGCGGAAATGGCACCGCTTGAAGGCATCGGGTTGGCGGCCAGCCAGCCCTTGTTGGCTTCGGCATAGAAATCGGTGCAGGCCGGGGGCGTCGCTGCTTTCTTCGACACCGGCTTCTTCTTCGCGGCCATGCCGGCGGGCGAGGCCAGTCCGGCGGCAAGGGCGATGACCAGGGCGATGGCAAGCGGGCGCGGTGTCGGCATGCGGTGGATCTCGTTCGCGGGGGAAGCGCCCGAGTTTAGCAGCGGGTTCCGACGCTGCCGGCGACGCCGGTTCAGCGCGACTTCACCGGGTGCCGGGGCGCCCGCCTGCGTGTTGGTGGCGCGGGCCGGAACCTGCTGCACTGGACTTGCCGCCCGGCAGCGGCTAGGTTTCGTCGCTTGCCTTCCCGACGAGGATGTCCGATGTCGAACCCTGTCAAAGCCGTGCCGCAGCTGACCCTGCGTGCGGTGATCCTGGCGATCGTCCTGGCGGTGATCCTGTCCGCCGCCAACGCCTACCTCGGCCTGTTCGCCGGCTTGACCATCGCCACCGCGATTCCCGCAGCGGTCGTCTCGATGGGCGTGCTGCGGCTGCTCGGCGGCGGCACGATCCTCGAAAACAACATCGTGCAGACCGGTGCGTCCGCGGGTTCGTCGATCGCGGCGGGCGTGATCTTCACGATCCCGGCACTGATCATCCTCGGCTACTGGGACGACTTCAAATATTCCTGGGTGCTCGCGATTGCCGGCCTCGGCGGCCTGCTCGGCGTGCTGTTCTCGGTGCCGCTGCGGCGCTCGATGATCGTCGAGGAGCCGCTGCCGTTCCCGGAAGGCAAGGCGGCCGCGGAAGTGCTGAAGGCGGGTGAGAACCCCGGCCCCGGCCTGAAGATCCTGGCCCTGTCGGCGACGCTGGGCGGGCTGATCAAGGCCGCTGCCGCCAGCGGCATGCGCCTGATTCCGGATACCGCCGCAGGCGCCGGCTTCTTCGGCAAGTACCTCGGCTACATGGGCACCAACCTGTCGCCGGCGCTGCTTGGCGTGGGTTACATCGTCGGGCTCAACATCGGGATCGTCGTCGTCTCCGGCTCGATCCTGTCCTGGCACATCGCCATCCCGCTGTACCACATGTTCTTCCTCGATACCGACCCGGCGCTGGCCACCAGCATCGCCGGCGCGGGCGCGGAAGACATCGCCGGCGCGATCTGGTCGGCCAAGATCCGCTACCTCGGGGTCGGCGCGATGCTGATCGGTGGCGTGTGGACGCTGTTCTCGCTGCGCAAGTCGCTGCTGTCGGGCGTGCGCAGCGGCATTGCGGCGGCGCGCAAGGGCAGCGGCGAACAGGTGGCCGAGACCGAGCGCGACCTGCCGATGAAGTGGATGCTGGTGGCACTGATCGCCTTCGTGGTGCCGCTGTTGCTGCTGTACCAGGCCATCGTCGGCATGTGGAGCGTGAGCATCCCGATGGCGATCATCATGATCGTCGCCGGCTTCCTGTTCGTGTCGGTTTCGGCTTACCTCGCAGGCCTCGTCGGCTCCTCCAACAACCCGGTGTCCGGCATCACGATTGCCACCATCCTGTTCGCCTCCGCGGTGCTGCTGGTGCTGCTCGGCGAGGGCGGCAAGATGGCGGTGGGCGCGTCCGGCGCGCCGCTGGGCGCAGTCGCCGCGATCATGATCGGTGCGGTGGTGTGCTGCGCGGCGGCGGTCGGCGGTGACAACCTGCAGGACCTCAAGGCCGGCTATATCGTCGGTGCCACCCCATGGAAGCAGCAGCTCATGCTGGGCATCGGCGCGTTTTCCTGCGCGCTGATCATGGCGCCGGTGCTGAACCTGCTGGCGCAGGCTTACGGCATCGGCGCGCCCACGCCCGAGCATCCCAACTCGCTGTCGGCACCGCAGGCCACGCTGATGGCCTCGGTGGCCAAGGGCATGTTCGGTGGCGAACTGCCGTGGACGATCATCGGCATCGGTGCGGTGGTCGGCGCGGTGATCATCGCTCTCGACGAGTGGCTGAAGGCCACCGGCAAAACCTTCCGCGTACCGGTGCTGGCGGCGGCCATCGGCATCTACCTGCCGCTGGAACTGATGGTGCCGATCTTCCTCGGCGGCCTGCTGGCCTACCTGGTGGAGAAGCGCCACGGCATGGTCGGAAGCCACGATGAAGCCGCGCGCGACCGCCTGCATCGCCCCGGCACCCTGTTCGCCGCCGGCCTGATCACCGGCGAGGCGCTGATGGGCATCTTCATCGCCATCCCGATCGTGCTGTCCGGCCGCGCCGACGTGATTGCCGCGCCGGAGAGTTTGCAGTTCGGCAAATACGTCGGCCTGGCCGTGCTCGCGCTGGTCGCCTGGTTGCTGTACCGCACCGGCGCCAAGGCCAACCCGAACGCCTGATCCATCGACGCCCGCGCCAGCGCGGGCGTCCCCATTTTTAGCTGCATGGAACCATCGCCATGAACCTTCGCCACGCCATCCTCCCGCTCGCCCTTGCCCTGTCGCTGCCCGTCGCCGCGAATGCCGCCCAGCGCGGTTTCGAAGTGCGTGACATGGCCTACATGGATCGCCATTCCGCGCCCACGCTGTCGCCGGACGGCCGCGTGCTGGTGTTCGCCAAGCGCGTGGTCGACAGGGAGACGAACAAGTCGGCCACCACCCTGTGGATGCGCAACCTGGCGACGCGCGACAACGCGCCGCCGAAGCAGGTGTCGCCGGAAGGCTGGAGCGTGAACTCGCCGGCGTTCTCCCCGGACGGCGGGACGCTGTACTTCATGAGCGCGAAGTCGGGTTCGATGCAGCTCTATGCAATGCCGGCCAACGGCGGCGAGGCCAAACGGCTGACCGATTTCGCCATTGACGTCGATGGCTACAAGCTGTCGCCCGACGGAACCCGGGTGGCGCTGGCGTTCGCGGTGTTCCCGGACTGCAAGGCCGACCTGGCGTGCACGAAGAAGAAGCTCGACGACGAGGCGGCGCGCAAGAGCACCGGCCTGCTGTTCGACCGCATGTTCATCCGCCACTGGGACGCGTGGAACGACGGCCGCCTGAACCGCGTGTTCGCGGCGACGCTGGGCGAGGGCATGCTGACCTCGGCGACGCTGCTGAGCGGCGACGTCCACGGCGACATCCCGTCCAAGCCGTTCGGCGACCTGTCCGATTTCGCGTGGTCGCCCGACGGCAAGTCGGTGGCGATGAGCGTGCGTCAGTCGAACCGCGAGGAGCCGTGGAGCACCAATTTCGACCTCTGGCTGGTCAATGCCGACGGCAGCGGCGCACGCAACCTGACCGCTGCCAACAAGGCCTGGGACGCCGGCCCGGTGTTTTCTGCCGACGGCAAGACCCTGTACTACCGCGCGATGGCGCGCCCGGGCTTCGAGGCCGACCGCTTCGCGCTGATGGCGATGGACATCGCCACCGGTAAGGCGACGGAGATCGCGCCGCGCTGGGATGCCTCCGCAGACGGCATCACCCTGTCCGCCGACGGCAAATGGATCTACACCACCGCGCAGGAGCTGGGCCAGCATCCGCTGTTCCGCGTCTCGCTGGCCAATGGAGAGGTAGAGGGCGTGGTGAAGGACGGCAGCGTTTCGGCCTTCGACCTGGCCGGACCCACGTTGGCGTTCTCGCGCAACAGCCTGAAGAGCGGTGACGTCATCGCCACCACCAGTGCCGACGGCAAGGCGCCGATCCGTGCAATCACCCCCACCGCCGGGCAGATGCTGCCGGACGTGGCCTGGGGCGACTTTGAGCAGTTCAACTTCATCGGCTGGAACGGCGAGACCGTGCATGGCTACGTGGTCAAGCCGTGGAACTTTGAACCCGGGAAGAAGTACCCGGTCGCCTTCCTGATCCACGGCGGCCCGCAGGGCAGCTTCGGCAACGGCTGGAGTTACCGCTGGAACCCGCAGACCTACGCGGGCCAAGGCTATGCGGTGGTGATGATCGACTTCCATGGCAGCACCGGTTATGGCCAGAAGTTCACCGACGCGATCAGCGGCCACTGGGGCGACCGCCCGCTGGAGGACCTGCAGAAGGGCTGGGCCGCGGCGCAGCAGAAGTACGCCTTCCTTGACGGCGGCAAGGCCTGCGCGCTCGGCGCCAGCTACGGCGGTTTCATGGTCAACTGGATCGCTGGGAATTGGTTTGATGAAGCCGGTCACTCGCCGTGGAAGTGCCTGGTCAGCCACGACGGCGTGTTCGAGAACAACGCCATGGGCTATGCCACAGAGGAACTCTGGTTCAGCGAGTGGGAGAACGGCGGCACGCCGTATGACAACCCGGCTGGCTACCAGAAGTTCAACCCCGCCAACCATGTCGCCAACTTCAAGGTGCCGATGCTGGTGATCCACGGACAGCAGGATTTCCGCATCCCGGTGGAGCAGGGCATCGCCCTGTTCACCGCCAACCAGCGCAAGGGCGTGGAGTCGCAGTTCCTGTACTTCCCGGACGAGAATCACTGGGTGCTGAAGCCGCAGAACAGCGTGCAGTGGCACGACACCGTCAACGCCTGGCTGAAGAAGCACATCGGCCAGTAGAACAGCAGCAGGACAGGACCCGGGTTCGCCGCAGCGGCGTGCCCGGGCCATCCACATCCGCGCCACGGCAGGCATGGCGGCACCGGCAGAACGCAGGGGTCGCAGGCAACCCCAGAGGAAATCCAAGGCATGACGGCAGCGGCACTCCCCGCCCCACTGATCGACAACGACATCGTCATCTTCGGCCTGATCGCCGGCACGCTGGGCCTGGTGTTCTGGACCGCGTCCAGGCCGGGTGGGTGGCAACGCTTCTACAACATCGTGCCGCCGCTGCTGCTGTGCTATCTGTTGCCGGGCATCTACAACTCGATCGGCCTGATCGATGGCGCCCACAGCAAGCTCTACAACCCGGTGGCCAGCCGCGTGCTGCTGCCGGCTGCGCTGGTGCTGCTGACCCTGTCGGTGGACCTGAAGGCGATCCTGCGGCTTGGGCCGAAGCTGCTGGCGATGTACGCGGCGACCTCGGCCAGCATCATGCTGGGTGCGGTGCTGTCGTTCCTTGCGATGCGCGCGATCGCGCCGGAAACCATGGCCGGCGACACCTGGGCCGGGATGGCGGCGCTGGCCGGCAGCTGGATCGGCGGCGGCGCCAACATGATGGCGATGAAGGAGATCTTCGACGTCGATGCAACCACCTTCGGCCAGTTCGCGGTGGTGGACGTGGGCGTGGGCTACGCATGGATGGCACTGCTCCTGTTCATGGCGCAGCGCGCCGCGCGCATCGACGCCCGCAGCGGCGCCGACACCACTGCGCTGGACGACCTGAAGCAGCGGGTTGAAGCCTATCGCGCCCAGCACGAACGCATTCCGACGCTGGGCGACATGATGGTGATCGTGGGCATCGCCTTTGGCGCGGTCGGGCTGGCGCACGCGCTGGCCGAACCGCTGTCGGCGTGGTTCGGCGCCAACGTCGGCTGGGCGCACACGGTCAGCCTGGACCAGCCGTTCGTATGGGTGATTGGACTGTGCACGGCGGCCGGCCTGGGCCTCAGTTTCACCCGCGCACGCGCGCTGGAAGGCGCTGGCGCTTCCACCATCGGAACCCTGTTGCTGTATTTCCTGATCGCGGCCATCGGCATGCAGATGGAAATCGGCGCCCTGTTCGACAAGCCCCTGTTGTTCCTGCTCGGCGTGGTCTGGCTGGCCATCCACGTGGTCCTGCTGTGGCTGGTCGGACGCCTGCTGAACGTGCCGTTCTTTTACTTCGCGATCGGCTCGCAGAGCCATATCGGCGGCCCGGCCAGCGCGCCGGTGGTGGCCTCGGCCTTCCATCGCTCGCTGGCGCCGGTGGGCGCGCTGCTGGGCACCTTGGGATACGCCACCGGCACCGTGCTGGCCTATTTCACCGGGCTGATGCTGCGCGCGCTGGCCGGTGCCGGCTGAAATCCCCGTTGGCAGCCATAGGGCGGACGCGCCGCCCGGGAGAGAGGCCGATGTTTCATTCCAGGGAACCGCAGTATCGCGTTGGCTACACCGGCCCGGAGCGCCGACGCGGCGAGCGCCGCGTCAACAGTGAGCGTCGGGAGATGATCCGGTTCGAACTGGACCGGGGGGAGCGGCGCAGCGGCAACGACCGCCGTCGCCAGAGCTGGGACGCGGCCAACTCGCGCTAGAGCCAGCCGATCCGCCGCAGGTAGCGGTACAGCAGCACGCAGAACAGTGCCACCACGCCGATCAGCACGGGATAGGCGTAGCGGCCCTGCAGCTCCGGCATGTGCTGGAAATTCATCCCGTACCAGCTGGCGATGAGCGTCGGCGCGGCCAGCAGGCCGGCCCAGCCGGCCAGCTTCTTGACGATCTCGCCCTGGGCCACGGTGACCAGCGAGAGGTTCACGTTCATTGCCGCCGCCACCATCTCGCGCAGGGTGTCGATGCTGTCGCCGACGCGCGCGGCGTGGTCCAGCACGTCGCGGAAATAGGGCTTCACGTCGTCGGGGATGGCGAACACCGGCGTGCGGATCAGCTGGGACAGGATGTCCTGCATCGGCGCCACCGACAGCCGCATCTGGGTCAGTTCCTTGCGCAGCGCATACAGGCGCTTGATGGTGCCGCGCTTGTAGCTTTCGGCGAACACATCCTGTTCCAGCGCGTCCAGCTCGGCCTCGAAGTCGGAGACGATCGGCTGGTAGTTGTCGACGATGAAGTCGAGCACCGCGTGCAGGGCGATGCTGGGGCCGTGCGCCAACACCTCCGGCTCGCGCTCGAGCCGCTGCCGCACCGGCGCAAAGCTGAGGGAGGCGCCGTGCCGCACCGTCATCAGGAAGCGCGGGCCGATGAAGACGTGGGTCTCGCCGAAGCGCACATGGCCATCGATCCGCTGAGCGGTATGCGCGGCGATGAACAGGGTGCTGCCGTAGGGCTCCAGCTTGGGCCGCTGGTGCGCATGGTGGGCGTCCTCCACCGCCAGGTCGTGCAGCCCGAATTCCTCCTGCAGCGCGTCCAGCAGGGACTCTTCCGGCTCATACAGGCCCACCCACACGAAGCTGCCATCGTCGACGGCGAGCACGTCGCTGATCTGCTCGAGGGTGATGTCCCGGCGCTGCCCGCTGCGGTCGTAGGCAGCGCAGTTGACCACGCAGGCGGGTTGGGCGGGCAGGCTGCTCATCGCCGCATCCTGCCTGCGCGGATCCGGGCCATCAAGCGCGGACGGGACGCGACCACAGCCGCGCGAACGCCAGATGCAGCGGCAGCAGCAGGGCGATCCAGTGGCCGTTGCGCTGCGGCACCGCCTGCAACCACAGCGGCAGGCAGGCCAGTGCTGCCAGCACCGCCACCGCCAGCAGCAGCGCGCGGAAGCGCGGCGAAGGCGTGCGCCCACGCAGCAGCGCCCAGGCACCGGGCAGCAGCAGTAGGCACAGCGGGTCCATCAGCAGCAGGTTGCGGTTGGCCCACAGGGCGCGGTGTTCGGTGAGCGCCCAGCCCATCGCCAGCACCGTGCCAAGCAACCCGCACAGCAACCAGAAGCCGCCGGCCAGTCCGGCCAGCGTGCGCGGGTAGCGCCTGCCCAGCGCCAGCGCGAGCAGTGCAAGGGTGGTGCCGGCCAGCAACCAGGGCCACAGTGGTTGCGCCTGCTCCACCGGTTCGGCGGCCTGCCGCTGCGGCAGCAGCTCGACCTCCGCCGCCACCAGCGGGCGGCCGTCGGCGCGGGTCACCTTGCGCAGGTCGTCGGCCAGCCGGCGCGGCAGGAAGCCCTGCTCCCAGCGGGTCAGCGCGCGGTCGCCAAACGGCCCGATCCCGATGTCGAAACCCAGCCACATCCACGGCGCGGGCGCGGCCAGGCGAAGTGATTCGCTGCGATAGGTGTCGCCGCTGGATCGGCCTTCCAGCTGCTTGCGCAGGCGCCCGTCCAGCGCGCGGTCGAGTGCGTCACGCACCCGCGTGGCACAGTTGTCGGTGTAGTAGTCGTAGCGGTAGCGCGCGTTCTCGGGCTTGGCGTTCTCGGCCAGGTCGGCGGCCAGCCGGCGCGCCTGCGCGGGGTCCAGGTCCAGCCATTGCAAGGTCGCGCCGCGTCCGACCTCGCGGTAGTAGGCCAGGTCTTCTTCCAGCGGCAGCGCCACCAGCAGGTAGCGCATCTCGCCCTTGGCGAAGCGCTGGGCGAAGCCGTCCTCTTCCAGGTCGAAGAAGCCGAAGTTGTAGCTGACCGGCCCGGGCCGCGCAGGGTCGTCGACCACGATGGCGTCGTGGCCGAAGCGCTCCCAGAAGATGTCGCCCGGGCCCATCGTCACCACGCCGATGCGCGGGGCAGGGGACTGCGCCATCTGGGCGGGTTGTGCCCGTGCAATCCCGGCTGCATGCAGCAGCAGGAAGAGCATGCACAACGCGGCCAGGCGCATGCTCCGCTCCGCCATTCCCGCCGGGTTGGAAGCGCCGGCCTCAGGCTTCCGCATGCACGCCCACATGCAGCGCGATCAGGCGGCGCGCATCGGCGCGGGCGACGCGGAAGGTGAAGCGGCCCAGGGTCAGCTCCTCGCCTGCCTCCGGCAGGTGGCCGATGGCCGCGGTGAGCAGGCCGCCGATGGTGTCGTACTCGTCGTCGGCGAAATCCGCGCTGAAACGCTCGTTGAAGTCGGAGATCGGGGTCAGTGCATCAACCACGAACTGGCCGTCGGCCTGCGCCGCGATCAGCACGCCCTCGTCGGCGGCATCGTCGTGCTCGTCGTCGATGTCGCCGACGATCTCTTCCAGCACGTCTTCGATGGTCACCAGCCCGGCCACGCCGCCGTATTCGTCGATCACGATGGCCATGTGGTTGCGCGACTGCCGGAACTCGCGCAGCAGCACGTTGAGGTTCTTCGATTCCGGGATCAGCACCGCGGGACGCAGCAGCTCGTGGATGCTCGCCGGGCCGTTGTCGGCCCACGGTGCCAGTGCCCGCGCCACCTCCACGGGATCCTCGAACAGCCGCAGATTGTTCGCCGTGTCCAGTCAGACGCCCAGCCACGGCGAATCGATCGCGGCCAGCAGGTCC
>JAANMY010003082.1_pt1 | contig 14385 bp, 11 predicted proteins | sample 7279691 | NCBI WGS metagenome assembly JAANMY01 (sample SAMN14094543, study PRJNA606508) | bioreactor metagenome | isolation source: A lab-scale SPAN reactor treating ammonium-rich wastewater day 388 | place: Ireland: Galway | collected 2018-02-07
GCATCGACGCCGCCGGCATCGCCGTCATGCGCACGGCAGGCCCGAACTGGCGCACCCCGCCGACCTCGACCACCATGCCGCGGGCCCGCAACTGCGCATCTTCCAGGCTCTCCTCCAGGCGCAGCACCGGCGTCACGCAGCAATCCACCGCATCGAAGACCGTCACCCAGTCGCGCTGACTGCGGCTGCGAAAGATCGCCGCCAGCTCGCCGCGCACGCGCGCGCCCTCCGCGCCCTCGGCCAGATGGCCGGGCTTGAGGTCCGCGCGCCCAAGGGCGTCGCACAGCAGGTGCCAGAACTTCTCCTCCAGCGCACCCACGGCCATGTGGCGGCCGTCGGCCGTCTCGTACACCCCGTAGCAGGGCACGCCGCCGCTCAGCAGGTCCTCGCCGCGCGGCCGCACCCGGCCATGGGCCAGCACTTCGGTGAGCGGGAAGATCGCGTGCGCGAAGCTCACGTCGGTCATCGACACATCGACATGACGGCCCTGGCCGCTCCTCTGGGCATCGAACAACGCGACCATGATGCCCATCACCGCGCCCATGGTGCCGCCGAGCAGGTCGCCGATCTGCACGTTGGACAATGCGGGCGCGCCGCCGGCGGTGCCGATCTGGTCGAGCACGCCGGCGTAGCCGAGGTAGTTGATGTCGTGGCCGGCGCGCGCCGCGTAGGGGCCGGTCTGGCCGTAGCCGGAGATGCTGCACAGGACGACGCGCGGGTTGCGCGCGGCCAGCGCCTCGTAGCCGAGGCCGAGGCGCGCCATCACGCCCGGGCGAAAGCCCTCGACGACGACGTCGGCACTCTCGACCAGGCGCAGGAACAGCGCGCGCCCTTCGGCGTGCTTGAGGTCCAGGCGCAGGCTGCGCTTGTTGCGGTTGACGACCTGGTAGAACCAGCTCGTGTCGCCGCCCATCGCGCCCATGGTGCGCGCGTAGTCTCCGGCGCCGGTGTCTTCGACCTTGATGACGTCGGCGCCGTAATCGGCGAGGTGCTGGGTGGCCAGGGGACCGGGAAGGAGACGGGTGAGATCGAGGACGCGCACGCCCTCGAGCGGCGCGCGGCGCGCGGCGGTGTGGTCTGGCATGAATGCTCCGGGGGCACGGCACGCGCGGTCGGCACACCTGCCCCTGGCCGGCGCCCCGGCAGCGCGCACGCGCCGTCTGTGACTATCGATAAACCCGCACGTCGTCGATGACCTTGCCGTCGTTGGCGAGCGCCCCCGCCGGCAGGAAGGCGACCTCGCCGCGCAGCTTGGTCAGCTCGCGGATGCTGGCGGCGACGGCGGAGGCCAGAGCCTCGCTGCCACCACCGGCAGCCTCGCACATCAGCGTCATGCGGTCGTTGTGGTCTGGATTATCCACCACCAGACGCGCGCGCGTGACCTCGGGGTGACGGCGCACGACCTGGGCGATCTGGCCGGGGTGCACGAACATGCCCTTGACCTTGGTGGTCTGGTCGGCGCGCCCCATCCAGCCCTTGATGCGCAGGTTGGTGCGCCCGCAGGGCGAGGCGCCGGGCAGCACCGCCGACAGATCGCCGGTGCCGAAGCGGATCAGCGGGTAATCGGGATTGAAGGTGGTCACCACCACCTCGCCCACCTCGCCCGGCGCCACCGGGTCGCCGGTGCCGGGGCGGACGATCTCGAGCAGCACGTCCTCGTCGACGACCATGCCCTCGCGCGCCGGGGTCTCGTAGGCGATGAGGCCGATGTCGGCGGTGGCGTAGGCCTGGAATGCGACAATGCCGCGCGCGGCGAAGGTCTCGCGCATGCTGGGCGGGAAGGCTTCTCCGGAGACGAAGGCCTTGGTGAAGGAAACGGTCACACCGAGCTCGTCGGCCTTTTCGAGCAGGATGCGCAGGAAGGATGGCGTGCCGACGTAGGCGTTGGGCTGCAGGTCGGCGATCGCCGCGAGCTGCTGCTCGGTCTGGCCGACGCCGGCCGGGAAGACCGTGCAGCCGAGCGCGTGCGCGGCGGTCTCCATCATCGAGCCGGCGGGGGTGAAGTGGTACGAGAAGGTGTTGTGCACCAGGTCGCCGGCACGAAAACCCGCGGCAAACAGGGCACGCGCCAGGCGGTAGTAGTCGGGCCGCGCGCCCTCGGGCTCGTAGAGCGGCCCGGGCGAGGCGAACACCCGCCGGCAGGCCGCGCCCCAGCCCACCGCCGAGAACCCGCCGAAGGGCCGCGCCGCCTTCTGCAGCTCGAGCAGCTCCGACTTGCGCGTGACCGGCAGCGTGGCGAGCGCCGCGCGGCTGGTCACCGAATCGGGATCGACGTCGGCCAGCAGCCGCCCGAACGCGGGCGCGGCGGCGCGCGCATGGGCGATCTGCGCCGGCAGACGCGCCAGCAGCTCGCGCTCGCGCGCCTCGGGATCGCGGGTCTCGCGCGTGTCGTGGAAATTCATCTGGGCTCCCCTGCTCGATTCTTTGTCCGGTTCGGCGTGGCGTGCTGCGCGCTTCAGCTCAGCCAGCGCTTGCGGCGGCGGTAATGCTTGATGTCGCGGAAGCTCTTGCGCCCTTCTCCCGCGAGGCCGAGGTAGAACTCCTTGACGTCCTCGTTGCTCGCCAGGTCCTTGGCCGCGCCTTCCATCACGATGCGGCCGTTCTCGACGATGTAGCCGAAATCGGCGTAGCGCAGCGCGACCATGGTGTTCTGTTCGGCGAGCAGGAAGCTCACGCGCTCCTTGGCGTTGAGGTCCTTGACGATCTCGAACACCTCTTCGACGATCTGCGGCGCCAGGCCCATCGAGGGCTCGTCGAGCAGGACCATGTTCGGGTTCGACATCAGCGCGCGCCCGATCGCGCACATCTGCTGCTCACCACCCGAGGTGTAGGCGGCCTGGCTGGTGCGGCGCGTCTTCAGGCGCGGGAAATACGTGTACACCTTGTCGAGGTTGGCGGCGATCTCGCCCTTGTCGCTGCGCGTGTAGGCGCCGGCGAGCAGGTTTTCCTCGATGGTCAGGTGGGCGAAGCAATGGCGCCCTTCCATGACCTGGACCACGCCGCGGCGCACGAGGTCGGAGGGCGACAGCGCCTCGACGCGCTCGCCGCGGTATTCGATCATGCCCTTGGTGACCTCGCCGCGCTCGCCCTTGAGCAGGTTGGAGATCGCGCGCAGCGTGGTGGTCTTGCCCGCGCCGTTGCCGCCGAGGATGGCCACGATGCCGCCCTCGGGCACCTGCAGGGACACGCCCTTGAGCACAAGCGCGACGTGGTTGTAGATCACCTCGATGCCATTCACATTGAGTAGAAGATTCGGTGCGCTCATCATTTCGTCCGGTAGATTCGGCCCCGCCACGCCGCGCGCGACAGGACCCGGATCGATTCCGGCCACCCGGCCGGCCGCACGCGGCGGCACGGTCGGGGGCCGGAAACAACATCAGGTGTTGCAGTCGCTGGCTTCGCGACGCTTGACCTGCTTCTCGGCGGCGTAGCGGTCGGCGGCTTCCTTGACCATCGGGCCGAGCACGCTCTTGTCCGCCTCGTACCAGTCGGCACCCATCACCCACTTGCTGCCATCCCAGGTGTGGACGCGCGCCCAGGACGAGCCCATGTGGTCCTCGCAGGTGGTCTTGAGCGGGCGGATGACGCCCTTCACGCCCAGCTCTTCAAGCCGCTTCTCGTCGAGGTTGAGGTTCTCGAAGCCCCAGCGCACCTGCTCGCCGGTCATGACCTTGCCTTTGCCGAACTTCTCCTGCGCCGCACGTACGGCCTCGACGCTCAGCATCGAGATGATCATGCCGCGGGTGTACAGCACCGAACCGACCTCGTCGCGCGGACCCGAGCCCTGGCCGGCGTCATGCACCTTCTTGAGGACGTCCTGCATCAGCGGATATTCGGTGCCGTTGGGATTGAGCGCCAGCGCGCTGTAGCCCTTGGCGTTGTCGCCGACGTCCTTGACGTCGGGCTCCGCGCCCGCCCACCACACGCCGAACAGCTTCTCGCGCGGGAAGCCGGTGGCGATCGCCTCCTTGAGCGCGGTCGAGTTCATCACGCCCCAGCCCCACAGCAGCGCGTAGTCGGGACGATCGCGGCGCACCTGCAGCCAGGTCGCCTTCTGCTCCACGCCGGGCGCGGTCACCGGCAGCAGTTGCAGCTCGAAGCCATGCATCTCGGCGCGCTTCTTCAGCGCCGGGATCGGCTCCTTGCCGAAGGGCGAGTCGTGGTAGATCAGCGCGATCTTCTTGCCCTTGAGCTTGTCGAGGCCGCCTTCCTTCTTGCCCAGGTGCTAGATCAGGATGTCGGCCGCGGTCCAGTAGCTCCCCATCAGCGGGAAGTTCCACTTGAACACGCCGCCGTCCTGCGAGGCCGCCAGGCCGTAGCCGAGCGTGATCAGCGGGATCTTGTCGACCGGCGCCTTGTCGGTGAGCGCGAAGGTGATGCCGGTGGCCTGCGGGTCGAACACGGCGGCGCCCTTGCCCTTCAGGCGCTCGTAGCACTCCACGCCCTTGTCGGTGGCGTAGCCGGTCTCGCATTCCTCAAAGGCGATCTTGACGCCGTTGATGCCGCCGGTGGCGTTGATGTACTTGAGGTAGTCCTGCTTGCCGTTGGCCCAGGGCACGCCGTTGGGCGCATAGGCACCGGTGCGATAGGACAGCAGCGGAAGGAACTGCTCCTGGGCCAGCGTTGCAAAGCTGGTCGCACCCAGGGCGGCGAGCGTGGCGGCGAGCACGAAAGGCTTGAGTTTCATTGATGTGTCTCCTCTTTTATGTGTCGGTGGCATGGCGTCCATGCCGGTTTGTGCATCCCTGCGACAAGCACTTCTGCCCGGCCCCCAGCAACCGGGCGGCGCTGCATCAATGGGGGAAGGGCCACAGCCGCAGCTTCTGCTTGCCCACGCTCCACAGCTTCGCCAGGCCATGCGGCTCGACGATCAGGAAGAACACGATGAGGGCGCCGAAGATCATGTGCACCAGGTGCGTGATCGTCGCCGTGGAGAGCGGAATGCCGAGCAGGTGCGGGATCTGGTCGAGCGCGAGCGGCAGCAGCACGATGAAGCCGGCACCCAGGAACGCGCCCGCGATCGAACCCAGGCCGCCGATGATGACCATGAACAGCAACTGGAAGGAACGGTCGATCGAGAACGCCGCCGGCTCCCACGCGCCGAGGTGGATGAAGGCCCACAGCACGCCGGCCACGCCGACGATGAAGGAGCTCACCGCGAACGCGCTCAGCTTGGCGTACATCGGGCGGATGCCGATCACCGCCGCGGCCACGTCCATGTCGCGGATCGCCATCCACTGCCGGCCGATGGCGCTGCGCACCAGGTTCTTGGCCATGAGCGCGAACACGCACACCACCGTCAGCACGAACAGGTACTTGGTGACCGGCGACTCGATCGGCACGCCGAACACGTCGAGGCGGGCCATGCTGACCGAGCCGGACGACGAGTTGTTGGTGAACCAGCCGATGCGCAGGAAGGCCCAGTCGGTGAAGAACTGCGCCGCCAGCGTCGCCACCGCCAGGTACAGGCCCTTGATGCGCAGCGACGGGATGCCGAACAGCACGCCGATCACGGTCGCCGACAGGCCGCCGAGCAGCATCGCCACGATCAGCGGCATGCCGTCGATGCGGACCATGAAGTTGTAGGCCGCATACGCGCCGACCGCCATGAAGGCGCCGGTACCCAGCGAGATCTGGCCGCAGTAGCCGACCAGGATGTTCAGACCCAGCGCCGCCAGCGACAGGATCAGGAAGGGAATCAGGATGGCGCGGAACCAGTACTCCGAGCCCACCAGCGGCAGCACCACGAAGGCGACCAGCAGCAGCAGGGCCATCGCCCAGCGCTCCTGGAAGATCGGAAAGATTTGTTGATCGGCCGCGTAGCTCGTCTTGAACTGGCCATTTTCTCTGTACAGCATTCGGATGTTCTCCCGGAGTCTTAGCCGCGTCAGACGCGATCGATGATCTTCTCGCCGAACAGCCCCTGCGGACGGACCAGCAGGAAACCGAGCGCGAGCACGTAGGCGAACCAGATTTCGATGCCACCGCCGAGCATCGGCCCGAGGTAGATCTCCGACAGCTTCTCGCCGACGCCGATGATGAGGCCGCCGATGATGGCGCCGGGCACCGAGGTCAGGCCGCCGAGGATCACCACCGGCAGGGCCTTGAGCGCCACCAGCGACAGCGTGAATTGCACGCCGAGCTTGGAGCCCCAGATGATGCCGGCGACCAGCGCGGCAAAGCCCGCGACCGACCACACGATGACCCAGATCTTGTTGAGCGGGATGCCGATCGATTGCGCTGCCTGATGGTCGTCCGCCACCGCGCGCAGGGCGCGGCCGGTCTTGGTCTTCTGGAAGAACAGCGCCAGCACCACCACCAGCAGCGCGGCGATCACCGCGGCGACGAGGTCTTCCTTGCTGATCATCACCCCGCCCTCGAACATGCCCTCGAGGATGAAGGCTGGATCCTTGGGCATGCCGACGTTGATGTTGTAGATGTCGCTGCCGAAGAGCGTCTGGCCGAAGCCGTCGAGGAAGTAGGCGATGCCGAGCGTGGCCATCAGCAGCGTGATGCCTTCCTGGTTGACCAGCTTCGACAGGCACAGGCGCTCGATCGCCCACGCCAGCACCACCATCACCGCCATCGCGGCGACGAAGGCGAGCAGGTTGGCGAGCAGCAGGCTTTCGAAGCCCAGCCACTGCGGAATCCACTCCGCGAAGCGCGACATCGCCAGCGCGGCGAACAGCACCATCGCGCCCTGGGCGAAGTTGAACACGCCCGAGGCCTTGTAGATCAGCACGAAGCCCAGTGCGATCAAGGAGTACAACATGCCGGCCATCAACCCGCCGAACAAGGTTTCAAGAAAGAATCCCATGGTGTTCCCCGTTCAGTGCGACGTGCCGAGATAGGCACTGATGACGTCTTCGTTGTTGCGCACCTCGTCGGGCGCGCCGTCGCCGATCTTCTTGCCGTAATCCAGCACCACGACCCGATCGGAGATGTCCATCACCACGCCCATGTCGTGCTCGATCAGCACGATGGTGGTGCCGAACTGGTCATTGACGTCGAGGATGAAGCGGCACATGTCCTGCTTCTCCTCCACGTTCATGCCCGCCATCGGCTCGTCGAGCAGCAGCAGCGAGGGCTCGGCGGCCAGCGCGCGGCCGAGTTCGACGCGCTTCTGCAGGCCGTAGGGGAGTTGGCCGACCGGGGTCTTGCGCACGTTCTGGATCTCGAGGAAGTCGATCACCTCCTCCACCTTCTCGCGGTGGGCGATCTCCTCCTTCTGCGCGGCGCCCCAGAACAGCGCCTGCTGGAAGAGGTTGGATTTCATCTTCAGGTTGCGCCCGGTCATGATGTTGTCGAGCACGCTCATGCCCTTGAACAGCGCGATGTTCTGGAAGGTGCGGGCGATGCCCTGGCGCGCCGCCATGTAGGGCTCGAGGCGCTGGCGCTCCTGGCCGCGATACATGATGCGGCCTTCCTGCGGGTGATACACGCCATTGATCACGTTGAGCATCGAGCTCTTGCCGGCGCCGTTGGGGCCGATGATCGAGCGGATCTCGTGCTCGCGGACGTTGAAGCTGATGTCGGTCAGCGCCTTCACCCCGCCGAAGCGCAGCGAGATGTTCTGCAGGTCGAGGATGACCTCGCCCTGGCGACGGGCCGGCGCGTTGCCGGCGGCCGTCGAGCTGGAATTCATGTCGGTCATGTCCATTCCTCGTCCCCTCAGGCCGCGCGCTTGCCGGCTTGCGGCGCGAAGGTCTTCACTTCCTCGATGCGCAGGTCGGCCGAGACCTTGCCGGTGCGACCGTCCTCGTACTTGACCTGGGTCTCGACGAACTGGGTCTTCTTGCCCTCGAACATCGCCTCGATCAGCACGCCGTACTTCTCGGCGATGAAGTTGCGCCGCACCTTGCGCGTGCGGGTGAGCTCGCCGTCGTCGGCGTCGAGCTCCTTGTGCAGGATCAGGAAGCGCTTGATCTGCGAGCCGCTCATGTTGGGGTCGGCGGCGAGGTCGACGTTGACCTTCTCCACGCAGTCGCGGATCAGCTCGTACACCGCCGCCTGCTGCGCCAGGTCGGTGTAGCCCGAGTAGGCCATGCCCTTCTTCTCGGCCCAGTTGCCCACGGCCTCGAGGTCGATGTTGATGAAGGCGGTGGCGAAGTCCTTGCCGGCACCGAAGGTCACCGCCTCCTTGATGTGCTGGAAGAACTTGAGCTTGTTCTCGATGTAGTTGGGCGCGAACATCGTGCCGTCGGCCATCTTGCCGACGTCCTTGGCGCGGTCGATGATCTTGAGGTGGCCGTCCTCGTCGAAGAAGCCCGCGTCGCCGGTCATGAAGTAACCGTCGGCGTTGATCGACTCGGCGGTGGCGTCCGGGCGCTTGTAGTAGGCCTTCAGCAGCATCGGTCCCTTGACCAGGATCTCGCCGTTGTCGGCGAGCTTGACCTCGACGAAGGGCGCGGGCTTGCCCACCGAATCGAGCTTGATCTGGCCGTCCGGCTGCAGGCACACGTAGGCGCAGGTCTCGGTCTGGCCGTAGAGCTGCTTGAGGTTGATGCCGATCGAGCGATAGAAGCGGAACAGGTCGGGACCGATCGCCGCGCCGGCGGTGTAGGCGACGCGGATGCGGCTCATGCCGAGCACGTTCTTGAGCGGCCCGTACACCAGCAGGTTGCCCAGCCAGTACTGGAAGCGATCGCCCCCCGACACCGGCTTGCCATCGAGGATGTCGGCGCCGCAGCGGCGGGCGACGTCCATGAAGTGGTGGAAGATCTTGCGCTTGAGGGCGCCGGCGTCCTCCATGCGGATCATCACCTGGGTGAGCAGGTTCTCGAACACGCGCGGCGGGGCGAAGTAGTAGGTGGGGCCGATCTCGCGCAGATCGTTCATCACCGTCTCGCCCGACTCCGGGCAGTTGATGGTGAAGCCCGCCACCATCGCCTGCGCGAACGAGAACAGGTGGTCGCCCACCCAGGCCATCGGCAGGTAGGACAGGATGTCCTCCTTGTCGGTGAGCTTGTCGAACTGGATCGCGCCGCGCGCCGCGGCGATGAAGGCGCCGTGGGTCTGGCACACGCCCTTGGGCTTGCCGGTGGTGCCCGAGGTGTACAGCATGATCGAGATGTCATCCGACGCCCCCTTGGCGATCTCGCCATCGAGGAAGTCCGACTGGTTGCGGTCGTGGATCCGCCCCATCTCCTGCAGCTCGTCCAGGCCCATCAGCACGGTCTGGGTGTAGTGGCGCATGCCGCGCGCGTCGTCGTAGATCACGTGCTCGAGCATCGGCGCATCGGGCAGGATCTCGAGCATCTTGTCGACCTGCTCCTGGTCCTCGACGATGGCGAACTTGATCTCGGCGTCCTGCAGCACGTAGACCATCTCCTGGGCCACGGCGTCCTGGTACATCATCACCGGGATGCCGCCGAGGCACTGGCAGGCGGCGACCGACCAGTACAGCCGCGGGCGGTTGTCGCCGACCACGGCGAGGCGGTCGCCGCGCTTGAAGCCGAGCTGCGCCAGCCCGCAGGCGATCGCACGCACGTTCTCGGCCACCTGCGCCCAGGTGTAGGTCTGCCAGATGCCGTATTCCTTTTCGCGCATCGCCGGGTGCTGCGGGCGAAGCTTCGCGTGGTGCATCAGCCAACGCGGGAAGGTGTCCAGTCCCGCATCGCCCTGCCCGTGGTCGGACGCGCTCGTGCGTGTGTCCATGCCACACTCCTCCTTTGGTCTTGTCCTGTCTGTCTCCGCACCCGGGCCATGGGTGTATTTGTTGAAGGCCCGGGCGGGACGCGAGAGCGCGTCCGATCCAGTTCAGGCTGGAGTGTGGCAAGCCACCTTTGCGCAACTGTTTGTGGAATGTACTGAATTGTTGCAAGTCGGACGGAGACGCGGCGTCGCGCTGCGCACTGCGGCGGCGCTTCAGGCGGGGAAGGCGATCCGGTACTGCGACTTGCCGCCCTTCTTGGCCTCGTACATCGCCGCGTCCGCGCGCCGCAGCAGTTCGCCGATCTGCTCGGGCGGAAAATGGGTATATACAACGCCCAGGCTGGCGCCGACGGACACGCGCACGCCACCGGGAACCGAGAACGGCAGGCCGAGGGCGTCGACCAGTTTCCCGGCAATGGTCCTCGCCACCGACACCGAGTTGAGCGTGTGGAGCAGCACCACGAACTCGTCGCCGCCGATGCGCGCCACCTTGTCGCTGCGGCGGACGATGGCTTCGATCCGGCGCGCGACCACCATCAGCAGCTCGTCACCCGCCTCGTGGCCGTGGCTGTCATTGACGGCCTTGAAGCCGTCGAGGTCGATCAGCAGCAGGCCAAGCCCTGCGCGCTCACGCTCGTCCCCGACGAGGCGGGCGTAAGCCTCTTCGAGGCCGCGGCGGTTGAGCAAGCCGGTCAGCGGGTCGCGTGCGGCCTGAGCTCGCGCCTGGCTTTCGGCACGCTTGCGCTCGGTCACGTCGTTTACGATGCCCTGCAGCAGGCCCCCGACGCTCTCGAGCGGGTTGAGCACCACATGCAGCCAGCGCAGGCGTCCGCCGGCGTCGCGACACTCGAAGTCGGCGCCCTGCCAGGGGCGTCCGTCCGCCGCCTCGCGCAACATGTGTCCGAAGCGGTCGTCGGGATCCACGAAGCGCGTCGCCAGCAGGAACCCGACGCTCGACGCGTCGCGCTCGGGCAGTTCGAGCGTGCGCGCGAGCCACGGATTCCAGTCCGACAGCCGCCCTTCGCGGTCGATCGTGAACAGGCCGGTCTCGGCATTCTCGAAGATCAGCCGCCACTTGCGCTCGGCGGCGACGTGCAGGCTGCGGGTACGGCGCTCCTCGGCGAGCGCCACGCTCATGTGGTCGATGAGCGCGTTGATGTTGCTGGCGAGGCGGCCGATCTCGTCCTTGCGGTGGCCGGCCGGCGCCTGGACATGCTGACCGCTGACCACATTCAGGCTGTGGAGCTCGTCGGACAGGGTACGGATCGGGCGGGTGACGCCGCGGGTGACGACCCACGCCACCCCGAGTGTGATCGCCACGACCTCGAAGGCGAGGATCAGCGCGATCAGGCGCGCGTAATTCCCCGCTTCGCGCGCAATCGTGTCCTTGGCCGGCAGTACCTTCAGGCTGCCGACGACCTCGGCATCATCGAACGGCGAATGCAGCGTACGGACGATTTCGCCCGCATCCGTGCCGGCGGTGCGCGCGGACGAGCGCCCGGCTTCGGCGAGCACCAATGCGTCGCCCTCGATCGCCGCCCGCGCAATGCTGCGGTTGCTCAGCAAGCCGGTCACGACCTCGCGGGCGAGCTGATCGTCATGAGCGAACGCGGCCACGCTCGCCGTGCGATCAACGGTGGACATGATCTCGCGCAGCACGCTGGTGAGGCGGTCGCGCTCGACGCGCTCGATCAGCAGCGCGCTGCTCCACGCCACCAGGCTGCCGATCAGCCCGCCGATCAGCAGGATCAGCACGGTGGCGCGAAAGGCGAGCCCGCGTCCGCGCACGACTAAGGGCGGCACGCGGGCTGAAAGCGCGGGAACGGGTGCAAGGTCAAGGCTCAAGCTGGAACAGGACCTTCACTCGCGGATCGAGCAGGTCGGCGTCGATGTAGGTCACCACATTGCGTTCGGCGAGCACCGCCGCGAGTGCGTCCTCGCTCGAATCCAGCCGCAGCGGCGGCTGCGTGCGTCCGGAGAACTGCAGGCGCGCCCAGTAGGCATTGACTTCGGCGAGATTGCGACCGAGCAGCAGTTGATAGAAGCGTTCGCGCAGCGACTCGACCTCCACCACCGCGACCGGCTCTCCGGTGGGCAGCCGCTTCAGGCGGCCGAGGAAGATGCGGCTGACCTGCTCGCGACGGAGCGAGTCGATGGTGCTCTCGCTGTGCGTGATGACGACGAGCTGTCCGGCGCGGGCCGGGCTCGCGGCAAGGACAGTGAGAATGGCCACGAGAAGCGCGATGAACCTTGGCGTCATGAACATGAGCATGACCCCTCAGAACACGAAATCCAGCGTCGCAGACAACAGCGTGAACGAACGTGCATCGGTACGCCTGCCGCCAGCATCGAGCAGCGCAGACGAACGCTTGGCTTCGATGCGATCGGCCTGGACCTTGAATGCGGCATTGTCGGCGAAGTCGTAGCGCACGCCGATGCCGGCGGTGTATTGGTCATGGCGGGTGTAGTTGTCCGCATGCGACCAGATGTAGCTCAACACCGGGCTGTTGATTCTCGCTAGATCAATCTGCCGATCGACCGGATCGATGATGCTGCGCGAGTAGGTGACGAACGGCTTCCAAGCCCCGCGGCGATAGGCTGCCGTGACGCCCATGCCCCAGCCCTCGAAGCCCGGATAGACGGTCATCGACATGTCGGTGCCCACCGCCTGCAGCGAGAACGGGCCGCGCTCCCAGCCGACACCCAGGCCAAGATAGGAAATGCGGTTCGATTGGGTGATCTCCGCCGCCCGCGCGGCGGCATCCGGAAAGTAGGCGGCAACGGGCTGCAGGACCCTCAGCAACGGATCGCTCTGCCTGTCGCGCGTCGTCACCATGCTGCCCCATGACAGCTTCAGGCTCAGTTCCTCGCCGACCCAGTCCAGCGTCGCACCGAAGGTGCGCCCCTGGTCGAGCGCATAGACGGCGTCGTTCAGATAGACATCGCCGCGCGTACGCCCGCCGAAAAGCTTGAAGCGCAGCAGCCCGGGCCCGAGCGCGTGCTGGAAGGCGGCATCGACACCGTCGAAGGTGTCGAAGGTGAGTCGGCCATAGACATCCGCATACGGGCGCACCGTCGTATAGGCGTAACCGACGTGGCGCGAATCGCCATCGAGATAGATGTCGACCGCCATGCGCCCGAAGCGGAACTCGGACCAGGCATTGGGCAGGTACTTGACGAATGCCCAGGTGAGCTGGGGCGTCCATTTGCGCTCGACGTCCTGTCGGGTCACGGCCTGCGCCATCACCGACCAGCGCGAGTCGAGCACACCATTGACCTGCACGCCGAGCACGCTGTCGTTGCGGATCTCGACATGGCCCTCGCGGACACCGCCGCGCTGATCGACACTGCGCCGAAAGCGCGTGTCGTCCTCATCGTGATGTGCGGCACCGACCGTTCCGAACCCATTTACCGCCCAGCGCGACAGGGTCGCCTCGTCCGTCCCGACCGCCTGTGCCCTTGCGCTGGGAAGGCCCGCCACACACATCAACGCGGCCAGCGCCGCAGCAATCCTGTTCATCTCGATAACAATCAATATATTTATGACCAACCTGAAAGGCAGACTGATAAAGCACCAAAAAAACCATACTCGCCAATTTTCACTGACCCATGACCCGCGGCCATGATTCAGATCAGAAGCCGCGCGAATTCTTCAGGATTCTGCCGGATTCGCGCTAGACTGCCGCGGTTGCGACCACCCGGAATGGGTGCCAGCACGACGTCACGCACTCGGGAAGATTCGTCGATGGAACGCAAGGAATTCACCAAACCCGTCCACGTCACCACCTGGATGGCCGTCTTTCTCGCGCTGGTGGCGGTCCTCGCCGCCGTGCTCGTACCCCAACTCAAGCACGCCTTCATCGCCAATGCCGCGTTCAACGGGGTGATCCTGTTCGTGCTGGCGGTCGGCATCGTCGTCAATCTGCGCCAGGTTTGGCGCCTGCAGCGCGAAGTGTTGTGGATCGAGGACTTCCACAAGGCCGACCCCGACGCCCTTCAGGGCAGCCTGCGCCCGGTGCTGCTGGCACCAATGGCGCGCCTGCTGTCGAGCCGCAAGCGCGGCCAGTTCCACCTCTCGCCCGCCTCCACCCGCTCCATCCTCGACAGCGTGCAGATCCGCCTCGAGGAACAGCGCGACCTGTCGCGCTACCTGATCGGCCTGCTCATCTTCCTCGGCCTGCTCGGCACCTTCTGGGGCCTGCTCACCACCATCCGCTCGATCGGCGAGATCATCGGCGGCATGAGCGTGGGCGCCGACCCGGTGGCCATGTTCGAGGCCCTCAAGACCAAGCTCGACGCGCCGCTCGGCGGCATGGCGACCAGCTTCTCGACCTCGCTGTTCGGCCTCGCCGGCTCGCTCATCGTCGGTTTCCTCGATCTGCAGTCGGGCCATGCGCAGAACCGCTTCTACAACGAGCTCGAGGAATGGCTGTCGCACATGACCAAGCTTCCCTCGGGCGTGGGCATCGAAGGCGAAGGCAACGTCCCGGCCTACGTGCAGGCCCTGCTCGAGCAGACCGCCGAGAGCATCGAGCGCATGCAGCGCTCGGCAGTGGAATCCGAGCGCGAACGCCGCGCCACCGCCGAGCACCTGGGCGAACTCAACAACCAGCTCACCCGCCTGGCCGACCTCATCACCCGCGAGTCGCGCGACCTGTCGACGCTGTCGGCCTCCCAGGACGACCTGCGCGGCCTGATCCGCCAGCTCGCCCAGCAACCCGCCCTGGGCGC
>JAANMY010003089.1_pt1 | contig 14327 bp, 10 predicted proteins | sample 7279691 | NCBI WGS metagenome assembly JAANMY01 (sample SAMN14094543, study PRJNA606508) | bioreactor metagenome | isolation source: A lab-scale SPAN reactor treating ammonium-rich wastewater day 388 | place: Ireland: Galway | collected 2018-02-07
ATTGCTATTTCGACTGAAGATGCCTACGGTCGCTGTGATATTGACAAAATCATCGGCGTCGCCAACAGCTATGGCCGCTGTGTGATCAAAAGAGCGTACGGTGACTGGACCCGCTTTACCCGCTACCGTCAGGAGTTGCTGGAACAGGCCATCGATCTGACCCAGCTATTTCGCTATGGGAACTATACAAAAAAGAATAGCGCGGATATTGTGATGGCCGTGGATGTGATCGAGGCTGCCTTGACCAATCCCACCCTGAAAACCTTCGTGCTGGTAACCGGTGACAGTGACTTTACAGCCGTTGCCCGCAAACTGCGCGGCTATGGCCGATATGTGGTTGGGATCGGTCTGCGCGACGCCACCAGCGATCTCCTCGTGCGTTCCTGTGATGAATTTGTGATCTACGACAGTTTGATGGAGCGGGACGAAAACACTTCAGGCTTCCAGGTGGACGAGGTCCGGCGGCTGGTCTTGGCTATTCTGCAACGGTTGACCCCCGGCTTCGAGAATGGGCGGATTCCTCTTGCCGCCCTGACAGAGGAGATGGCAACCCTGCGCCCGGATATGACGGTTACGCCCCTGGGCTTTCGGGATATTCCCCACTTTCTGGCAAGCCAGCGGGAGATCGCACTCTTTACAGACTCGAACGGCGAAGTACAGGTGGCGTTTCGTTCCAGCCATGCATCCCGCCAGGAGATCGACCAGACGCTCCAGTACCGCACAGCCCTCAGCACCGCGGGCTATCAACTGGTGGAGCGGGAGATTCGCCAGGATGTGTTACAGGCGCTTTTCGGGCTGCTAAGCAGTGAACCGGCTACCCACACTCTGGACGAAGCCATCCGCCGCCTGAAGGAGCAGTACGACGCAGACAACCGGCTGCGCAGCCGGGATGATATTCAGGAGGTGGCCCGGCTGCTCAAGCAGGCCGACGTGCTGGAAAACCAGCCCGACTCCTGGGAATTGGACCCTCTCTCCCTGCGGCCCACTCTGGCGGCGGGCGAGTTTATACAACGCTGCGAAGGCGTTTATGTGGCGGCGTTGATGCAGCGCAACCTGGCGATTGACGACGAGATGGTGGCGCGCCTGCTCTATGGCCGGGCCGACGCCCTGGCCGAAGTCCAGGCCCTGCGGGAGTTGGTCGGCACAAAGCAGAGCAACAGCCAAATTCCCTTGCATTTGGGCAACGGACACCAATTGCCCCGCCATCTGGCCGAAAATCTGGACGCCCGTGTCGCCCTGCAGGATATGGTGAATTGGCGGTTGGAGGAGAAGCCAACCCTGGAAGAGGCGGCACGGCTCAATGCCCAGGGGCTGGAGATCCGCACGGCCGATTTTGAACAGGCCCGGGTCTATTTTCTGAAGGCCGCCAAAATGATGTACCAGCTTCTGCTGGAGAAAGCACCCGGTGCCAATCTGATGGATATGGAGTGGTATCTGGCAAGCTACTGCGCATCCACCGCCGGCGCGCACTTCTCTCGCCACAACTATCCCCGGGCGATTCTCTACTATCAGGCCTTCTTTGCCATCGTAAAGGAGACCGAACCGGTTTGGGATCGGGTACGCAAGCTGGTACCGCCTATGCTCTCCTTCTACTTTACCATTGCACCCAACGAATTCAGCGACCTGTTGAAGGTTGCGCCAGGCCGTACCCATCCCGCCCGGCTCTGTGTGCTGCTGCACAACCACCGCAACGAAGGGGTGCGCCGCCGCTGGCTGGAATTGGTCCGGGAGATCGTGCGTATCAACCCGACACTGCTGCGGGGAATTATTCAGCGGCTGGCCTTTTTGGAGGACGAGGACCAACTGATTGGCAGCCAGGAGACACGGGCATTCCTCGCCCGGCTGCTCAGTGGGGAGCCCGTGGGGGATGATCTCCTGCTGGCTGGGGCATCAGATGGATCGGGGATAGAGGAAGACGAAGAACCCAGCACAGAAATTGAGTTTGCCTGAGCGCGCCCGGCCTGGCTCACTCCGGTCCAACACCGGCCAGAGTCTGGAAGGTCTGCTCCAAATGGGCCACATCATTCATCCCCAGCACAAGATCGTGGCCCGCGCCATTGCCATCGGCGATCCGCACCCGAGAAATGGACGTGTTGGAGGTCTGCAAAAAGCGCTTGTTGGGCAAAGAAAGACCCATCAGGTGGGAAAGGACGGTTTGCAGCACGCCGCCGTGAAAGAAGATCAGCACCCGTCCGCCGGGATGACGGGCGGCAATGGCGCGCACAGCAGCCACGGTGCGGCTCTGGGCCTGCCGGTAGCTCTCGCCGCCACCCCGCACCTGATCCGGATCCATCACAGGATAGGCTGCGGCCCACTCATCGGGGAAACGGCGCTGAATATCGGCAAAGGTCAGCCCAGACCACGCGCCTACATCGATCTCGCGCAGGGCGGGTTGGGGCAGAATTGGCAGCCCGATGGCCTGGGCGGTGGGCCGGGCAGTCTCCATTGCCCGTTGCAGATCGCTGGCATAGAGCGCGCAGAAGGGGGAAAGCGTGTGGATGGGGGCCAACCGTTGGGCCAGCAACGCCGCCTGTTCGTGGCCGAGGGGAGAGAGAGGCAGATCGTTCTGCCCCTGATAGATTCTGTCCCGGTTACCGACGCTCTCCCCGTGGCGAATCAGCCAGAGTTCTGCGCTCGTTCCGGTGGCGGAGGACATATGCGTTCCTTATGGAAATGGGCGGCGTAACCGTCGCCCTGAGACTTAGGACTCGTCAAGAAATTCCATCCGGTGCGTCGCACTGTCCACGAAATGACTCTAGTCCGCACCTCATCTGGACAGTGCGACGCACCAAAACGGGAAGTTATTCTTTGACAAGCCCTAAGTAAGCTTCAAGAAATAAGTTACCGGTCTGATTCCGGGAATCGGCCAGGCGATGACGGGAAAGCCGAGAGATATTGTGGCCGATTCCCGGAATCGTCTCCGCTAAATTTTTAGAACACGAATAGCACGAATTTTTCTGCGTAATCGGTGTCCATCTGCGAAAATCTGCGTTCAAATGCTTTCCTGGCATCACTACCCTGCTTCAGGGCTGGCAAACGTCCAGTATCGCGCCGTCTGCCGTGTAGACAAGAATAGCGACCTCCTCCACGCAGTGCTCCCTAATCAGCCCCTCGATGGAGCGCAGAGTACCCGTGTAGGTAAAATAGCGAATGTCCGGCCATTTGAAAAGATAGGATTGACTCTCGCTGACGGGCACCCGCACCAGCTCCCCATCGGGAATCTGCCAGGTGGCCCAGGGCGGCACAAAGAGATTGTTCGTATAGATACCTTCGGCCAGACTCAATGACCTGGCGCGCAGCCCCGCCACATCGGCATAAAAGGCATCGGACTTGGCTGTGAAGTCGTCCCTCTCCGTAGCATAGGCAGTGCCCTCCCCATCGGTGCTGCGGGCCTGTACCACAAACCAGAGAGCATTGGCCGGCAGCCGCAGCCAGGTGGCATATTTGGGCCAGCTAAAGCTCAATTCCCCAGGGCGGATGACAGCCCGCCCGTCGCTGATAATCAGCGCATAATTGTCGCTCAAATCGAGGCTGCGCTCGGTATCTGTATAGACAAGAGTCAGGTTATAACGCCCGCTTAGATCGCCCAACGCCAGACGCCCCTGGGCCGGCGACAGGGAGGCAGGGCCTGCCGCGGGGGCAAAGATACCGCCAATCTGCGCCAGCAGTGTAATGCTTTGGGTCTGGGTCACTTCGACCGCTTGCAGTAGTGCCTCCACCCGGTAGTTCAGCAGGGGATAGGGCTGTTGGCTCTCCAGAGTCAGGGAGAGCGCGCCAGATTCCTCAATCAGTCCCAGGATCAGATTTGTGTCCAGAGGGCGCATCTCGTCCGGATAGTCCTTCTGGATCGTCTCGATGTTCTCGAGCTGAGCCAATGCCCGCAGGTCCTCGTTCGCCATGCGGAAATAGAAGACTTCCTCATCCTGCCGGTATTCCACCTGCCATTCGTCGAGAAAATTGATAATCGGCGCTGGGTCCGCCTCTTCCTCCAGCACCAGCGCGGCAAAAGTGTGCGAACCATCCGGGGCATAGAGCATCTCCAGGCAGAGGCTGACATCGATAGCGCCGCAATAGTCCTGAATGGCGGCGGCTTCGGTCTCGCTGGCCCCGGTCTGGTCCACTTCTTCACCCGCCAGGTCCAGAGCCGTGCTCAGTTGAGAACCGTCCTTTTTGTCGATCAATTGCCCGATCCAAAGGATTTGGCGGGTGAAAGGGAAAGGAACATACAGGCTGTGGAAGAGTTGGAGATCGGCAACATCTACTTTTTTGGACGCGGCGACCAGCGACACCGCGGCTTCGCTGAAGTCGGGCAACAGGCTGGCGACGCCGTCGCTGTCCACCTGCAACCAATAGGTATCGCCCGCCGACGGGTCGAGCAGACGGACAACCGTCAACTCGCCCCCGGACACCGGGTCGTCCACCAGCAGCCGGGCCGACGGTTCCGCCTTTGTCACACCCAGGGCAGCGTCGCCAGTCAGGGCGTCCATGGCCGCCTGTACGGGCAGCGGATAGGCCGTCGGTGTGGGCGTCGGCCAGGCTTGCAGACCGGTCGGTGGCTCGGCGGTGGGTGGAACGGGCGATGTGGCGGTTGGCGTCGGGCTGGGGGTAGCGGTAGGCGTCTCCACTGGAGAAACTGTGGACAGGGGGGAGTTTTGCCCCGCGGGCGCAGCCAGCCCAGAGGTTGACTCCAGGAGCAGTGTCAAGAGCAGAGCGCTGAGCAACAATAGGGCCAACCCCAACAGGCGCAGCCAGCGGTTTGAATTGTATGATTTCGTCATCTTCGTTCCTCACAATCGCTTTACTATGACTCAACTGCAAAAAGCGTTTTCAGCCGCGGATGGACACAGATTCACACGGATAAACACGGATAAACACGGATGTCTCGCCTGAATTTCCCGGCGTCTCTGCGTCTTGGCGGGAGAATCTGACCTTTTTGCAGTGGACTCTTTACTATGGCTTTCCCAGAACGCTGCACCGGTCTTGCCTGTTCTGTTCCTGGCCTATAAGAGAATCCAGAGGTTATACGCCAGATAGAGCGATAACATCACCGCGCCATTCCAGCGATTCATTTCGTGGGGGCGGCGCAGGACCAGAAGCAGGGGGAGCAGCGAGATCAGCAGCATCACAGGAAAGTCAAAGGTGCGCATAGCCAGTTGGGCCGGGAGGGGTTTGACCATCGCGGTAATGCCGACAATCGCCAGGATGTTGAAGAGGTTGCTCCCCACCAGATTGCCCAGGGCAATATCCCCTTCCTTGCGCAAAATCGCAACCACCGATGTCGCCAGTTCGGGCAGACTGGTGCCCAGAGCCACAACCGTCAGCCCAATCACCAATTCACTGATGCCAAAATGGCGGGCCATAAAAGTCGCCGAATCGACCAGCCAGTTGGCCCCCATCAACAGCCCGATGATACCGATCAGCACAAAGCCCAGATCCCGGAAGATCGCGCTGAGAGTGACGCTTTCGCTGGCCTCCAGTACATCTTCTACAAACTCCATTGCCTCGGCCTGCTCATCCGCGGGCAATGTGCGGCTGGAAGTATAGCTGTAGAGAGTAAAACCGATCAGCCCCAGAAAGAGCAGCACCCCCTCCAATCGGTTGATCTCGCCATCCCAGGCCATTGCCCAGAAGACCAGCGAGACAGCCAGCATCAGCGGATATTCCCGAAAGAGCAGTTTGCGCTCTACGCTAACCGGGCGCAACACAGCCACCAGCCCTAGGATCAATGCCAGATTGGCGATATTGCTGCCTACCACATTGCCAATGGAGATGTCGGCGGTGGCCCCACCCTCCAGATTGGCAATCATACTTACCAGCAATTCGGGCAGGCTTGTGCCAAAGGCAACAATTGTCAAGCCGATGACCACCAGCGGGACATTCAGACGGACGGCGAAGCGGCTGGCACCCCGCACCAGAAACTCCGCGCCCCCGGTCAGAAAGACGAAGCCGGCGAGAAAGAGCAGCGTGTTGAGCAAAAACGGATTCATTGGAGTCCTGGGTCAGGAGTTGGGAGTTGGGAGTTGGGAGTTGGGAGTTGGGAGTTGTGGGCCAGCGTATAGCCTATGCCCTGGCGCTCAAGGGGATTGTAAAATTGGCTGCCCCTACCTGCGTCTGAATCGCTTTGCCGGTGGGCGAAACATCCCGCACAAAACGGCCCTGCATACTCCACGGCCCCGTCCAGGTGATTTGGGCTTGGATGAGCCGCCCGCGCAGCGCCTGTTCACTGCTGACAAAGACCAGTTTGTTCTGGCGGGTGCGTCCCCGCCACTTGCCTTTGTGCAGCCCTTCCACCAGGACTTCGACGGTTTCGCCGAGCAGCCCGGCATTGATTGTGCCGCAGACCTCTTCCTGCAATTCCTCCAGCAGCCGATGGCGTCGCACCTTCTCCGCGTCCGCCACATCATCCAGCATCCGCCGCTCGGAAAGTGTGCCAGGGCGGGGGCTGTAACGGGCCAGGTGGGTCTTGTCCAGTTTCAGGTCGGCCAGCAATTGATAGGTGTCGTCAAACTGTTCGGCGCTCTCCCCACAAAAGCCGACAATAATATCGGTGTTGATAGCCACATCGGGGATTATCTGCCGGATACGGCCCACCAGCGCCCGGTACTCAGCACTGGTATAGCCCCGCTTCATCGAAGCCAGTACCTCGTCATTGCCCGCCTGGACCGGCACTTCGATATGCTCACAGACTTTGGGCAAATCCCGCACCGCTTCCAGAATTTCGTCGGTCATATAGTTGGGATGGCTGGTCAGAAAGCGGATGCGCCACAGCCCTTCAATGTCGTTTACCGCACGCAACAGGTCGGCCAGAGCAGGGGATTGGGGGTCAGGAAGTGGGGAGTAGGAATCCTCAACGCCACCTGCCACTTGCCGTCTGCCACCTGCTTCCTTCTCCCAATCGTAGCCGTAGCGGTCCACAATCTGCCCCAGCAATGTCACTTCCCGCACGCCCTGGGCCACCAGCCCGCGGATTTCGTTGACAATCTCGGCGACAGGGCGGCTGCGTTCAATGCCCCTGCGGAAGGGGATGATACAGAAGGCGCAGGCGTGGCTACAGCCGTAGACAATGGGCACGTGGGCAGCCACGGGGGCCTCACCGCTCAGGGCCAGGTGTCTGATCGATTGCACGCTCCCCACGGGCTGGGTTTCGTCCTGCATCCGATAACGCCGGGCCAGTTGCTCCTGCTCCATATACGAGGCTTCGGCGGCCAACTCTTCTTCCCGCAGGTAGCCAATCAGAGGCGATGATTCGCTGGGCGGCATAAAGACATCCACGTGGGGGAAGGCTGCGCGCAACTGGGGGCTGGGTTTGACCCCCACCATACAGCCCATCAGAGCCAGGGTGCGGTTGCTCTTCCCAGACTTCCAGGGCTTCAGGCTGCCCGCCTTGCCCACCCCTTTGTCCTCCGCGCTCTGGCGCACCACACAGGTATTCAGTACAACCACATCGGCTTCATCCACATTGTCCGTCGGGTCATACCCGATCTTCTCCAACTCCGCGGCCACGTGATTGGAGTCCGCCACATTCATCTGGCAGCCGATTGTCCAAATGTGATACTTGCCCTGGCCGGGCGCGGCAAAATCCGTCACCCGTTCTCGGGTGGAGGTGATTTCAGAAATCTCAGCTTCGTCAAAGGGGCTGCTGTTGGGCGTACGCATAGGTTTCCTTCCTGTGCTCCGGTGTAGGCCGGGCAGGGAGAGTGGGTGAATGTCAGTGACCTATTGTAGCGGGAAGCAGACAGATCAGCCAAAAGCGTCAGTTGCGCACGCGGGAATGTTGGGGTGCTGTGGCGCTGGATGATATTTAATACTGAACTGCAACTGGGCCAGGTTGATGCCGGTCACGCTGACCGGGACCACCTGATCCAACTCGTAGCTGCCACCGTAGAGCGGCCCCTCCAGGTCCAGATCGGGAATCACGGCCAGGCAGCGGTGACCGCTGTTCTCCACCACCACCGCCTCCCCCGTCCACATCGGGTTCTGAAGCAGATAGACCAGCGTCCAATGCCGGTTGGAGATGCGCTCGGTCTGCCGGGTAAGCCCTATACCCATCCCCGCTTCGGCCATCCGCTGCATGACCGTCTGACTGTCCAGAAACGGCTGACCGGTCAGAAAAGCGCGCAGTTGTTGATGGGCCAGCAGATCGGCGTAGCGGCGCAAAGGGCTGGTGGCCTGGGTATACTGGGCCATACCCAACCCCGCGTGCAGGTCCGGCTCGCCTTTAGTCTGGCTGGGACGCATCAGGCGGCGCAGGGCAAAGTCCCCGGAGAGGGTGGCGGGGGCCTGCATAGGCAGGTCTGGTCCCCGCTCCTGGGTGCTGAAGGGGACCGCTATCTGGTTTTCCAGGGCAAAGCGGGCAGCCCCTTCCCCGGCCAAGAGCATAGCATCCCGCACCAGATTGCGGCTGTAGAGGGAAGCGTAGGGGCGCACGCTCACCTGGCCGTCCACCACCCGCACACGCACTTCGGGCAAATTCAGGTCCAGCGCGCCCAATGCCTGGCGACGGACGGTGAAGGCACGGGAGAGGGCGTCCACTTCCCGCAGGGGTGAGGTCTCCAATTGTGTCTCGGCTTCGGCATAGGTCATCCGGGTAACGCGCACCCAACCGGGCACGATCTCCACCCGTTCGATCTCTCCCGCCGCCGTCACATCTAGCCCGAAGGAGAGGGCCGGGGAGATTTCGTTCAACCCCAATCCCAGCAGAGGCGTGGCCCCGGGGGGCAACATCGGGGTGGTTCCTTCGGGCAGATAGAGATTCGCTCCCCGTGCGCGGGCCTCCCGGTCCAGGGCCGAGTCGGGGTGGATCAGAGCGGCGGCGTCGGCCACGTGTACCCAAAGCCGACCACCCGTCGGACCCGCTTCCCAACTGATGGCGTCGTCCGGGTCCTGGGAGCCTTCGTCGTCAATCGCCAGTGCCACCAGATGGGTCAGGTCCCGGCGATCCTCGTCGAGCATTTCGGGCAAAGCCAGTTCCGGTGGATGCAGGATTGCGCCCAGCCGCTGGGGATAGGGGTTGATCTGCTCGTCCCAATAGTGTACACGCAGCAGCAGGTCGTGGGCTGATTCGGGCGAAACTTCCCGATCCAGCGCGGCCAGGGTGCGGCTCTGGCTCTGTTGGCCCAGGGCCACGGCCACCACATCGGCCATATAGCGATCTTCGCTCTCCAACGGGTGTTGACCCGCCTGCACCCGGTCCAGAAATGCCCGCCAGGCGGCTGCTTCCGCTGCCTTGGCCGCACGCCCGGCCTGAATCACCGCCACCGTCTCCGCCGTGTGGACGCTCACCGCGCCCACATCCCCGCTGAAATAGACCCCGTCGTCCACCATCTGCCAGAGCGTCCAGGCCCCGGCCGGGGTGAATGCGCCGTAGGCCAGTTCCGCCAGTTCCGCCAGTTCGACCGTCTCCCCGGCCAGCAATTCCCAGGCGGCCATCACTTCGCCGTGGGGTGGGGGCAGCAACCCCAGATTGGCAACCGGGCCGGGGTGCAGCAGCACCACATCTTTGGGACGCACCGAAAGGCTCTCCCCTTCGGCGGTCTTGATTTCGATCTTCTTTTCGCCGGTCTGGACCAGGCGGGCGGCCCGCTGTTTATACAGGAGCAAACTGTCTTTGGGCAAAGTGGGCATAGGCGTCTGTGGCTGTCCTCTCGGTGCATCTTCTCAATGTTCTGGGGTCTTGGTTGCGCGCTCCCATTATAGCCCTCGCCGTCCTGTTCGCAGAAAAGCAGAACGCCTGCTCCCAGGGATGCAGGCGTTCTGCTTCTGACTACTTACGTTCTGGTGGAAAAGATCAGGCGGGGACAAGTGGGCTGATCCGAGTCATATCGTTTTGAATGGCCTGTCCCGCATCCCACAGGTCCACGGCCTGTTGGGCGTTTAGCCAGAACTCCGGTGAGTTGCCGAACAATCGTGACAACCGCAGGGCCATTTCCGGGCTGACCCGTCGCCGCTCACGCAGCAGTTCGCTGATTGAGTGGCGAGAAACGCCAATAGCTGTCGCCAATCTAGCCACTGTGAGTCCGTAATCCGGGAGGAAATCCTCCCGCAGCATCTCGCCCGGATGGGTGGGACGACGTGACATGCCGGTTGTGTTGGGAATGCTCATATTTTGCGCCTCGCTTTAATGATAATCACAGACCTCGACATCGTAGGCATCACCATCGACAAACCGAAAGCAGACACGCCACTGGTCGTTAATGGAGATGGCGTACTGTCCCTTGCGATCCCCTTCCAGGGCGTGAAGCCGATTGCCGGGCGGGACCCTCAAATCGTCCAGGCTGATTGCCAGCCCCACATATTCAAGTTTGCGGGCGGCCCGTTTCGCCACATCAGACGGAAATCTCTTGGCCTTGCCCGATGTATACAATTCCTGGGTGCGCCGATCCGCAAAGGTCTTGATCATAGATACAATGTAACGCGTTACGTGACGGTTGTCAATCTGCGGATTTTTGAATTTTGAAGGGTGCGTCTAACCACTCTGCTCCCCCACCAGCCGACTATACACCCCGCCCAGCCCAATCAACGCCGTATGGCTGCCCGCCTCTACAATCCGCCCGCGGTTCAGCACCAGAATCCGATCGGCGTGGCGCACGGCTGCTCAGTCGGTGGGCGATGGTCAGGTAGGTGACGGCCAGCCCGTCCAGGTTGCGCTGGATGGCACTTCACAGCATCCAGATGGCTGGTGGCCTCGTCCAGCAGTAGGCTCGTCGGTCGGGTTGCCAGGACGCGGGCCAGGGCGATACGCTGGCGCTGTCTGCCGGAGAGTCCGCTGCCCTCTTCCCCCACCCGGCTTTCGTAACCCATCAGCAGGCGGTCGATTTCCTTACCAACAACAATCATCACTATGCGGCAACTTTAGCCCGGATCGCCTGATAATTGCTGTTGCTGACCATCAAAAAAAGACACTGAGCGTTGCTGCGTTTCTCCCACAATGCACCGATGGTATTTTTCTCTACGGAATCGTCGTTGGTGCGGTAGACCTCCCCTTTGTACTCCACCACCAGATAGCGTCCATCCCGCAAACGGCAAACAAAATCGGGGTAAAATTTGTCCGTCCCCGTTTGCAGCCAGAAGGCTTTGGACGAGCGCACGGGATTGCGTACCCAGTGCTCGACTTCATCCAGCGTTTCGATGTGCTGGGCGCACTGGTGTTCCTCTTCGCTGTCAAACGCGCCTACCTCCGCGTAGTAGTGCTTGGGAAATCGCACCGGCCCGCGATAGGGGCGGTTGATCGGATAGGCGTGGGGATCGTAGGTGAAGACCAACTCCGGCGTAACTTCCAGTGGTGAATCGTCGATGAGCATTTGAGCGAATGCCTCTCTACGCACAGCCTTGCGATGCTCGTCAATTTTTGCAGCCACGGCCTGGCGCAGTCGATATTTGTCGTGGATCAGCCGATCCAGACTCTCTCCCCGTTTCCGTTGCAGCCACTGCACAACACCGGTGATAAACGCCTGGCTGTCTGTGACCGGAATATCCGTATGGGGAATTGTGCGGTCCAGCCAGAGGATCAAATCCACTTCTGTCCAGCGCTGATCCCGCGCCAGCAGACGCATCTGGCCCTGGACATTTTCGACAAAGCGGTAAGCGATCTGCTGCTCTTTCGTCACGTCAATTTCGGCCAATTGACCAGCGGCCTGCTGACTGGGAAAGAGTTCCTCGCTGATTTCCTTGTTCCGGCTGTGGAGTTCCCAGAGCCGGTCCATAAAGTGCGTCTTCTCGAAAGGCTCCAACAGATCGCCCTGACGGTAGGCCAGGCGGGGAATGGAAAAAATTTCCCCCCGTTGTGCGGGGCTGGCGGGAAGAGTGGGCGCAGCATTGGAGGCGGCGTAGACTTGCTGGAGAGTAGCCCGATCCAGCGCATCCGCATAGATTGCGCTGAGCGCGTCCCGGCTGGCTGCATCCATTGGCCCGACGAAAACGACCGAGCCGTCCGCCTGCTGGGCAACCCGGGCCGACACTTGCGCAGGCAGTGTCGCCAACTGTTCAGGGCTGGCTGGGGGCAGCGTAAAGTCGCTGTCCGGGGAGCCGTTGAAAAGAGGGCCAAAATCTGTCTGCTGGGGCTGAAACCCCTGCACCATTTCTTCGGTCTCGAACGCCTGAAAGCCGTTTTGGATCAGCCCTTCGCGCAAAGAAGCCAGCACCGCGGCGAAGTTGGCCGAGGCCACAAAGGCATAGGCCCGATTCAAGCGTTCGTCGTTCTTGCACCGGGCATAGGGCAGACGCATCACACGCCCCAGAATCTGTTCTGCCGCGGTGGACGACTGCACCTCTGCCACAGAGCAGAGAACGTAGGCAAAGGGGCAATCCCAGCCCTCCTTCAATTTGGAAACCGTAATTACAAAACGCAGGGGGCAGGAACGACTCTGGATGTCCACCCCGGCCAGTTCGTCAAATTCGTAGGCAGAGAGAGCGATCTGCTTTTCAGGAACCCCAAAATCGGCCAGGAGTGTCTCTTTGACTCTCTCGACGGTGACAGTCTCCCGGCTGGCCGAGCGATTTTCCGCCTGGATGAGCATCACTGGACGGATGTATTCCCCGCCTGCCATCTGCGCGGCTTCCGCGGCCCGCTGCAATTCGTTCAACCGGGCGATGGCGTCGGCCAGCAGCTCCCGCCACTGAGGGCGGGTTTCCAGCAGAATGGGCATTTTGATCATCTCCTCGGCCTTCAGTTCCGCGGCAGAGACGCTGTAGAGCACATTGCTGGGGTGGCGTTCGGTGTCCGGTGTGGCGCTAAACTCCAGAATTCCAGAGGGATCGAAGCGGCTGAGGGTCTCGAAGGAGAGGTCTGTGCGCGCGTTGTGGGCCTCGTCCACCAGCACCAGCGGGCGGCGCAGTTTGAGCAGATTGCAGAGGGAGGGGATGGGCTTGCCGTTTTCCCAGCGCTCCAGCCGTTGCACCAGCGCCGGGGGCAGATTCTCGAAGTGGTCCATCAGATAGCCGGAGGTGTCGTAGACTTTGCGCCCTTCGGTGTCGTCCACCCGGAAGGCCTGGATGGTGGAGACGACAATTGTCGCGCTGCTGTCCAACACCGGACGGTTGACCCGCAGGGCCTGGGCCACATTCAGCACAGTCAGCGAACCGCCCACCGCCTGCTCCACGGCCTGGCGGTAGGGATGGGTACGCTCTTTCAGCGCGCCGATTGTCTGTTCCAGAATGGCGTTGGACGGCACGAGCCAGAGGATCAGTGGCTTTTCTGTCTGCAACAATTCCTGCGCGGCCAGGCCGACCGCGTGGCAGGCTACCAGAGTTTTGCCGCCTCCGGTGGGGATACGGATGCAGACGTAGGGCATATCCAGCAGACCGGGCGCTTCCCGATAGGGGATGCCTCTGCCGTAGACCTGGCGGGTGATCTGATAGTAGGCCAGATTGGGGTCGCGCAGGCGCACGGTCTCCTGAAAATAGAGCCGCAGCCACTCCAATGCCTTCTGTTGGTATTCTTTGAGTTGGAGCATAGACCCTTTCCCTCAGAGTGACAGAACTACAAAAATATCTCTCGCCAAGCCGCGGAGGCGCAGAGAAAAGCGCTCATCCGCTGCCATTCCCTCCTCTGCGCCTTTGCGCCTCTGCGAGAGACTTTCTGTCTTTTGCCTCTCGCCAAGCCGCGGAGTCGCAGAGAAAAGCGCTCATCCGCTGCCTTTCCCACCTCTGCGCCTTTGCGCCTCTGCGAGAGACTTTCTGTCTTTTGCCTCTCGCCAAGCCGCGGAGTCGCAGAGAGTTATTCTTCCAGCCCGTTGACGCTGCGGGTGATACCCTCTTTCATCAATGCTTCCCCAAAATTCAACAGGTATCCGAGCTTTTTGCCCGTCAAACGGAGATAGGTGAGAATCTGCTTTTTGTGGGCCGCTGTCACGTTTTCTACGGATTTCAGTTCGAGAACTACTTTGTCATTGACAATAATATCAGCCCGAAAGCCCTGGTCGAATGTAACACCCCGATAGACAATCGGGACCATAACCTCGCTTTGTGTTTGCAAGCCACGTTTCTTTAACTCCCAGGTGAGGACAGTCTGATAGACACTTTCCATCAGCCCGGGACCCAGCGCGCGATGGACGCGAATGGCTGAATCCACAACAATCGTTCCGATCTCGTTTTCGTGCATAGTAGACCTCCAATTTGAGTCTCTCGCAGAGCCGCAGAGCCGCAGAGAAAAGCGCTCATCCGTTGCCATTCCCTCCTCTGCGCCTTTGCGCCTCTGCGAGAGATATTCTGGGTTTTTACTCTCGCAGAGCCGCAGAGTCGCAGAGAAAAGCACAGGTCTCTTTCTTCTTTTTCCTCTGCGCCTTTGCGCCTCCGCAAGAGATATTCTGGCTTTTTGCTCTCGCAGAGAC
>JAANMY010003090.1_pt1 | contig 14326 bp, 13 predicted proteins | sample 7279691 | NCBI WGS metagenome assembly JAANMY01 (sample SAMN14094543, study PRJNA606508) | bioreactor metagenome | isolation source: A lab-scale SPAN reactor treating ammonium-rich wastewater day 388 | place: Ireland: Galway | collected 2018-02-07
GACAGCGCGGCGGCGGCGGGCTTCCCTTGGGCGTCTTTCGCGAGAGGTGACTCATGGGACGGTCGTCAAAGCGGATCAACCGAACGCGGGCGGTCGTGTGCTTCGCGGTGGTATCGGGTGGCGCATTTCTGCCCATCGGGTCGATGGCGGCACCGGCGCCCGACGATCTGGCGTATGTCCTGCCACGAATCACGGCGAACGCGGGTCTCCCGACGCGCGTTGCGATGACACGGAACGAGATCGTGAACTTTCGCGATCCCAAGACTTCGGCGGGCAAGACGGCGAACCTCACCGCCGGTACCACATATCCGCTGGCTCGGGTCGAGGGAACCAAGGCCATCCTGAAATACGAATACACCGATACCGTCATCGCGGGATACCGGGTGGTGGATTCCTTCAAGCTCAGCACCAGCCCCGAAAAGGACCTCAAGACGGTGACGAAAGAGGCCGACGTGCCGGTCCCCCTGGTCTCGACCGACATCGCCGGCCGAATGATCGCGGACCTCGAATTTCCACCGTCCGTAGCCCTTGCGAGGGACGTGGTGTTGCCGATCGTGATCAACGGCCGCGAGGTCGGCAAGGGACCCGTCAGGACGGGCCAGGCCGTCGCGGTCGTCGCCGCGAATGAGGCGTCGGGCCATCTGGAGGTGGATTTCAAGGGAACGCAGCGCGGGATGATCGAGATCGCGGCGACGGACTGGAACTCCGCTGTCGCCGAGCTACGGCGGCGCCAGGGCAACCCCTCAGTCACCACTCCCGCAGCCGCCACTCCAGAACCGACACCAGCGCCGATGGCGGAACCCGTCACCCCAAGCCCGCCCGAGACCGCGGCGCGGCAACCGGAACCCGCGATCGCTCCCGCCCCAGTGACGCCCGCCCCACCACCGATGGTGGACGCCGCGCCCACCGGTGCGCCATCGGAACCGCCCACACCCATCGCGGCGAGCAAGCCCGGAGACACGGCCCATCCCGCGCCGGACGACTCCCCAAAGACAACAGTTTCCAACGCCGGCACCCCACCATCCGTCGAGGCGACCCGATCCCCCGACGGCATCGGTCAGACGACAGGCGCCGGAGCGTCCACCGGAGGACCCTTGCCCCAGAGGATCATCCTTATCGTCGCGATCGCGCTCCTCGCGGCCATCGGCGGTTCCATTGCCCTCTTTCTCGCGACCCGGCCCCGCTCCCGTCGCGGCAAGCGCAAGACCCCGCTGCCCGCGCACATGCTGACAAGGACGATCGCGCCAAACGTCCGCGCGCGCTCGTTTGCCGCGGTCGAACCGACCATGCGCGACACCCTCCCGACTGCGGAGGACCCGGACACGCCTCACCTGCAGGAAGCGCCCACCGTCAAGAGATTGCGCGCCGGCGAGACCGTATTTGGCCGGTACACGCTCAAGCGAATGCTGGGCCGCGGCGGCATGGGCGTGGTCTGGGAGGCCGCCGATGGAAGCCTGGACCAGGACGTCGCGCTCAAATTTCTCCCCGACATCGTCTGCCACGATCCGGCCGCCCTCGAGGACCTCAAACGCGAAACCCGGCGATGCCTGCGCCTGACGCACCCAAACATCGTCCGGATCTTCGATTTCGTCTCCGATGAAGAGAGCGCGGGCATCGCGATGGAACTGATCGACGGACCGACCCTGGCCGCATCTCGCGCCAAGCAACCCAGCGGCGTTTTTTCCGCCGACGATCTGGCGCCCTGGATCCGGGAAATGTGCCTCGCGTTGGATTATGCCCACTTCGACGCGAAGGTCGTCCACCGCGATCTCAAACCGGCCAATCTCATGCTGACCTCGGCGGGCCGAATAAAGGTCACGGATTTCGGCGTGGCGCGCAGCGTTGCCGACACCGTCAGCCGCACGAGCATGGGCACATCCACGAGCGGCACCATCGCCTTCATGGGCCCGCAGCAGGCCATGGGGGAGCAACCCTCCGTCAGCGACGACATCTACGCGATCGGCGCGACCCTGTTCCAACTGCTTTCCGGGACGCCCCCATTTCACTCCGGCGACGTGTTCATGCAATTGCTCCATAAACCGGCGCCGTCCGTCCTGCAGCGGCGCATCGAGTCGTCGATCGAGGGAGATGGCGTCCCCGACCATTGGGAATCGGTCATCGCAGCATGCCTCTCGAAAGACCCTGCAGCCCGGCCAGCATCCGCGGGCGAGGTCGCGGCTCAACTCGGCCTCTGACAGCCGCCTCCGGCATGCGCACGTGCTTCTGGAGGAAGGCGTTGTTGCGCCCGGTGTCCTCGATGCAGTCTGCGGTATCCGCGTGGCCCGTCTCGTAGACGTACCAGCCCTCGTAGCCGATGTCGGCGAGCGCCCGGAACGCCGCGGGCCAATCGATGGGGCCGGGCTCCTCGATGAGCCTATCGCCATTCTTGACGTGGACGGCGCAGATCCGCTCTTTGCCCAACAGCGCCACACCCGGGATCGCCTGGGCCCCGTGCCCGTAGGTGTCCATGTTGTGGGGGTCGTAATAGACGCGGACGGCGGGATGGCCAACGAGGTCCACCAGTTTTCTATTCTCCTCTGGGCTGAGCGAATTCTCGAGCCCGAGGATGACGCCGGCGTCCGCGGCGTCCTTTGCCACGCCCTGAAGCATGGAAACGACAGGACCGTACGAGGCCTCCTTGGCCATGTCGGGGGCATTTTCGCCGAAGAAGGCCACCAGGATCACGCCGCTGCCGAGCATCTCTGCGGCGCGGATCGAGGGGCGGATGCTGTCGGCGGCGTTCGGGCTCGAGATCTGGACCCCGCGGTCCCAGACCCCGGCCAACGACGGGATGCGCATGCCCCAGCGGTCCGCCTCGCGCTTGTAAAGCCGCACCGTATCCCGATCGCGGAGGTTCGGCTTACCGGCGGTGACCTGCAACTCCACCCCCAGGATACCGGGGATCCCCGCGGCCGTGCTAATGACGTCGGGGGTGCCGACCATTTTCATGCTGGCGGCGCGGATGCCAATCTTGAGCGGGATGCGCCGCGCCTCGGCGGCCACCGTGCGCGAGGCGCCAAACGCCAGGCCGAGCGCCGCCCCCGCCGCCGACCGCGCGAAGGCCCGCCGCGTCAACCCGGGGCCCGCCCCGCCGCGCGCCTCAATCCTTGAGCCCGGCCAATTTCGCATCGAGGACCTCCGTGTCTCCGATCAGATCCGCCCACGCGATCGTCTGGCCCCGGTAGGCGGCGTTGCGCACGAGCACGCCCAAGAGATTGCTCTGCACGCTCGGTTCGACGGTCGCGTTGTCGAAGCGCCCGGCCGTGATCGATTCGTGGAACGCCCGTATGTTCACCACGGCGCCCTCTTTGAACAGCCCCGGGCTCTCCCCGCCGCGGAAAAAATTCTTTCCGCGGATCAGGGTCGCGCCGGCGTACGCCGCCTCGAGAACGCCATCGGAGCCGAAGAGCCGGACGCGTATGCCCGAGGGCACCGTGCCGTGCCCCTTGATCTGCCGGTGGCTGAACGTCACCCCCACCCCATCGCCATAGTCCAGCAGCGCGGTGAAATTGTCGCTGCTCGTGCCGACCTTGCGAACCTTCCGGGCACCGGTGGCGGACACGCGCACCGGCGGTTTGCCCATCGCCCACTGGAGCATGTCCAATGTGTGGATCGCCTGCTCCACGACGATGTCGCCGGACAGGACACGGTCCAAACCGAACACCCGCAGGCGCCTCGCCGGATCGTCCGGGGACTGCGCCAGTTCCTCGACACCCTCGCGCTTTGCGAAAGGATCCTCGGCATGGTACGTCGCCTCGCCAAACGCGATCGGCCCGATCGCTCCCGAGGCCACCTTCGCCATCGCCTCCGCCATGAACGGGTCCACGCGCGCCTGAAAATCCACCAGGAGGCAAAGCTTCTTCTCAGTGGCTCTCTTGCCACTCTCGGCGATCGAGTGGCAGCCGGGCACATCGACCGCCACCGGCTTCGCCACGAACGCGTGCAACCCCGCGTCGATCGCCTCCTTGACCTGTCCCGGATGGAAATACGGCGGGCTCTCGATGGCCACCGCATCCACCGCCCCGCCCTCGATCACCCGCCGGTAGCCCGAGAGCCCAGTGAACCCCTGTTTCTCGGGAATCCCCAGCTCTGCCGCGGCGGCCTGCACCCGATCCTCGAAATAGTCGGCGCAGGCCGCCATCTCATAGCCGCCGTGCTCCGCGAAAAGCTTGCCGATCCATATGCCGCGCCGCCCGCAGCCGAGCAGGCCGAGGCGGATCTTTGAGTTCGCCGCCGTGCCCCGGACCGCCGCCGCCGGGACGATCGCGATCGATGCCGCCGACGCGCGGAGAAACCCCCGCCTCGTGATGCCATTAAATGAATGCCCCATGTCTCGCCCTTTCTCTCTTGCGCCTCGCCCGATGCGCGGCAACGGGACATTCTAGACCCCGATCCCCACCGGATGACAACCAACAAAAGGGGATCCCGCGGAAAGTCGGACGCTTGACGGGACCCCATCCAACGCACCAAATTGAACCGGAGACGCCATGCGTGTGAGGCAACGGCAGACCGGGGAACAGGCGCCCCCGCGCGACAGGGACCCCGCGCCGTGGCTGGATCGCTTTGGCGCGCCCCAGATCCTCGATGCGCTCGCCGATGGCATCTACATCACCGACCGCGACCGGAGGATCACCTTCTGGAACAGGGCGGCCGAGCGGATCACCGGCTGGTCTGCGGGCGATGTCGTCGGGCACACCTGCTACGAGGACATCCTCAACCACATCGACCTCGATGGGCACCCGTTGTGCGGGAAAGAGTTCTGCCCGCTGCACCGCGCCATCGCCACGGGCGCCAGCAGCACGGCCTCGACCGTCGTCAGCGCGAGGCACAAGGAGGGGCACCGTGTCCCCGTCGAGGTCTCCGTCGCGCCGATCAAGGACGCCTCTGGACAGGTCATCGGCGGCATCGAAGTCTTCCGGGACCTGACCCAATTCGTCGATGACCTGCGGCGCGCCCGCATCATCCAGGATGGCACGCTCAGCTGCCCCCTGCCCGACGACCCGCGGGTCGCGTTCGATGTCCGCTACACGCCCGAGGAGATCATCGGCGGCGACTTCTACCGGATCGAACCCCTGGCCGAGGGCGCCTACGCGCTGATGGTCGCCGACGTGATGGGCCACGGCCCGGCGGCGGCCCTCTTCACGATGCAGCTGCGCTCGCTGTGGGAGGAATGCCGGGCCGCCCTGGGGAGCCCGGCCCGATTCATGACCCTCCTCAACGCGCGACTCCACCGCCTGATCAGCGCCGAGGGTTATTTCGCCACGGCGATCTACGCCCATCTCGATGCCACGTCGGGCCAGATCCGCTACGTCCGCGCGGGCCACCCCGCCGGACTCGTGATCGATCCGGGTGGGCGCATCGACCCGCTCGCCCATTGCGCGCCCGCACTGGGCCTGCTCCCCGAGACGGCTTACGAAAGCCACGCCGCCAGGCTCGAACCGGGCGACTGCCTCCTGCTCCACACCGATGCCGCCGTCGAGGTCTGCGATGCCGGCGGAAACGAACTCGGCGAAGAAGGGTTTCTAAGCATCATCGGGGAAGAGCTGCGCGCGGGCGAGGGTCTCGCCACCGACCGGATCGAGAACCGCCTGCTCCGGTATGCCGGGACCCTCAGACTGCCCGACGACTTGACGCTTGTCTTGGCGCGCTGGATCGGTCCAGAGTCATGGATGTCCGGCACAACACGAAACCCGACATGAAACCGTCTTCCATCCTCGTGGCCACCCATCAGGACGCCGCATTCATACGGCCCATCGGGCGCGCCACCTTCGAGAGCGCCGCGGACTTCAAGGCCGCTTTCGGCGCGATGCGGGAACGGGGTTTCCGCCGATTCATCGTTGATCTCGCCGAATGCGCCCAGATGGACAGCACCTTCCTGGGAACCCTCGCCGCCTCGGCCATGAAACTGCGCGAACAGCGGGGCGCCGATCTTCCGATCCACCTCTGCGGGCCCAACGAGAGAATTGTGAAACTGCTTGGCGATCTCGGGGTCATCGACCTCTTCCGGATCTCCGCGACCGAGCCCACCCCGTCCGACTATCGGGACGCCCCCGGCGCCGATGCCTCCCCGCGGACCATGGCGCAGACGAGCCTCGAGGCGCACGAGACCCTCATCGCCCTCTGCCCAGAAAATCGTCCAAAGTTCAAGGATGTCGTCACCTTCCTGAAGGAAGACCTCGGCAAGATTGCCCCCGAGAAGGCCGCCGGCCAGACCCCTGGAGCCTAGCTCGAAAATACGACGTAACTTGCTAGTAGCGAAGGGCCTTCGCCCTTCGGCAGGGCGCCGAAGCCCGAAGGGGCTTCGCTACAAATTTTCACCCCCGGTGGTGCCCCGCGCGCGGGGCACGGGATCTGGTTTGATCGAAAATTCCAGACGTAGCCACGGTCGTGAGGCCGTGGATCTTCCAACGCCCGACCCCTCCGTGAACGGAAGGGAATGTTGGGAAAATCGCCACTGGCGATCGGCCACCTATTGGCGGCGCCAGCCATGCCTCGCCAGCCACTCCGCGACCGCAGGCTCCCCGCGTCCCGCGACCATCTCGCCCCAGGACGCCGACATCCCGCGCAGGCGCTCGACCACCTTGGGCAACACCCCCGAGGCAAAATCCACGTCGCTCTCGGCGGTCGCGCACCCGAACCCCAGCAGGAGATGCCCGGCGGCCAGGGAGTCGGGTTGCCCGATCGCGCGCAGGGCGGCGGAGAGCTTCAACGATCGGCCCACGCAACTCGTGCTGGCCCCGATGACGAGCCCCCTCAGGTCGCACGCCAAGGCGACGGCCTCCGCCTCCGCGCACGCGATGCTGAAACTCAAGCCATTCGCGACCCGCCCGTCGCCCGGCTCCGGTCCATTGAGCGCGCCCGCGGGAATGGCTTCTGCCAGCCCGCGGATCATGCGCTCCTGCAATGCCCCTGCCCGGGCCACGCGCTGCGAAAAATCTACCGCCGCCTCCATCGCGGCGCGCCCCGCGCCCACGGCCCCGGGCACATTTTCGCCCCCGGCGCGCATGCCCCACTCCTGCACGCCACCATGCAACAGCGGCTCCATCGCCACACCGCGCCTCACGTATAGAGCCCCGATCCCCCGGGGGCCGCCGAAGCGCGCCGGGGCCAGCGACAACAGATCGCAGCACATCCCCACCGCGTCGATCGTCACCCATCCCGCGGCCCAGGACGCATCGCAGAAAAACGCCGCTCCCGAAGCCCGCGCGATCGCCCCGATCGCACCGACGCGCTGCACCGTCCCGATGTCGTGCTGCACCAGATGCGTCGCCACCAGGAACGTGTCCTCGCACATCGCCCCCGCGATCGCCTCCGGATCCACCCGCCCCAGCGCGTCCATTCCCACCCGCGTCACGCGGTAGCCCCGGCCCTCCAGCCACCGCAACGACTCCTCCACCGACGGATGTTCCGCCGCCGTGCCCACGATGTGCCCCCCGCGTCTCCCGCCCGCCCACGCCAGTCCCTTGATCGCCAGATTCGCCGACTCCGTGCCACCCGAGGTAAATATGATCTCCTCGGGGTGAGCCGCCCCCACCAGCGCCGCCACGCGCTCCCGCGCCAACCCGACCGCCTTACGCGCCCGAAGCCCCATCGAATGCACCGCGGATGGCGAGCCGCACTCCCCGCCCAGAAATGGGGCCATCTCCTCCAGGACGGCCGGATGCGGCGCCGTGCCCGACAGGTGATCTAGATACACAGGCATCGCAGTAGCTTAGGCGCCAAGCGGACCTATCTCAACGGCGCTTCCCGCAGCCGAATGCCCCAAGGCGTTTGGCCCATGACACCGGGGTCCACGCGCCACACGCTTGCGCGTTCGGTTACATTTCCTGCCCCGGCGGCCCCCTACCGGGTCACACCTGCATCAGCTCTTTCTCTTTCGCCGCGAGGTGCTTGTCCACGTCCGCCACGTACTTGTCCGTCAGCTTCTGGACCTCTTTCTCAGACTGCGTGAGCTCGTCCTCAGTGATCTTGCCATCCTTCTGCAATTTCTTCAGCGCCTCCATGGCATCCCGCCTGGCGTGCCGGATGCTCACGCGCCCGTCCTCGGCAATCTTACGGATGTTCTTCACCAATTCCTCGCGGCGCTGCTGGGATAGTTCCGGGAACGGTATCCGGATCACCTTGCCATCGACCATCGGCGTGATGCCGAGCTGCGATGACTCGAGGGCCTTGCGCACGGGGTCGACCGTCGCCATGTCCCACGGCTGGATCAGCAGCATCCTGGGCTCGGGCGCGGTGATGGCCGCCACCTCCTTGAGCCGCATGCTGGTCCCCTCGTAGGCCTCCACCATCAGGTTCTCGACCAGCGCCGGAGAGGCCTTGCCCGTCCTCACCGTGGCCAGCTGGTGGTGCAGGTGCTCCACGGCCTTATCCATCCCTTCCTCCGCGCCAAACATCGCCTCGTCCAAAGTCATAATCGCCTCCAGTCCAGCTTCCCTTCGCCCGCCCTCATTTTCCCCGGATCGTCCGGAGCACCTTCTGCGTCGCCTTCACCCGCTTCGATCGCAGCTTGGTCTTGTGCCGGCGGAACTGCGTCTCGAGTTTCTCGTGCACCAGGTCGATCGCCTCGTACAGGTCCCCCGCGCGCACCTCGGCGTGCAGGTCGTTGCCCGGCACCGCCACGTGCACCTGCACGCGGAACGGCTTGGAGCCGTGCGTCTGGTCCCGGTACAGCACCACGTGCGCCCCGATGGCCTGCTGGTCCAGCCGGTCCATCGTCGCGATCTTGTCCAAGACGTAGTCCTTGATCGCCTCCGTCAGCTTCAAGTGCCTCACCGAAAAGTGTATTCTCATGCGCGCCTCCAGTTCCCGTCAGTCGCTCACCAGCGTGCCAACCTTTTGCCCGCTGATGGCCCGGCGGATGTTCCCTTTCCGAAACATGTCAAAGACCATAATCGGAATATGGTTTTCCATGCAAAGCGAAAACGCGGCCGCGTCCATGATCCGCAGCCGCCGCTGCAGCGCATCCAAGTACGCGATCCGGTCAAATTTTTTCGCGCCTTGGTGCTTGTTGGGGTCCCTGTCGTAGATGCCATCCACCTTGGTCGCCTTCAGCAGCACCGAGGCCCCGATCTCCGCGGCCCGAAGCGCCGCGGTCGTGTCGGTTGTGAAATAGGGGTTTCCCGTGCCAGCGACAAAGATCACCACCCTGCCCTTCTCTAGGTGCCGCTCCGCCCGGCGCCGGATGAACGGCTCGGCGACATTCCGCATGTCGATCGAACTCATGACACGCGTGTGCACGCCCGCCTTCTCCAAGGCATCCTGAAGCGCTAGGCCGTTGATGACCGTCGCCAGCATGCCCATGTAATCGGCCGTGGCCCGGTCCATCCCCTCCTCGGCCGCCACCCCACCGCGCCAGATGTTGCCCCCGCCCACCACCATCGCCAACTGCGCCCCAAGCCCGGCGGCCAATTTGACCTCCCCCGCCAGCGAAGACACCACCTTCGGGCAAATCGACTCCCCCTCCCCCTGAAGCGCCTCGCCGCTGAGCTTCAACAATACGCGGCGGTATCTGACTTTCGCCTTCTTCGATACACTCACTCCATCCCAATCTGCAATGGCCCTGCGCCACCCGCAACAACAATTCCCCAAGGCCCAACGGCGCCCGCGACCACCCCCTGACCCGCCGCGTGGGCGGGCAGGCTCCCGACGACTGCCTCCGGGGCGGAAAATGTAGCCCCTCCGGTCACGGAGGGGCCGCGCGGCGCCGGCCCACGGCCTCACGGCCGTGGCTACGTCTGGAATCTTCGAATCCGCACGCGCACCCCCCCCGATGATTAAAAATAGCCAGATTCGTGCGGATTGGATGTGTGACCTTTTCCACGCGATCTCGATGGTCGCTGAAGCTAATGCATAACATTTTGATTTTCAATGTGTTGCTATTTTATACGAAACTGGCATCGCTTTTGCTAATGGAAGCCCATCGAATACAAGGAGCATCAAATGATACAGATTATCCGAAGGTGGCGTCCGTTGGGGTTGGCGGTGGTGTTTGTGGCGACGGCGTGCGGCGGTTCGTCGCTCTGCGCGCAGGAGGCGGCGGCCCCGACGTTGGAGCAGCGGGTGGCGGGGATAGAGGCCTACGTGAACAACGTCGATCCCGCCGGGAGCGGGGTGGCGGGGGTGCCGGGTCCCGGCCACAACGCGTGGATCATGGCTTCGGCGGCGCTGGTGCTCTTCATGACGCTGCCGGGGCTGGCCCTGTTCTACGGCGGCCTGGTGCGCCAGAAGAACGTGCTTTCGGTCTTGGCGCAATGCATCGGCATCGCGGGGCTGGTCACGATCCTGTGGTTCCTCTGCGGGTACAGCCTGGTCTTTGGATCGGGATTTAGCAGCCCCTTCCTCGGCGGCCTCGAGAAGCTCTTCTTCAAGGGAGTGACCTCGGCCCCGAACACCTCGTACTGCTACTGGGTATCGGAGAACGTCTTCGCGATGTTCCAGCTCATGTTCGCGATCATCACCCCCGCGCTGATCGTGGGCGCGATCGCAGAGCGCATGAAATTTTCGGCGCTGCTGGCCTTCATCTGCTGCTGGATGTTCCTGGTCTACTTCCCGCTGGCGCACATGGTCTGGGGCAGCAGCGGCCTGATGAACGGGGTCTGGAATGCCGACGCCAAGATCCCCTCGATCGATTTTGCTGGCGGCACGGTGGTCCACATGTCCTCGGGCTGGTCCGCGCTGGTCCTGTGCCTGATCCTGGGGCCGCGCCGCGGCTTCGGCAGAGAGGCTATGCCGCCGCACAGCATGGTGCTCTGCATGATTGGCACCGGGATGCTGTGGTTCGGCTGGTATGGTTTCAACGCCGGCAGTGCCCTCGCGGCCGACGGGATCGCGGCGACCGCGTTCACCACCACCACGCTCTGCACCGCCACGGCATCGTTCGCGTGGGCCGCCATCGAGTACCTCATCCGCAGGAAGGCTAGCGTCCTGGGCTTCTGCTCGGGCGCGGTGGCCGGCCTCGTCGTGATCACCCCAGCCGCCGGCTTCGTGGATCCCGCCGCCGCCATGATCATGGGCGTCCTCGCCGGCGCGGTCCCGTTCTTTGCCTGCACCAAGCTCAAGAAGCTCCTCGGCTACGATGACGCCCTGGACACCTTCGGCGTCCACGCCGTCGGCGGCACCCTCGGCGCCCTGCTGACGGGCATCTTCGCCAACCCCGCGGTCAACCCCAACCTCATCAGCGAGGGCGTGGCCGGCAAGAACGGCCTGAAGGCCGCCGTCGAGGGAGGATCCCTCTGGCTGACGCAGCTCGGCGCGATCGCGGTCACCCTCGTTCTGGCGATCGCCGGCACCGTCGTCATCGCACTGGCGATCAAGGCCATCATCGGCCTGCGCCCGACACCCGAAGACGAGATCCAAGGTTTGGATCTAGCCGATCACGGCGAAGAGGGTTACATTCTCGCGATCAAGTGATCGGCCAACGCCGCAAGAACGAGGAGTCACGACGCAATGAAAAAGATCGAAGCGATCATCAAGCCCTTCAAGCTCGAGGAGGTCAAATCGGGCCTCGCCGAGGTCGGCATCGAGGGAATGACCGTCACCGAGGTCAAGGGATTCGGCCGCCAGAAGGGCCACACCGAAATCTACCGGGGCAGCGAATACACGGTGGATTTCCTTCCCAAGATCAAGGTCGAGGTCGTCGTCGGCGACGAGAGCGTCCAACCCGCGATCGACGCCATCCTCGCCGCGGCCAAGACCGGCAAGATTGGCGACGGCAAGGTCTTCGTCTCAACGGTGGAGTCGGCCATCCGCATCCGGACCGGCGAGACCGGGGACAAGGCGGTCTGACCCGAAACTTGGAACCACGGATATCGGGATGCCGCGGATATTTTGTTGGTTGGAAATGAGTTGCCCCGACGGCCCGTGAGGCAGACATTTTCCTTGCATCCGGTCTCGCCCCGCATTCCCTCGGCCAAGGACATGGATCGCACGGAACGCCACCCCGCGGCAAAGATCAACCTCACGCTCCATATCATGGGCGTGCGACCCGATGGCTTCCACGAGCTGGATACGGTGTTTGCCCGCACCAGCCTCTGTGACCGTCTGGAGGTTCGGCGTGCCGCGCATGGCGGGATCCGCCTCGATTGCCCCGGCTCGGACTTGCCCACCGGGCCCGACAACCTCGTGGTCCGCGCCGCCGAAGTCTTCCGCCAGCGCGCCGGCATCGCGGACGGTTTCGACATCCGCCTCGAGAAACACATCCCGGCCGGCGGCGGGCTCGGCGGCGGCAGTTCTGACGCGGCGTCGACTCTCGACGCCCTGAACGAACTCTGCGGCAGACCGCAGGCGCCCGCCGATCTCCTCGGCCTCGCCGCCCAACTCGGCTCGGACGTCGCCTTCTTTCTCGGGCCCGCCGTGGCCCGCGGCACCGGCCGCGGCGAGATCTTGTCCCCCGTCGATGCCGCCGGACTGCCAGAACGCGCCCTGCTGGTGAATCCCGGTTTCGGGGTGCCGACGCCCTGGGCCTACGCCGCCTACCGCGCCCTGCCCCCCGACAAGAAACGCGGCGAGGTCAACGCCACCTTTCCCTGGGGCGAGATGCGCAACGACCTCGAGCCCCCCGTCTTCGAAAAATATCTCCTCCTGCCGCGGCTCAAGACATGGCTCCGCGATCGTCCCGAGACGACCGCCGCCATGATGAGCGGCTCGGGTGCCACGATGTTCGCCCTGTTGGCCCCCGGAGCCGATGCCCGCGCCCTGCAGCTTGATCTCGGGGGCACCTTTGGGCATGCTTGTTGGTCACGCGAGGTTCGCCTCGGCTGACGTTGCCCGATGGTGTAAAGGTAGCACAGAGGCCTTTGGAGCCTTTAGTCATGGTTCGAATCCATGTCGGGCAGCCAGACGAGTCGGTCCGATGTCAGCGGTTCCCCGTCCCTGCCGATCTGATAATACCCGCGCCCGATCCCATGCCCCGCCACCTCGAGCCGGAGCGTCTCCGGTTCCCGCGAGAATAGGCCCGCCGCGCCCCCGGACGTCATGACCCGCACCGCGATGGCGTTCATGCCTTCGACGGCAAGCCCATCCGGCACCGCAAAGACCGCCGCCCCCCCCTCGCCCGGGTCGCCCCGATCCAGAGGCTTGCCATTGAAATACACCGCCATCTTGCCACGCCATTCGCCCAGCCGGAGTTGCAGCGGCCTTGCCTCCCAACCCTTCGGCAGATCCACCACCCGCCGCACCCACACGGCGCCGACGAATCCCGCGAGCGCGCGATCCGCGTCCTCCCACGATCCGGGAAGCGCCACCTCCTTCCAACCCTCCGCGCCCGCCTCCCGGCCGACCCAGCCCGCCACCTCACCGTAGCTCCCTTCCGCGCCCTCCCGCGAGCCACCCGGCTCCGGCCGCACCAACCACTCCCCAGCCAAAGGCACCGGATGGAACGGGTCGCTCCGCGGCGCGAATGCCCGCCGGTCGCTTAAAAAAGTCGCCCCCATGTTCGCCAGCAGCCGCGAGATCATCGCCAGATTCCGGCACTCGCTCAGCGCGAGCGCCGGGATTCCAGCCCGCGCGATCTGGTCCGGCCCCACTTGCACGAAGACCGCCGCTCCCGGGCCCCGCTGCAGTTTCGCCAGCAGGCCGCCCGCCGAGATCTCGCCGGGACCCGACACGATCAGTGGCGCGGCGATGTCGCATCGCGTCCGCACGTCGGACATCGACAGCCCGCGGCACTCTGGCCACGGCGGCAAACCCTCCGGTCGCCCATACGGGCTCCCCGGCTTGGCCACGAAACCCAGCGGCAGCGCCTCGCTCTCCCGGGGCAGGAAGAGCGCGGCCCCACCCCGGTCCAGATGCTCTTCGATCCGCCGGTCCACGATGGGGCTGTCGTCCGCCACCACCAGCAGGCCCGGCACCTTCGGCATCGCCTGCACCGGTTGAAAATCGACGCCCATGGCCTCGAGTCGCGCACGCCACGTCTCCCCACCCGTGTAGTACGTGGGGCCGCGCTCCGGGGCCGGGCGAAATCCCTCCAGATAGCCCATCATCCGCAGCAAGAGATCCCGCGCCACCGGATCGTCCTGCGCCCGCGAATCCACCTCCATCGAACACCACAGGATCACGCCCCGCCCGTGCTCCAGTTCCATCAGCGGCGCATAGCTCATGTCAAACCCGCACTCGAGAATCGGCCTCCACCCCCCAAAGTGCGGCTTCTCGGGGGCCGCCACCGACACCGCCCCTCGCTCCCCCCAGGCCACCGGGAAGCGCGCCGCCACCCGCAGCGCGGCACCCGGGTGTTGACCGCGGTGGCGCTGACGCTGTTGTAGAAGGTGCCATTGGCATCAGGCGGCCAGGCCTGGAAGCTGATCGTCACCACCGCCGCCTGGAAGGG
>JAANMY010003094.1_pt1 | contig 14313 bp, 7 predicted proteins | sample 7279691 | NCBI WGS metagenome assembly JAANMY01 (sample SAMN14094543, study PRJNA606508) | bioreactor metagenome | isolation source: A lab-scale SPAN reactor treating ammonium-rich wastewater day 388 | place: Ireland: Galway | collected 2018-02-07
GGCAAAAACGCACTGCACGATCGGTGCCTCGATCCTTGAAGAGATCGACTTTCCATATCCTGTTGTTCCGATCGTCCGCTATCACCATGAATCGTGGGATGGAGCCGGGTATCCGAGCGGCCTGAAGGGCAACCGCATCCCGCTTGGAGCACGCATTCTCGCGATCGCCGATACCTATGATGCACTTCGCAGCGAAAGGCCTTACCGCAAGCCGATGTCACGCGAAGAGGCACGCCAGCATATCGCGAATGCAGCGGGCACGCGGTTCGATCCTGAGGCCGTTCACATTTTCTTGAAGAACCTCACGAAATTCGAGGTCGAGATCGCAGCTGCCGGCGTGGACTATCCGAAAGAGGAGATCACACATCAGAAGACGATCGAAGGCAAGACATACGTCGAACGCATACAGTCGGCAAACCGCGAGGTTTTCGCCCTGTTCGAACTCGTCCGCGAATTCGGCGAAACGGACAGCCTCGGCGCAATGCTCAAACTCTTCGCAAAGAAGGTCAGTCAGCTTGTACCAACGGACACTTGTGCGGTTTTCTTGCTGAACGAGAGCCGCGAGTACGCCTCAGCAGCAGAAGTCACCGGCCAGAACGCCGACGTATTCCTCTCAAAACGAATACGTCCCGGCGAAGGCGCGACCGGCTTTGTGCTCAAGAATCTCGAACCGGTCGTCAACGTGAATCCTGACCTCGATTTCTCGCTTTCGCAGCTTGACCTGATCCAGGAGTATCGAACGATGGCGAGCCTGCCGCTTGTTTCCGACGGCGGCCCGGTCGGAGCGCTTTCGATCTACACGTCGGCGATCGATGCGTATGAGGATGAACACATACGCGTGCTGACGACGGTCGCCAACATCGCAGCCCGTGCGATCGAAAAGCTGCAGGCACATGCCCGCACGCGTGCACACGCGATGACAGATCCGATGACGGGCCTTCCGAATGCGCGAAGCCTGCAGATGCAGTTCGAACGCGAGGTGGCACGCGCCGATCGCGGCAATTCGACCTTCCAGCTGATAATGCTCGACCTCGATGGCTTCAAGGGTGTGAACGACAGCTTCGGGCACAAGGTCGGCGATCAAATGCTGCGCGAGATCGGCGAGGTCATCCTTTCGCAGCTTCGAGAATACGACTTCCTTGCTCGATACGGAGGCGACGAATTCATTGCCATCGTTCCTGAGATGACGGACGGCGAGGTCGCAGAGCTCTCTAAGCGTATCGAGAATGCCGTGCGTGAATTTCGCCTTGAGGTAAAGGGGAGCGAACGGTATGCCTCGGTCGGCGTAAGCGTCGGGGCCGCGGCGTATCCGCAAAAGGGCGAATCGCTCGATCAGCTCGTCGTCGCAGCCGATCGCGCAATGTACCGTAGAAAGAGCGACAGAAAGAATCTTGAGCTGATGCGCGACACGAAGGCTCCTGAATTCGACCACCTCCGCTCGGCACTCGCAAAACTCCCCGTGGCCGCTCCCGGCGGTTTGATCCTCGAGCTGGACGAATCGGCGGTTCTTATCGATTCGGTCAACTAAAAGGCTTGTGAAAATCTGAAATGGATATGGCCCTGACGCAGACGGTAGTAGGCGTCGGGGCCGACCGTTTGCGGAATGCGGAATCGCGGCGGATTCAGCAGATAGCCGTAATCGATCCCGAACTCGCCGCCGATCGGCGTTTTTAACCGAAGCCCGAGGCCGACAGTATTCGTCCAAAGGGCACGCAAATTCGCCTCGAACGCGGTCGAGCCGATCGTCTTCGGTGGATTAAAAATATCGCCGACACGTCTGAAAACGTTGCCGCCGTCGTAGAAAGGAACCGCACGTACCGACTTAGAAAGTGGGATGCGAGCCTCGATATTGACAACCGCCAGGGCGTTGCCGCCGAACGGCAGCGTGAACGGGTCGAGGTAAACCTGGTTTCCTTCGCTATCGCGGAAAGTTCCCTGCGGAACGACGACCGCACGCGGACCGGCCTCTTCGAAATCGAATCCGCGCAAGGTCGTCGAGCCGCCGGCAAAAAAGCGTTCGCTGATCGGCAAGATCCCATCGAGGCCCGGAAACTGTGAGTTCGAAAATCGGTTGCCGTTCGCAAAAACGTGTGCAAGCCCGATGATCGCACGGGCCGCAAGCGTCATCCGACGGATCTTCGGGACGGAATAATAAAAGTTATAGCTTGCCTGAAATTTCTGAAAGCCGATGTTGGCGCCAAGAAGCGGTGCGGAAAGATCGTATTGCGCCGTAATGTAGCTGCCGTTGGTCGGGTCGCTCGCGTTGTAGCGGCAGCGGTCGCCGGGTTCGCCTTTTGCGATCGTTTCGAGAAGCGAATATTGTATCTGGCAATTCTGCCGCGTATCGCGGACATATGTGAATGAGAAGCCGGACGTTCGGATGCGCGAATCCGGCCGCAGAAGCTCGCGCACAAGCAAACTCTCGAAATTCATCAGACGAACGTCCTCGAACTTGAATCGCGCGAAGATCAAACTGCGGTTCTTTACGCTCAGCGTCTTGTTCGTCTCGACGGTGAACGTGAGGCGGTGAAGCGTCGGGCTGCCGGTCGCGTTGCCGAATTCGTCGATCGGGTCGCCATTCTCATCGAGCCGCTGGACAATGCCGAAAGTTCCCTTATCAAAGGCCGAGCGGAAAAACCTGGTAACCGTCGAATCACGCTGATACTGAGCCGTTATCGTGAGCGGGCTGAATCGCCCTTCGCGGTCGTGCAGAAAACGCGGATGGATGAAATCGAGCTGTACGAGCTGCTGCCGGCGGCTCATTCTCAAGCGGGCCCCGCCCTGCCAAAGCCTGCCGAACAAGTTAACGTGTCGAATATCAACGAAGCCGTTCACGCCGAGGTCGGTCGAAAAACCGCCGCCGTATTTAAGTACACGCGGCGGGGCCTCGCTAACATTTATGATGACGTCGGTGCCGCGGGATCCGTCAGTGTTACGGCCCGCACGTTGAAGTTTTACGTTCACGCTGTCGAACGCGTCAGTGCCGAAAAGGTTCTGCTCGCTTGAGTAGATATCGGAAGTCTTCAGCAGTTTGCCGGGCTCGAGTGCGATCGCACGCCGTATCGCATGCTCTTTTGTTTTTTGATTGCCGGTGATCAAAACACGGTCGATCACGACGGGGCGGCCTTCCCGCTCGATCTGAAACTCGACCTGCACATTCTCGACGTCGGTTGCAGCAGGCGTTTTCGGTTCGACGATCGAGGACGTAATGCGGGCGTCATAATAGCCCTTGTCCGCGTAATACGTTTGAAGCGCACGCACGGCATTCCGCACGCGTGCACGCGAATAATTCCGGCCTTTTAATTCGGGCAATTGCTTCTCCAGTTCGTCGGTCGGGATCGCGGTATTTCCCGAGATCGTTACGGCGTCAACCACCGTCGGCGGGCCTTCATCGACCTGAAACGTGATGATCAGGTCGTCGCTGTTCGGCGAGACACCCTGCAGTACGCTCACTGTCGCGTCCCGATAACCGAGTTCGTTCATCAACGAGCGGATCGTCGATGCATCCTGTTCGAGCGTATCCGCACTGGTCACGCCGCGTCCGTAGCCGAATAGCGGTATGATGCCGAGGACATTCGCTTCTTGCGAGTTCAGGACGGTGCTCACGTCCTCGTATGTCAGCTTGTCGGTGCCGCGAATGCGGATCGAGCGGAGGCGAAGCTTGCGGCTCAACGCAACGTTATATTTGACCTCGATATCTCGGCCGAGCAATTCGTTGGTCGCAAGCGACGAGCAAACGAATTCGGTGCCGTTCGGGAGTTTTGTTCCATCGCCCTCGACGATCTCCGGCTCGACCGAACACACAGGTGTAACGTCTACGAAGAAATAGCCGTGCTCTTGATAGTAGTTCTCAAGCCGCCGTTCGCCCTCGACGATCGCGGCAAAATCGAGTGTCCCTTCCCGTTTGACAGGCAAGATCTTGTTCAAGGTCCGCGAGCTTGGCTTGTCGGTCTCAGGGTCGATCACGATCTTCACCTTCGGCCCTTTGGAGCCGGTCAATTCGATATCGACCTTGTTGGCCTCCGGATCGTAAACGACACGCGGTTCGTAGAGGCGCGGTGCGATGAGATCACCTTCGCGAAGAATGGAACGCACTTCTTCGACGTCATTTCGGAGTCGATCGCGCGTGAACCCTTCGCCTGGTTCGAGCGACAACTTCCTTTGGTCGATCGGCGTTGTAAGCCCTTCGATGTTGATCGAAAAGGTGTTGACCACGGCCTGTTCGTTCAAGGTAACGTGAAAGACGACGTTCACCTCGTCGATACCTGCGACCTTCTGCTCGTCGAACGTGACCTCAGCTTTGTAATAGCCCTGCTCACGCAAATAGTCGAGCATAATGTCGGCGTTGTTGCGCAGGACCTGATCTGTTATCGGTGTTCCGGAGGAGAGAATGTTCAGCTTGAAAAGGAGTTCCTGCTCCGTGATCTTGCTGCCGTTCCCTTTCGGTTCAGTTACCTCTATCAGTACTTTGTTGAGAACTGCCTTTCGCTTTACGCGGAACTCAAGGTCAACAAGGTCACCACGCAAAGCAGCAGCGACCTCGACCGAAACTACGGGCCGATTGTTGTAGATCTGCAGGATATTATCGTGAACGCGAACGGTATTGTACGGCTTGCCGGACATACCCTTGACGAGCGGCGCGACTTCATCCTCGGCACCGTTCGAATACGGCGGATCGACAACGATCTTTACCTCGCCGATCGTCTTACCTTCGAACTCAGAAGATTGTGCGACCGCCGCAGCGGCAAAAACGCATGCAATGAGAACGACCGCGGCCACAATACGCGGAAGGAAACTTTTGTTTGCGATATGCGATCTTCTCAAAAAGCGTTCTAAAACCGTCTCTTAAATCTAATTTCAAAACTAAAATTATCTCTGTTCCGCGTAACGTTCGTAAGCGAACGCTGTTCGTATTGCGCAACGAACGACAGCTTGTTCGACACGCGATATTCGAAAGCAAGCACCTGATTCTGGTCCTGCGAAAGATTCGTTGCGTAAGTTACGCGCAGGTTGTTATTGATCTGTCGCCCGACGGTAAGACGCGCTCCCGGATTGAGCTGTTCTCCTGTAAGTATCGGATCGATCTCGAATACGTTGAGCCCAAAGAGCTTATCGGTCGCCTTGCGCGCAGGGTTGTTTATGACCGCATCGGCGAGGATCTCGGCCGCGGTTCGGATGCCCGTTTGGGCAAGCGTCGGTATGCCGCCCGCAGAATTCGTGAGCGAACCTGTCGTAATAAGCGAAACGATGTCGGCCTGCGGCAATGCCGGGCTCGAACGGACAGACGCCGTCACTTGTTCTGTGTCGTTGAGCGGCCCGTTCAATGAAATAAATATTTGATAGCCGTTGATCTCGGTCTCGGCCTGGAGGTTCACGACGGGCTCGATGAACGTGTCGGGCGGGAATTCCAGCACGCCGCGTTGTATCTCGTAACGGTCACGGCGATAGAGCAGCGTTCCTCCGTTCGCAACGATCCTGCCGTAGAGGATCGGATTCTCGGTATCGCCCGTCAGGTTCAGCGAAACTGATGCCGTAAGATCGGCGATATTGTTGCGGACAACGAGTGCATTGCGGCCCTCGATCACGAGATCGAATCGCGGTGCCGTCATCGAGCTCGGGCCCGCAGAAAGCGAACGCGCCCGGCGTGCACCGATAATGTTCGCAAGGTCGATGTCCTTCGTGTATAAGCTGCGGCTTGCATATACGCGGCCGGAGATCGTTGTCTGCAGCGGATCGCCGGCCGCACGTCGCAGGCCGATGATCTCGAGCCGAGCATCGCCCGTGGTCAAGAAATCTTCGGGAAACGGAACGGTAATATTCTCTCCGTTAAGCGTTGCCCTGAAATTGCGGATCGATAAGCCGTCGAGCAACGCTCCGCCGGCGGCCGTGAACTTTCCGCCGCCGAGGTAGCCTGACGCCTGCTCGATCTCCGCCTGATCGGATGTGAACAAGATGCGTGTCTTTATGCGGCTGAATGTCAGGCGATCGTTGCCGACAAACGCAGCGAATGCCGCATTCTCGGTCGCAACTGAACCGGTAAGGTTCGCTTGCGGATTGAGTCCTACGAGACGAACAGAAACATCCGCATTCCCCGCGAAGAAAAGGTCTTTCGCTGCGAGATTCAGAAGGGCGAGGTTCATCTTGCCCTCGACCGCAAGCCTGTTCTCGACCGTGTCGGAGATCGCCTTCGTGCCCGTTATGCGGATGTCGGAACCCGCGCCGGTGAAATGAGCGCTCTCGAACGTAACCGCCGACGCGCTCAATTTTGCGACGATCGGCTCGGCGGCATTCAACGGCGTGTCCTGTATCTGCAGCGAAAGGGCATCGAACCGCGCGGTTCCCGAAAGGTTCTCTGCCGAGATCGCACGAGTCCCGTCGGCGCGGAGCGGACTAAGATTCCCGCCAAAATCGATGCGGCCGCGGGCAGTGCCGGTGATGCCGAAATCGCGAACTTTCGGGATAAAGGCAAGGAAAGGTTCGAGCGGGTTATCCCGAAACTCGGTCGAAGCCGTCAGCGGAAGGTCGTCGTTCGTAAGATCCAGCGTTGCGTTCAGCGATTGAGGATGTCCGCTGAAATCCGCCGTCAGGTTCGCGGTAAGAATTCCGCTCACGGTCTTTGCGTCAAAATTCACCGTCCCGATCGGGCTGTCGCCGACGACAACGTCCGCGGCCGTGCCGGTTCCGGTAACATTCACGGTCGAGAATCGGTCGGCGTTGCCGCTTGCAACGAGCGAAACATCCGCGTTGCCGGTGATCGCGGGAATAGATTCATTCGGCGGCAAAAATGCGAGAACGAGCGGAACGGGAATATCCTTGCCCGTGATGTTCGCGTCAAAATCCTTCGAGCCGCGGTCGTATTTTCCGACCGCCGTCAGGCGGCCCGAGCCGATATTCATCTCGACGTTCTGCACGTTGATCGCAGTTCCGGCAAAGACTGCCTTTGCCTTCAACGAATCAAAATTTTGCCCGGCGACGAGGCCGTTGGCCGCCGCAAGGTCGATGCTGCCGGCCGCGGCGTTCGGCAGGCCCGAGATGTTGACGCTGCCCGAAGTGTTTCCGCTCAGGTCTTTGATGCGTGCGGGCAGATCGATCGGCAACGCAGCGAGAAGATTGCCCGCGTTGACGTTCGTAAGCTCCGCGTTGACGGTCGTGTTATTGACGCCATAGGACGGGATCGTGATGTCGAACTTCGCAAACCCTCCGCCGGGTTCGTTCAGTCTGCCGTTTTCGAGCTTAAAGCCATCCGTTGAAACGACGAGATCGGAAGAGACGCTTCCGAGCGGACGTCCACGCAAGGCGACGCTCCCGATCGACGCTTTTCCGTTTATGTCAGGATCGAGAAGATTGCCCGTCAACTCGCCGTTGAATGCGAGATCGCCGCCGATCTCCGCCTGCATATCGTCAAGCTGGCGTTCGAGTTCGGGCAAGGCACCGGTGATGCGTATGAGCTTTGTGATCTCGGACGCGTCGGACGAAGCGAGCTTTACGGCGAGGGCAGAATCGTCCGCAGACAGGTCGAATTGCCCCGTCGCGTCGAGCCGGCTCTTATCCGTGTGCAATTCTGCTTCGTTGATGCGGAACAGGCCGTTCGCCGCCGCAAGATCGATGCGGCCGTTGATCGGAAGAGCTCCGTTCTGCTCCGAGCCTGCTGTCGCAGCGATCGTGGCTTGTACGGTACCGCTCGCCGCACGAAAATTCGTGCCCGGGAAGGTCAGATGCGCGTTGCCGTCGGTATTGCCGTTGAGCGTGATCACACGCCCGCTCTGCATCGCCGCGAGCTTCGAAAGATCGAGATTCGTAAAGTATGTGTCGATCGCCGAATTGCCTTTTTTATCGAGAGCGATGGAGACGTGTCCGTCAAGGCTGCCGTCCATCACGGCGGCGTGCAGATCCGTGAGATCCACGCGGTCGTTTGTAGCCACGACCTTTGCCGTACCATTGCCGAGAGCGATGCTGCCCAACACACCGCCGCCGATGCTCATATCCGCCGAAGCCCGATAGCGTCCGGACGGTTCGAGAATAAAGACCGGCCGTGCAAGTTTTACGTTGTCGAGGTTTCCGCCGTTTGCGAGTGCCGCAGTGTTCTTGAGCACTACATTCCCGGCATCGATGTCATTCGAACGGCTCTCGACCCTTCCCTGTTTTATCGTCAAGCGAACGCCGGCGATGTTGACGCTTCCAAGCGTCGCAGCATCGCTGTCAAGTTTTGCAATGCGCGTCGCGTCCGAATAAACCACGGTTGTGCCATCGGCGGTCCGCGTTTCAAGAAGAGGCGATTCGAGCCCGGTAACCCTCATTCCGGCGATCGCGAAGTTCTCACCGCGAACGTTGTGCAGCTTTATTCGAGTCTCTGCCGGAACGTCCGTCAGCTCGAACTTCTTCGCCGTCAGGTTCTTGACCTTTGCGTCGCCGAGCGTTGCGTCGGCCGCCTTTATGTCATTCACGGCGACATCCGTTACGCCCTTGCGATGGCGAACATCGACGGAGCCGCTCTTTACGCCGCCGATCGAGATGTCGTCAGTTGAGAATTTCTTCGTTGTTGCCGCATTTGAACTGACAGTAACATCTCCGTCCTTGTAGCCGACGCGGAGCGAGCTGGCATGCAGATCGTCGAACTCGGTGTCACCGACAGCAAAACGCTGAGCGCGTCCGTCAACCGAGGAGGCCTTTAGCTGCTCATCGCGATATTCCGCAACAGCATCCGCGAGGAAGAGTTTGCCGATCGTCATCGACGGGGTCTTTGCGGCGATCGCCTGAAGTTCGCCGACCCAGCGAAAGTCCGTGCCCGTGCCGCGGACATTTCCCGTCATCTTCAGGAAATCGACGCGGAAATCGTCAAACGTAAGCATTTCGGCTATCGCGGTGCCGTTCGCTGTGTAGTTCGAATTTGTGCCTTCGACGGTCGCAGCGATGTCCGCTCCCTTGAGGTAAACGCCCGCTGCACGAAAGGCTTCGCTTGAGGCGGTGCCCTCGACGCGGTAATTCTCACCCTCGCCCGTGATCTTTCCCTTGAAATTGCCGACGCCGCGAAGCGCCGTCCCTGTCGAGAACGCTTGAGAAAGCTGCGTCAGGTCGAGCGAAGATTCGGCGTTAAGGTCGTAACGCGGGTGTGCCCAATCGGTGATCGTTCCCGAAATGAACGTATCGCCGAAGGGCGACGATACCTGCAGGTCGGAGACTTCGGCATGCGTGTCGTCCGCAATGCCTTTTGCGAGGATCGAGATGTTCTCTGCACGGCCTTCGCCGTACGCAAAGGTCGAATTCCGCGCGTTGACGTCAAACTTGAATCGGAGAGCATTCGGCGTTGCATCGACCTTGTCGGGCGTAAGCTCGACGGAGAGTTCATTCGCATTCGCCTCGATCTTGCGCGAAAGGTCGCCAAAATGAACAACCGAATCTTTCAGGGAGACAACGACCGAGTCATACCTAAAATTCACCGCCGAGCCTTCTCTGTCTTCGACAAGATGCAGGCCGTGAAAGTTCGAGCGGCCTTCCTTGTCGAACGTGATCCAAACCTCTGCACCTTTGATGTCGGTCGTATCGATACGAACGTCGCGGCTCGTACTCCAGGAGAGAAGGTCGAGGACGGTAAGCCCTAGCTTCGCCTCGCGGATAAAGAAGAGTTTTTCGCCGGTTGCCGAGTTGGTGAAGGTCGCGTTCTGGAGTTCGAGCGTCATCGGCGACGCGGCAACGCGAAACTTGTCGGCAGAGAACGTGATACCGATCTCCGCCATTTTCGCCGTGAACTTGTCTTTGATGTACGAATCAAAAACGCCCGTGCGGTACATTACCGTTACCGCGAGGAAGATAACGAGGGCTGCGAGAGCCATGATCCCGACGGCAGCCAGCAGCCGCCGACGCGTGAAGAATGGACGTGCGTCGGGAGCTGGTTCCGGTTCATCCGGCGGCAAAGATCTTTCTAGCTCGTCGTCCATTAGAAATGCTCTAGACCTTTACGGTTTCCACGATCTCCAGATCGAATGCATCCACGACGGAACGTGGCGGCGGATTCTTTGACAGCAAGCGGAACCTCTTCAAGCCCAATTCCTTGAGTATCTGTGCCCCGACGCCGTAATCGTGTGTTTTCCCGTAACCGGTTATCGCCTTCGCCGCGGAGAAATCAAGGCCGTTCTCGTACATCAGCTTATATGTTTTTAGCTGATCCACGAGGTCAAGATTGTTCTCTCGCTGACGTAAATAGAGAATAACGCCACGTCCTTCGTCGGTGATCGCCTTGATCGAGGACCGCATTGCCGCGGATGCTTCGCCTAAATGCGAACCGAACATTGCGAACGTTACGTTCTCCGTTTGGACGCGCACGAGCGGCGGACCCGTTGCATCGGAAACGTCTCCGAGCACGAATGCGATATGCGTCTCGCCGTTCATCACATTCTCAAACACGGCTACGTGCCACAAGCCGTCCTCGGTCGGAAGGTCCGTTTCGATCAGGCGGTGAACAAGGCTCTCTTTTGCGATGCGATAGCGGACAAGATCGGCGACCGAGACGATCTTCAGGCCGTGCTTTGCCGCAAAGACCTCGAGGTCCGGCATTCGGGCCATCGTCCCGTCGTCGTTCATTATCTCGCAGATGACCGCCGAAGGGTCGAGCCCGGCGATCCGAGCGATATCAACGCTCGCTTCCGTCTGGCCGACGCGCACGAGCACGCCGCCGCGTTTCGCCCGCAGCGGAAAAACGTGGCCCGGACGTGCAAGGTCGGCGGCACGCGTGTTCTTGTTGACGGCGGTAAGTATCGTGTGGGCGCGATCGGCAGCCGAGATGCCGGTCGTAACGCCTTCGCGAGCCTCGATCGACACGGTGAATGCCGTCCCGAGACTCGAGGTATTCTCAGACGTCTGAGGGAAAAGCTGGAGTTCCTCACAACGCTCTTCCGTCAGCGGCAGGCAGATCAGGCCGCGGCCGTGAACCGCCATAAAACTGATGATCTCGGGCGTAACTTTTTCCGCCGCGCAGACGAGATCGCCCTCGTTCTCACGGTCCTCGTCATCGACAATGATGATCATTTTGCCGTCGCGAATGTCCTCGACGGCCTCTTCGATCGTTGAAAGCGGCATCTTTACCTAATATTCGGCCTAAATTTGCTCGACAAGCGATATGCGCAAGCTGAATTTTATCGAAATAATGCCTCTTTGGCGAACATCTGTGTCGCCGGCATCGTCCGTTTTGACGGGCAATGCTATCCTTTGAAAAGGAGTCGTAGATCGCGAATGGAAAGTTATGCTTGGCTTTTGTGGGTGCTTGTCGGAGCGGCGTTCGTCGTTGCAGAGATATTCACGCTCGGGTTCGTACTTTTTTGGTTTGGGCTCGGGGCATTTGCCGCCGCGATCGCGTCATTTTTCGGTGCTCCATTCGTCGTACAGATCCTCATTTTCCTCTTCTCGTCGGTTGCGATGGTCGTAATGTCGCGGCGGATCTTTGCCGACTATTTTTCGCACGGCGACAAGGATTACGTAAAGATGGGTATTGAATCGCTGCCGGGACAGGTCGGCACCGTGGTCGGAATGAGCGAGGGCCCGCTCAAAGAGGCCGCCGTAAAGGTTTTTGGTTCGACGTGGACCGCTTTCCCGATAGACGAAGAGACGTCTCTAAAGGAAGGTGAAAAGGTCGAGGTCGTCGAGGTTCGCGGCTCTTCGCTTTACGTTCGCCGAAAGACGGACGCGCTGCCTGATTGGCGCGAAGGCTAGATGATCTCCGCCGTGTCCTCTTGGTCCGCGGTGTCGTGGATCCCGCCGAGGTCAAGCAGCTCAAGCTTCAATTCGTCGCCCACAGCTTCAGGAAGATTCTCACCAGTGAATTTCGCGAGAATAACGGTGATGTTGTCCTCGCCACCGTTATTGTTCGCCTCGCGTATGAGTTCAGCACAGGCCTGTTCGAGCGAATCGATATTCTCATCGACGAGCCGTTGCATATTCGCGGCGGAAACCTTATTGGACAATCCGTCGCTGCAGAGCAGGAAAACGTCGTTCCGATGCGGCTCAACCCGTGCGGAGATCGGATAGATCTCGCTCTGGGCACCAAGCGCCTGAAGGATAACGTTCTTAAGATTGTGCGATTCCGCCTCTTCGGGCGAGATCTGCTGTGTATCGATAAGCTGCTGGACGAGCGACTGATCCTTCGTTACCTGATAGATCTTTCCGTTGCGGATCAGATACGCACGGCTGTCGCCGACCTGGATGATATCAGCGAACTTCGGCGAGACGGCGACTCCCGTAAACGTCGCACCCATTCCCTGATATTGCGGATCGGTGCGGCCCTGATTGTGGATAATATAGTTAGCGTAAACGGTGGCGTTATAGAGCTTAGAGACGAGGAAGTAATCGTGTTCTTCGGGTGTCAGCGTCTTATCGGCATCGTTTTCGAGGAGCTGTTCGCTGACGGTCTCGACCGCGAGCGTGCTTGCGACCTCGCCGGCAAGAGCTCCGCCCATACCGTCAGAAACGGCGACGATCACACCGTTGTCGTCAACGGCCAGCCTCTGCGATTCGATGACGAATTCGCTGTCATCCTGCGAACCGGTCCAGCGTTTGCTGTCCGAAACCGAGAGAACAAGAAAATTATCCTCATTTCCCTTACGGACGCGCCCAATATGCGATGTCGCATGTACCTCAACAATGAACATAATTAGCTACAATGCCTGATCGAGATCGTTCAGGATATCTTCAATATCTTCTATGCCAACCGAAATGCGAACAAGGCCATCTGTAATGCCCAATGCGGAGCGTCGCTCCGCGGGTACGGAAGCGTGAGTCATCGACGCCGGGTGAGAGATCAGGCTCTCAACGCCGCCCAAGCTTTCGCCGAGAGTACATAGTTTGACGGAATTCAAAACTTTTTTTGCGTTATTTAGTGATCCTGTCTCAAAAGAAACCATTCCGCCGAACCCGCTTTGCTGACGCTTTGCGATCTCGTGCTGCGGATGGGACGCAAGCCCCGGATAATGCACCTTCTCAACTCGCGGGTGCTCCGCAAGGAAATTCGCGACCGTTCGGCCGTTCTTGTCATGGACCTCCATACGGACGGCAAGCGTCTTTGTGCCCCGCAGAACGAGGAACGAATCAAACGGTGACAGGATCGCACCGGCGCTATTTTGCACAAAACCGATCCATTCCGCATCTTTGTCATCATTCAGGGCGACAAAACCGCCGACGCTGTCCGAGTGGCCGTTCAGGTACTTGGTGGTCGAATGTACGACGATATCCACACCGTGCTCGATCGGACGCTGAAAATAAGGCGAAAGGAATGTGTTGTCGCAAACGACCTTCGCACCGCGTGCGTGAGCGATCCCCGAGACCGCCGCCAAGTCCGTTACCGTCATCACTGGGTTTGTCGGCGTCTCGACGAACACCATCTTAGTATTCGGTTTGAATGCAGATTCGAGGTTTGAGGCTTCGGACGTGTTTACAAGATCGAACTCGATCCCGTAATTCGACAAGATCCGGTCAAAAAGGCGGAATGTGCCGCCGTACGTGTTATCGCCGAGAATGACGTGGTCGCCGCTCTTTAACAGCTTTAAGGTCGTGTCGATCGCCGCCATTCCGGAGGCGAAGGCAAAACCGTACTTTGCACCTTCGAGGGCCGCAAGGTTTGCCTCAAGCGCCGTCCGTGTCGGGTTCTTCGTACGTGCGTACTCATAGCCCTTATTTACGCCAAGAGCCTCTTGCGCAAATGTAGATGTTTGATAGATCGGGACGCTGACCGCACCGGTTGTCGGATCAGGTTCGTTGCCCGCGTGAATTGCCGTTGTCGAAAATCCCATATAGGAAGTAAAACACATTATTTTAGCCTATTTTCGCTCGGCGTGGTAACGCGGAAGGCATCGCTTTTCGACACTTTTGAAGATAGACTATCGGAAGCAGCAAAAGTTTATTATTCTATCAAGAACATAACCTGAAAGTTATGGACATCAACCAACTGGAAGTATTGGTAACGGTCGCCCGCGAGAAGAGCTTTTCGCGTGCCGCCGAGGCTTTGAACCGCACACAGCCGGCCGTCAGCCAGGCGATCCGGCGGCTTGAGGAAGATGTCGGTGAAAAGCTCTTTGACCGATCATCAAAGGACGGAACCCTGACCTTTGCCGGCGATCCCTTCGCCGAGCCGGATCTGCGTGGTCCGCACCACCTCGTCGGGCAGACCCTTGGCGACCACGATCTCGAGGAACCGCTCCGGCGCCGCGGGGTCCTCCAGATCGGGCGTCTCGAGCATACCGGCAAATCACCGGCCCCGCCAAGCAGCCGTATCGGGTATGGAACTGGCGGAATTTGACGTAATGGCGGATAATATTTATTTATAAGGCT
>JAANMY010003096.1_pt1 | contig 14310 bp, 11 predicted proteins | sample 7279691 | NCBI WGS metagenome assembly JAANMY01 (sample SAMN14094543, study PRJNA606508) | bioreactor metagenome | isolation source: A lab-scale SPAN reactor treating ammonium-rich wastewater day 388 | place: Ireland: Galway | collected 2018-02-07
AGGTATCAAAACGCTTTTCATGGAATTACTTGAACGCAAGCAACGCCATTTTGCCCACATCAAGCGTTTTATCGTTAACTATCAGATAACAGATTTGGGCGACGATTGGCATCTCTCAGTTGCCTTCGCATTAGCGCCAGACGAGGTTGAAGAGTATGACGGCACTATATGATACATCCTGGTATGCTGAATCTGTATTCTACGAACTTAACATCCGCGCCTTCAAAGACAGTAACGGCGACGGTCATGGCGACTTTCGCGGCGCGATTGAGAAGTTGGACCACATCAACTCTTTAGGGGTAAATTGCATCTGGGTGATGCCCCATTACCCCTCTCCCCTGCTGGACGATGGCTATGATGTGGCCGATTATGTCAATATTCACCCCGATTATGGCACGCTAGATGACTTCAAAGCTTTTCTAGCTGCCGCCCACGCGCGCGGGTTGAAAGTGATCACCGACATGGTGATGAACCATACCAGCGACCGACACCCCTGGTTTCAGGCGGCGCGGCAAGACAAAAACTCCCCTTACCGCGATTACTATGTCTGGAGCGATACGGGAACGGAGTATGCCGACGCCCGCATCATTTTCCTGGACACGGAGCCATCCAACTGGACCTATGACGAAGTGGCCGGGCAATATTTCTGGCATCGCTTTTACAGCAGTCAACCCGACCTGAACTATGACAATTCAAAAGTGCATGAGGAGATGTTCAACGCCATGCGCTTCTGGCTGGATATGGGTATAGATGGCTTTCGCGTAGACGCTATCCCTTACCTGTATGAGCGCGAGGGGACGAACTGCGAAAATTTGCCGGAGACGCACCAGTTCCTGCAAAAGATGCGACGCATGATTGACAGTGAATACCCCGGCGCGCTGCTCATCGCTGAGGCCAACCAGTGGCCGCGCGATTTGCTGCCCTATTTTGGCATGCCGGAAGCGCCGGAGTTTCAGGTCTGCTTCCATTTCCCCATCATGCCCCGCCTGTACCAGGCGGTGAAGGCGGGCGACAAGACGCCCATTGTGGACATCCTCAACGACACGCCACAAAAACCGGATGGGACGCAGTGGATGACCTTCCTGCGCAACCATGATGAGCTGACATTGGAGATGGTGACGCCAGAGGTGCGGCAGTGGATGTGGGAGCAATACGCGCCAGAACCGCGGATGCGGCTGAATATGGGCATCCGGCGGCGGCTGCTGCCCTTGTTGGATAGTGACAAGCGCAAATGGTTTTTGCTGCACGCCTTGTTCCTCTCGCTGCCCGGCGCACCCATCATCTATTACGGTGACGAAATTGGCATGGGGGACAATATCTGGCTGCCAGACCGGCACGGCTGTCGCACACCGATGCAATGGGATGATAGTAAGAATGCAGGCTTTTCGGACGCTGACAAGACCTATTTTCCCGTCCACGCAGAGTACGCGCAGGTGAACGTGGCGGCGCAAGAGGCTGACCTTGATTCTTACCTGAATCTGACGCGCGCCCTGGTGCGGGTGCGGCAGAGCCAGCCGTCCCTGCGGCGCGGGGAGATGGCGTGGGTGGAGGTCGGACAGGAGTTTGGGGGGAACACGGCCGTTCTCGCCTACCGCCGCTTCTTACCCGATGAGAAAGAGGGCGTCCTCTGCCTGTTCAACCTGAGCGACCGGCCACAGACGTTTGCCCTGAACCGGGAGCGGGTGGATTTGTTGTCGGGTGAAAAGATGGCGGGGGAGGTGGGGTTACGGCCGTTTGCCGCACATTGGTTGGTGTGAGGGCAACGGCCGTTTTGCGTTATACTGTATCCATGTTAAACAGAGAAAAAATTACCCATCTCCTACGCGAAAGCCAACCATACCTGGCTGAACAATACGGCGTCAGCAAAATCGGTTTGTTTGGCTCTCATACTCATAATCGGGCCAACGAAGCCAGCGACATTGATTTGGTCGTCGAATTCAACCAACCCCCTGGGTTTCAATTTATTGAGTTGGTTGATTACCTTGAGCAATTACTTGGTTGCCCCGTTGATATTCTGACGCCGACCGGTCTTGAAGCCATTCGTGTGCCCAAAACAGCGAAAACAATCCGTGAAAGCATCATCTACGTCTAACCAGTACGATCCAGAGATCGTAGCTGATACTAAAAAATGACCCTCAACATCTCCCCCGAAAAAATGGCTGAATACCGCGCCGGTGCGCGCTGGCGTGAAGCCGCTCGCCAAACCATTCTCGACCAGCGCTTCGAACTTGGCTGGCATCTGGCACGACAAGGCGCAAAGATTCTTAAATCTGAATTCCACGCTCAAAAAGTTGTGGTCTTTGGCTCATTGGTTAATCGGCAACGCTTCTTCGAACGCTCCGATATAGACCTGGCCGCGTGGGGGGTTCCAGAACATCTTTATTTACGCGCTTTAGGGAAATTACTTGATTTAACGACAGAGTTTTCCATAGACCTGATTCGTGTTGAGGAAGCACGAGATCATATCCGTCAAGCGGTTGAGGATGAAGGAATTGAACTATGAGAGATGTTTACACAGCCCTGATAGGCCGACTTGAGCAAACTTTGCTAGATTTAGAACGGGTGGTTGTGCGTCTGGAACGGCAGATGCAAATGGCTCGGCAAACAAATGACGATGCGTATTTCGATGCCGCTGCTTTGAATCTGCATGGATTTTATGCGGGAATCGAGCGCACATTCGAGGATATTTGCCAGACAATTGGCGAGGCTTTGCCTACGGGTTCACATTGGCACCAAAACCTCTTGTTGCAGATGTCGTCGCCACAAGCCAACCTTCGTCCGGCGGTTATTTCAACGGAAACACGGTATTGTCTGGATGAATACCGACAATTCAGGCATATCGTGCGGAATGTCTATACCTTCAATTTCCGCTCATCGTCGCTTGTGCCGCTGGCAAATGATGTGAGACATTGCCTGACGGCCGTTACCACCGACCTCAATAACTTCACCCTCTTTTTACAAGAAGTTGCCCGTCATGACTGAGTTCACCACCTTACTGCAAACTCATTTACGCGACCTTAACCCCATCCAGCAAGAAATTTTTCAAACTCGCCTGGAGCTATACCTGCCGGATGTGGAACGGCCGTTACGTCGCCTCTACGCCCATCTCCCCAACTTCAACCATTGGCTGGAAAAGTTTATCGCCATCGCTGCCCGTGCCTATGCCGCCCGCCCGGCCGCACTGCGCCAGCTAGACCTGCGCCGCGTCCACCAACCTGACTGGTTCCAGCAGCCGGACATGCTCGGTTACGTCGCCTATCCTGACCGCTTCGCCGGAACTTTGCGCGGCGTCGGCGAGAAAATCTCCTATCTTAAAGAGCTGGGCGTCACCTACCTGCACCTCATGCCCCTGCTCAAGCCCCGCCCTGGGGCCAACGATGGCGGCTACGCCGTGATGGATTACCGCGCCGTGCGCGATGACTTGGGCAGCATGGCCGACCTGGCCGACCTGGCCGCGCAGCTCCGCGCCGCCAACATCAGCTTGTGCATAGACCTGGTGTGCAACCACACCGCCAAAGAGCATGAATGGGCGCAAAAAGCGGCCGCCGGCGACCCCACCCGACCCGCTGCTACTGGTTGAGCCGGATCCCGTAGTACTCGAGGTACCACTCGACGAAGCGTGCCACACCGACCTCTACCGGGGTAGCCGGGCGGTAGCCAACCTCGGTGATGAGGTCCTCGACGTCGGCAAAGGTGTCAGGCACGTCACCAGCCTGCAGGGGCAGCAGGTTCTTCTCGGCCTTGCGGCCCAGGACCTCCTCGATCACCTTGATGTAGTGCATCAGCTCGACGGGACGGCTGTTGCCGATGTTGTAGAGCCGGTAAGGCGCCGAGCTGCGGGCGGGATCGGGACTGTCGGCGTCCCACTGCGGATCAGGCTCCGCGACCCGGTCCAGGGCGCGCACCACGCCCTGGGCAATGTCGTCGACGTAGGTGAAGTCGCGGCGATGCCGGCCGAAGTTGAAGACATCGATCGGCCTGCCCTCGAGGATATTGCGCGTGAACTGGAACAATGCCATGTCGGGGCGGCCGTAGGGCCCGTACACCGTGAAGAAGCGCAGCCCCGTCGTCGGCAGGCGATGCAGCATCGAATAGCTGTGCGCCATCATCTCGTTGGCCTTCTTGGTCGCGGCGTACAGCGAGATCGGGTGGTCCGCGGCCCGATGGGTGGAAAACGGCATGTGCGTGTTGGCGCCGTACACCGAACTGGTGGAGGCATACACCAGGTGCTCCACGCCGTTGGCGCGACAGCCCTCCATGACATGGAAGCTGCCCACCAGGTTGCTGTCGATGTAGGCATGGGGATTGATGAGTGAATAGCGCACTCCGGCCTGCGCCGCCAGGTGCACTACGCGCTGGAAGCGCTGCTCGCGGAACAGGGCCTCCATGCCGGCGCGATCGGCCAGGTCGAGTTTCACGAAGCTGAAACCCGGCAGCTTGCTGAGCAACGCCAGGCGATGGTGCTTGAGGTTGACGTCGTAGTATTCGTTGAGGTTGTCGATGCCGACGACCTCGTCACCGCGCTCCAGCAGGATGCGGGAGACGAACATGCCGATGAATCCGGCGGCGCCGGTGACCAGTATCTTCATGATGCGTTTACTCGTCTGGAAGCCGTCACAGGCGTGCGTCCACCTGGTCTGCGGGCAACATGCTCTTGATGTCGTAGAGCACGGCGTCACCCACACCCAGGGCACGGATGGCATTCACGCCCAGGTCATGGAACTGGCGGTGGGCCACCGCCAGCACCATGGCATCGTAGCTGCCCGGCCGCGGCGCCGCCTGCAGCAGATCGATGCCGTATTCCTCGTGCACCGCGGCGGCATCGGCCCAGGGATCATAGATGTCCACGGCTGCGCCGTAACTGCGCAGTTCCCGGACGACATCGACGACCCGGGTGTTGCGCACATCCGGGCAGTTCTCCTTGAAGGTGAAGCCCAGCACCAGGATGCGGGAGCGCGGCAGGCTCTTGCCTCGCCGCACCATCAGCTTGACCACCTCCGAAGCAACATACAGGCCCATGTTGTCGTTGATGCGCCGGCCGGCCAGGATCATTTCCGGATGGTAGCCGATCTGCTGTGACTTGTGCGTCAGGTAGTACGGATCGACACCGATGCAGTGGCCGCCCACCAGCCCGGGGCGGAATGGCAGGAAGTTCCATTTCGTGCCGGCGGCCTCCAGCACCTCCAGGGTGTCGAGCCCCATGCGGTTGAAGATCAGTGCCAGCTCATTGATCAGCGCGATGTTGACATCGCGCTGGGTGTTCTCGATGACCTTGGCGGCCTCCGCCACCTTGATGCTGGACGCCCGGTAGGTTCCGGCCTTGATGATGCTGGCGTACAGCCTGTCGATGAATGCGGCCGCCTCCGGCGTCGAGCCGGCGGTGATCTTGCGGATGGTCGTCAGCCTGTGCTCCTTGTCGCCGGGATTGATGCGCTCCGGGCTGTAGCCGAGGAAGAAGTCACGGTTCGCCTTGAGGCCCGATACCTGCTCGATGATCGGTGCACAGTCCTCCTCGGTCGCACCGGGGTATACGGTGGACTCGAACACGACCACGGCGCCCTTCTTCAGCGCCTTGCCGACCGTCCGGCTGGCGCTGATCAGCGCACCGAGGTCAGGCCGCTTGGCATCGTCGATGGGGGTTGGCACGGTGACGATGAAGACATCGCGATCGCGCAGCTGCTCGAGGTCCGTCGTGTAGCGCAGCCGGCGAGCCGCCGCCAGTTCCTCGGGGCTCGCCTCCAGGGTCGAGTCCCTACCCGACTGCAACTCGGCCACGCGTGCCGCATTGATGTCGAAGCCCACGGTGTCGTAGTGGCGGCCGTACTCGACGGCCAGCGGCAGCCCGACGTAGCCGAGGCCAATGATGGCGACACGGGTTTGGTCAATCTTGTCCAGGTCCAGCATGTGTTCTCATTCACTTTTCAGGGGCCGGGAGGCTGCACGCTTGGTTATCGTTGTTCGCGGGCAGCCCGGGACACTCGCCCGGAGGACGATATTCTGGCGATGTAACCCGGCTGTCGCCAGCACAGCCTTCACAGTCCGCAGCGAAGCCGGCACCAGACGACCGGGCCACCGGAACTGGCATATGTAAAGGAGGTTCCTCAACCGTCCCGCCGGCGCCATGCAGCCCCCTGCGGGCAGGCCTTCTCCAGCAGGTCCAGCTGGCGTTCGTGCGCTGCCAGCTCTTCCGCGCTCGCGTGCCGCACCACCAGCGACAGGCCAGCACGGTCGAAGCGCGGCGCCACCGCTCCGGCGACCTCGGTGGCGGGCACGATGTCCAGCGACAGCGCCGCCTGGCCGCCGGTCATGGCGAGATAGACATCGGCCAGCAGCTGCGCATCCAGCAGCGCGCCGTGGTAGTCACGGGCGGAGTTGTCGATGCCGTAGCGCCGGCACAGCGCATCCAGGCCGTTGCGCTGGCCGGGGTGCAGGCGACGCGCCAGCAGCAGAGTGTCGAGCACCTGGCAATGGCCGCGGACGCTGTCGCCATCACGGCCAGCCAGGCGCAGCTCGTTGTCCAGGAAGCCGACGTCGAATTCGGCATTGTGGATGATCAGCTCGGCACCAGCGATGAACTCCAGGAGTTCACCGACGATCTCGGCGAAACGTGGCTTGCCCTGCAGCGCTTCGTTGCTGATGCCATGGACCTGCTCCGCGCCGCTGTCGATGTCACGATCCGGGCGCAGGTACTGGTGGAAGGTGTTGCCGGTCCGCCGCCGGTTGACCATCTCGACACAGCCGATCTCGATGATGCGATGGCCCTGTTCGACCTCCAGTCCCGTGGTCTCGGTATCGAGGACGACCTGCCTCATGCTGCCGGTCCTCCCGGGCACGCCGTGCTGCCAGGCCCCCTGGCCGCAGCACCGGCCGGGACCAGACCGAGCACCTCGTCGACCCCACGGTTGGCCAGCGCGTCCGCACGCTCGTTGTCGGGATGCCCGGTATGGCCCCGCACCCAGTGCCAGGTCACGGCATGCCGGGTCGAAAGTTCATCCAGGCGCTGCCACAGGTCCTCGTTCTTGACTGGCTTGCGTCCTGCCGTCTTCCAGCCACGGCGCTTCCACTGCTCCAGCCACTCGGTGATGCCCCGGCGCAGGTACTCCGAATCGGTATACGCTCGAACGGTACAGGGCATGCGCAGTGCTTCCAGCGCACGAATGGCCGCGGTGAGCTCCATGCGGTTGTTGGTCGTGGCCGGTTCGCCGCCCCAGATCTCCTTCTCGCGAGTCCCCCAGCGCAGGATGGCACCCCAGCCGCCGGGTCCTGGGTTGCCGCGACAGGCGCCATCGGTATGGATCTCCACCTCGGTCATGCGACGTTGCGGGTGGTTGGGTTTACCAGGCCACCGACCAGCCCCGGCCGGCGCCGCCAGGCCAGGCGGATCGGCGTGACGATGCAGGTCTGCTTGCGCGCCACCAGGACATAGCAGGCCGCAAATGCCGGGATCCGCCTGAGCAGCGAGGCCTGACGCGACCGGCGGCCGGCCTGGCGCACCGGGGAATCGGGCTGTACCCCGCTCTCCTCGGAACGCTGCGGCCGGCCCTGTCGCGGCAGCGCGCCCCGCAGTATCGGCGGCACGAAGTAGTACACGGCCGAGTGATGGACCTTGAACTCGAGCAGCTGCAGCCAGTCGCACAGACGGCCGTCGGAGATCATGCGCTGGGAACCGGATGGAAAGCCCTGGCGGGACAATGCATGGCGCAGCCCCCACCAGCCCCAGGGATTGAAGCCCAGCACCACCAGCTGCCCGTCCGGGCGCAGGATGCGGTCGACTTCGCGCAATACCGCATGCGGGTCATCCACCAGTTCCAGTGTATGTGGCAGCAGCACCGCGTCCACCGAGGCGCTGGTGACGGCCAGTGCATCGGAAGCACAGACGGCATCCACGCCTGGTGTCGGCTGATCGCTGATTACCGCGGCCCGACGCGTCCGGGCCAGGCGGCGGAACATGCCGGGCTCGCCCCAGGTGCCCAGCTGCACCAGCTGGTCGCCAAATATGTTGTCCAGTGCGCGCCGGACCTGCCGTACCTCCTCGCGCAGGAGATTGCGGCCGGTGAGCGTATTCAACCACCCGGGGATCTGTGTCATGCGCCTCGAGGCCGGCCATCCGCGACCATGGCGGTACCCGACCATGCGGAAACCCTTGCTACAGCCTATGATAACGGAGGTGGGGGGAGCCAGACTCCTGTGACGAATCGCCGGCCTCCGGCTTACAATCAGCGCCGGCTTCAGGGGGCAAGAGCAGGTTTATGGGTTTCTTGACGGGAAAACGCGCGCTCATCGTCGGTGTCGCCAGTGACCGTTCGATCGCCTGGGGCATCGCCGAGGCCATGGCAAGGGAAGGGGCCGAGCTGGCCTACACCTACCAGAACGACAAGCTCAGGGAACGGGTCGAGGAACTGGCCAGTGCCACCGGCTCACGGCTGGTACTGCCACTGGACGTGGCGGAAGATTCGCAGATCGATGCGGCTTTCACCACGCTGCGGCGTGAGTGGCAGCAGCTGGACATCATCGTGCACTCGGTGGCCTTCGCGCCGCGCGAGCAGCTGTCCGGAAGCTACGTGGACACGGTGACCCGTGAAGGCTTCCGGCTCGCCCAGGACATCAGCAGCTATAGCTTCGTCGCCCTGGCCAAGGCCGGCCGGCCGATGCTGCGGCCAGGTAGTGCACTGCTGACCATGAGCTACCTGGCGGCCGTGCGCACTATCCCGAACTACAACGTCATGGGTCCCGCCAAGGCGAGCCTGGAGGCGAACGTGCGCTTCATGGCGTCGGACCTCGGCCCGTCTGGCATCCGCGTCAACTGCATATCAGCCGGGCCGATCAAGACGCTGGCCGCCGCCGGCATCGGCGGCATGCGCATCATGCTCAACTACATGGGCAAGACCGCACCGCTGCGCCGCTGCGTCACCATCGAGGAAGTGGGCAATGCCGGTGCCTTCCTCTGCTCCGACCTCGCAGCAGGCATCACCGGACAGACGCTGTATGTCGACGGCGGCTACCACGTCATCGGCATGAGTCCCGAGTAGCGCTACCCGTCAGCCGGAGGCCGGCTCCGCGGGTGATGTGCCGGCCGCAAGGCCGCCGTCGTGGCGGGCAATGATGGCAGCGCAGATGGCATCGCCGAGCACATCGACGCTGGTGCGTGCCATCTCGAGAAACCGGTCGACCACCAGCAGCACGCCGACCGCCTCCGTCGGCAGGCCGATCGTCGACAGGATCACCGAAATCGCCACCAGTGATCCATAGGGGATGCCCGGTGTGGCCACGGATGCCGCCACTGCTATGGCCAGGATGACAAACTGCATCGACAGGCTGAGGTCGATGCCATAGGCCTGCGCGAGGAATACGGCCGCAACGGCCTGGTACAGCGCGGTACCGTTGAGGTTGATCGCCGCACCCAGCGGCAGGACCAGGCTGGCGACCCGGTTCGGAATGGCGGCACGCTCCACGGCGCATTGCATGGTCACCGGCAGCGTCACCGGCGACGAGGCCGTGGCCAGCCCGGTCAGCACGGCAGGCATCATGGCACGGTAGAACGCCAGCGGCCCGGTACCGGCGAACAGGCGCAGCAGCAGCGGCAGGGTCAGCAGTGCGTGGGCCGCCAGCGCGGCCAGCACCACGCCGGAGAACGCCAGTAGCGGGGCGGCAGTAGCCAGTCCGGACTTGGCGCTGGCCTGGGCCGCCAGGCAGAAAACGCCCAGCGGTGCGAACTGCATGATCCAGCCGGTGATGCCCAGCATCACCTGGTGAACGCCATTCCAGAAGCGCGACAGTGTTGCGGCAAGCTCCTGCCTGATCCGCAGCATGAACGATCCGAAGAGAATCGAGAAGACGATCACACCGATCATGTCGTCACTGGCCGCGGCACTGAACACGTTGCCCGGAACGATGCCGACGAGCACGTTGAAGACATCGCCGAGGCCCTTGTCGGCGAGTTCACCTGGCATGTCGGCACTCGACGCCTCCAGCGCAAGCACGTCGCTGGCCGGCCGGCCGTCGACCATGCCCGGCATGAGCAGGTTCGCGAGGACCATGCCCGTGATGATGGCCGCGATGGTAGTCAGCAGGAAGAAAGTGACGGTGCGCAGGCCAAGACGACCAAGCCAGCGCCCCGAGCCGGCGCTGGCAACGCCGACGATGAGCGCCGCAATCACCAGCGGCAGCATCACCATCTTCAGCGCACTGATGAACAGCGTGCCGATGAAGTCCAGCAGCGCAGCCAGGGGCATTGCCGTAGGCCCGGCGCCCTGCTGCAACCAGCTCCCGAGCAACACGCCAAGGCCCATGGCCAGGGCGATGCGCCAGTGCAATCCCGGAAGCGCCATGGATGCCCCGGCTGGACGTAGGCGCGGGTCAGGGATTGTCCTGCTGGTCGAACAGGCCAGGCGCCACCACGACCTTGGCGGCCTTGCGCAGGTCGACTGCCACGCCGGTGACCTCACCGACCCCGGTCTGGCGCGCCAGGGCGGCTTTCCGGGCATCACGCTGCTCGCGGGGAATCTCGTCGGGCTTGCCAGGAATCACGGCATCCACGCGCAGGACCGCATAGCTGCCATCCTGCAGGGCCAGACCGTCGAAGCTGTTGCGCCCGGTGGAGCCGGCACTACTGGCCGCAGCCGCAGGCCGCGGCGCACGGAAAATCGCTGCCAGGACCTCCGTGGGCACGCCCGGGCTGTTGCGCACCAGCGGCTCCGGCGGCGCAACCAGCGTCGCACCCGCTGCTGCCACCAGCGTGCGAAAGTCGGTGCCCGCACGCGCGTCCTGCACGATCTTCTGGCCACGCTCGGCCGCCAGCATGGCAGCCTTCTCGGCGCGGGCATCGGACTCTGCCTGCACCCTGACTTCCTCCAGCGGCCGCAGCTTCGCCGGCCGGTGCTCGGTGACCCGCAGGATCACCGCGCTGCCATCGCCGATCTCCACCAGCGCACTGTTCTCGCCCGCTTCCAGCACGCGCGCACTGAATGCGGCATCGATGACCGCCCGGTTGGCGCCAAAGGGTTCGCCGCCGGCGCTGCGGGTAAACTCGGCCACGTGCCTGATCGGCAGCCCACTGGCCTTAGCCACGGCTTCCAGGCTGCCCGGGTTCTGCAAGGCGGCGTCATCCATCTTCTCGGTCAGTTCGAAGAACCGGTCCTGGGAGCCCTTGTGCCGCGCTTCCTCCACCAGTTCCGGGCGCACCTCGTCGAATGACCGGCGGATCCCGGGGCGCACTTCCTCGAGCTGGATGATGTGGTAGCCGAACTCGGTCTTGACTGGCTGCGTGATCTCGCCGGGCCGGGCCGCGAACAGCGCGTCCTCGAACGGTCCCACATAGGTCCCCTTGCCTGCCCAGCCGAGTTCGCCACCGTTGGCGGCCGAGCCCGTGTCATCCGAGTACTGGCGTGCCAGTGCAGCAAAATCTTCGCCCTTTTCCAGGCGGGCGCGGATGTCCGCCGCCTTGCTGGCGGCAGCCTTGTCGTCTGCATCCTTGCCCGTAGCAACCAGGATGTGCCGCGCACGGCGCTGCTCGGCGCTCTGAAACCGGTCCGGGTTGGATTCGTAGCTGGCGCGCAGTTCCGCCTCGGTGGGCTCACCCGCCGGCGCGACCTCGGATGGCCTGGCCTCGACGTAGTCGATCGAGACGCTCTCGCGGGATTCGAAGCGGTCCGGATGCGCATCGTAGTACGCCTTGACTTCGGGATCGGTGACCGTCACGGCGGCGGCAAGGGCCTTGACGTCGAGGATCGCGTAGGCCGCCTGGCGGCGTTCACCCTCGAGGACGACGAAGCGGCGAAACTCCGCTGGCGTGTAAAACGCGCTCTCCAGCAGCCCGTCCTGCAGCTGCCCGATCTCCATGGCGACACGCCGCTCTTCCTCGAATACCGCCGGCGAGATGCCCTGGCTCGCCAGGGCCGCCTGGTAGCCATCCGGGGAGAACTTGCCGCCCACCTGGAAGACCGGCAGCGTGCGGATCTGCTCGGCAACACTGGCGTCGCTGACCCGGAAACCCTGGGCCTTCACGTACTGGGCAACGACGCGGTTGCGGACCATGCCCTCGAGAACATTGCGGTCGATCTGCGCCCTCTCGGCCGCCGGAATATCCGACTTGGTCAGCTGTTCCTGCTGCAGCACCTGCTGCTGCACCACCTCGCGGTAGTCGGTGAGCGCAATGTCCTCGCCGTTGACGGAGGCAGCGGACTCGCGTCCCTGCATGCCGGTGTCGGTGTTCACCAGGCCGATGACCATCGCCACACCGATGCCCCCGATGATGATCAGCGCCATGACGCCGGTGAAGCGGTCACGAATGTTCTGCAGCATGGTGACTCCAGTTTGTGCGATCTGCGCCCGTGGAACTCGCGCCCCCGCGGACGGGCCTGTCGGCCGAAACGCGCATTCTACAGTTGGAAAAAAGAACGGGCGCCACTGGTGGCGCCCGCCTTTCCTGGAGCTGGCGGAGTGGACGGGACTCGAACCCGCGACCCCCGGCGTGACAGGCCGGTATTCTAACCAGCTGAACTACCACTCCACGGAACTGGTGGGTGCTGAGGGTCTCGAACCCCCGACCTTCGCCTTGTAAGGGCGACGCTCTTCCAGCTGAGCTAAGCACCCGTCCATGACGTTCGAACGCCCGGGAGGCTTGCCGCCGCAGGAAACCGCCGCCCCAGCTCTGGCACGGTCACACACCCGCCTCCGGAACCTGTCGGGTCATCAGCAAACCCGGCAGTACCCGAAAAAGGCGCGTTAGTTTACGGCATCCTTCAGGGCCTTGCCAGCGCGGAAGCCAGGAATCCGGCTGGCCCGGATCTCGATGGCATCCCCGGTGCGGGGGTTGCGTCCGGTACGGGCGGCACGCGTCTTCACGGTAAAGGTGCCGAAGCCGACCAGGGAGACCTGATTGCCGTCCTTCAATGCCCTGGTGATGGCCGCAATCATGGACTCGACAGCCCGCGAGGCATCGGCCTTGGACAGCCCAGCCTCACCGGAAACGGCATCGATCAGATCACCCTTGTTCATGGAAATATCCTTAAGCGAAACGCGACGATTACGCTGGAACCGCACGCCACCGGTTACGGCGACGTCCCCCGAATGCGCTCACCGGCCGATGCCGATTCCTTCGCGTATGTCCAGGCAACGCGGATTCTTGGCAGGAGACACGCTGCCGGCTGGCAGCGTCATGACCGGCGAGGTCCGCGACGTTATACCAAGGCCGAAAAACCACTGTCAATAAACGGCCGCCGGCCAGCGTCAATGCGCACGCACCTCGCCGGAGCCCGCTTCGCTCTTCGCCGGTGCCTCTTCCGATGCTGCGACGTCACCGGCCTGTGGCAGCGGCAGCCGTTGCAGCGACAGCTGCAGCACCTCGTCCATCCATCGAACCGGAACAATCCGCAGCTTGTCCTTGATGTTTTTCGGGATTTCCGCGAGGTCCTTTTCGTTGTCCTTCGGGATCAGTGCAGTGGTGATGCCACCACGGTGTGCGGCCAGCAGTTTCTCCTTCAGGCCACCGATCGGCAGCACTTCGCCACGCAGCGTGATCTCGCCGGTCATGGCGACGTCGGAGCGCACGGGGATGCCGGTCAGCGCCGAGACCAGCGCGGTGCACATGCCGACGCCAGCGCTCGGGCCATCCTTCGGGGTTGCACCTTCCGGCACGTGCACGTGCAGGTCGAAGCGCTGGTGGAAATCCTCATCGATGCCGAGCACCCGGGCCCGGCTGCGCACCACGGTGGTGGCCGCCTGGATCGATTCCTGCATGACATCGCCGAGCTGGCCGGTGTGGATGAGCTTGCCCTTGCCGGGCACCACGGCAGCCTCGATGGTGAGCAACTCACCGCCGACCTCGGTCCAGGCGAGGCCGGTGACCTGGCCGACCTGGTCGGTCTCTTCGGCACGGCCGTAGCGAAAGCGCCGCACGCCCAGATGCTTGTCCAGGCCTCGCGGGCCAACCTGGATCTGGCCTTCGCGCGGCTTGAGCAGCAGGCTCTTGACGACCTTGCGGCAGATCTTGGCGATCTCCCTCTCGAGGTTGCGCACGCCGGACTCGCGCGTGTAGTAGCGAATCACGTCGCGAATCGCCGCATCACCGATGACCAGCTCCCGGTCCTTCAGCCCGTTGGCCTTCATCTGTTTGGGGATCAGGTAATTACGGGCAATGTTGAGCTTCTCGTCCTCGGTGTATCCCGGGATGCGGATGACTTCCATGCGGTCGAGCAGCGGCGCCGGGATATTGAGCGTGTTGGCCGTGCACACGAACATGACATCCGAAAGGTCGAAATCGACTTCCAGGTAATGGTCGTTGAAGGTCGCATTCTGCTCCGGATCCAGCAC
>JAANMY010003101.1_pt1 | contig 14285 bp, 4 predicted proteins | sample 7279691 | NCBI WGS metagenome assembly JAANMY01 (sample SAMN14094543, study PRJNA606508) | bioreactor metagenome | isolation source: A lab-scale SPAN reactor treating ammonium-rich wastewater day 388 | place: Ireland: Galway | collected 2018-02-07
GGACTGGGTGAAGCTCAGGCCGCCATTGCTCGAGAAGAACACCGGCGCGCTGGTCGCCTCGGTGCGGCTCTGCTCCACCTTCAGGTAGGTGCCGCGCCCGGCCTGCAGGGTGATGTCCACCCCGGCCAGGGTGTAGTCGTCGCCCGCGCGGTTCTCGTCGACATAGGTGCCGCCGATGGCGAGGTGGTCGCCGAACCAGTGCTTGCCGCGGATGCCGGCGGTCATCTCGTCGGCGTCGAAGCCCTGCGGGATGTACTCGTAGTCCACCAGCAGGACCTGCAACAGGCCGTCCAGCGGGGCGTCGCGGGTCAGGCTTGGCGCATTCTCGCGGGTCACCACCGACAGCGGACGGGTCAGGATGATCCGGCCCTGCATGTCGTCCATCTGGTAGTCGGCGCCGTCCTGCAACTCGACGCGAGCCTCGGTGCGGCCGGTCGCCGGGTCGCGGACCTCCAGCACCACGCGTTCGGAGCCGGGCAGCACATCGGTGTGCTTGAGGTAGTACAGGCTGCCGCCGGTGCCCAGAAATTCGCTGTGGCCCGGCGCGGTCTGCGCCTCGGAGCCGAACACCTTCAGCTCGCTGCCGGCCTCGCCCTGCGCGGTGCTGCGCCGGCTGCGCCAGCTCAGCGCGCCACCGTACAGCGCGCGCGAGTACTGGCCGTACTCGGTGCCGGTGATGCCGGTGTTGAAGTTGCCCCACAGCGCCTGGCTCTTGTCCCAGTCCACGCGGACGTACAGGCGGCCCATGGTGTCCACGTCGCGGTAGGTCGTGGAGTCGTCGCCGTAGACCGGGTAATACCGGTCTGGGTCGAGGCGACGGAAGATGTCCTGCGGATCGGCCTTCCAGAAGCCAGTGAACAGGTCGCCCACCTCGCGCTCGCGGGTGTCGGCCTGCGCGGTGACCAGATATTTGCCCTGGATCTTGCCCTTCAGGTAGAAGGCCAAGCGGCCGTCCACGGTGAGGTCCTTCTCGAAGTAATCGTCGCCGGCGAGCGGTTCGATCGAGCCGGACACACTGTTGCCGGACACGGTCACGTCGGCCAGCGCCACCGCGAACATGTACTTGCCGCTGACGTCCACGTCCAGCGAACGCTGGATCGGCGCGGGCAGGCCGGCGCCGCCCACTTCGATGTCGAAGCGGTGGTGCCCGACCGGCGCAAGGTATTCGGCGACAAGCTTGCGCTCGATGTCGAGCGGGAAGCTGCGGCCGTTGATCCTGACGCTGGCGTTGTCCGGCAGGTTGCGGCCCTGGATGCGGATCCGCGAGCCGTGGATCGGGATGTTCTGCACGCGCAGGTTGTTGCTGCCGAACACGCCGTCCACCAGGCTGGCGGACTCCGCGTCGTCGGCGCCCAAGCTCTGCCCCAGCTTGCGCTCAGTGGCGTTGCGCAGCGTCTGGCTGCCGCGCTCGGCCTCGTCCGGCGTCACCAGCTGCATGCGGCGCGGGTAGGTCTCGTCGAAGCTGCCGTCCTGGCCGTAGGCCCGCACCAGGTAGACCAGCTCGTCGCTGGCCCGCGCCTGGAAGGTGGCGGGCAGCGTGCCGTCCCATTCGGCGTCGGCCACCGCCGCCACCGGCAGCGGGATGGTCGCCACCGGCGTCACCAGGTCGGCGTCGCTGGCGCGGAACACCAGCACCTCGGCGCGCTCGATGAACGCGCTGTAGTTGCTGTAGCCGTAGAAGCGCACCGGCTTGGTGATCCGGCTGCCGTCGAACGGCACGATCGCGCTGGCCGACACGTCCAGCTGCGGCTGGCCGAGGCTGGGATCTTCGGTGGCCCACAGCACGCCGCCGTTCGGCAGCTGCACCGACCACTTGCCCAGCGCCACCGCCTTGCCGGGTTGCTCGGCCTCCACGGTGACGCGGCGGTCGGGCTGCAGCGCCGCCGCGGTGTCCGCCGCGGCGGCCGTCTGCGGCTGGCGCTCGCCGCGGGTGCGCACCCGCATCAGGATCTCGCCGTTGGCCGCACAGCCGGCGTTGGCGCAATCCACGTCCGCCTGGGCACCCGCGGCCTGCGCCGCCTCCTGCGCCATCGCGCCCTGCGACGCCAGGCCGGCCAGGATGCCGATCAGCGCGCAGTCCAGCACCTTCATCTTCATGGTCTTCATTCGCGTTCCCCTCAGCGGCTCTTCAGGCCGACAGGGGCTGTCGGATCGTCATTGATTTCCACCCGCAGCCGGCTGCGCGCCTGCGCGTCCAGCTTCGCCGCGATGGCCTCGTACACCGCCTTGGCCCGGCGCAGGCCCAGCGCCGCGTTGTCGGCGTCCGCCCCGCGGCGATCCGCATGGCCGATCACGCCCACCACGCCGCCGCCCAGCTTCTCGATGTCGGCGGCGATCTTCTCGATGACCGGCGCGAACCCGGGCTTGATCGCCGACATGCCGGTGTCGAACAGCACCGTGCCCAATACCGGCGATTCGCCCAGCGACAGCAGCGTGCTGCGCGGATCGGCCAGGTCGGTGCGCAGGCTGACCGTGGTCGCCTGCGCCAGCGCCGGATCGAGCTGCGCCAGCAGCGCTTCTCGCACCGCCTTCGCGCGATCGAAGGCCAGCGCCTCGCGCTCGCCGTTGGCGGCGATCACGACTTCTCCGGCGCCGTGCTCGCGGATCTGCGCGGCCATCTTCTCGATGACCGGCAGGTACGCGCCGCGCAGGCTGGCGCTCTCGGGATCGAACAGCACCTCACCCAGCTCCAGCTCGACCGGCTGGGTGCCGCCTTCGATCAACCCGGCCGGCAGCTTCACGCCGAAGTCGAAGCGCACCGGCAGGCCCGGGGTGACCCGGCGCAGCAGCGGGTTGTCGGTGCTGAACACCGTGCCCGGCGGCAGCGTGGCGGGATCGACCTTCAGGATGAAGTTCCGCCCGCGCTCCCAGCGCCCGCCGTCGATGCCGGTCAGGTGGTAGCGGCCGAACTGGTCGGTCTCCACCAGCAGCCCCTCCACCGAGGCGATGCGCACGCCGGGGATGCCGCGTTCGTCGACGCCCGCGTTCTCGATCACGTAGTCCACGCGGTAGCCCTCGGCCACCTGGCTGACCGTGCGCGACACCGTCGGCGCGGCGGCGGTCAGGCCCTTGGCGGCCTGGCCCGCGCGCTCCACCGTGGTTTTGCCGGCGGCGTCCATGCGCACCGTCACGCCTTCGTCGCTGGTCAGCACGAAGTCGCCGGTGAACTCCAGCGCGGACAGCGTCTGGCTGATCACCACGCGATGCTTCGCGGCCGGATCGGCTTCGGACGCACGCCCGGCGATGGCGCCGAGGGCGATGCCATGCAGCAGCGGCGCGCTGGCGTCGGCTTCCGGCTGGGCGCCGTTGCCGCGGTCCACCGTCGTCGAGCCGGCCACGTAGGCGCCAGGCGCGAAGCCGCCCTGCACCTTCACCCCGCCCAGCGCGGCGCTGTCCTGCCAGCCATCGCCGTCACGGTCGTCGAACACCGTGCCCACGATCAGCGATTCGTCCAGCATCGGATCGGCGCTCAGCTGCACGCTGGCCGTGGCCAGGTTCGACACCGTCTCGCCGCGGTCGCGCACCAGCGCACTGTTGGTGTGGATGCCGGCGCGCACGCCCGCGCCCACGCGCAGCAGGTAGGTGACCATCGCGGTCTGGCCCGCCGGCAGGTCGATGTTGGCGACGGTGATCGGGTGGATGCCGGTCAACTGGCCCGCCTTGTCGGCGTCGTCCACCGCCAGCGAACCGTCGACGTAGCTGAAGCCCGCCGGCGGGGTATCGACGATGTTGCCGCCGACCAGCGGCGTGGTGCCGGTGTTCTGGATCGCCAGCGTGTAGCGCACCAGGTCGCCCACCTTCACGTCGTACGGGGTCGCGGACTTCACGATGCGGATCTGCACCGGATCGGGCTCGACCACGACTGCCGCGTTGCCGAGCGCGGTGACGCTGAACGACACGCTGCCTCCGGTTGTCGCGGTGCCGGTGGCCACAACCTTGTTGTCCAGGCTGCCGCCCATGCGGTTGGCATCCTCCGCCGTCACCGTGTGGGTGTAGGTGGCGCAAGCGGCGGTCTGGCCCGGAGCCAGCGTGGTCGGCGTGCAGGCCAGCGTGGTCGCGGCATAGCCGTCCATGGTGTCCTCCACTGCCACGTCGTTGAGGGTCACGTCGCCGGTATTGGTGACCGTCACCGCGTAGGTGATGACGTCGCCGATGTTGGCCTTGCCCGGCGTGGCGTTGTCCACGGTCAGGGTCGCGGTCTTGGCGGTGGCGATGGCCGGCTGCTGCGCGATCGGCGTGTCCACTTCATTCGGCTCGCTGGACACCGGCGTCGGCGTCGGACCGCCCGGCACCACCGGCGGCGTGCCGGTGGCGGTCGCCACGTTGTGCACGTTGCCCGCTTCGACGTCCGCGGCCGTCACCGTGTAGCTGCCGGTGCAGGTCATCGCCGCCCCCGGGGCCAGGATGGTCGCCGGGCAGACCGCAGGCGCATCCAGCAGATCGTCATGCACCGCCACACCGGACAGGGTCACGTCGCCGGCGTTGCGCACCACGAACTGGTAGGCGATGACGCTGCCCGCCGTGTACGGGCCAGCCGAACTCACCGACTTGACGATGGTCAGCATCGGGTTCTGCGCCGTCGCCGCATCCACCGTGCTCGGCGTGCTGGTGATCGGCGTCGGCGCCGGACCGCCCGGCACCGTCGGCGGCACCCCTGTCGCGGTCGCGGTGTTGCGGACGTTGCCGTCGGCCACATCCGCCGCAGTCACCGTGTAGCTGCCGGTGCAGAGCGTGGCCTCGCCCGGCGCCAGCACCGTCGCGGCGCAACTCGCCGGCGCGTCCAGCTGCGCATCGTTCACCACGATGCCGGACAGGGTCACGTCACCGGTATTGGTCGCTTCGAACTGGTAGGCGATCACGCTGCCGATCGTGTACGGGCCGCTGGACGTTACCGACTTGACCAGGGTCAGGCCCGGGCTCTGCGCGGTGGAGGTCGTCACCGTGCTCGGCGGACTGGTCACCGCCGGCGGTGTGGAGCCGCCCGGCACCGTCGGCGGCTGGCCGGTCACGGTGGCCGTGTTCTGCACATAGCCGGCAGCCACGTCCGCTGCGGTCACCGTGTAGGCGCCGGTGCAGATCGTGGTGACGCCGGGGGCCAGCGTGGTGGCTGGGCACGTCGCCGGTGCGTCCAGCCGCGCATCGTTCACCACGACGTCGGTCATGGTCACGCTGCCGGTATTGGTCACCTCGAACCGGTAGGCGATCAGGTCGCCGACGGCATAGGGGCCGGGAGACGAGACCGACTTGATGACGCGCATTTCCGGATACTGCGCAGTCGGGGTATCCACCGTGCTCGGCGTGCTGGTCACCGGCGGAGGAGTCGGACCACCCGGCACCGCCGGCGGCTGGCCGGTCACCGTGGCGCTGTTGTGCACGTAGCCCGTCGCCATGTCCGCCGCGGTCACCGTGTGGATGCCGGTGCAGGTCATCGAAGCACCGGGCGACAGGGCCGCCGCGGGGCAGACCGCAGGCGCGTCGAGCAAAGCATCGTTCACCACGATGCCGGCCAGATTGACGTCGCCGGTATTGGTCACCACGAACTGGTAGGCGATCTCGCTACCCAGACGATAGGTCCCGACCGAAGTCACCGACTTCACGATCGCCAACGACGGGTTCTGCGCGGTAGCGGTGTCCACCGTACTCGGCGGCGTGGTGATGGACGGCGTCGGCGGGTTACCCGGCACGGTGGGCGGCTGACCGGTGACCGTCGCACTGTTGTGGACGTAGCCGACCGCCACTTCCGCCGCCGTAACGGTATGCCCGCCCGTGCAGGTCGTGAACGCCCCGGGCGCCAGCGTCGTCACCGGGCATGCGGCAGGCGCATCCAGCAGCGGATCGTTCACCACAAGGCCGCTCAGGTTCACATCGCCCGTGTTCGTCACCACGAACGCATAAGGGATCACGTCACCCGCGCCGAAAGGACCTGCCGAGCTGGCGGACTTCACCAGGGTCATGGCAGGACTTTGCTCAAGAGCGGTGTCCACCTCGCTGGGCGGCGAGGTGATCGGCGTCGGCGCCGGGCCGCCCGGGACCAGCGGCGGGGTCCCCATTGCGGTGGCGCTGTTGTGCACATAGCCGGTAGCCACGTCCGCCGCGGTTACCGTGTGGCTGCCGGTGCAGGTCGTACTGTCCGTCGGGTTGAGCACCGCAACCGGACACACGGCCATCGCGTCCAGCTTCGCGTCGTTCACCGCCACGCCGCTGAGGGTCACATCGCCCGTGTTGGTCACCACGAACTGATAGTCGATCACGCTGCCCAGGGTGTACGGGCCTGCGGAAGTCACCGACTTGACGATCTCCAGCGCCGGGTCCTGCGCGGTCGCCGTGACCGCCACGCTTGGCGGGCTGGTCACCGCGGGCGGCACCGGGCCACCCGGCGGCGTCGGCGGCTGGCCGGTCGCAGTCGCGCTGTTCTGGACGAACCCCGCGGACACTTCCGCCGCGGTCACCGTGTGGCTGCCGGTGCAGGTGGTGGCCGCACCCGGCGCCAGCGTCGTCACCGGGCATACCGCCGCGGCATCCAGCAGCGCATCGTTCACCACGATGCCGGTCAGGGTCACGTCACCCGTATTGGTCACCACGAACTGATAGGCGATCACGCCGCCCACGGCATACGGCCCGGCCGAAGTCACCGACTTCAGCACACTGATGCCGGGGTTCTGCGTCGTCGCCACGTCCACCGCGCTCGGCGGGCTGGTCACCGGCGGCGGCACCGGGCCGCCCGGCGGCGTCGGCGGCTGGCCGGTCACCGTCGCGCTGTTGTGCACGTAGCCGGCCGCCACTTCCGCCGCGGTCACCGTGTGGCTGCCCGTGCAGGTGGTGGCCGCACCCGGCGCCAGCGTCGTTACCGGGCACACCGCCGGCGCGCTCAGCTGCGCGTCGTTCACCACGATGCCGCTCAGGATCACGTCACCGGTATTGGTCACCAGGAACTGGTAGTCGACCGTGTTGCCCGTCGTGTACGGACCTGCCGAGGTCACCGACTTCGCCACCGTCATCGCGGGGTTCTGCGCGGTCGGCGTGTCCGTCGTGCCCGGCGGGCTGGTCACCGGCGGCGGCACCGGCCCGCCCGGCGGCGTCGGCGGCTGGCCGGTCACCGTCGCGCTGTTGTGCACGTAGCCGGCCGCGACTTCCGCCGCGGTCACCGTGTGGCTGCCCGTGCAGGTGGTGGCCGCACCCGGCGCCAGCGTGGTCACCGGGCACACCGCCGGCGCGCTCAGCTGCGTGTCATTCACCACGATGCCGGTGAGCGTCACGTCACCCGTGTTGGTCACCAGGAACTGGTAGTCGACCGTGCTGCCCGTCGTGTAGGGGCCGGCCGAGGTCACCGACTTGACGATGCTCATCGCCGGGTTCTGCGCCGTCGGCGTGTCCACAACGCTCGGCGGACTGGTCACGTCCGGCCCCGAGGGCGGCGTGCCGGTTGCGGTCGCGCTGTTGCGCACGTAGCCGGCCGCCACTTCCGCCGCGGTCACCGTGTGGCTGCCGGTGCAGGTGGTGGCCGCACCCGCCGCCAGCGTCGTCACCGGGCATACCGCCGCGGCATCCAGCTGCGGATCGTTCACCACGATGCCGGTCAGCGCTACGTTGCCGGTATTGGTGACCACGAACTGGTAATCGACCACGCTTCCCGTCGTGTAGGGTCCCGCCGATGCCGCGCTCTTGACCACCTCGACCTTGGGGTCGGGGGCCAGGAACGTCACGTGGAACGCGCAGTCCTCCGTCACCGGGCTGACGTTCCAGGCATAGTTGCCGCTCACCGGGCCGCTCAGGACGCCGGGGCACGTATTGGCACCGCCGGGGGTCGTGATTACCGGAATCTGGCCCGCCGTTCCCGGCGTGATCGTGAAGCCGACGCCTTGCCCGTCTTCCACCGTCTGCGGGCTGTTGGGCGTGATGGTGCCGCCGACGATGGACGGGGTCACCGTCCACACCTTGGCGAACACCGCCGTCACCGATAGGTCCGTCGTGCCCATCTTCACGTAGCACTGGCTACCCGTGATCGTGGTGCAGTCTCCCGTCCAGTTCTTGAAGACCGAACCGGGATCCGCCACGGCGTTCAGGTAGGCCTCCTGGCCATTGCCGAGAAGCTGGCTGCTGCAGGCGGCGCCGCCCGGCGACGGGCACGCCAGCGTGGCGGGCGTGGCGATCACCTTGCCCGTGCCCGCACCCGTCGTGTTCACCGTGAGCGTGTTCTGGGACGCGCTGACCGGAGTGCTCACGCCGTCGGTGTTGTTGGCCGCCACGCTGTCGGAGGTCCCGCCTGGGGGCGCCACGTTGACAACGGTGACAGCCGACGTCCCCGCTGCAGTCGCGGTGATGCCCGTGACCGTGTACACCAGACTCTGCGCCACGGGCAGGTTGCCGGTAGTCGAGATCGCGCCGCTGCCGCTGACTGCGCCGCAAGTGGCGGTGCTCGCCGGTGCCGGGGCGCAGGTCCAGGACGCCGTGCCCGTCACGCCGGACAGAGTCTGGGTGATGACCGCGCCGACCACGTCGATCGGACCATTGTTGGTGACCGTCACCGTGTAGGTGATCGCGGCACCGACCGCGTACGACGACACCCCGCCGTTGTTGACGGTGATGCCGAGGTCGACCGTCGGGGTCGCAGCCGGCAGGATGGTGGTCTTGACCAGCGGGCCGATGAACGGACTGACCGTGTTCGCCCGGATGTCGTAATCTCCGTTATTGACGATGTTGTTGGGCGCCGTCGTCGCGGCGCCGGCGGGCACCGTGAAGGTGACGTTGAAGTTGCCGCCGGCGCCATCGTTCAGGTCGCCCACCGGGCAGTCGATGTAATCCGCGCGCGGCGCGGTGCCGGCAAACGGCCCGGTGCAACCGGGCGGCCAGCTGCCGGGCACGAAGGCGAGATGCAGACCGTTCTCGGTGATGGGGGCGGCGAGGCGCACGCGCGACCCCACTGCCAGCACGCCGCTGTTGTTGATGTAGTTGTAGGTGTAGGTGATCTGCTGGCCAGGCTTGGTGGTGGAAGGCCCGGTAGCCGAGACGCTCAAGCCCGGCATTCTGGAACCGAACACGTCCACATAGACCTGGCCGGTATGGTCCGCGGCACCCGCCGCGCAGTTGGACACGTAGACTTTCAGCAGTACCTGGTCGCCCACGTCCAGCAGGCCGTTACCGGGGGAAATGTCGAAGCCCTGCCAGTCCGTGTACTGATAGGCGCCCACGCTTTGCCAGGGAATGCCCGGCTGGTTCGAATAGTTGAACGTGGTGAACAGCGTGGTTCCCTTCGTCTGGTTGATCACCTCCACGAAGAAGAACGGCTGCTGGGAGGCCGCATGCCCCGGATTGTTCAGCACCGGGGCCATGGCAAAGCGGATATGCACCTTGTTGTCGACCGGATCCACGTCCGCCAGCGACATGGTGGCAACCTGCTCCATGGAGGTGGCCTTGAAGCCGCCGCTGTCGCCAAGCTTGGCCGAGGAGTTCCCGGAGAACGGGTATTTCAGGTTGTTGTTGGTATTCGGCGCCGTGCCCGCGCTGCTCAGGACCGCACTGCGAAAACCCGCGCCGCTGCCTCCGTTCGATACCGTCCCCGTCGCCGTCAGCCCCAGCTGCGCACTGCTGGTGACCGGGATCGTCGTGTTGCTGCGGTTGTAGTCGCGCAGCGTCCAGCTGGAGAAATTGCCGGTTTCGAATCCGCCGTTCTGGATCTGCGCCTGCGCAATCGGCGCCGCCCCCAGCATCGCGGCCACACCCAGCATCGCCAGCCCCCTGCGACCCGCTGCACCAGGCAGCCGGCTCCGGATTTGCGTGCGAAAACGTTGCAGCGCTTCGGTAATTCGCATGATCCACCCTGTCCAGGTTGCAGCCGAACGAGAAACCTTCATGTCCTGATCCTCAATGGCCGTGCTTTTCAGCACGACCGACGTCATCCACCACATTCACCGTGGCGCCGTTGGGAAGCACCATGTCTCCCGGGCGCTGCCGGGATGCGCAGGGGCCCAGCCACCGCCCCTGGAAACTCACCGTCCCCGAGTTGCTCTGCGGAGACTCGGGGTACTCGGCGGTGTAGGTGCCGCTGTAGACCGTTTGGAGATCCCCTCGCAATGCCATGCGCATCTCGACTCGCCGTCCGTGCGCGCTGCACACCGCGTCGATGTCGTATCCCGCCTCCCGCTTCGCCACGCGGATGTCGCGGCAGTTTTCCTGTGCGGGGAGGATGGCAAACAGCATGATTCGCTCGACCGGGGCTCGGGTGCATTGCCGCACCGTCTGCGGCGGCTGCCGCACGCCACGCATGCCATGCGGGACATGGGGCAGCACGGTCACCTCCCACAGCCCCGCCTTTCGTGCCGGCAGCTCGACCCGCAGATCGCCTGGCTTGCCCCTCGCCTGCGCCGACTGCAGCGCCCACGCAGGCGCGAGCACTGACAGCAGGCAGACGAGAAAAACCCGACCAAGCGACATTTCGACAGAATCCCAAGACAAACGCATACCGAGCCAGGCAGCCGCTGTTGCAGCCCGCCCGAATGCTTTGAGAAACGAGTGCTCCACTTCGCGGAAGCGGGCCAATCAACCGGCGCTCCCGGCTTGTTTCAACAAACCGGTCCCACAGCCCCGCGAGAGTCGGGGCGAAATTAAGGGAGGGCTTCGCCGGCCGCAACCACGAGCGGCCGATTTTGCGGCGCGTCCGTTCGCTCGGCGACCTTTATTGTCACCATGTTACATATCGCGTCACTTTTGTAACTGATAGTGAGTCAGCGCCCGACGATGCTACCGGTAGCCCGGCAAATCGGTCATCGCGATACGCTGCCGCGGCGGCCCGCGCAGGCTGGCGACTGCCGCGAGGCGCCCGGTCGCGGGAAAAACGGGGCCGCGATACGGCCCGGACCGCAGCTGCAAGCGGGCCTTGCCACGTGTCTTTTCCCTGCCATTCGGGCGCCGCGACGTGGCCCAGGCCGCATTGGCAGCCACCGCCGCCGACCCTCGCGGCAGCCTTAGAATGCGCGGATGACCGACGATCTCCTCCGCTCCGCCTTCCACGGTTTCGAACAGATCCCCCTGCGCGAATACGCCGAACGCGCCTACCTCGACTACTCCATGTACGTGGTGCTGGACCGCGCCCTGCCGTTCATCGGCGACGGCCTCAAGCCGGTGCAGCGCCGCATCATCTACGCGATGAGCGAGCTGGGCCTGAACGCCACCGCCAAGCCGAAGAAATCCGCCCGCACCGTGGGCGACGTGATCGGCAAATACCACCCGCACGGCGACTCCGCCTGCTACGAGGCGATGGTGCTGATGGCGCAGCCGTTCTCGTGGCGCTACCCGTTGATCGAGGGCCAGGGCAACTTCGGCTCCAGCGACGACCCCAAGTCGTTCGCGGCGATGCGCTACACCGAGTCCAAACTCTCGCCGATCGCCGAAGTGCTGCTGGGCGAACTCGGCCAGGGCACCGTGGACTGGACGCCGAACTTCGACGGCACGCTGGAGGAACCCAGCTGGATGCCGGCGCGACTGCCGCACCTGCTGCTGAACGGCACCACCGGCATCGCCGTGGGCATGGCCACCGACCTGCCGCCGCACAACCTCAACGAACTCGTCAGCGCCTGCGTGCGCCTGCTGGACGACCCCGACGCGACCGTGCGCGACCTGTGCGAACACGTGCGCGGCCCGGACTATCCCACCGCGGCGGAGATCATCACCGCGCCGTCGGACCTGCTGGCGATGTACGAGACCGGCACCGGCAGCGTGCGCGCCCGCGCCGTGTTCGTGCGCGAACACGCCAACATCGTCATCACCGAGCTGCCGCACCAGGTCAGCCCGAGCAAGGTGATCGAGCAGATCGCCGCGCAGATGCGGGCCAAGAAACTGCCGTGGCTGGAGGACATCCGCGACGAGTCCGACCACGCCAACCCCACCCGCATCGTGCTGATCCCGCGCAGCAACCGGGTCGACGCCGAACAGCTGATGGGCCACCTGTTCGCCACCACCGACCTGGAGAAGAGCTTCCGGGTCAACATGAACGTGATCGGGCTGGACGGCCGCCCGCAGGTGAAGAACCTGAAGATGCTGCTGTCGGAATGGCTGAGCTTCCGCCAGACCACCGTCACCCGCCGGCTCAAGCACCGGCTGGAGAAGGTGGAGCGCCGCCTGCACCTGCTGGAAGGCCTGCTGGTGGCCTTCCTCAACCTGGACGAGGTCATCCGCATCATCCGCACCGAGGACGAGCCGAAGGCGGTGCTGATGGCGCGCTTCCAGCTGTCCGAGGACCAGGCCGACTACATCCTCGACACCAGGCTCAAGCAGCTGGCGCGGCTGGAGGAAATGAAGATCCGCGGCGAACAGGACGAACTGGCCGCCGAGCGCGAGAAGCTGCTGGCCCTGTTGGACAGCAAGGCCAAGCTGAAGAAGCTGATCAAGGACGAACTGCTGGCCGACGCGAAGAAGTTCGGCGACGCCCGCCGCAGCCCGCTGGTGGCGCGCCAGGCCGCGCAGGCGCTGGACGAGACCGAGCTGGTGGCCAGCGAGCCGATGACCGTGGTGGTCAGCGAGAAGGGCTGGGTGCGCGCCGCCAAGGGCCACGACATCGACGCCGCCGGCCTGTCCTACCGCGAGGGCGACCGGCTGCTGGCCGCGGTGCGCTCGCGCAGCACCCAGCAGGTGGCCTTCCTCGATTCCACCGGGCGCAGCTACTCGACGGCCGTGCACACGCTGCCCAGCGCGCGCGGCAACGGCGAACCGCTGACCGGGCGCTTCGCGCCGGCAGCGGGCGCCACCTTCGAGGCGTTGGCCAGCGGCGGCAACGACGACCGGCTGGTGATCGCCTCCAGCCACGGCTACGGCTTCGTCACCCGCTTCGAGAACCTGACCAGCCGCAACAAGGCCGGCAAGGCGCTGCTGTCGCTGTCCGAGGGCGGCCACGTGCTGCAGCCGGCGGCGGTGGCCAATGTCGAGGCCGACCGCATCGTGGCGGTGACCAGCGCCGGCCACGTGCTGGCCTTCCCGGTGGCCGAGCTGCCCGAGCTGGACAAGGGCAAAGGCAACAAGATCATCGAGATCCCGAAGGCCAAGCGCGGCACCGAGAAGGTGGTGGCCATCGCGGTGGTGCCGGAGGGCGGCAAGCTGCTGGTGCAGTCCGGCGCGCGCACCATGACCCTGGCGTTCCGCGACCTGGATCCCTACCTGGGCGCGCGCGGCTCGCGCGGCGGGCTGCTGCCGCGCGGTTGGCAGAAGGTGGACGGGCTGGGGGTCGAACCGTAACCATCATCGACGGCGAGACCGCCGGGCGTTTCGCGTAGCCGCATTTCGAGCGGCGCGGCGAAATGCCCGGCGGCAGGCGCCGTCGAGCAAGGAGACCCGCATGCACCCTGATTTCTGGCACCAGCGCTGGCAGCAGAACCAGATCGGCTTCCACCAGTCCACGCCCACCCCGCTGCTGCAGAAGCACTGGCCGGCGCTGGGCGTGCCCGCCGCCGCGCGGGTGTTCGTCCCGCTGTGCGGCAAATCGCTGGACCTGGCGTGGCTGGCGGCGCAAGGACACCGGGTGCTGGGAGTGGAGTTGTCGCAGCTGGCCATCGAGCAGTTCTTCGCCGAACACGGCCTGCAGCCCGGCATCGAGGACAGCCGCTACGGCACCCATTTCCGCGCCGGCGGGATCGAGATCATCTGCGGCGACGCGTTCGGTCTGGACGCCTCGATCCTGGCCGACTGCGCGGCCGTCTTCGACCGTGCCGCGCTGATCGCACTGCCGCCGGACCTGCGCCGGCGCTACGTGGAGGAACTGCAGGCGCGCCTGCCCGCGGGCTGCCGCGGCCTGCTGATCACGCTGGAGTATCCGCAGGCCGAGCGCGATGGCCCGCCGTTCTCGGTGCCGGAAGCGGAAGTGCGGGAGCTGTACGCCGACGCATGGAGCGTCGACCTGCTCGAACGGCGCCCGATCCCGGCCGACCACCCGGGTTTCGTGAATGGGGTCTCCCGGCTGGAAACCGCCGTCTACGCGCTGCAGCGCCAGTGAAGGCCCGCCACGCGGGTTGATCCGGATCAATTCGCATCCCTGCCAATCTGCCCTAAGCTGCGTCCATGCACTCCCAGCAAATCGCCTTCGATGCCGGCCTGTTGCGCCGCTACGACCGGCCCGGTCCCCGGTACACCTCGTACCCGACCGCGCCGCAATTCTCCGCGGACTTCGGCGAGGCCCAGCTGCGCGAGGTCGTCCAGGCCAGCAACGAGGAGCCGATCCCGCGCCGGCTGTCGCTGTACGTGCACGTGCCGTTCTGCTTCAGCCCCTGCTTCTACTGCGGCTGCAACCGCATCATCACCCG
>JAANMY010003109.1_pt1 | contig 14261 bp, 18 predicted proteins | sample 7279691 | NCBI WGS metagenome assembly JAANMY01 (sample SAMN14094543, study PRJNA606508) | bioreactor metagenome | isolation source: A lab-scale SPAN reactor treating ammonium-rich wastewater day 388 | place: Ireland: Galway | collected 2018-02-07
GCTCACCCTGCCCAACGGCGCAGCGGTGCAAAGCTCAAGCGGTGAATTTCGGAGGGGCCGAATTCATTTAATGCCGCCTGATGTTTAGCGGTTCCATATCCTTTGTGGACGGCGAAGCCATATTGGGGATACTGTTTATCCAGTTCACGCATGAATTCATCGCGCCACACTTTAGCGATCACGCTCGCAGCCGCGATGCTGAGTGACAGGGTATCACCTTTAACAATGCTGATTTGGGGGATTTTTTGTTCCGGCCACGCTAACGAATCCAGCATCAGGCAGTCTGGTTCAAGGTTCACCATATCCAGCGCCCGCTGCATCGCCAATTTCGTCGCCGGGACGATGCCCATCTGGTCAATTTCGGCGGCGCTGGCGCTGCCCACGCCCCAACCGATGGCAATACTTTTGATGGTGTCCACCAACAGAGAACGCTGTCGGGGAGTCATCTGCTTGCTGTCCCGGACGCCGATCAAGACCTTTTGCAAATCTTTGCGCTCAATAGGCAGGCAAACCGCCCCGGCAGCTACTGGCCCGGCCCATGTCCCGCGCCCAACTTCGTCCAGACCAATGATTTTGTGGCAGCCACTTTTCCAGTATTGATGCTCATACTGTAGGCTGGCGGTCTGGTTGGCGTTCTTCCCTCTTGGCATACACCCCTCGATACCAGTTGCGGCGGATTTGCCAGATTTCGACCAGCAGATTAAGCGAATCGCCCACCAAACGCATCCGGCTGTCAGCGTCGAAGTACCATGTAATCGGCACTTCCTTGATATGATAGCCGCGCCGTTTGGCGATGAACAATAATTCAATGTCGAACCCGATGCCGATCATCTGCTGCACACCAAACAAGTCTTCAGCAGCTTTGCGATTAAACATTTTGAATCCACATTGGGTATCTTCAAAGCCACGCACAGCCGTCAGCTTAATAATCAAGTTATTGATGCGCCCGATCAGGTGGCGGTAAGATGGTTCGCCCACCCGGTTCGCCCCCGGCCCTTCCCGCGTGGCGATAATCACATCATGCCCATTGATGTTCGGCGGCAGAAAGCGCACAATTTCCTCAATCGGCATTGAAAGATCAGTGTCGCAAATAAAGCGATATTCGCCCCGTGCCGCCAGCATCCCCACCTTGACCGCTAACCCTTTGCCGCGCACCGCCGCCTCGATCACCCGCACATACGGATGCGTCTTGGCGAATTCCTCGGCCACTTCAACAGTGCGGTCAATACTGCCGTTTTCGACAATAATCACTTCCGTTTCAAACGATTGTGTTTTTAGGAAAGCATCGATTTTTTCCAGACTAGGGGGCAAACGGGCTTCTTCGTTATGTGCTGGAATAACAATCGACAGCAGGGGACGTTTTTCGTCGGACAATGCATTCCCTCGGTTAGATGTGCTGCTGTCCATGTGGGAAGGGATTTCCTCACCTTGCACTTGGAACTTAGCACTTAGAACTTGCTTTGCGGCGGCCATAACACCGACTCCAAATACTCAACTGAAACACTTCGCATCTGTTGGATAGATCGGCGCTTCCGCCACACAAACGGTATCCGCCAGATGCCCGCCCACATCCCGCGCAGACGTGCCCGCGCTGCCGCGCCACGCCATGCCCGAAGGGCTTCCCAAAACAATTGGAATTGGGCGCGCAGCACCCGGTTTCCATACTTCCGCCACAATTCAGCGGGGTAATTTTTGACCAGCGTAAAGATCAGGTTGCGTCCGTCATAATAGCTGGCCGTGACCCCACCGCCCGTAGCCGACAGATGATGGTACACGATTGCTTTAGGTGTGTAAAGACACCGCCAGCCCGTCAATTGTGCCCGCCACGCCAGATCAATATCTTCCAGCGAGAAGAAAAAATCATCATCCAGCAGACCAATTTTATCCAACATTGAGCGCCGATAAGCTGAAGACCCACCGCACGCGCTGAACACATATTCCTCTTTATCGAACTGCCCTGCATCCTGCTGCCATACCCCCCGGTTCCCAGCCCGACCATCCACCGTGAAATAATCCCCAGCAGTGTGGATATGGTCGCGCTTTTCAAACAGCAGCATTTTGCTGGCGACAATCCCAATTTCCGAATGCTGCTGGAATGCATCAACCACTGCTGCTGCCCATCCCGCATCCACTTCGGTGTCATTGTTCAGCAGGGCTACGAATTCGCCTTGCGCTGCCTCCAACCCGGCATTACACGCACCCGTGAAACCGCGATTTTCCGGCAGTTCGATCAACTTCACCCACGGGTACTGTTCGCGGATCAGCGCCTGCGACCCGTCTTCGGACGCGTTATCGACGAGGATGACTTCGATCGCGGGATAAGTTTGCTTCGCCAGCGCATCGAGACAATCAGGCAGGAATCGGATGCCGTTCCAATGAGGGATCACCACCGAGATCAGCGCGGTCATGCGGCTACTTCAGGCCGAGCGCTTCCGCCTCGGTGTCGCCCATGCCCGGATGCCATTCGTCCGGCAGCGAATCAGTACGCCGCGTCACCGTCGCTCCACCAAGGTCGCGCGAAACGTCCTCCAGCAGCCGCGGGCGCACCCACAGCGCCGCATCGAGCTGCACGGCCGCCGCGCCGACATCAAGGTAGTTGCGCGCGTCTTCCATCGAAAGGATGCCCCCTGCCCCGATGATCGGCACGTCCGGGAACTGCGAAGCGAGTTTGCCGACGGCGCGCAGCACCATCGGACGAACGAGGCCGCCGTAGATGCGCGTGCGCATCAAGCGGCCGGAAAGCGGGTCGCGCTCTGTGCCGCGCGGCGGGGCGGTTGCCACCAGCGCATCTGCGCCGCCCTCGACAGCCGCACGCGCCACGTCTCCTGAACCCGGAAACGGCAGACGCACAATAATCGGCTTCTCGCACCGTTCACGCGCGACCCGCACGAACGTCTGCGCATCGCGCCATGTGATGTCGTCGTGCAGGCCCAGTTCGATGCCCGCCAGCGACGGCTCGGCTTCGATACGTTCGATACTGCGCTGCAAATCGCGCGAGGACGTCGCCATCAAGTGCATCACGACCGGCGCGCCCAGCATTTGCCATAGGCTTGCGTAGTCGCGGATCACGCGCTTGACGCCGCCGTTAGGAAGCCCGGTGTGCAGCATCACACCGCCTTCCTTGACGATCATGCGCGGGCCAAGCGCGGGTTGACGCGGCGACCATGTCACCGGGTTGGTGACAACCGCGCCGATCCGGTCGAAATTGTAGAGATTCGAGAACACATCGCCGAAGCCGAGGATACCCGCCGCGTTCATCACCCGCGTCGACATCGTAAAGGGTTGTTTGGTGTTGGCGCCGATCATCAGATCGCGAGTCAGTTCACGCTGCATCGTCACCTCCCTCATCAGGCGCAACCGGCGCTGGAGTCACCTCAAGATGCAGGGTCGCCAGATCGAACGCCGGCCCCTTCATACACGCCAGCTTCAACCCTTCGAGACTGCGTACTGCACATACGTCGCACATGCCCAGCCCGCAGGCGAACCCCTGAAACACGCCAAACAGGTAATTCTTGGGCAGTTGGTTCCGCCGTTCGCGGAACTTCGCCAGAATGCGCGAGAAACGGTAGCGTTCGTCGTCCGGCGCGGCGCACACGAACACCTGATCGGACTCGCCCACCGTCACCACCTGATTGGGCCAGTTCAGTTCGTCGTCACCTTCGATGACCTCGACCTCCGGCGGCAGATGATGAATCTCGTAATTGACTGCCGACCCGATCAGCACCAGTGTCACGGCGATGTTGTTGCGGATCAGCCACGGCATTACCATGATGAGTGGGGTTGGCGGGCAGTCGTACGCGATCAGCAGCACATGACGGATTCCTTTACGGAATTTGAAGTGGTCACCCGCCGGGCCGATTGCGCTGACTGTCTGGCCAACGTCATACGTTTCGGTCAAGGGGCGCTCGATGACCAGCTTGCCATCGCGCATGATGTCGACCGGATACCACACGCTCCGCAGAAACGGATCCCAGCGATCGCCTACCCGCACCATCAGGAACTGGCCGACTTTGATCGACTTGAGCGATTCGTCGACGGCAAGTTCAAGATGCTGATGCGTGCTGTTGATCGCGCTGATGCGTTCGATAATCGCGTCGGTTTCTTTCATGCGAGTCAAGCCGGCTGATGATTTGTCGGACTCATACAGGTCAGTGTATCACCGAGCGCGGAATTGTTTCCACCTTTTGCCTCAGACCGGGAACGGCCGCAAGTTATGGGTCTTGTATTCCGGCGGCACAAAGTCGTCGACGTCGATTTGCAAGAACGCATCGACCACCGAAGCGTCGATTTCGCTCTGACGCATACTGGCGCCGGGGTGATGAAGCGTGTACCACGCGTTGAACGGGTACATCCACAGCCGTGCCGTCTCGAACTCCTTGATGACTAACCGCCCAACCGAGCCGACTTCCTCAATGAACTGCTGCCGTTCGAACTCGCGCACGACCGCGCCGACATCATACGGCACACGCCGGAACACGGCACGCCAACCACGCTCATCCCCTTCCAGCAGCATGTAGCTCGCCCGGATGTCACGATCAAGCGGCACGCCCACCGTGCCGGCGTTGAAGAGATGGCGCGCGCCGAACGTATCGTTAAGCCATAGGTGACTGTGCGCTGTGATCATCCATGTTTCGGCGACACTGCTGAGCTGACGCTCGGCATCGTCCGGCGTGACGAGTGGATGTGGCGCCCGCCACGGATTGCCCGGCCAGCCATGTGTCATGTAGATCGGCGGCGCGTCGCGGTAGCGAAGTTGAATCGCGTCCGGCCACCCCGCGATGACGTTCACATACGACTCCATCTGGCGGTGAAGCCACTGCGGCATCGTAAAGGTACGCCAGTGTTCGGGCTGACGGTCGGTGTCATAGTCGAGCAGGTAGTATTCGTTGTTGCCTCGGATCACCGTCCAACGCTGATCGAGGACGACCTCGATCACCTCACGGTTGAACGGCCCCCAATTGATGACATCCCCCGCGACGACGACGTGATCTACCGTGAACGACTCGAGATCGCGCATGACCGCGCGAAGGGCGGGCAAATTCCCGTGGATGTCGGACAGCACTGCGATACGTGTCATGTCACCTCCTCAACGCGTGTTGAGCCTCCCCGTGTGGTATCATGGAGGCCGGAATTATACGGGGGCCGTATGGATCTCCAAACCGCGCTTGAACTCCTATATACCGACGAATCACTTGCGGCAGATCTCGATGACCAGACGGCCGGCCCGTTCCTGAAATGGGCGGAAAGCCAGCTGCCTGCCGTGCTCAGCCGCGCCGACGCCCAAAGCGCCGACGGTGAAGACTCGTTCACCGCGTTTCGCCGCTTGCTCAAGTCGATGACGCGCTACGTCGCCGCAAGCATCGCGGGCGATTCCGAGATGGCCGCACAACGGGCAGACCAACTGCGCACGATGGCTTCTTCGCTCGCCCTTTCGGCCCCGGTCGAGGCGATGATCCAGTCCGCCGCCGCCGATGGGCCAACGCTGATCGCCCAGCTCGCCGCCGCACCCCCCGCCGCAGAGACACCGGCGGCCCCACCAACCGATGCGCTTGTCGAGCCACTCGCAGCAGCATATACACCGCCGGATGCGCCAACGCCTCAACCCGAAGGGCAAAACCCGCCCTCTGCGCAGCAGGTCGCAGAGGCGTTCGCGTCCCACACTCAGCCCGAGTCACCCGCACAAGGCACGGAAGGTTCACCGCCTGCATCCACCCCGGATGAGCCGGAGTCGCCGCGTAATTTGTTTGACATGCTTCGCCGTGCGTTTGACGACGCGCGCGCCGCTCAATCCCCAGACGACAAGGAGTAGTGCATGACCCGTCGCACCCGTCAGCAGAAGTCAAGCTCCCGTACCCCGCAGATTGGCCTGCTTACGCTGGTGCTGCTGGTCGCCGCCGCCGTTATCTCGCAGTTGACCGGTGTCGATATTCTCGGAACGCTGACCGGCGCGCCGACATGGACACCCCTCCCGCCCACCGCCATCGCAGATATCCCCGGCCCGGCGACGCTCGAAACGCTGGAAGTTCAGAAGGGGTTCGGCGCGCGTAAAGACTTCTGGCAGGTGTACTTCAACGCCGCGCCCGTATCGTCCAATTCGGCCGATTACAACAACGGCGCGGAAATGCCGCTGGTCGCCGCAATCGGTCAAGTGCAGGCAACACTCGATATCGCCGCGTTCGAGTGGAACAGCCCGGCACTGACCGAGGCCGTGATCGCGGCTCATAATCGGGGCGTGCGCGTGCGCATGGTCGCGGACAATGAGCACACGATAGAGGACTCCGACACCACGATCACGGCGCTGGTCAACGCCGGTATCCCGATCGTCTACGACCAGAAGTCAAGCCTGATGCACAACAAGTTCATGATCCTCGACGGCTCGACGGTCTGGACGGGTTCGATGAACTACACACAGAACGGCATCTATCGCAACAACAACAACATGGTCGCGCTCCGGCTGCGGCGCGCTGCCGAGACGTATACGGCCGAGTTCGAGGAGATGTTCATCAACCGGGAGTTCAGCCGCAAAACCTCGCCTGTGATGGACGCGGCTTTCACGGCAGACAGCACCCCCGTGCAGATCCTTTTCGCCCCTGAGGGAAACATCATCCCCGTGCTGGTCGAGACGCTCAACGCCGCCGAATCGTCGATCAAGTTCATGGCGTTCTCGTTTACGCTCACTGAACTGAGCGATGTGATCCTCCAACGTGCAGAGGACGGCGTGAAGGTCGAGGGCGTGTTCGAGACAATCGGCTCGGACACGTCGTTCTCGCAGATGACTCCGCTGCGCTGTGCCGGGCTGGACATCCGCATCGACGGCAATCCGTATCGGCTGCACCACAAGGTATTCATCATCGACGACGAAATCGTCGTGTTCGGCTCGTTCAACTTCTCAAGCAGCGCCGCTAACACCAACGATGAGAATATCGTCTTGATCGGAGATGCCGATCTGGCGGCGCAGTTCGTCGCGGAATTCGAACGGGTTCAGGCGCGCGCACAGCAGCCCACGGTCAACTGCCGTTAGCGCCAAACCACGCATCGGCAGCTTCCAGAACACCGTCGGAGTCGGCCGCGTCGGCGTCAAGATAATACGCCAGCGCCCGCACCGCGATCACGGCGTCGACGTCTTCGGGATCGTCTGCGCCGTGCTTAGCCGTAGTCAGGACGTCACGCAGCGCCGCGCTCTCACCGAACAGCAGCCGCAGCGCCGACCCCGCCGAGATACGCAGTTCGGCGTTTACCTTCTCGTTGGCAAGGCTCAAGAAGTCCGCCGTGGTGTCCCATCCGGGCATCTCTTCCATCGGCATCCTCAGCGATTCGGCGAACGTCAGCCCCCAGCCGGCAAGCAGCGCCTCGCTCTCGGCCGCGATCTGATCCAGCGCACGGCGGACGGCGACCAACGTATCACCCATCGAGTCCGCACGCTTGTCCACAACGGCTTGGGCTAGTTCACGCATCTGGGAGTCGGTCAAGTCCGCGCCGCGTTCGGTCAATAGACGCTTGAACTGGCGCAGCAGAATCAGGACAAGTTCGTCAATCGTCCAGCCGCGGACGTTGTCGGCACGATTTCTCACCGGCGCGCCTCTCGTGTGGGTAACTTACAACCATTTTCGGCGCAGTCGCCGTCGCGAAGGTCGACACCAAACAGCCGGTTGATCGCGTAGCGCCGCCGCGCGACAAAGCGGTACAGCGCCGGGCCGACCCAATCCCCGATGACGGGCAGACGCATCACCGCCCACAACGGCAGGCCAAGCGGCACGGCGCGCATCATCCGGCGCGTACCGCGATAACCGCGATAGGTGTTTTGATCTGCGATGACATGGATCTCGCCCATCGCGTCGGCGCGGTCGATCTGCGGAAACCGCGCGCGTACCTGCTGTTGATCGTGCAGGTCGAGGAATTCGACGCGGTTGAACCAGTCGAGTGCTTGAACAATACGGCGCGTCGTGTGGCAGATCACACAGTGACCATCGAAGACGGCGACAATGGCGGTATGGCGCATCGTGAACCTTTGCAGCTGCGTGCTGCGACCTGTTGTAACCGGATACACTGCGCCACAGCCAGCATGGCGATTCAGCGCTCACCATGTATCATAGCGGATGCGTGTTAGACGAGGATGTGAGGCGTGAAAACGTGGGGTTCTATCGATGAAGGGTTGTAGACGGAATATCATCGTCTTGCTGCTGCTCGTGTTGATGTTCTTCTTTGCGTTGTTCTTAACGCGTTTTGGCGTGCTCGACTTCCTGTTCAACCCGAACAAGCCGCCTACCATCACCATGACGACCGTGCTTGAGCGCATTCGACTTGTGAGCGAGCTGACGACGGTGCGCTACACCTACTCCAGCATCATCAGAACCGAGCGCGATCTTCCGCCGATTTTGGCCGGCCTGTACCGCGACTCGCTTGTACTTGTCGCAGTGGGCAACGTCACCGCTGGCATCGATTTGAGCAAACTGAGCGAATCCGATGTTCAGATCACAGACGGCGCTATCAGCATTTCGCTTCCGCCGCCGGAAGTGTTCGACTGCTTCCTGGACGAATCGGAGTCGTATGTCGCTTCGCGCGAGACGGGATTGTTCGCCTCGCCCGCGCCGGACTTCGACGTGCAGGCCCGTCGATTCGCCGTGCGCTATTTCCGCGATCAGTCGTTGGAGCAGGGGATCCTTAACGAAGCTCAAGCAGAAGCGACCAAGGTCGTGGAGACTTTGTTCGGCACGCTGTATCCAGATATGTCAGTTGACGCGACCGTCAAGCCGCAGTCAGATGCCATTCAAATAGCCGAGACATGCCAGTAAGGGCCGCCGCCCAGCGAGGAGCAGCACAATGACCGTGTGGAGCGCGAGTGCGTTTGTTTTCCCCGGACAGGGATCGCAGGTCGTCGGCATGGGCGCGGACGTAATCGCGGCCTACCCCACTGCCCGCGCAGTCTTCGAGGAGGCGTCGGACATCCTCGGTTTCGACCTTGCCGCGCTGTGCGCCGATGGCCCGGACGACGCGCTAAACGACACGATCAATACACAGCCGGCGCTGTACGTGATGGGCGTGGCGCTGCTGCGGTCGCTGCGCGAAGCCCGCCCGGATGCGATCCCCGCGCTGGTCGCCGGTCACAGCCTCGGCGAGCTGACGGCGCTGACCGCGGCGGGAGCGTTGGCGTTTGCGGACGGTGTTCGTCTGGTGCGTGAACGCGGTCGTTTAATGGCCGAGGCCGGCCGTCAGCAGCCGGGCGCGATGGCCGCCATTCTTGGCCTCGACACCGACGCAGTGCGTTCGGTATGCGCACAGGCAGCACAACAGGCGGGCCGGCCGCTTGTGCTGGCGAATGACAACTGTCCGGGTCAGGTCGTAATCTCCGGTGACGATGCAGCGCTGGAACTCGGCATGACGCTGGCGAAAGAAGCCGGGGCAAAGCGGGCGATCAAGCTGGCAGTGAGCATCGCCGCGCACAGCCCGCTGATGCAGTCGGCGTCGACTGCCTTCAACGCGGCTGTCGCGGCCACGCCGTTTGCAGCTCCGTCAACGCCGATCATCGCCAACGTCACAGCGCAGCGGCTTGAAGACGCCGACGCGGTGCGCGCCGAACTTGGGCAGCAGCTCACGCAGTCGGTGCGCTGGACGGAGTCCGTACAAGCCATGCGCGCCGCGGGTATCATCCAGTTCTACGAGTTCGGGCCAAAGGATGTGCTGTGCGGCCTCGTCAAACGAATTGATCGCGAGGCTGCTGCCACGCCGATCAACTCGGCCGCGGCGCTGTCGGCGTTAATCGAACGCGTCTGATCGGGTCTCTGCAGTGAACAAACAACGCCCCGATTGCGATGCAACCGGGGCGTTACGTTTGGCAGGCAGAATCGGGGGACTAGCTGGCGGCCGTGCTTTCGGTCACCGGTTCGTTGACGAGGATCAGTTCAGCCTCGATCTCGATCTTGACCTCCTTGCCGACCAGCCAACCACCAGCCTCGAGCGCCATGTTCCACGTCAATCCAAAGTCCTCGCGGTTGAATTTGGTGGTGGCTGAGAAGCCAGCGACTGTCTGCCCCGACAGATTGGTGAGCTGGCCGGTCTTCTCGACCTTCAGCGTCACGCTGCGCGTCACGTCGCGGATCGTCAGGTCGCCCGTCACGACGCCTTCGTCGCCGTCGACGTTCACACTGGTGCTCTTGAACGTAATCGTCGGGTAGTTCTCCGCGTCAAGGAAGTCCGGGCTGAGCAGATGGTTATCGCGTTGTTCGACGCCGGTGCTCGCCAACGACTTGACGTGGATGGTGGCCTCGACGGACGACGCGTTAGGGTTTTCGGGATCGTAGATCAGCACGCCGTCGACCTTCTGGAAGTGGCCGCGCACGTTGGTGACCATCATGTGACGGGCGGTGAAACCGGCGGAAGTGTGGGTCTGGTCGAACTGCCAAACAGCCATGGTTGATGCTCCTGTGGCTACAATGCGGTATCAAAACGGACTATAGTCCGATACGCCACGAAGGATAGCATACAGGCGGCACAAAAGGGCGTTAGAGCTTGCTTAGAAAATCGGACTGTCGTCCGTTTGATGAATCACGATGACGTTATGCGCGGATGCGGTCGATGAGGGTATGTAGATTGCGGCGGATGCTCGCCACGTCGTACCCCAGCTGATTGAGTTGAAAATACAAGGTGTGCGCATCAAGCATCATATAGACGGTATCCGCCGCGTATGATGCCTCATCCGGCGCGACGCCGGCGGCCACGAACTCGCACGACAAAATGTCACGCCACCACACGCGCGACTGATGACGCAGGCTCGCCCCCGCCGCGTGATTCGTCGCCTCGCATAATAGGCTGTTGTTGCGCAGAGCATAGTCGAGCGCCTGATCCACGAACCAGTGCAGCGTATCGACCGCCGGCTCACCGCTCTGGATGCGCTCGGACACCGCCGCGTCGAGCGACTGCGACTCGTGCTGGATCAACGCGAACAGCAGTTCCGATTTATCCGGGAAATGACGGTACAGCGTCCCCTTGCCGATCTGGGCAGCCTCGGCAATCGCCGACATGGTGACACTACCGACGCCATCCGCGTCAAATAGGCGGCGCGCCGTTTGCAGAATCAACTCGTGATTCCGCAGCGCGTCGGAACGCGATTTCCGTTCGTTAGTGGCAGTAACCTCGCTCATGTCTCTAGTGTACACCGAGTTGTCAACGCCCGATCCCGATGCGACCGTGCCGTGTCAAAAAGCTCAACGCAAATCATCGGGACAGGTGGAGTAACGTAATAACAAGCAGTTCCGGGGGATGTCAAAATGAGCACGGTGACCGCAGCGATGATGGCGGGGTTACCTGCCGCAATACTCTGGTGGTCGGCGAACGTCAAGCGCGAGGACGTCATACCGGCCTTCAAGACCCTTTACACCTTGCTTGACGACGCGCCGCAGTCGATTTGCATCCTCGTCGATCTTCGTGAACGGCCAAACTTTCCACTGACCGATACGCTGCGCGGCGCGCTCGATGGCGTGTTCCAGCACCACAACCTCGACAAGTGGCTGGTCGTCGGCTCGACGCCGCTGGCGCAAACAATCGGCCGCACCTTGTCGGCCATCACACGGCGCAGCAACATCCTCTGGTTCAAGACATACGACGAAGCCATAGCGTATCTCAAGCAGGGCGAGACTCAAGACGCTTAGCCTGCGCTGCGCCATCCGGTCAGGCTAACCCTACCGCAATCCGCTGGCACGGGTAGAATGACTGCGTTTGGCGTTGGACGGGGGCGAGCGCGCATTGAGCCTGCTCGAATACGGGCGGATCGTCGTACAGCGGGGCTGGATCGTCGTACTCTGTGCGGCGCTCGGCGCATGCGCGATGCTGTTTTACAGCAGCCGTCAAGACACCGTATACCGCTCGACCATGCAGGTCATCTTTGAGCCGGCCCAATCCGGACAAGGGATCAGCGCCGCCAATGCGGCCCTGCTGCGCTCATACGTCGTGTATCTCAGCAGCACCGGTATCGCCGGCGAAATCGTTGAAGAATTGGGCATGGGGATCAGCGCCGAGGCGCTCAAAGCAGGAACCGAAATCTCGGCTGTCCCCGACCAATCGCTGATCCGCATCGAGGTCAACGACGCCAACGGTGACTGGGCTAACACAGTCGCGTACGCGTGGGGGTTGAAGCTGGTCGACGTGCGCAACCGGCAGAACGACGAACTTCCGGTCGACGAACAGATCATCGCCACGCCGCACGATTTTCCGCGCTACACGCTCTATCGACCGCGCACGACAGCGAATCTACTGTTGGGCGCTGTTGGGGGTTCTGTGCTCGGCGTCGTTATCATCTTCGTATTGGAACGCCGGCGTTTGCGCATTGTAAAGTCGCCCGGTGATTTTGCGCTCGGCAGACTTCTAGCGACCATTCCGCTACCATCTGCGAAGGAGTAGACATGGCGGCATCAGACCTGATCACCCTCAAAGATCCACGCTCTCCGGCGGCGGAAGCCTATCGGACGCTGCGCGCCAACCTGATGAACTTCGACCAAACGCGGCCTGTGACGGCTTTCGTGGTGACATCGGCACAAGGCGCCGACGGCAAGAGCGAAGCGACGGCCAACCTCGCCGCCGTGTTTGCGCTCGCCGGCCATCGCACGATCCTCGTCGATGGTGACTTGCGCAAACCGCAGCAGGATCGGCTCTGGGGCGTGGACGGCAAACGCGGCCTCGGCGAGATGTTCGCAGACGACGTAGCGATGTCCAACCCGCCGCTGATCCAGACGCCGGTCGAGAATCTGTCCCTGCTGCCCGCCGGCACAAGCACGCTCAGTCCATCCGACCTGTTCGCCAATCCACGCATCAACGATATTATCGGCGTGCTGCGGGCGCGCGCCAACTACGTCATCTTCGACGCGCCGCCGGTGCTGGCCGCAAGCGACGCCGCACTATTAGGCGTGCGGCTTGACGGCGCGATCCTCATCGCCAAGGCGGGCGCCACGCGCCGGGATCATTTGGCGCGGGCGACCGAAGCGCTGGAACGCGTGCATGTGCGCGTGCTCGGCGCCGTGCTGACTGACGCCCCGCGCGAACGCCGCGCCGACTATCGCTAGCTAAACGCGAAAGGGACATCGGAATGAAGGGTCTCATTCTCAGCGGCGGCAAAGGCACACGCCTCTACCCGTTGACCTATACGCTGGCAAAACAACTTGTGCCGTTGGCGAATAAGCCGGTGCTAGTTCGCGTGATCGAGACGATCCGCGATGCCGGCGTGACCGATATCGGGATCGTTGTGGGCGATCCGACCGCCGATGAGATCATGCACCGCATTGGAAACGGCGACGCATTCGGCGTCAAGCTGACGTATATCAAGCAGCCCAGCCCTGATGGCCTCGCGCATGCGGTCAAGATTTCGGAGCCGTTCTTGGGTGACGACCGTTTCGTCATGTTCCTCGGCGACAACTGCATCGAAGGCGGGATCCACACCTTGATCCGTGACTTCGCGGACAGCGCGTGGAACAGCCAGATCGTGCTGAAGGCCGTCGAGAACCCGCGCAGCTACGGCGTCGCCGACCTGCGCGAAGACGGGAGTATCCGCCGCCTGATCGAGAAGCCGCAAGACCCGCCCAGCAACCTCGCGCTGGTCGGAATCTATATGTTCGACTCGACGATCTTCGAGGCGGTCAACGCGATTCAGCCGTCTAAACGCGGCGAGTACGAGATCACCGACGCGATCCAGTGGTTGATCGACCACAAGCGTTCGGTGTTCCCATACGTCCACAGCGGCTGGTGGTATGACACCGGCAAGCCGATCGACATGCTGGAAGCCAACGCCGCGGTGCTGGACGAACTGCGTCCCGACATCGCGCCGGACGCCGAGATCGTCAACAGCGAAGTCGACAAGCGCGTGACCATTCAGGCCGGCGCGCGCATCATCAACAGCACCATCCGCGGGCCGGCGATCATCGGTGAACACACCGTCATCGAAGACAGTTACGTCGGCCCGTTCACGAGCATTTATCATCACGTGACGATCAAGAATTGCGAGATCGAGCGCAGCATCGTCCTTGAGGAAACGAGCATCTCCGACCTGCCGGCGCGGCTGCACGAAAGCCTGATCGGACGCAAGGTGACGCTCACACGCAACAACACCAAGCCCAACGCCTACAAGATGAATCTCGGCGACAATTCAGTCGTCCGAGTCGATTAACGATCCGAGGGAGCATGGCGAATCAGTCCGACATCAAGCTCGTAGCAATCGACGTCGACGGCACCATCATGTCGTCGAAGAACAAGCTCACCGACAAGACCGCCGACGCGCT
>JAANMY010003113.1_pt1 | contig 14252 bp, 15 predicted proteins | sample 7279691 | NCBI WGS metagenome assembly JAANMY01 (sample SAMN14094543, study PRJNA606508) | bioreactor metagenome | isolation source: A lab-scale SPAN reactor treating ammonium-rich wastewater day 388 | place: Ireland: Galway | collected 2018-02-07
GACGTCCTGCGTGGCCGCATCGGCGAGTTCGCCCGCGGCATGCGCGAGCAGCGGGCGGACGCGTTTGCCACCACCGAGCACGGCGTAGCGCATCGCCTCGTGAAGGCGCTGCGGTGCGATTGCGGGATCGGGCAGCACGCCGGCGAGAGCGATCTCGGTGCGCTGCTGGACCTGTGCCATCCAGTCGGTGAAGGAAAGGGGCGGGTGTGATGGGGATGTATGGGTCTGGTTCATGCGCCGGCCTCGTCGTGGTCGGGTCCATTATCGCCGACGGAGAGATCCACCAGCGTTTCGCCTTCGAGCACCTTGACGCGCTGTTCCGCCTCGCTGAGCGTTGCCTGGCAATGGCGAAGGAGCATGACGCCGCGCTGGTAGCGGGCAAGGGCGTCTTCGAGCGGCAGATTGCCCGACTCCATCTCCTGGACGATGGACTCGAGCTCCGAGACCGCCGCTTCGAATGACTTGGGTTGAGTTGCCGACTTGGGCATGGATGAATGTCTGCGCGGCAAAAGCGGGAAAATAACCGAATGCAGGTCTGGCGGTCAAACGGGGTCTGACATACACTAACTCGTTTATTTTTCCGGATTTCTTGTCCGCAAGAGGAGGTTCGGGGATGTCCGACATCGCTTCCAAGGCTCAACTGGCCCAGGCCGCTTCCCAGCTGCCTGTTTCCTGGTACTTCGACGAAAAGGTTTTCGAACTCGAGAAGAAACTCCTTTTCGATGCTGGTCCGGGGTACGTCGGCCATGAGCTGATGGTGCCCGAGGTCGGCAACTACCGTTCGCTCGAGTGGCTCGACCATTCCAAGCTGCTGTTCCGCACCGATGCCGGCGTGCACCAGATGTCCAACGTCTGCCGCCATCGCCAGGCGATCATGCTGCAGGGCAGCGGCACGACCGAGCACGTGGTCTGCCCGGTGCACCGCTGGACCTACGACCGCGAGGGCGATCTCATCGGCGCGCCGCATTTCGCGCAGAAGCCCTGCCTTGGCCTCAAGCGTGACGAGCTCGAGCGCTGGAATGGCCTGCTGTTCAAGGGGCCGCGTTCGGCCAATGCCGATCTCGGTGGCATGAAAGTGGCGGGCGAACTGGATTTTTCCGGCTACAAGCTCGACAAGGTCGAGATCCACGAGTGCAACTACAACTGGAAGACCTTCATCGAGGTCTATCTCGAGGACTATCACGTCGTGCCCTTCCACCCCGGACTGGGCAACTTCGTGACCTGCGACGACCTCACCTGGCAGTTCGGCGACTGGTACTCGGTGCAGCAGGTGGGCATCACCTCGCTCGCCAAGCCCGGCACGGCGACCTATGCCAAGTGGCACAAGGCGGTGGTCGACTACTACGGCGAGAAGAAGCCCGAACACGGTGCGATCTGGCTCACCTACTACCCGAACATCATGGTCGAGTGGTATCCGCATGTGCTGGTGGTGAGTACGCTGATCCCGACCGATGTGAACAAGACGACCAACGTGGTCGAGTTCTACTACCCCGAGGACATCGCCGAGTTCGAGCGCGAGTTCGTCGAGGCCGAGCAGGCGGCCTACATGGAGACGGCGATCGAGGACGACGACATCGGCGAGCGCATGGACCGCGGCCGCCTGGCGCTGTTCAAGGAAGGGCGCAACGAGGTCGGGCCGTACCAGTCGCCCTTTGAAGACGGCATGCAGCACTTCCACGAGTTCTACCGCAGGATCATGGAGCCGCAGATCGGCGGCTAAGCGCGCATGGTTGTGCACATAGCGAAAAACCCTCGCGGCCAGTACCTGCGAGGGTTTTTCGTTTTCGGCTCGCCCGCGACAAGTGCGGTAATCAGCGCACGTCCTGCAGCTCCTTCGGCAACGGGAAGGTCACCCGTTCCGGCACACCATCCAGATTGCGCACCGAGCTGCCGCTGAGTTCCTTCAGGCGCGTGATCACCTCTTCGACCAGCACTTCCGGTGCCGATGCGCCCGCGGTGACGCCGATGCGACGCTTGCCCTCGACCCAGGCGGGGTCGATGCCGGCGGCATTGTCGACCAGATAGGCCGGCACGCCGCGCAGCTCGGCCACTTCACGCAGCCGGTTGGAGTTGGAGCTGTTCTTCGAGCCGACCACGAACACCACGTCCGCGTACGGGGTCATGAACTTCACCGCGTCCTGGCGGTTCTGCGTGGCGTAGCAGATGTCGTCCTTCTTCGGGCCGGCGATCGTCGGAAAGCGTGCGCGCAGCGCGTTCACGATGTTCTCGGCGTCGTCCACCGACAGCGTGGTCTGGGTCACGTAGGCGAGTTTGTCCGGATCGGCGACCTGGAGCGCGGCCACGTCGGCCGGCGATTCGACCAGGTGGATCCCGCTGTCGACCTGGCCCATCGTGCCCTCGACCTCGGGGTGGCCCTTGTGGCCGATCATCACGATCTCGCGCCCCTGCTCGCGCATGCGTCCGACCTCGATATGCACCTTGGTGACCAGCGGGCAGGTGGCATCGAACACGCGCAGGCCGCGGCGCTCGGCCTCCTCACGCACGGCGAGCGACACACCGTGGGCGGAGAAGATCACGGTGTTGCCGGCCGGTACTTCGTCCAGTTCATCGACGAAGATCGCGCCCTTGTTGCGCAGGTCGTCGACGACGAACTTGTTATGCACGACCTCGTGGCGCACGTAGATTGGCGCGCCGAAGCGCTGCAGCGCGCGCTCGACGATCTCGATCGCGCGCTCGACGCCGGCGCAGAAGCCGCGTGGGTTGGCCAGCAGGATTTCCTTGTCGCTCATGGGGGTGGTTCTCTGTCTCGTGCGGTGGGTGAGGGCGGCTCAGACGACGCCGATGACCTCGACCTCGAAATGGATGTGCTTGCCGGCGAGCGGGTGGTTGAAGTCGATCAGCGCCGACTTGTCGTCGATCTCGCGTACCAGCCCGGAGTAGCGCGAGCCGTCGGGCGCGGTGAATTCCATGATGCTCATGGCTTCGATCTCCTCGTCGGGCATGTGTTCGCGCCTGACGCGCTCGACCAGCTCGTCGCGGTAGGGGCCGAAGGCGTTCTCGGGCTCGAGCTCGAAGACGTGGCGGGTGCCGGGGGAAAGGCCGACCAGCATCTTCTCCATCGCCGGCAGCATCTCGCCGGCGCCGAGCTGCAGCGTGGCGGGCGTGGCGTTGAAGGTGCTGATCAGAGGCTGGCCGCTCGGCAGCGAGATGCGGTAGTGCAGGGTGACGAGGCTGTTGGCCTGGATGGTCTGGCTCAAGAGTGTGCTCCCGGTCGGGTCTGGTCGTGGGGGGTATGGTCGCCGCGGGGGAAAAGCTGACCCCACAGCATCATCACGACGCCGACGGTGATGGCCGAGTCGGCCAGGTTGAACGCCGGCCAGCTCCAGCCGGCGTAGTGGAAATGCAGGAAGTCGACCACCGCGCCATGCACCAGGCGGTCATAGACGTTGCCGAGCGCGCCACCGATGATCAGCGCAAAGGCGGCGGGCAGCATCTTTTCGTGCCGGTGATGGTGCATCAGTGTGAGCAGCCAGGCGCTGATCAGCACTGCCAGCACGGTGAAGAACCAGCGCTGCCAGCCGCCGTGCTCGGCGAGGAAGCTGAACGCGGCGCCGGTGTTGAACACCAGCACCAGGTCGAAGAAGCTGGTGACCGGGATCATCTGGCCGAGCTGCAGGTTCGCCATCACCAGCTGCTTGGTGATCTGGTCGAGCACGCCGACCACCACCGCGAGGATCAGCCAGGGCAGCATCAGCGAAAACGCGCTGCGCGAGCGGGGTGTCGGCTGGGGCATCGTCATCGTCGCGTCAGGCATGGGTGCGGGTTTCGCCTTCGCCGAACTGGTTGCTCACGCAGCGCCCGCACAGCGTCGGGTGCTCGGCGTGGTGGCCGACCGAGTCGACGTAGTGCCAGCAGCGCTCGCACTTCTGCGCCGCGCTCGGGGTGGCGGCGATGCGCTCGTCCTCGGCGCTGGCGACCTGGGACAGCGTGGCCGCCGAGGTCATGGTGACGAAGCGCAGGTCCGCGCCCAGGCTGGCCATGGCGTCGAACTTGTCGGTGGTGAGCGCGAGCGCGAGTTCGGCCTGCAGCGAGGCGCCGACCTTGCCTTCGGTGCGCAGCTCCTCGATGACCTTGAGCCCCTCGGCGCGCACCGCACGGACGATTTCCCAGCGCGCGATCAGGCCGGCTTCACCCTCCTGCGCAGGCAGGGCGTGGAAGGTGTGCAGCATCACGCTGTCGGGGTCCTCGCCGGCCTTGACCGGGTTGAGGATGGCCCAGGCCTCCTCGGCGGTGAAGGACAGGATCGGCGCCATCAGCTTCAACAGGGTCTGCGTGATGTGCCACAGCGCGGTCTGCGCAGCGCGACGCGGCAGGCTGCCTTCGGCGGTGGTGTACAGGCGGTCCTTGAGGATGTCGAGGTAGAAGGCGCCCAGATCCTCGGCGCAGAACACCTGCAGCGCCTGCACGATGCGGTGGAACTCCATCTTCGCGTAGTCGGCCTCGGCCTGCTGCGCCAGGCGGCGGGTGAAGGCCAGCGCGTAGCGGTCGAGGTCCATCCACTGCTCGAGCGGCACCGCGTCCTGGGTGATGTCGAAGTCGGCGGTGTTGGCGAGCAGGAAGCGCAGGGTATTGCGCACGCGGCGATAGACCTCGACCACGCGGTCGAGGATCTCCTTCGAGATCGACAGCTCGCCCGAGTAATCGGTCGAGGCCACCCACAGGCGCAGGATCTCGGCGCCGAGCTTGCCGGTGACCTCCTGCGGTACGACCACGTTGCCGAGCGACTTGCTCATCTTGCGCCCCGCGCCATCGACCGCGAAGCCGTGGGTGAGCAGGCTGCGGTAGGGCGCGTGGCCGTCGATCGCGCAACCGGTGAGCAGCGAGGAATGGAACCAGCCGCGGTGCTGGTCCGAGCCTTCCAGGTACATGTCGGCGCGCGGGCCTTCGGGGTGGCCGTCGTTGTGCGAGCCGCGCAGCACGTGCTTGTGCGTGGTGCCGGAGTCGAACCAGACGTCGAGCGTGTCGCTGATCTTTTCAAAATGGGCGGCCTCGGCGCCGAGTAGCTCCGCGGCGTCGAGCCCGAACCAGGCCTCGATGCCTTCCTTCTCCACGCGCAGCGCGACCTCTTCCATCAGCTCGACGGTGCGCGGATGCAGCTCGCCGGTCTCCTTGTGCAGGAAGAAGGGAATCGGCACGCCCCAGTTGCGCTGGCGCGAGATGCACCAGTCGGGGCGGTTGGCGATCATCGCGTGCAGGCGCGCCTGGCCCCAGCCGGGATAGAACTTGGTGGCCTCGACCGCACGCAGCGCGCGCTCGCGCAGCGTGGAGCCGTCGGCGGCGACCTTGTCCATGCCGACGAACCACTGCGCGGTGGCGCGATACACCAGCGGCGTCTTGTGGCGCCAGCAGTGCATGTAGCTGTGGGTGATCTTGCCGTGCGAGAGCAGGGCGCCGACCTCGGCGAGCTTGTCGACGATGACCGGGTTGGCCTTCCAGATGTTCATGCCGCCGAAGAAGGGCAGGTCGGACACATACTGGCCCCCGCCCATCACCAGCGACAGGATCTCTTCGTTGCTTCGGCCGTAGGCGTGCCAGGAGTTGAAGTCGTCCACGCCGTGCGCGGGGGACGAGTGCACGATGCCTGTGCCGGCGTCGATGCCCACGTAGTCGGCGAGGTAAACCGGCGAGGCGCGATCGTAGAAGGGGTGGCGGAACTCGATGAGCTCGAGCGCCGTGCCCTTGGCGGTGGCGACGATCGTGCCTTCACGCTGGTAGCGCTGCAGGGCGGATTCGACGAGCTCTTTCGCCAGCACCAGCAGCCGGTCGCCCACGTCCACGAGCGCGTAGTCGAACTCGGGGTGGGCGTTGAGCGCCTGGTTGGCGGGGATGGTCCACGGGGTGGTGGTCCAGATCACCGCGGCGGCGGGCTTGTCGAGCCTGGCCAGGCCGAAAGCGGCGGCGAGCTTGTCAGCGTGTTCAGCAGACACCGGGAAGCCGACGTCGATCGTCGGCGACGGCTTGTCCGCGTACTCCACCTCGGCCTCGGCCAGCGCCGAGCCGCAGTCGAAGCACCAGTTCACCGGCTTCAGGCCCTTGAACACGTAGCCGTTGTTCGTCATCTCGGCCAGCGCGCGGATCTCGTTGGCCTCGTTGGCGAAGTCCATCGTGCGGTAGGGGTTGTCCCAGTCGCCGAGCACGCCGAGGCGGATGAAGTCGGCCTTCTGGATCTCGATCTGCTCGGCGGCGTAGGCGCGGCACAGCTCGCGCACCTTGTCCGCGGGCAGGTTCTTGCCGTGGGTCACCTCGACCTTGTGCTCGATCGGCAGGCCGTGGCAGTCCCAGCCCGGCACGTAGGGCGCATCGAAGCCGGCCAGCGTCTTCGAGCGCACGATGATGTCCTTGAGGATCTTGTTCAGGGCGTGACCGATGTGCAGGCTGCCGTTGGCGTAGGGCGGGCCGTCGTGAAGCACGAACTTGGGCCGGCCGGCGCTGGCCTTGCGGATGCGCTGGTAGAGCTTCTTCTGCTGCCAGTCGGCGATCCAGTTCGGCTCGCGCTTGGGCAGGTCGCCGCGCATCGGGAAGGGGGTGTCGGGCAGGTTGAGCGTCTTGCGGTAGTCGGCCATGGCGGAAGCGGATGTCTGTTGGATCGGTACGATTCGGGTGGGCGGGCGTGCGCAGGATCAGGCAGATTCGAGGATCGACTTGGGGTGTGACACGAACCAGTCGCGCGCGGTCTGCGCATCGAGCGCGATCTGGGCACGCAGGGCATCGAGCGATTCGAACTTGCGTTCGTCGCGCAGCTTGTGCAGGAAATTCACGCGGATGTGCGCACCGTAGCAGTTTTGCGTCCAGTCGAAGAGATGCACTTCGAGGCGGGCGCGACCGCGCGAAGTGGCCGTCGGACGCACGCCGACGTTGGCCACGCCCGCGACGCGGCGCTCGGCCAGGCCTTCGACGCTGACCGCATAGACGCCAGTGAGTGCCGGGCGGCGGTGCTTCATCTGGATGTTGGCGGTCGGAAAGCCCAACTGGCGCCCGAGCTTGTCACCGTGGCTGACGCGCCCGGCGATGCTGTACGGGCGGCCGAGCAGGCGCGCGGCATGACCGAGGTCGGCTTCGAGCAAGGCGGCGCGCACGGCGGAACTGGAGACGCGCTCGCCATCGACGTCGAGCGTCGGCATGGATTCGACGCCAAAGCCGTGCGCGAGACCGGCTTCGCGCAGCATGGCGAAATTGCCCTGGCGGCGGGCACCGAAGCAGAAATCGTCACCCACGAACAGGTGGCGCACGCCCAGGCCGCGTACCAGGGTGTCGCGGATGAAGCTCTCCGCGCTTTGCGCGGCACGCGCGGCATTGAAGCGGCAGATGTAGGTCCGGTCCACGCCCGCGGCGCCTAGCAGCAGCAGCTTTTCGCGCAAGGACGCGAGCCGGGCGGGCGCGTCGGCAGGGCTGAAGAACTCGCGCGGATGCGGCTCGAAGGTGAGCACCACCGCCGGCAGGCCGAGCTCGCGGGCCTTTCCGGTCAGCAGCGAAAGCAAGGCCTGGTGGCCGAGATGCACGCCATCGAAGTTGCCGATGGTGAGCACCGCAGCCGTGTCGGCGTGCTCGGGAATCCCGCGGTGAACCTGCATAAGCGCCTGAAAAAGCCGCAATTATAGCGACAAAGCCCGCAGCTGCGGGCTCTGGGGGTGCGGGTCGGGTTGCCGTGGGCGTGACCTCGCCGGCGAGCGCGGTCGCGTCCTGGGTACTGTTCGCGGCGCGGGCCGCGCCCGGGGCGCAGCCGATCGCGGCGGTCGAGAATCAGTCGAGACGGGCGACGCGGGTGGGTGCGGCGGGGGCATTGACCTCGAAGTAGCGCTTGATCCCGCGCATCAGCGCGGTCGCCATCTGCTCCTGGTAGGCTTCGTCGTTCAGGCGCCGCTCTTCCTGCGGGTTGCTGATGAAGGCGGTCTCCACGAGCACCGACGGAATGTCCGGCGCGCGCAGCACCGCAAAGCCGGCCTGCTCGACCTCCGGCTTGTGCAGGCGATTGACCGTGCCGAGTTCGCCGAGCATGGCGCGCCCGAGCTTGAAGCTGTCGTTGATGGTGGCGGTCTGCGACAGGTCGAGCAGGGTGCGCGCGATGTGTCCGTCCTGGCGAGCGAGATTGACGCCACCGACGAGGTCGGCGTCGTTTTCCTTCTGCGCCAGCCAGCGCGCAGCGGAGCTGGATGCGCCGCGCTCGGACAGCACGTAGACCGAGCTGCCGTTGGCCTCCGGACGCACGAAGGCGTCGGCGTGGATCGATACGAACAGGTCGGCGCGCACGCGGCGCGCGCGGGTGACGCGCTGGTGCAGCGGAACGAAATAGTCGCCGTCGCGGGTGAGCACGGCGCGCATGCCGGGTTCGGCGTCGATCTTGCGCTTGAGCCGGCGGGCGATTGACAGGGTGACGTTCTTTTCGTAGCTGCCGCCGCGGCCGATCGCGCCCGGGTCCTCGCCGCCGTGACCGGCGTCCAGCACCACCGTGTGCAGGCGCTTCACCGCCGGTTCGTTGCGCGCGCCACGACGTGCAGGCTGGCTCGGCTCGTTGCGGGCGACGGTGGTGGTGTCCTTGCCGGCGTCGCCCATCGCAGCGTCCAGCGGCGAGTCCTTCATGATCAGCGCCATCAGCGGGTCGTGCTCTTCGGTCGGGTGCAGGTCGAGCACCAGCCGATGGCCATAGTCGCCGACCGGGGCCAGCGTGAACACCTGCGGATTGATCGCCGCCTTGAGTTCCACCACCACGCGGACCACGCCCGGGCGGTTCTGACCGGCGCGGATGACGCGGATGTAGGGGTCGTTGTCGAGCACCTTCGAGGGCAGTGACTGGAGCACGCTGTTGAGCTCGACGCCTTCGAGGTCGACCACGAGGCGGTCCGGGTCCTGCACCAGCATGTGACTGAAGCGCAGTTGCGCGCCGCCTTCGAGCGTGATGCGGGTGTACTCGGGCGAGGGCCACACGCGCACTGCGACCAGGCTGGTCGAGGCCGCATGGCCAACCGGGCTCACCAGCAGCGCGAGCGATGCGCCGGCGAACTTGAGCAGGCGACGGCGATCGAGCCGCAGCGCGCCTGCGGGCGCCTGTGCGCCGTCGAGGGGATTCAGATCGCCTTGGGCGCCGGGTCCGCGCCCTGTAATGCTTTCACCAGTCCGATCACGCATGTCCGCCCCGCTTCCGTGTTTCCGCTGATCTCCACAAACCGCCCGTTTTCCCTGGTTTCGAGGCGAATCTCTACGTCGGGGGAAGGCAGATGGGGTAGCGCCTTGTCGGGCCACTCCACCATGCACACGCCTTCACCTTCGAAGTATTCGTCCAGCCCTGCATCCAGGTATTCGTCGGGCGAATTGAAGCGATAAAAATCAAAGTGATATAAGTCTAATCTAGAAACGACGTAAGGTTCAATCAAGGTGTAAGTGGGGCTCTTGACCTTGCCCTCGTGGCCGAGGCCGCGCAGCACGCCGCGGGTCAGTGTGGTCTTGCCCATGCCGAGGTTGCCTTCGAGCCAGATCTGCAGCCCCGGCGACAGCACGGCGGCGAGCGCACTGCCGAGCGTTTCGGTGTCCTTTTCGTCCGCCAAGTGCGCCTGCAGGCGGGCGCCGCTATCATCGGCGGCTTGAATCAACTCGATCATGGGAACCTCTCGGGGATGGCATCAGAGCTGGAAAATGTCGCAGCGGACGGGGGCGCCGGGCCGCTCGCCGATGGCGAAGACCTTGTTGCGCGGATCAGACAGTGGGGGCGCGAGCTGGGTTTCGATGCCGTGGGCGTGGGCGGGGTCGACCTTGCCGACGCCGAACCGGGGCTGGCCGCGTGGCTCGAAGCCGGGTTTCACGGGGACATGGATTATATGGGGCGCCACGGCATGAAGCGTGCCCGCGCCGATGAGCTCGTGCCCGGCACGCTGCGCGTGATCAGCGTGCGCATGGATTACTGGCCGCGGGCGGCGCCCGCCGAGGCGGTGCTGGCCGACGCGGAATGCGCCTACATCTCGCGCTACGCACTCGGCCGCGACTACCACAAGGTCTTGCGCAACCGGCTGCAGAAGCTCGCCGACCGCATCGCCGCCGAGGTGCCGCACCAGTTCCGCGTGTTCACCGATTCCGCGCCGGTGCTCGAGGTCGAGCACGCCAGCCGCAAGGGCCTGGGCTGGCGTGGCAAGCACACGCTGCTGCTCGATCGCGCGGCGGGGTCGTGGTTCTTCCTCGGCGAGATCTTCACCGACCTGCCCTTGCCGGTCGATGCGCCGCTCGAGGCGCATTGCGGAACGTGCACCGCCTGCATTGCCGCTTGTCCGACCGGCGCAATCGTCGCGCCCTTCCAGGTGGATGCGCGGCGCTGCATCTCCTACCTGACGATCGAGCTCCACGGCCCGATCCCCGAATCCCTGCGCCCATTGATCGGCAACCGCATCTACGGCTGCGATGATTGCCAGCTCGTGTGCCCATGGAACCGCTTCGCGCGCCACACGCGCGAGCCGGATTTCGCCCCGCGCCATGGGCTGGACAGCGCGCGCCTGGTTGATCTGTTCGCGTGGACCGAGACCGAGTTTGCCGAGCGCACCGCCGGCAGTCCGATCCATCGCATCGGCTTCGAGCGCTGGCTGCGCAACATCGCGGTGGCGCTGGGCAATGCGCCGGCTTCACCCGCCGTGCGCGCCGCCCTGACGGCGCGCGCCGACCACGAAAGTGCGCTGGTGCGTGAGCACCTGGCGTGGGCGCTGGAACGCCAACGCGCCGGCGCAAGCTAGAATCCGCCGCCCATCCGGTTGAAACATGCCGGCAACTCGCCTGGAATCCCGCACATGGACGACCGCATCGTCACCCTCGAAACCAAGATGATGGCCGCCGAGGACCTGCTTGACGAACTCAACCGCACGGTGTGGCGGCAGCAGCAGGAACTCGATCTGCTGCGCGAGCAGGTGCGCCAACTGGCGCAGCAGGTGAAGACCATCCAGCCCGCCAATCCGCTGCGCCCCGAGGACGAGATTCCACCCCACTGGTGAGCACGCAGGAGATTACGCAATTTCGCACGCAAGTGAGCACGCAGGAGCGCACTCACCCGTGCAGGGTCAGATCAGCGCGCCGGTCAGGCGGGCGAGCGAGTCGCCGAACGCCGTGGTCAGGATCACCAGGATCGGCATGCCGTAGCAGAAGGTCTGCACCGCAGCACGGATGCGCGGATGCGCCTCGTGCAGCTCGAGGAAGTAGCTCGACACCAGGCGCAGCTTGACGGCCATCACCAGCGCCACGATCACCGCCACGGCCAGCCCGCTGCGGTCGGTGCTGCCGATGCCGGCGCCGCCCACGGTCAGCACCACCAGCATCAGCCAGGCCAGGTCGAGCTTGCGTTGAGTGTTCATGGGGGACTCCGTCAGCCGAGGATGTAGAACATCGGGAAGATCATCAGCCAGATCATGTCGGTGATGTGCCAGTAGCAGGCGAAGGCCTCCAGGCCGCTGTGCTCTTCCTGCGTGTAGGCGCCGAAGCCGGTGCGGGTGATCACCCACAGCATGCCGAGCAGGCCCCAGAACACGTGCACCAGGTGGGTGAAGGTCAGGTAGTAGTAGCTGACGATGAACACGCCCGCGTCGCCGTCGAGCCCGTTGGCGAAGTTGCGCTGCAGCTCGAGGATCTTGATCGCCGGGTAGCCCAGCCCGAACACGAAGCCCGCCACCATCCAGCGCACGCAGGTGCTGCGCTGGCCGGCGCGCATGGCGTGCAGGGCGCGCGCCACGCACCAGCCGCTGGTGAGCAGCATCAGCGTGTAGCCGGTGCCGGCGAGCAGGGAGAGCCGCTCGGGGCCGGCCTGGAATGCCTCGGGGTTGTGGGCGCGCGCCACGAAGAAGACCGCGAAGAGCAGCGCGAACTCGGTGATCTCGCAGAAGATGCCCACCCACATCGCCTTGCTGCCCGGGATGCGGCCGGTGGCGGCAGGCAGGGGGGCGGGTGGTGCGGGAGGCAGCGCAGGCGGGCGCGCAGCGGATGAGGGGAGGGGCACGGCGATCGACACGATGGGCGGGCGGGGCGGTTCTCGACCCGCGCTAAGTCTGGAATGCTTCAGATGCTGCCAGCGCGATGGGCAATGTGCCTTGATTCTGCTCAGGAGTCACCGCCCGCAAGGTGTCGCGCGGTGCGATAATCGCGACCCCGTGTTCAGGAGGCCTCCATGTCCATGATTCTTTCCCGTCTGCTGCTGACGCTGGCGTTCGTGTCGCCCGCGCTCGTCCAGGCGGAGACGGTCGGCCACGTCGACACCGCGTTCAAGCTCATCGGCCGCAACCATCAGGTGGTGGTCGAGGCCTTCGACGATCCCAAGGTCAAGGGCGTGGCGTGCTACGTCTCGCGCGCCCGCACCGGCGGCATCAAGGGCACGCTCGGGCTGGCCGAGGATACTTCCGACGCATCGGTCGCCTGCCGCCAGGTGGGCGAGATCGCCTTCACCAGTCCGCTGCGCGAGCAGGAAGAGGTATTCTCGCAGAGCGCCTCGATCCTGTTCAAGAAGGTGCGCATCGTGCGCATGGTCGACGCCAGGCGCAACACGCTGGTCTATCTCGTCTATAGCGACAAGCTGATCGAGGGTAGTCCGCAGAACAACGTGACCGCGGTGCCGGTGCCGCAGTCGCTCGCCATCCCGCTGCGCTGAACCTGCGCCGCGCCCCGCGCGTGCTGCTCCGCCTGCGGTGGGGCGCGCGCGCTTTTTTCCATCTCTTGATCATGAACTCGACAACCACAGCCAACCCCGCCCTCCGTTTCCTGTCCGGAACCAGCCTCGTCGTGCAGATCGCCATCGGCCTCGTCTGCGGCATTGCCGTCGCGCTGCTGGCGCCCGATGTCGCGCGCTCGACCGCGCTGCTCGGCGACATCTTCATCGCCGCGCTCAAGGCGGTGGCGCCGGTGCTGGTGTTCGTGCTGGTGGCCGCGGCCGTGGCTGCGCACCGCCACGGCACCGATACCCACATTCGGCCGGTGCTGACGCTCTACCTGGCGGGCACCTTCGGGGCCGCGGTGGTGGCGGTGCTCGCCAGCTTTGCGTTTCCGACCACGCTGGTGCTCGACGCGCCGCAGGTCGCCGGCACGCCGCCGGGCGGCATCGTCGGGGTGCTGAAGAATCTGGTGCTGAACGTGGTTTCCAACCCCTTCAAGGCGCTGATGGAGGCCAACTTCATCGGCATCCTGGCGTGGGCGATCGCCCTTGGCGCGGCGTTGCGCCACGCCAGCCCGGCGACGCGGGCGATGCTCGCCGACGTGGCCGAGGCGGTGTCGAAGATCGTGCGCGTGGTGATCCGCTTCGCGCCGCTCGGCATCTTCGGCCTGGTCGGCGCCACGCTCACCGAATCCGGGCTGGGCGCGCTGCTCGGCTACGGCCGGCTGCTGCTGGTGATCGTCGGCAGCATGCTGTTCGTCGCCCTGGTGCTCAACCCGCTGCTGGTGTTCTGGAAGACGCGGCGCAACCCGTATCCGCTGGTGCTCACCTGCCTGCGCGAGAGCGGGATGACTGCCTTCTTCACGCGCAGCTCGGCCGCCAACATCCCGGTCAACCTCGAGCTGTGCCGTCGCCTCGACCTGCACGAGGACACCTATGCGATCTCGATCCCGCTCGGCGCCACGATCAACATGGCCGGTGCGGCGATCACGATCGCGGTGATGAGCCTGGCCGCGGCGCACACGCTGGGCATCGCGGTCGACCTGCCCACCGCGCTGCTGCTGTCGGTGGTGTCGGCGCTCGGTGCCTGCGGGGCATCCGGTGTCGCGGGCGGATCGCTGCTGCTGATCCCGATGGCGTGCAACCTGTTCGGCATCCCGACCGACGTCGCGATGCAGGTGGTGGCGATCGGCTTCATCATCGGCGTGGTGCAGGACTCGGTGGAGACGGCGCTCAACTCCTCGACCGACGTGCTGTTCACCGCGGCCGCGTGCCGGGCAGCGTCCAGGGGCTGAGGCGGGGCCGCGCGCGCCGGGCTCGGGATGCGACCGCTCAGTCGCGGTTGCTCCGGGGGCCGGCGCCGCCGGTCCAGCGCCCGAGCGCGACCACTTCCTCCGGCATGCCGCCGGCCGCCTGGGGTGGGCGAGCGGCCAGGGTGTCCACCATGCGCGCCACGAGGGCTTCCTGCGGCAGGCTGACGCCGTAGTGCAGGGCGTGGCCGGCGCGGAACACGGCGAGCGTCGGAAAACTCTCCACATCGATGTCGCCCACGAGCTCGGCGTCGTCCTCGATATCGGCCCAGGCGAACACGATCTCCGGTCGTGCTTCGGCAAGGTGCTGCAGCACC
>JAANMY010003115.1_pt1 | contig 14245 bp, 12 predicted proteins | sample 7279691 | NCBI WGS metagenome assembly JAANMY01 (sample SAMN14094543, study PRJNA606508) | bioreactor metagenome | isolation source: A lab-scale SPAN reactor treating ammonium-rich wastewater day 388 | place: Ireland: Galway | collected 2018-02-07
GGCAAGAACATCCACCAGATCTGCCGCCTCTCCGTGGACGAGGCCCTCGCCTTCGTCTCCGGCATCACCCTGGAGGATTTCCAGCGCAAGATCGCCGGCGAGGTGCTCGCCGAGATCACGCGGCGGCTCCGGTTCCTCAGCGACGTGGGCCTCGGCTACCTGACCCTCGACCGGGAGAGCGGCACGCTGTCGGGCGGCGAGGCCCAGCGCATCCGCCTCGCCACCCAGATCGGCTCGGGCCTCACCGGCGTGCTCTACATCCTCGACGAGCCCAGCATCGGGTTGCACCAGCGCGACAACGACCGCCTCATCCGCACCCTCCGCGGCCTCCGCGACCTCGGCAACTCCGTCCTCGTCGTCGAGCACGACGAGGACACCATACGCGCCGCCGACCACGTCATCGACCTCGGCCCCGGCGCCGGCGTCCTTGGCGGCCGGGTCGTCGCCGAGGGCCCGCCCGACGCCATCGCGGCCCACGAGACCTCCGCGACCGGCGGCTACCTCTCGGGCCGCCGCCGGATCTCTGTCCCCCGGCGCCGCTGCTCGGGTTCGGGGCAATGGCTCGTCGTTCGCGGGGCCCGCGCCAACAACCTCAAGCACATCAGCGCGCGCTTCCCCCTGGGCGCCCTCACCTGCGTCACCGGCGTCAGCGGCTCGGGCAAGAGCACCCTGGTCAACGACGTCCTCTCCCGCGCCCTCTTCCGCCATTTCTATGGCGCCAAGGAACGCCCCGGCGAGCATGCCGGCATCGCGGGCCTCGACGAGATCGACAAGGTCATCACCATCGACCAGTCCCCCCTCGGCCGCACCCCAAGGAGCAATCCCGCCACCTATACCGGGGCATTCAACATCATCCGCGACCTGTTCGCCGGCCTGCCCTCCTCCCGCGTCCGCGGGTACGGCCCCGCCCGCTTCACTTTCAATAGCCACGGTGGGCGCTGCGAGGCCTGCCAGGGCGCCGGCGCCATCCGCATCCCCATGCACTTCCTTCCCGATGTCCTGGTCACCTGCGAGACTTGCGGCGGCCGTCGCTTCAATCGCGAGACCCTGGAGATCACCTACAAGGGGCGGAACATCTCCGATATCCTCGACATGACCGTCGAGGAGGCCCGCAGCTTCTTCCGCGCGATCCCCGGCCTCCAGGAAAAACTCGACTCCCTCGCCCAGGTCGGCCTCGGCTACCTCCGCCTCGGCCAGCCCGCCGACACGCTCTCCGGCGGCGAGGCCCAGCGCGTCAAACTCTCCGCGGAACTTGGCCGAAAACAGACGGGCCGGACCCTATACCTCCTCGACGAACCCACCACCGGCCTGCATTTTGCCGACGTGGAATTGCTCGTCGACGTTCTCCTGCGGCTCCGCTCCTCCGGCAACACCGTCATCGTGATCGAGCACAACCTCGACGTGGTCAAGAGCGCCGACCACGTGATCGATCTCGGGCCCGAGGGTGGCGAGGCCGGAGGCCACATCGTGGCCAGCGGCACCCCCGAAGACATCGCCCGCTGCGCCGCAAGCATCACCGGCCGCTTCCTCGCCAAACACCTCCCCGAATCGTCCAACGCCATCCCGAACACCGCCGCCGCATGAATCCCCCGCGCACCCCTCGCCCCGCACATCTCGCGCGCTTGCGCGAAATATGCGGCGTTGCCCTCGCCTGCCTCGCGCCCGTCGCCGCAACGGCCCAACCCACCGCGCCCCCGGATGAGACGGCCGCCATCGAGGCCGTCGGGCGCATGATCCAGGACCAGATCTTCCCCGTCGCGGAAATCAAGGCCTCCGCCTTCTTGGCCAGTTTCCCGAAAAGCCAGTCGGCCCCCCAGGTCCGGCACTGGCTCGCCGAAGCCCAGCACCGGCAGGGCCGCCACCAGGATGCCATCGCCACCATCGAGCCCCTCCTCAAAGATTCCCGCCGCCAAAAACCGGGGCCGGAGACCCTCCGTATCGCCGCCGAGTGCTACGCCGACCTCGGCCGCTTCGCCGAGGCGGAACCCCTCTACCGCGACCTTCTCACCCTCAACCCGGATTACGCCCGCTCCCCGGAGGCCCGCCTCGGCCTCGCCTGGACGCTGCTCAACCTCGGCGGGGAAAAGGCCAAGGAGGGCGAAACCATCCTCGATGTCATCGCGCGCAACCCCGATTCCCCCGAACTCGCCCAGAACGCCCGCCTGGTCCACGCCAGATGGCAGATCCGCGCCGGACGCCCCACCGAAGCCGCGCAGACCCTCACCGACCTCCTCGTCTCCCAACCCTCGGCCCCCGCGAGACTCGAGGCCCACTTCTGGCTCGGTGAGATCCTCCTCGCCGCCGGCGACTACCCCAAGGCCCTCGGCCACTTCGAGCAGATCACCTCCGAGGGCGGCCCCGTCCGCGCCGACCTTCTCATGTTCGCCTCCCTCCGGCGCGGCGAATGCGCCCTCGCCACCGGCGACGCCGCCAAGGCCCTCGAATCCCTCGAAAAAGTCCTGGTCGGAGGCACCGAGGAAGCCGCGCGCCTCACCGCCGCCAGAAAAATGATCGAGGCCGCGACCAAGGCCGGCTCCCTCCGCGACACCCTCTCTCGCCTCAGGCGCACCGCCGACGGGGAGACCGACGCGCACGTCGCGGGCCCATGCCTCCTCGCCATCGCCGAGGCCGAACTCGCCTCCGGCCAGCACGAGGCGGCCATCACCACCTGGAATGCCATCGCCAAACGCTTCCCGAATACCTCCTGGGCCTCCGCCGCGCTCTCCCGAGCCGGAGAGACCATCGCCGCCCGCGGCGACCCCGATCGCGGCCTCGCCCTGCTGCGCGCCGCGGCAGAACAGTCCCCCGAGCCTTCGCTGGCCGCCGAATGCCAGTTCCGCGCCGCCGGACTCCTCTTCGCCCTGGGGCGCTGGACCGACGCGCACGATGAGTTCACCGCCATCGCCGGAAAACCCGAGGCCGCCGCCCTCCATGAAAAGGCGCTCTTCAACGCCATGCTCTGCCTCTCCCGCCAGGGCAAGGTCGAACCCCTCGTCCCCCTATATGGCCAGTTCGCCAAACGCTTCCCGCAGAGCCTCCTCAGGGAAACCGCCATCGCCGAGCAGGGGCGCCTCGAGAGCCTCCTCGGCAACGAGTCCAAGGCCCGCGCCAGATGGCAGCAGATCCTCGACGCATTCCCGGACTCCCCCAGGCGCCACGTCCTCCTTTTCGAGGTCGCCAAGTCCCTCATGCGCGAGGGAAAATACGAGGAGGCCCTCGACCAGCTCGAGGATCTCGTCTCCCGCTACCCGAACGGCCCCCACATCGCGGAGGCCCACTTCCTGAAACTCGCCTGCCGCAGGCAACTCGGCGCCGATTCCCCGGATGCCTCCATCGCCGCCCTCAAAGACCTCCTTCAGAAATTCCCCGACGCCCCCGTCGCCGGAGATATCCTCTTCCGCATCGGCGAGGCCTACTTCACCGCCGAAGACTTCGCCAACGCCCAGACCTGGTTCACGCGATTGGCCCGAAACGCCCAGAAACACGACCTCGCCGACGACGCCCTGTATTTCGCCGGGCTCGCCGCCCTCCGGCGCGACGATCCCGGTCCCGCCATCGCCCTTTTCGAGGAACTCGCCAAGGAGCACCCCAAGTCCCCGCGGCTCGGAGAGGCCAGGGTCGGCCAGGGCCACTCGCTCCGCCTCCAGGCCAAGTTCGAGGAGGCCCTCGCGGTCTACGCCGCCGTCGCCGCCATCACCCCGCCCCCGCCCACCGAGGTCTTGGCCATGGCACAGATCGGAGAGGCCGACTGCCACTACCGCCTCGCCTCCTCTGACCCAAAACGCTACGCCCGCGCCGCCGCGATCTATGAGGAGGTCCTCTCCGAAGAGTCCCTCCGCCAGACCCGCCCCGACCTGATCCACGAGGCCGGCTGGAAAAAGGGCCAGACCTTGGAAAAAGCCGGTCGCACGCCGGAGGCCCTCGAGGCGTTCACCGACATCGTCTACGGACGGCTCATCGCCCAACCCGCGCCGGCACAAGCCGCCATCCCGGAATACCACTGGTTTGGCAAGGCCGCCTCCGATGCCACCCGCCTCCTCGAGGCCCAGGGCGACTGGGCCGGCGCCCTATCCGTCTACCGCCTCGCCGAGTCCCTCGGGGGCCCGGACGCCAACGCCTGGCGCACCCGGCGCCTCAAGCTCCAGCGCGAGCACTTCCTCTACGACTAAAAAAAGCCGTGAGTTCGAACGCCCCCGGCTCGTCGCTCACCGGCGAGCAATCCACCACGAAACCGGAAACCGCCACCTCCCCCTCCGCCGTCTTGACGCTCAGCGCCAGCTCCACCCCCACCTCGAACGCCAACCGCGTCCGCATCCGGATCCCCATCGGATGCCACTCCACCGCCCGCCCGGTAAAACACGGCGCATCCTCCGCCGAGAGGGCCAGTCCCCCACCACCGCCCCTCGATCCACCGCACGTTGCCTTATAAGCCATCCTCAACTCCTTGCACTTAATAGCCAAAGGATACCTAATCGGTAGCATCTGGCGGTGACGTGTCAACCCCTCGGCTTGCGCCACGAGGCCAAGTTTCCTCATGAATGACGCGGCGCGTTCTCGAATCAGGTCAGCCCCGCCGCGCGCCGCCGGCGGGGCTCGAAAATTCCCGTAGCCGAACGCCCCAAGGCGTTTGGCCCGTGCCACCAGCGCCCACGCGCCAAACGCTTGCGCGCTCGGCTACATTTTCCGCCCCGGTGGTGCCCCGCGCGCGGGGCATGGGATCTGACCCGAAAATTCGAACCGCGGATGAGCGGCACAGATAATTATCCGCAAAGGAGGCATTCGCGAATTTCTGGGTAACCGCCGACGTGAGGAGGCGGATTCGAGCCACCTGTCACCTCCGTCTCCTCACGTCGGCGGTTACGACCCATAGAAAGTTTCCCCGTGGCGACGGCATTCCCCCGCCCGAGGAGGGCAGGCCATGCCCGACGGCTCCCTCACCACTCGATCACCGCGCTGCCCCAGGTCAGGCCACCCCCGAAAGCCACCAGCAGCACGTTGTCACCGCGCTTGATCCGGCCCTTCTTCACCGCCTCGTCAAACGCCACCGGTATCGAGGCCGCCGACGTGTTGCCATACTGCTGCAGGTTGACCTGGAACTTCTCCATCCCCAGCCCGAGCCGATCCGAGATCGCCTCGATGATCCGCATGTTCGCCTGGTGCGGGATCACCCACGAGATCTCCTCCAGCGACAGGCCGCTCCGCGCCACCGCCTCGCGCGCCGCCCGCAACATCGCGTTCACCGCGATCTTGAAAACCTCGCGCCCGCTCATCCGGATGCAATGCATCCTCTCGCGCACCGTCTGCTCCGAGGCCGGCATCGCCGAACCGCCCGCGGGCACATTCAGGATCTCCTTCTGCGAGCCGTCCGCCCCGAGCAGCGTCGAGAGTATCCCCCGCCGCCCCGGCTCGTGCCGAAGCACCGCCGCGCCCGCCGCATCGCCAAACAGGACGCACGTCGCGCGATCCGTCCAGTCCGTGATCGACGAAAGCTTGTCCGCCCCCACCACCAGCACGGTCTCGTGCGCGCCGCTCGCCACGAATTGCCTGCCCACCTCCAGACCGTAGATGAAACCCGAGCACGCCGCCGAAAGGTCGAAGGCCGGCACGTTGCCCGCCCCCAGCTTGTGCTGCAGCTGGCACGCCGTAGACGGGAAAAGCATGTCGGGACTCGCCGTCGCCACCACGATCAGATCCACGTCCTTCGGCCCCAGCCCCGCGTCCGCCAGCGCGGCCCGCGCCGCCTCCAGCGCCAGGTCCGACGTCGCCTGCCCCTCCGCCGCGATCCGACGCTCCTTGATGCCAGAGCGCGTCGTGATCCACTCGTCGGTCGTGTCCACCATCTTCTCCAGCTCCTGGTTCGTCAGCACGCGCTCGGGCGCAAAAGACCCGATTCCCGCGATGTGGACGCTCCTCCCAGACCGGACGGCGCCCGTCGCCTTCGCCTCAGAATCACTTGCTTTCATGCTGCGGATGGTGTTGTTGGAACGGCCTCCTCGGCCGCTCTAAACAGATCGCGGGCGGCCGCGATCCTGTCTACGATGTGGGGGTTCAGGTCGTGGCTTATGGACTCCGCCGCCACTCGGATCGCGTTGGTGATCGCCAGCGCGCTCGAGGTGCCGTGCGCGATGATGCAGATGCCGTTCACGCCGAGGAGCGGGGAGCCCCCGATCTCCTCGTAATTCGTCTTCCGCTTGATCGCCCGGAACGCCCCCCTCGCCAGCATCGCCCCGACCATCCTCAGCGGGTTGCGCGTCAACTCGTGCTTCAGCCAGTGCAGCATCGCCGAGGCGATGCTCTCCGAGGTCTTCAGCACGACGTTGCCCACGAATCCGTCGGTCACCACCACTTCCACCGGATCCTCGAACAGGTCGTGCCCCTCGACGTTGCCGCGGAAGTGGATCGGCAGCGCGCTCAGGAGCTTGAAGGCCTCCTTGGTCAGGTCGTTCCCCTTGACCTCCTCCGTCCCGATGCTCATCAGCCCCACCGACGGGTTGCGATAACCCAGCACGTGCTCCGAATAGGCCGCCCCCATGATCGCGTACTGGCCCAGGTGCACCGGCTTCGCATCGATGTTCGCCCCCGCATCGATCAGCACGAATAGATTCGTCTCCGTCGGCAGCACCGTCGCGATCCCCGGCCGCACCACGCCGGGAAGATTCCTCAGCTTCACCGTCGATGCCGCCACCGCCGCCCCCGTGTGCCCCGCCGAAACCACCGCCTGCGCCTCCCCCGACTTCACCAGATCCACCGCCCGGCTGATCGAGGAGTCCTTCTTCCGACGCACGCTGTCGATCGCCGCGTCCCCCATCTCCACCACCTGCGAGGCCGGGATGATCTCCAGTCGACGGGACGGAACCGGCGCGTGCCGGTCCAGCTCGGCCCTCAGCGCCTCCTCGCGCCCCACGAGGTATAGCCTCTCGATCGCGGGAAACCGCCGGAGGGCCTCGATGGCCCCGGCGACGGGATTGGCCGGGGCCCAATCCCCCCCCATGCCGTCGAGGGCGATCTTCATGGCGCGCACGCCCGGCGGCTCAATCGGCCGCCGTCTCGATGGTCAGCACCTGCCGCCCGCGGTGATACCCGCACGACGGACACACCCGGTGCGACTGAAACTTCGCGCCGCACTGCGGACACTCCGCCAGTTTCGGCGCGTGCCAGCGATTCGCCGCCTTGCGGATCCGCATCCGCATCTTCGAACTCCTGCGTTTCGGAACGCCCATATGCTATCAAGCCTTCTTTCTCTTCTCTTTACCCAGCTTATCGAGCGCCGACCAGACATCGGACTGTATCGATGCCTGTCGGTCGCCCACCACGTCACCCCAGCTTTGGCCCGTGATCGGGCAACGCTGTGACGCGTCCAGCTCGCACCGGACATAAGTCGGCAGAGCGAGAAGGATGTCCTCCCGAACCTGTTCCGTCAAGTCCACGCACTCGCCCTCCGGCTTTTCGACCAAGGCCGTAAATTCGCCCACCTCGACCTTGACCGGCAGGGGATGCAGGCACCGGGCGCATGGCGACGTCCCCTCCAGTCGCAGGTTTCCACGCACCAACAGGTTACCGCCGCGGAAAGTCGCCTCGACCCGGTAGCGGACCGGCCCCGAGGGGCTGAAACCCGGCCATTCGACGAGATCGGATGGCTCCTCCCCCTCAAGGATCAACCCCTCGTCCGGTATCTGAAGGAGATGGATCTTCATCGCCGTCCACCAACTTTCTGCCGCAGCGCCCGGTCCACATTGGGCGGCACCAGCGCCGATACGTCGCCCCCCAGCTGCGAGATCTCCTTGATCAGCGAAGAACTCAGATAGATCAGGCTCTCCTTCGGCATCAGGAATATCGTCTCGATCTCCGGCGCAAAACTCCGGTTGACCAGCGCGATTTGGAACTCGAACTCGAAATCGGCCACGGCCCGAAGGCCCCGCACGATGGCCGTCACCCGCCGCCGCCGCGCAAAATCGATCAGCAGCCCCTCGAACACCGCCACCTCGACCCGATCCCCCACCGGCGCCAGCGCATCGCGCGCCAGCGCCAGGCGCTCCTCGGCGGAAAATAGCGTGGTCTTCGGCGTGTGGACCGCGATCCCGAAAATCACCCGATCAAACAGTTCCAGCGCCCGGTGCGCCACATCCAGATGCCCGTTGGTGACGGGGTCGAAACTGCCGGGGTACAAAGCCACTCGCTCGGGCCGATCCATGTACGCACTTTTCGGCCACATCGGCCATGATTCAACCCAAATCTGGCGGCCTTGGGGGTTGAACACCCCCGCTCGTGGGGGTACCCTGCCAAGATGCCAGACACGGGTGCCGCAACACCTTGGGGCGGGCGCTTCCACGAGGCGCCCGCGGAGACCATCCGGAGATTCACCGAGTCCGTCTCGTACGACCACCGGCTGGCGGAGCACGACATCCGCGGGAGCCTCGCCCACGCCCGGATGCTCGCGGCCGCAGGCTTGCTCGGGCACGAGGAGTTCGCCCAGATCCGGGACGGGCTCGACAAGATCGCCGCGACTATCCGCTCGGGCGCCTTCCCCTGGCGACAGGAACTCGAAGACGTCCACATGAATATCGAGGCCGCCCTCACCGAGATCACCCCGGCCGGCGCGAAACTCCACACCGGCCGCAGCCGCAACGATCAGGTGGCCACCGCCATGCGCCTCTGGCTCAAGGACGAGATCCGCGCCCAGCAGGCCGCCACCCGCAAACTCCAGAAGGCCCTCGTCCGCGCCGCGGACGACGACCCGGCCGCCGTCATGCCCGGTTACACGCACCTCCAGCGCGCGCAACCCGTGCTGCTCGCCCACCATCTCCTGGCCTATGTCGAGATGCTGGAGCGCGACCACTCGCGATTCGAGGACGCCCTCGCCCGCACCAACGTCTGCCCCCTTGGCGCCGGCGCGCTCGCCGGCAGCACCCTGCCCCTCGACCGCGAGGCCACCGCCCTCGATCTCGGGTTCGTCGACCCCCGCGGCCGACCCCGCCTGGCCGCCAACTCCATGGACGCCGTCGGCGATCGCGACTTCGTCGTCGAATTCCTGGCGGCCGCCGCCCTCTGCTCCGTCCACCTCTCCCGCCTCGCCGAAGACCTCATCCTCTGGTGCTCCTCCGAGTTCGGCTTCCTCACCCTCGCGGATGCCCACACCACCGGATCCAGCCTCATGCCCCAGAAGAAGAACCCCGATGTCCCGGAACTGGTGCGCGGCAAGTCCGGCCGCGTCGTGGGCAACCTCGTCGCCCTCCTGGTCACCCTCAAGGGCCTCCCCATGACCTACAATCGCGACCTCCAGGAGGATAAACAGCGCCTCTTCGATACCGCCGACACCCTCCGGGATTGCCTCGGCCTCATGGCCGACGTCATCGCCGGAGCCCGGTTCGATACCCGCGCCATGCGCCGCGCCGCCGGCGACGCTTCCCTCCTGGCCACCGACATCGCCGATGACCTCGTCCGCCGCGGCGTCCCATTCCGCGAGGCCCACCGCCTCGTCGGCACCGCCGTCCGCATGGCCCAGGACTCCGGCCGCGACATCGGCAGGCTCGACCCGGAGGAATGGGCCGCGATTTCTCCCGAACTCGCCGATGCCGCCGCCCTGCTCCGCGCCGGCGCAAGGCGCCGGCTCGAGGACCGCGCCACGGAGGGTTCCCCCAACCCGCGGCGCGTCCGGAAGGAGATCACCCGCTGGCGCCGCTTGCTCAGGGATGAGATGCCAGACGCGGGCCCCGTCCCGGATACCCCCCATGCCTGACGCGCGCCACCCCTTTCGCCGCGCCCGGGAACGGTGCGCTCTCTGGCTCTCCCTCCTGCCCGGAGAACCTTACCGGTTGCTCTTCCCAACGGGCGCGCTCCTCGCGATCCTGGGCGCCGTGCTCTGGCCGCTGCACGCCTGGGGCATGCTCGCCGCCTATCCCGCGATCCCCCACGCCCGCATCATGGCGGAGGGCTTCCTCGGCGCCTTCGCCATGGGTTTCCTCGGCACCGCGGTCCCGAGGTTGATCGGCGCCCCGGGCCTCACCGCGGTCGAGGCCACCTCGATGGCGGCCCTGCTGATCGCCGCGGCCATTCTCCATGTCGCGGGCCTCACCCTCCCCGGCGACCAGGTCTTCCTCCTGGCGCTGCTTTCACTCGTGGCCTCGCTCGGCGCGCGGGCCTTCGTGCGAAAGGATCTCCCGCCCCCCTCCTTCGCCCTCGCCGGCATGGGCCTCCTCTCCGCGTTCGCAGGGGTCGCGCTGTTCCTCTTCGGCCCGCTGGCCGATCTCCCCCCGTGGCATGACGCGCTCGCGAGGCTCCTGCTCTATCAGGGCTTCTTCCTGCTGCCCATCATGGGCGTGGGCGCCTTCCTCCTCCCGCGCTTTTTCAATTTGCCCAACCGGCAGGATTTCCCCGAGTCCCTCGCCCCGCCCAAAGGCTGGACGCCGGCGAGCGCGTGGGCGTTCGCCTGCGGCATCGCCATGCTTCTCACCTTCATCGCCGAGGCGCTCGGCCATCGGGTCCCCGCAAACCTCGCCCGCCTCGCCATCGCCGGGGGTTTCCTCTTCACGCAGCTGCCGATCCATCGCGCCAGGCCGCAGGGCACCATCGCCCGCTGCGCCTTCGCGGCGCTCATCCTCCTGCTCTGCGCCTTCCCCGCCGTCGCCCTCGCCCCGGAACCCAAGGTCGCATGGGCCCATGTCCTCTTCATCGGCGGCTTCGGCCTCCTCACCATCGCGGTGGCCACCCGCGTCATCCTCGGCCATGGCGGGGCCTCCCACCTCTTCCCACGCCGCATCCGCGCCCTCCTCGCCTTCGCCATCCTCGCCATCCTCGCGCTCGCCACCCGCGTCTCCGCCGACTTTCTGCCGGACATCCGCCTCTCCCACCTCGCCTACGCCGCCGTCGCCTGGATCGCTGGCGTCGTCGTCTGGTGCTGGGCCATACTCCCGCGCGTCACCACCACAGACGAAGAATAGGTTCGCTTTGACAAAGCGCCCAGTCCCGCGCACACAATCGTCCCACCACAAGCACACCCCGGAAACATCCCCATGCCCCAGAAAGCCTATGCGCGCGCCGGAGTCGACATCGACCTCGCCAATCGCCTCAAATCGCGCCTCGGCCCCCGCCTGCGATCCACCCGCCGACCCGAAGTCCTCGGCGCCGTCGGGGGCTTCGGCGGCCTCTTCCGCGCCAACTTCCCCGCGCACCGCGACCCCGTGCTCGTGGCCTCCATCGACGGCGTCGGCACCAAACTCAAGATCGCCTTCATGCTCGACAAGCACGACTCCGTCGGCGCGGACCTCGTAAACCACTGCGTCAACGACATCCTCACGCTCGGCGCCGAACCCCTCTTCTTCCTCGATTACATCGGCGCCGGAAAACTCGATCCCCGCGTCTTCGGCGCCCTCATCCACGGCATGTCCAAGGCCTGCGCCGCCGCGGGCTGCGCCCTCCTCGGCGGCGAGACCGCCCAGATGCCCGGCTTCTACCCGCCCGGCGAATACGACCTCGCCGGCTGCATCGTCGGCATCGTCGACCGAAAGAAGATCATCGACGGCACCTCCATCCGCCCCGGCGACGCCATCATCGGGCTGCCCGCCTCCGGCCTCCACACCAATGGCTACAGCCTCGCGAGAAAAATCCTCTTCGAGGACATGCGCCTCGGCCCCGGTGACCGCCTCCCCGGCCTCCGCCTCCCCATCGGCAGAGAACTGCTCCGCACCCACCCCTCTTACCTGCCCACCATCCGCCGACTCATGCGCCAGCTCCCTGTCAAGGGCATGGCCCATATCACTGGCGGCGGCCTCGTCGATAACCTCCCCCGCATCCTCCCCGAGGGCCGGCGCGCCATCGTCGATACCCGCTCCTGGCGCATCCCGCCCCTCTTCCGCGCCCTGCGCGATCGCGGCGGCCTCGGCGAAACCGAGGCCTACCAAGTCTTCAATATGGGCATCGGCTTCGTCGTCGTCGTCGACGACCGCCACGCCAAACGCGCCCTATCCATCACCCGCGGCAGACGCATCGGCACCGTCGAGCGCGGCCCCAAAGGCGTCGCGCTGGTCTGACTCGAAAATTCCAGGCGTAGCCACGGCCGTGAGGCCGTGGGGCCCCTCCGTGACCGGAGGGGCTACATTCGCACCCCCGCCGCCACCATTTCCTCGTAATCCTCCCCGGCGCTCGCCTCCCCCACCAGATGCAAATCCCTCAGCAACTCCATCGTCCCGTCAAAATGCTCCACGACCGCCGTCCGGCTCTCCACCCAGTCCCCGCAATTATAATACGCGATCCCCTCAATCTCCCGCTCCGACGCCGTGTGGATATGCCCGCACAGCACCCCATCCACCGAATACCGTCGCGCGTACCGCACCACCTCCTGCTCGAACTTGCCTATGAAACTCACCACGTTCTTCACCTCCCGCTTCACGTACGCGCTCAGCGACCAGTGCGGCCTCCCCAGCAGATTGCGCGCCGCATGCACCACCCGGTTCACCTCCATCAGCAGCTTGTAACCGATGTCCCCCAGGTGCGCCAGCCACCCCATGCTCTGCACCACCACGTCCAACTCGTGCCCGTGGATCACCAGGACCCGCCTCCCATCCGCACCCCGATGGATCGCGCTCTTCTGGATCGTCACGCTCCCAAACGCCCCAAAAAAATGCCTCACGAACTCGTCGTGATTCCCAGGAATGTAGATCAGCCGCGTCCCTTTCCTCCCCTTGCGCAGCAGCTTCTGCAGCACGTCGTTGTGCTCCTGCGGCCAGTAGATCCCCCGCCGCAGTGACCACACGTCGATGATGTCCCCCACCAGATAAAGCGTCTCGAACTCGTTCTCCCTCAGAAAGCCCAGCAGCGCCTCCGCGTCACTCCCCCTCGTCCCCAGATGCACATCCGATATGAACCCTGTCCGATATGATGCCATGCCTTGACCCTCCGTTGACCTGCCGCGCCCTTCTCTCCTTATTCACAGGTTATTCACACCCGTTGACGGTCGCGCGTCCGGGGCGTTACAATGTGGTGACGCGGCGTGGGCCAACCACCGGGCAGGGATCTGCAAGACTGTGTCCGCCAGATTCCTAGCTCAAAATACGACGTAACTCGCTAGTAGCGAGGGCCTTCGGCCCTTCGGCCGGCGGCCCGGGCCCACGCCGAAGCCCGAAGGGGCTTCGCTACAAATTTTCACCCCCGGTGGTGCCCAGCGCGCGGGGCACGGGATCTGACCTGAAACTTCAATCCGCGGATATTTTGTTGGTTTGGAATGAGTTGCGTCGACGGGGCTAGCCTCGATTCAGGACGACGATGACCTCCGGATGGATCCCCGGTGCGGCGGCCACGGCGGAGGCACCGCGGAGCACATCGCCACCATCCCAGGCGGTGATCACGCCCCCCGCACCGCGGACAACCGGCACGAGGGGAAGCAGGTCCCAAGGCATCATGATCGGATCCAGCATCACGTCGGCCAATCCCGCGACCAACAGGAAGTAGCCATAGCAGTCACCCCAACCGCGCACGACCGCGGCCCGGCCGACCAGCCTCCGGAAGTGCTCGATGTTGGCGTGTTGCGCGACCAGTCGCTCGTCGGTGTAAAGCACCGTCGCCTCGTCGATGGACCCGACCGCGCGCACCCGGACCTCCCGGCCGTCGAGCGTCGTCCGCGCCCCGTCCCCAAGACAGAGGTGCCCGAGTGCGGGAAGATGGATCGCCCCGACCACCGGCTCCCCGCGATGCATCAGCCCGATCAGGGTGCCAAACAGCGGACAGCCGTGGATAAACGAGATGGTGCCATCGATCGGATCCAGGACCCATCGCCACTCCGCCCCGGGGTTGTCCTCACCGTGCTCCTCGCCCAAGATACCATGCCCCGGAAACCGTTCTCGAATCATCTGGCGCATGAGCGCCTCCGCCTCCCGGTCTGCCCGCGTCACCACCGACCGGTCCGCTTTCCGCTCCACCAAGAGACCCGGGCGCTGGAAATACGATCGGATCAACTCCCCGCTCGCCCGCGCCAGTTCCTCGGCAAAATCCAGATAAGGTCTCATCTCTCCCTGTGCCACGGGACATACCCTAACCGCCGTCCCCCCCAACCTCAAGACCGCGCGGTCCCCTGGACTGGCACCCCCGCACCAATTCGGTTACATTACCGCCGTGAAGGTTGCCCCAATCCTCGCGGCATTCGCCGGCATGGCGATCCTCCCCGCCCACGCCCACCCCGCACCACCGGCACAGCCCAACTACAAACAGCAGGACGCCTACGACAACGCCATGTCCGCGATGCAGCGCGCCCGAG
>JAANMY010003116.1_pt1 | contig 14242 bp, 13 predicted proteins | sample 7279691 | NCBI WGS metagenome assembly JAANMY01 (sample SAMN14094543, study PRJNA606508) | bioreactor metagenome | isolation source: A lab-scale SPAN reactor treating ammonium-rich wastewater day 388 | place: Ireland: Galway | collected 2018-02-07
ATAAGCTCGGCTGCATCCTCATCAGTCAAAGTCGGTTCTTCAGATGGTGTTGATAGCTCCACAAGTTCCTGAATTCTTTCCTCCGTCAACAAAGACGAGGCCGGCTTTTCGGCGGGCATAAAAAAGAAAAAGAAAATTAACAAAGCAACGACCACCAAGATGGCAATCGCGCCCCAAATTATTCCCTTGCCATTTTTTGGCTCTTTCGGCTTAATGCCGATATTTAAAGTATCCATCTAGATTTACCTTTAAATTATACACGAAATCGGCCAGATTTTATCTGAAAGTGTGGAAAACTTATTCGGCCAGAGCAGAATCTTTTTTGAGAATTTTTACAAGCGCCAACTCCAATGGCAACTGCGCAATATGTGATGAGTTTGTTTTTTCGTAAGCATCTAGTAGTTCCAGTAAAGCATGAGAATTAACTTTGGAATCTTTTTGCTCCGCCAATTTTTTAAGAAATTCGAAATCCTCACTTTTCAACTCTTTTTCAATTTCTTCATCCAAGCCGGCTTTCAGACGCAAAAGCAGGGTAAATCTGATTCTTTGCAAAACAATTTTCAGAAATGTCTTTATATCAACATCCTGACCTACAACTTCAGAAATCGCCTGTAATCCTTTTTCTAATTCGCCATTAGCGATTGAAGCGATAAATTTGTTGACCAATTCGCCTTTCGGTGCGCCAGTAACCATTTCAACTTCTTTAATAGAAATTTTTTTGTCTTTGGAAAAACTCAAAATTTTCTGCAGAATCCCCAGAGCGTCGCGAAATGAACCCTCGGAAAGCAAAGAGATTAAATCAGCCGACGATGGCTCAAGAGAAAAACCTTCTTTTTTGGCAACCGCCGAAACCATATCACGCAGAATAACTTGGCTTGGTCTTTTAAAATTAAAAACTTGGCAACGCGAAATAACCGTCTCTGGCAATTTGTCCGGCTCGGTGGTGGCTAAAATAAAAACAACATAAGAAGGCGGTTCTTCCAAAGTTTTCAAAAGGGCGTTCCCGGCCTCTTTGGTCAACATATGAACTTCGTCCACGATATAAACTTTATAGGGTGAGCGAAAGGGCGAAGCCGAGACTGATTGCTTAATCTCGCGAATGTCGTCTATACCACGATTTGAAGCGGCATCAATTTCGTAAAGGTCTTCTTCTTGGCAACCGATCTCGCGGGCCAGAATTCTGGCAATACTGGTTTTTCCGGTGCCTCGCGCGCCGGTAAAAAGATAGGCGTGCGAAATTCTTTTGAGGCGAACCGAACCCTCAAGAACTTTGACGATATGGTCCTGCCCCAAAACATCGCTAAATTTTTGCGGTCGGTATTTTCTATACAAAGCGATTTCTTCATTCATCCCGTACGAAATAGGAAATTTTTAATTTCCGTATTGAAAAATTAAATTTAAATTAATTCGACCATTATTTCCACTTCTTCCAGTAATTCCTAATTTGATAACACTATGATTTCGTACTGGATTCATACAAAGAATTATAAACCTTTTAGGATATTATGAAAATGAAAAAGGCCCCGCCACGCTTGAACGCGACGGGGCCCATACAACAATTAGCCTGTTTCGGGTGGCCTTTATAAAGGCCGTCACCTTGACCCTTGGCAAGGACCGCTTAACCCTGCGGCAGGGGTGGGGGTCGGCCCCTCAAATACTCTTGATCACATAGACCTCCTTCCAGAACGCGAATTTGTGCGAAAAGCACAAATTCTTGGCTGGCAGAGCCGATCACCCAATGTGATCAGCCCAAGCCGGCGGCGACGCGGTCAGTTAATGATGTTCTGGAGAGCGATGATCACCCCCATTTTGGGTTCTCCCTTTTTTGTTTGAGGTTAACATCCAGCCCGCGACTTTTCGAAGTCGTGGGCAACGAACATCTTCCACCTCCGGACGGTCTTATTCAGACCGCTACGGAGGAAAACCGGAATAATTCATACACCCCCTTAAACAATGTGCTGGTTTGGAGGGTCGCACTACGCTTCCCTCTTTCTATCTCCTCTGCTTAACAGCTTAGCACAAAGCGTTTTATTTGTCAAATATAAATTAGGGTTTAGGGTATGGGATATAGCCAATAATGAAATACACCCTTATTTTTAGCCAAAAAAAGACCCCACCGTGTGAACGGCGGGGCCTCACGCGCTGACCCGGATGGCGGGGTCAGCAAAGAGCGAGGTAACAAAGAACAATGAGCCAGAGCTTCATACACAGTTTCCTTTCGGATTCGGAAACGACAGCTCCGCTGTCCGTCTCGTGAACAGGATTTGGGTCGGCATCCGCCAACCCTTATCACCTTCGCTGATTGCGACAGCGACGTCGACCACTCCACCTCTTCCTCGGATTCATCATATGTCTGATTATCCGTATCCGAGGCGATCGGTGGTAACGACCACTTCTGCTTCGCAAGGGCTTGGGTTCGGCCACCACTTCTGGTGGTGGTAAGAAGTCTTCATACCCTCTCACCAACACCAAACGCGGAAAATGAGGCGGAAACATAAACACCTCCTTCTTTGGGTTGTTTCAGCGACCAAACCGCATGGTACGACCTTTGAGGTTCGGAGGATTCGGCCCAGTGGCACTGCGCGAGTTTTGAACGGCCCTAGACGGACAGCTTCCAGTTTTCGGAAGAGCGCCTTCAACCAGATCTTCCTTGCAGAAGATTTTATGTTCTTTATCAGCGTCAATGCCGACTCGAACTGAATCTCCGCGAATATCCACGATCGTGACCTCGATGAGTTCGGTCGTGTCGTCTGGCCTCAAGACTTCGATGACGATCTTTTGATCCTTCTTCCGTGACAAAACCAGCATGGGAACTCCCTGTTTCTTGTTTGGCACTTTTTGCCCTTTTGCCTTACTCTAATCTTTTTAGATTATAACAAAACCAAGAATTCTGTCAATGTTTGAATGCTGGATAATTATTTAAAACACTAACTGCCTCTTTTGCGCTCTCTGTTTCCATAAGTTTTTCTCGAAGTTCTTTAGCTCCATCCCAATCGCTAACATATGCTTTGAAATACTTTTTCATAACCGAAAAGTTTTTAGTATTACCAAGTAATTCATCAAAAAGTTTAATATGCTCAATAAGCACTTTAAGGCGCTCTTCTGGGGTTGGTTCTTTTTCCGAAAATAACCACGGATTGCCAAAAATCGCCCGACCAAGCATCACGCCGTCAGCTCCGGTTTCTTCAGCTTTTTTTCTAGCATCGTTCAAATCAAAGACATCGCCGTTACCTATAATCAACGAATTACTTTTCAATTCATTTCTGATTTCCACCGCTCTTTTAATTCTCTCCCACCTAGCCGGCACTTTTGACATCTCTTTTCTAGTGCGAGCGTGGATAGTTACAGCGGCCGGCGATTCGGCAAGAATTGCCGACAACCATCCACCAACTGACGGATCAAGTTCGTCCTTATTGTAACCAAGCCGAATTTTTACCGAAATTGGAATTTTATCTGAAACCCCATTTTTTGCGGCTCTAATAATTTCCCTTGCCAAATCCGGTTTCTTGCATAAAGCGGCGCCAGCTCCTTGTTTTTCTATTCCCCTATCAGGACAGCCCATATTTATATCAAGACCATCAAATCCAAGCTCCAAGACCAATCTCGCTGCTTTTTCCATCATCTCCGGTCGAGCAGTAAAAAGCTGGGCGACTATCGGCCGCTCACTTTCCGAATAAGTTAGATCTTTCAAAAGCTTATCCCTGCCTTTTGTATCAGCCAAAATAAGACCGTCAGCCGAAACAAACTCCGTCCAAAAAACATCGGGGCCGAAAGGTCTTGAATATTTAGCAATTATGCGCCTGAAAGCAACGTCGGTCACGTCAGCCATTGGCGCCAAAACAAAAAACGGCTTCACTAGATTTAGCCAAAAATTTTTCCGCATAATGAAAAATTATCTTAACCTATACAGCACCTTATGGCCAAAACTTAAATCAATCTTTTCAAACATAGACAATCCGTCTTTGGAATTCTGAAATTCCGGCTCACTGATTAAAGTAACCAAATTTTCAAAAGATTTTTCTGAATTCTCACCGAGACCCAAAATAATTTCAGTTCCCGAATCTAGCACAATCTTAGCTTCTACCGTGCCTTCTAAGAAAATTTTTACCGGACGAACTGAAAGACTAGTAAGTAATTTCAAAAAAGTTTGCAGGTTTTGAAAAATCTCACCAGTTGTCAAAGACGAACCGACCGTCTTTTCTATACTTCCGCCGTAATAAAACAAGTAATCATTATTTTCGTTACTTTCATTACTTTCGTTGTCGGCAATTTTTTCAAATATAAAACCTGTATCATCAAAATAAAAACAATCTTCAGGTTTTGACATGGGTGTTTCGCTCGCAAGATTTTCTTCACTCTCGATCAGTGTTTCCGGCAAATCAGGCGTAGAGCACCAAATTCCAAACGGCATTCTTTCTTGAATTTCAATTTTTAGGTCAGACAAACCATCAAGCGAAACTTTTGCATCAGCAATACGATTGTTGGAATCCAAAATCCGACCGGTAATTCTTCTCTTTGGATAAAGAAAGGCGTTTGAGTTGGCAAACAGACCCCATTTTTTACTATCAATTTCTTTAAAAACCAGCTTGCCAATTTCTTCAGAATTTAAAACGGAGACTCCAACAACCTCCACATTATTGATTGACAAAAATTCAACCGACGACAAAAAAGATAAGCCAACAACTATTGATACAAAAAAAACAAAAAATAAAACAAGTCGCCCCAAAGCTCTTTTTTTTCTTTTTCGCGCCAGCTTTGAAGTTTTGGGTTTTATTCCGTCTCGCGCCATATTTTTACAAACCAATAAATTCCCTACCAGAAAGGTATGGACGAAGAACTTTCGGCACTAAAATTTTTCCATCAGCTTGCTGGAAATTTTCTACAATAGAGATCAGGACTCTAGGGGTTGGGATTGCCGTATTGTTTAGAGAGTGAGCATAACGCTTCGCTCCGTTGTCGTCGTAGCGAATATTGAATCGCCGAGTTTGAAAATCGTGGTAATAAGAGGCGCTTCCAATTTCTCTATATTTTTCTTGGGACGGAATCCAGAGCTCAAGCTCATATTGCTTAACTTTTGAAGATGACAAATCGCCAGTGCAAACAATCAGCCGTCGATACGGCAGACCAAGAGACTCGATAAACTCTTCACTTTTTCTGGTAATTTCTTCGTGAAGTTTTTCTGATTCTTCGTGGCTGGCTTCACATAAAATAAGTTGTTCAAATTTGTAAAACTCATGGACTCTCAATATTCCTTTTGTGTCTTTACCATGACTTCCAGCTTCCCTGCGATAGCAAGGAGAAAAAGCTAAAAACCTCTTAGGTAAATCGCTTTTTTTCAAAATCTCTCCGGAATGATACGCCATCATCGGCACTTCGGCAGTACCGGATAGATAATCACCGTCTTGTGTTTCAAACAAATCTTCAGCTTCGCTCGGTAAGTGACCGGTCCCATAAAAATATTCTTTTTTGACGATTGATGGCGCAATAATTTCTTCAACCCCCTCTCCGGAGAAAAAATCTCTGGCGTAATTCCAAACAGCCCAAGAAAGTCGCGCGCCGTCATTCTTAAGAAAATAGCCGCGAAAACCGTGCACCTTTGTCCCACGTTCAAAATCAACCATTTCGTTAGACGTCATCAATTCAACGTGATCCTTGACCGGAAAATCAAATTTCGGAATCTCTCCCCATTTTTTTAATTCCACGTTGTCTTCCTCACTCTTACCCTCGGGCACCGAAACGTCAGGAATGTTTGGTACCGTAAGCATCAAGCCCTGCCACTCCTTCATTACTTCCTTTAGTTCTGATTCGCCGTCTTGAAATTCTTTTTTTAAGGCCTGCATTTCTTCAATCAGTTTCTGTTTTTGTTCGGGGTCCGAGGCCAATTTTACGACTCCTTCATTAGCTTGGTTTTGTCTGCTCTTTAAATTTTCAGTTTTGGCAAGTAACTCTCTTCTCTTTTCATCAAGAGTAATTAATTTGTCCAAATCAATTTCAACACGCTTTTTTTTGGCGCTTTCGGAAATGATTTCTTTGTTCTCTCTAATAAATTTAATGTCTAACATTGTTTAGAGTTTAGGGATAAATATAAACACTATGATAACAGAGATGTTAGAATTAATAAATAATGCCAATACCTGATGAAATAAAAGTTCTGCCGGAAAAAAAATGGCCAGCGTGTTTAAAAGAAATTGCCGACCCGCCAAAACACCTTTTTATTCGAGGAGAATTGCCACCGGAGGATTTCACTTGGCTTTGCGTCGTCGGCTCCAGAAAATTTACCCCTTACGGCAAATCGGCCTGCGAAGAAATTTTAGACGGCTTGCGCGGGGAAAAAGTAGTGATTGTTTCAGGGCTGGCGCTTGGAATGGATTCAATCGCTCATCGCAAGGCGCTAGAAATTGGCCTCAAAACAATAGCAGTGCCCGGCTCCGGTCTGTCTAACAAAGTTCTCTATCCGAGCTCGCACAGAAATCTGGCGGAGAAAATAGTGGAAAAAGGCGGCTGTTTAATTTCCGAATTTGAGCCGGATTTTCAAGCCACACAATACTCCTTTCCCCAAAGAAACCGAATCATGGCGGGACTATCTTCGGCGGTTTTGGTGGTGGAAGCCGAAATAAAATCCGGCACCCTAATCACCTCCCGCTTGGCTTCGGAATACAACCGCGATGTCTTGGCCATCCCTGGCTCAATTTTCAGCAGAAGTTCGGAAGGGACAAATATGCTTATTAAACTCGGCGCTTATGTGGTTAGAAATTCGGCAGACTTGAGAGAATATTTGGGACTAAAAGAAGAGACAGATTTTGAAGATAAATTTTCCGATTGCACCGAAGAAGAAAAAATAATCATAGAGCTTTTACAAACACCTTTGGAAAAAGACGAGTTGATTAGACAAAGCGGACTGTCGCCGAGCCAAGCGCAAATTCTTCTTTCCGCTATGGAAATAAAAGGGATGATCAAAGAGGAGATGGGAGAAATACGGTTGAATTAGGGATTGGGGTGGAGGGTATAGGGTTTAGGGGAGGGAAGACTAGGGCTACAGCAGGTATTTTTTGTTTTGACAAAAATAAATTTATTGTGTTATTTTGTTGAAAGACAAAACATCAGAAAGCGCGTTGTTTTCTGGAGAACAGCACAAAATAAGGAGATTTGAGATGTTTGAGCGATTCCATGATCGTGCACGCAAGGTCATGGCGCTGGCCAACCAGGAGGCCCAGCGCTTCAACCACGAGTACATCGGGACTGAGCACATCCTGCTCGGCCTGGTGAAGGAAGGCTCGGGCGTCGGCGCGAACGTCCTCAAGAACCTCGACGTCGACCTGCGCAAGGTCCGACTCGAGGTCGAGAAACTCGTCAAGGCCGGCCCAGTGGTCACTATGTGGGGTCACATACCCCAGACTCCGCTCGCCAAGAAGGTCATCGAGTACGCCATCGAGGAGGCGCGGAGATTCGACCACAACTACGTCGGGACCGAGCACCTGCTCCTCGGCCTGATCCGCGAGCGCGACGGTATCGCAGCCAAAGCTCTCGAGCAACTCGGCGTCTGCGTCAATGATCTCGAACAAGTAAGGAGTGAGATTCTCAAGATCCTTACTCCGCCGGGAGATGCCTGTGAAAGTGTCGAGAAGATTCAAGCCGATCTACTGGAAATCGCAAGGCGGGCTGAAAAACTGAAGCCCGAGTCCGCTCGTCTTGTCGCCAAGATGTTGGGAGTAATCGCAAAAGAGCTTCCTGAACTCTGAATGGCGCCGGCAACTCAACTTCTCTCGACAAGCTCCCCGTCCCCACCCGCTCCACTCGCACCCGCGAGACGGAGCGGTTTTTTGTTTCCCATTTTTTTCTGCGATACTCTTATTTTAATTCAAGCTAAATTCAAGATTACTAAAAATTGATGGGAGAAATACGGTTGAATTAGGGATTGGGGTATAGGGTATAGCCAATAGGTTCTATTAAAAAAGCTTGGGAGCTTTGCTTTCAAGTGGTTGCCAGGCGGGGTTTGGTTTGTTATAAAGAAAGAGGACAGAGCGCAAACAAAAAGCTCGTTGCTTTTTGTAGAAAACAAGAAAGGAGATGGTATATGTTTCAGGGGCTTTCCACTACGGCCACCAAAGCGATGATTCGAGCCAATTGGTGGTCATTGCATCAAGGCCGTGACAGCATTCGACCCGAATACCTCCTGTTGGGATTAATGGAAGAGAACCCAAGCGCCAGCACGGATATGCTCCAACACCTTGGTGTGAGACCGAGCGAGGCGCTTCTTAAGTTGAAAGACGCACTCGTCATCGAGAGCGCCACCCTAGAGATGCCCACTATCTTGGGTAACTTTCTTCCCCGAACAAAGAGTGCCGAAAGAGTCGTTGAGTACGCCAGAGAAATAGCGCGCATACTCAACCACAAACGTGTCGGCACCGATCATCTGCTCTTCGGCCTGCTCCGCGAGACCTATGGTTGTGACGCACAGTTCCTCACGGACCTCAATCTGGATATCGATGAAGTCCACGTGCTTTTGAGGGGAAACGACAGTTCTGACCCCGAAGACGAGAGTACGGAGCAGGTCGTGGCTCAACTCAAGAGAGATGCCAGACGACTTCTGGAGTTTGCAGAGATTGTTCGTATCATGGGCGAACATTGATACTGACCTCATAGCCCCCGCCGCCGCACCATCCACCTCGACGCGAGGTGGATTTTTATTAAATAAACTTTCAAGAAACAGCTGACATTCTTTATTTAATAAATCAACAGAAACAAAAAAAACTTGCAAACTACAAGAATTTTTTCTCCTATCTCTCCTAGCGCCTAATCTCCTAGCGCCTACTTAATCGCTTGAATTTTAACTTTAAAGAAAGGCTGTCGGTGGCCACGTCTTTTATAATATCGACTCTTAGCTTTGTATTTTACAACTTCAATTTTTTTGTTTTTTCCAGCTTCTTCAAAAACCGCCTCAACTTTTGCGCCATCTATGTAAGGCGCGCCAATAGTAGTATCTTTTCCATCATCAACTAAAAGCACTCTATCAAAGACAACTTTGTCGCCTTTTTTGAAATCGCCCTTTATTTTCTCAATTTTAAGAGTGTCGCCAACCGAAACCTGATATTGCTTGCCACCAGTCAAAATCACGGCAAATTCGTCCTTGCTTGCCTTTACGGTTTTTTTAGCTGTTTTTGTTTTTTTGTTTTCGGCGGGCATATTGTTGTTAATTCTACACAATTAGCCGCCGATTGCAACTTTTAGCTATCTTCGTCAGCCGGCTTATCTATAAATTCAGTCACAATTCCCGGGGCTGAACCAGTAATTCGCAGAACGTCTTTGTCAATTTTATTAAGCTCTTTTGAGCCTAAATTATATTGATTAACCGTGGTTTTTAGAGAATTTCCAAGCTTTAAATTGTAGTCTTCAAAGGCCTTTATATGCTTCCCTAGTTCTCCAACTCTTTTAACAATATCTTGGGCTTTTTCCTCAATTTGGAGAGCATTTAAACCTTGCAAGACTGTCTGAAGGTAAGCCAAAAACGAGGTCGGGGAAACAATAATGACTTTATATTTAGAAGCCGCTCGTTGAATAAGATTTTCTTCTGAAATCAAACCGACCTTCCCAATAAGCAGATCGTAATAAATAGCTTCATGAGGAATGAACATAAACGCAAATTCCATGGTCCCCTTATCCGGCTGAATATATTTTGAGGTTTCAACAATACGGTTTTTCAAATCGTTTTCAAAAACCTTTTCCAATCTTTTGCGCTCCGGCTGGTCTCTTTCTTCGGCCAATCTATTGTAATTTTCCAAGGAGAATTTAGAGTCAATCGGAATTATCCTGTCTTTGACAAAAACCACGGCATCAACAATTGTTCCATCGGGAAAAGAATATTGCATTTGAAAAGATCCCGGAGGTAAAACATTTTTTAAAAGCGTTTCCAGATAATATTCGCCAAGAACTCCTCTCTGTTTTGGATTTTTTAAAATATCCTGCAAGCTTTGAAGCTGGTCGGCAAAAGAAATTACTTGTTTTCCGGTCTCTTTGACTTCGGTCAATTCTCTGGTAATTTCCTTTATGAGCTTTTGCGAATCACCATAATGAAAGCGGATAGCTTCATTGACTTGACGCGAAGTCTCGCCCATTTTTGAGTCTACCACTTTGGCAAGCTCATTCATTTGCTGTAAAATCAGATTAAGTCCGGAATCGCCTGCTTTTGAGCTATTTTTTGATTTCAAAAAAAACCAAACCAAAAAACCATTTGATAAAACCAAAACTATCGTCAAAATTATAAGAAAAGTTTCCATAATTTAATTATAACAAACAAATGAAGATAAACGACAAAATAAGGGGGGATTTAAAAAAATCTATGATAGAAAGAGATCAGCTTAAATCCAATACTCTGAAGGGGTTGCTCGCCTCTTTTACCAACGAGCTTGTTGCCAAAGGACGTAAACCACAGGAAGTATTGGACGAAAATGATTGTTTCGCAGTCATTAAAAGGGCTGTTAAGCAAAGAAAAGATTCCATAGAACAATTCCAAAAGGGAGGGCGCGCTGATTTGGCTCTGCAGGAAGAAAAAGAATTGGAAATTTTGAAGCAATACTTGCCGGCAGAAATTGGTGTAGATGAAATAAGGAAAGTGGCTCTAGCTAAAAAAGAAGAGTTAGGAATCACTGACAAAAGCAAAATTGGAATCCTAATCGGCGCGGTGATGAAAGAATTGAAAGGTCAAGCCGACGGTGGAGAGGTGAAAAAAATTGTTGAAGGATATTTTTCTTAAAATCTTGCGACAACCTGATTTTTGTGGAAAATTATAGGCGCGGCCCTATCGTCTAGTCTGGTCTAGGACGTCGCCTTCTCAAGGCGAAAACTCGGGTTCAAATCCCGATAGGGTCACATTCAGAAACTTGGTCGGAAGTAAGCGCAAAATCTGGGCGCGCCGAAGGCGCGCTGTATGGCGAGGGAATGAAAAAGTAACCTTCTCTTTTTCTCTCTTTGCCAACTAGCAAACCACATCTTAAACAAAAATTTTTATCAGAAACGCCAGCTTTGTTCTTGCCTTACCAAAAGTTCTTCTTTTTTCATCGGATCATTCATAATTTCTTCAACTGCCCGCTCCATTCTAGCTGATTGTGAACCTTTTACTAAGACGATGTCGCCTGGCTGAACCATAATTTCCACTTGTTTTCCGGCTTCTCTGGAATCGCCAAAATTAAAAATTTTTTCAGGCGAAAACCCCCTTTCTAAAGCGCCATTATTGATGCATTTCGCTCGAACACCAACAGTAAAAATAAAATCGGCAAACTCGGCTACTAAAGCTCCGGCTTTTTTATGTTCGTCAATTGAATAGCGTCCTATCTCCATCATATCGCCCAAAATTACAATTTTTCTTCCAGCGCACTTGATAGATTTCAAAGTCTCAAGCGATTCAAACAGGGCAACCGGAGAAGAATTGTAGCTATCGTCAATAATAAGAGAATTTTTTACACCTTCTAAAATCTTCATTCGGCCCGGCTGACTTCTATAATCAAGAAGACCTTCAATTGCTTTTACTGGATTACCACCTTGAGACAAAATGGCCGTAACCCCGGCCAAGACAGCATAAACTTGCTGACGGCCAACTGTGCCGTAAATCGTAGCCGGCACACTTGAACCATCAAAATTAATTTTGAAATTTATACCCGAAGGAAAACCAGTTTTTCTATCATAAATAATTGCATAGTTTGAAGCAGAGACTCTGGCTTTTTTGTCAAAACCATAAGACAACTTGGTCAATTCTTTTCTGTCCTCAATCTCCCTTCTTATAATTTCATCATCGTAATTGTAAACTGCAACGCCCTGCTCCGACCTAAGAGATTTTAACAAAAACATTTTTTCTTTTAAGACTGATTGCGGTGAATCAAAAAACTCAACGTGAACCGGCACTTCGCTCATTCTGGTGAAGATCGCAACGTCGGTTTTCAGCCAATTTGAAATTTCCTCTATGTCTCCCGGCCTGTCAGCCCCAACCTCGAGAATTAGCCACCTCGGATAATGATTTGGTAAAATAATTAAAAATAAGCCGTCCAAAACAACCTTAAGCCAAGATAGCGGATTTCTCCACCCACTTTTTTGGCCACCGATAATTGAAAGTGGAATCCCAATTTCGCTGTTAAAACTTTTTGGACTTTTTTCGGCATAGAACAATTTAGAAAAAAGAGCGTGAACTGCATCTTTGGTGCCGGTTTTGCCGACACTGCCGGTGATAGCAACAATCTTCGGCTGATATTTTTTGATTATCAGCTTAGATTCAAAAGTAATAAGATGAACAATGGTTTTTTTAAGAAAATCTTTCATATCTTGCAGGCCGTCATTATCTGTCCGGCGTTATTTCATAATAATTGATGAGATATTTGGCAATATCCATAAACGGCACAGATAAAGATTCGGAAGCATATCTTACGCCTTTCGGATCGTAAGTAAACAGAAAGACCAAAAATTTAGCGTCGAAAGCGGGGAAATAACCAAAAAAAGTATGCAAAAACCTGTCGTCATAATAACCTCGCCCGTCTTCCTTCGCTACTTGGGCGGTACCGGTTTTTGCCGCGATACTATAATTTTCCATCTTCAAACTGCCCCCTAAAAGCGCTTCATCAAAAGTTTTAACAAGCATTCTGCTTATCTCTTCTGAAGTTTCCGGTTTTAAGACTCTTTTACCAGATTGATAAGAAATCTGGCGCGAAAAACCATTTTTGTACTGAACCTTTTTTGTTAAATGAGGATTGATTAGATAACCGCCGTTAGCCAAAACCGACAAAGCGCGGGCTGTTGAAACCGGAGTTAAAGCAATGCCTTGTCCGAAAGAAGCGGTGGCGTATTCCAAATCTCGACTACTGCTCAAGTTGGAAACAATATTAACGGCTTCGTTTGGCAAATCAATTCCAGATTTCTCTCCCAGACCAAAATCAAACATGTATCTGGCAAAATTTTGATTACCCATTTGCTGGACAATAAAAGATGCGCCGGTGTTTAAAGATTCGTTTAAGACTGTCTGCATATCAACAAGTCCGCGCCCACGACCATCGTGATTTGAAATCTGGCGATTGTTCAAAGTTATAACCCCTGGATCAAAATAAGTAGATTCCGGTTTAATTGTGCCAAAATCCAAACCCGCGGCTAAAGTCAGAGCTTTGATAATTGAACCCATCTCATAGACATTCTCGACCAACGGATTAATAAAGATTGAATTTGAAGACTCTTTTCCATAATTGTTTGGGTCAAAATCCGGATGGGAAGCCATTGCAACAATCGCTCCGTCTTTGGGATTTATCACAATCGCCCCAGAATAACGTGAATTAAAATTTTTGTTTAAATCTCTTAACTCTTCTTCAACAAAAGCCTGAACTTGTGGTTCTATTGAGACTAAAACATCTCCCTCCTTCTCCTGAACTTCCGCAATGGAAACGCTGTCTTTTATACCAGCAAAAACCTCTGCAAAGAAATTTACAAAAACTGATTGGTTTTCTCTCTTTAAAGTATTTTCATAATATCTTTCGATGCCATATTGGCCAACTCGACTATGCTCCACAAAACCAACAAAACCCAAAGCATGGGAAGCTAAGTTGCCAGCTGGATAAACCCGCTCTTTTTGATGTTCAACACTAACACCAATCAAATTCAATTTTTTTATTTTTTCAGCGGTTGCAACATCAAGATTAGAAGCAATTTTTTGATAATCCCCACCCTTGCTAAGCTTTCCAATAAAATCTTCCTCGTCCAAATCGATAATTGAAGAAATTTGGTAAAACAAGAAATCATGGCTTCTTATTACAGAAGGATTGACCACGACCGAAAAACTGTTCTTTTGCAAGGCGGCTGGAAATGATGTTCCATCCTTATTGGTAAAGAAAATTGAACCGCGATTAAAAATATTAGTTTGAGGAAAATAATACTGTTTCTCGGCTCTTTCTTTGTAGACTTCACCTTGTAGAATTTGCAAATGATAAAGTCGAAAAACCAAAATCAGGGCAAAAGCCGAAATACCAAAAAACAAAAGCCAGATTCTGAAGGCTGGCGATTTTTTATTTTTCATAGACCTGATTTAACTCAATTCTCATTGAATATTAGCCGTCCCAAGTATTGTAGCAACTGATTTTCTAGAAATAAACCTGACGTCACGAGCTTCGTCAAAACCCAACGAACGAGCCAAATTCATATTTATTTCATTTTTCTTTGAGAGAAGCTCAAATTCTAATTGCCCAACCTGAAAATTCAAGAGATTTATTTCTTTATT
>JAANMY010003123.1_pt1 | contig 14207 bp, 10 predicted proteins | sample 7279691 | NCBI WGS metagenome assembly JAANMY01 (sample SAMN14094543, study PRJNA606508) | bioreactor metagenome | isolation source: A lab-scale SPAN reactor treating ammonium-rich wastewater day 388 | place: Ireland: Galway | collected 2018-02-07
GGCCGCATCGTTGAACAGCGGGATGGCGTCATCCCCTGCGAGGATGGAGGCGAAGTAATGCCAGGCACGCGTCGCCGCCGCGCGCAGCGTCGCGCGCTCCGTATCGCCGGCGAGTTCCGGGCTGGCATCGAGCAGATTGACCACGTCGAGGAAATCCTCGAGCACGATCGCGTGGTACATCGCGCTGCGCTCGTAGTGCCCGCCATCGGCCAGCAGCTGCTCCGCGCCCTGCTCCACCAGCAGCGACAGGCCGCGCGCCCGCCAGCGCGCTGCGGCTGGCCCGTCGAAGAACGCGCCCGCGAACAGCAGCGCCTTCGCGTTCTTCAGCAGGTGGTTCGCGAGCAGGTGATACTCGAGGTTGTGCTCCAGCCAGGCGAGCTGCAGCGCCAGGCTCCCCAGCCAGGCCGGCCGTGGCTCGAGCCCCTCACCGAACGCCTTCATCCAGTTCACCGCGCGCAGCGAGATCGGGTAGGCCTCCCAGGCATCCACGCTACCGGGCGGGTTGCCCGTGATCCAGGAGTCCACCAGCCGCGCGCGGTCTGCGACCGGCAGGCCTGGCGCACGCAGGTAATCGAAGTAGTGCAGGTTATAGCGCCAGAGCTTCGGCTGGTCGCTGCTGCGCCAGTCGATGGCATCCAGCCGCAGCGTATGCGGATCGTTCAGGAAGGCCAGCGCGCCGGGCCCCGCCGCCAGCGATGCGGCTGCCGGGAATGGCGTTCCCGCCATGCGCCGCCGCGCCGGCGCCAGTTCCGGCGCCCGCTGCGGACGCGACGGCCCCAGCAGCCGGTAGCGCAACTGGTAGCCGATCTGTAGCGGCCGCAGATGGCGGGCGGTGTGCCAGTAGAGCTGGGTGCGGCGGGGCCATCCGTTCGACATCAGGGCGCGAGCTCCTCGCGGTTAGCCGGGCTGGCGACCCGGACACACCCGGCAGCGGTGACTTGTGTACAGTAGTGCAGGCTTCAATCATTCTGAAACCCGACCAGAATGTCCATTGCCGGCCAGCGCTGCCGCAACCCGCGGAATCCATGTGCGGCATAGCGGGTTACGCGCGGACCCGCCTCCGAAGCTCGGCACGGCCAACGCTCGCCTTCCTATTAGTCGTTCCTCGGCATTTCCGTCCTAGACTCCATTGATCGGGCAGCGCTGCCGATCAGACCCGGCGGCTCGATCTCTCTTTGATCCGATGGCGCGCCCACAAGCTGAAACCCTCCATAGCCCGGGACCAGGCATTGCTGTTCGATAACCATCAGATAATCAAGGTTGCCTGGTGTTCTTTGTAAACAATCCTGCTGCTGGACTGTGCAGCAGTATTGGCCATCCTGACATTCGCCGGGCGGCGCCCAGTTGGCGCCAATCTGCCGAAACATCCACGCTCAGATGGCCTTCACAGCCAGGACCTGCAGTTGCTCTACGAGACGGCTCATTCGAGCAGTCTTCGATAAACCTTGAGGTGCTGCCTTGCTACTTCGCTCCAGGACAAACTTTCTTCCAGAAACAACTTGGCTTTACGACCCATTCGAACAAGATTATCCGGCCCCTGAACTGCCCTCTCAATTACACCAGCCAACGCGGCTGGGTCTCCTGGTGCAACCAGGAAACCTGTCTCACCATCTTTCACAACCTCATGTAACGAGCCCACCGTTGTCGAGATCACCGGCTTCGCGAAAGCGTATGCCATCGGTATCACGCCGCTTTGCGTTGCCGACAAATATGGAAGTACCACGAGCGACGCAGCCTCAAACAGACTTCGAATCTCTGCGTCTTTGATGAATCGCTGAATCAGAATCACCTCCGCACCGGCCGGAAGACGATGCCCGATGCTTGTCCCTGATCCCGCGATTACCAGATTGACGGCCACCCCTCGTGCCACCAGTAAGTCCAATGCTCGCAACAAGACATCAAGCCCCTTGTAAGGCTCAATCCGGCCGAAAAACAGTAACGTCGGCCTCCCCTGAAAGAGCCCCTTAAGCTCAGCGGGCCGGTGGTCACCCGCGGCGATGGCTTTGGTCAGCCCACCTCCATGCAATACCACGTAAGCCTTATCCGCTGCGTCCGGACCGTAAAGGTTTCCTAAATCGGCTTGATGAAGTGCGGAATGCACATGCACCGCGTTGCATGCCCGGACAACCGCCGGCACCTGCCATTTCGCCTGGTACCACTCATAAAATCGCCCCCATCGTGTACGCACTTCGTCGTGCCGGATCGGGTCATGAATCGTGCAGACAGCGACAACCCCCAAACGCCGAATGGCCTTAACGAATGCCAACAGCCCAGTCGAATCCGACGTTACATGAACAATATCCGGTGTGAAGTCACGTACGATTCTTCGAGCGATACGCCTATAAAAGCGCGGATTATAGAGTTCGAGCATCCTCCGCTTCCACGATTTGTCGCTACGCTCGACCGGTACCACCGGCGCATCGCCCCCCAGGAGAGCCAAATCCGATCTAGGTGCTATGAATACCGCTCTTGCGCTCGCCTCAGATGCCATCGCAACAGCCAGATTCTCAGCATAGTGCGCCATACCACTCCGACCAGAGAACGTTACGTACACGACCTTCACGACTTTCCTCGGCTACAACCGGTCCTTTCTCAGGTATCTCGCGGGTGTTACCAGCAACATGATCGCCACCGAAATATACGTCGCATAAGCAATGGGCGCAGTTGCACCCGTAATCGTCCCCCGAATCAGGAAGTAGCAATGCCAAATGTAGAATGGCAGCAAGACAGCAATGATCAGACTATTGCGTGTCATGAATGCTTCCCATGCCGAAAAGATGACGCCCCAAAGCACAGCCAGAAGCAATCCTCCCAAACCGAACGCAAGAAACGCGTCGGCATACCAAAGGGTTGGGTAGTGATAGAACACCAGACTATTCTTTGGAACGCCATCGATAATCCACGCCATGTACACCGCGGGGTCCTCCAGTGCTCGCGGTTGGATCTGAAAAAGCCGTACGAATGGATTAACGATATTCAGCAGATATCGCTCGAGCCCATTGAATCCGAGATGCTGCCCTGACTCGAGGGTTGCCTGAAATACCAGTGATGACCCGTAGATCATGCCCGCATCGGGCAATCCGGTAATCTGACCGGGTGTATTGGCAATTCCCGAAACATCGGCCGCCTTCTTGTAGGTGACAGCAATACTCACGCCAACCAGAAAAAAGAACAGCGCACAGCCTACCAGTATCGGCTTCAGAATCTGTTTCTTTCTGAGCATGGATTGACTTACAAACTGGTAATAGAAAACGACCATTACCGGTATTAGTGACAGAAGCACCAACGATCGGATCTTGAGATATGTCGCGAAGAACAAAAACGGCAGGCACCCGAGTAATGCTGGTATGTAACGGCGTTGAAGCGCCAGTATTACGAGAAGTGGTGAAGATGCCCAGAAGAATACCTGCGGCCAATTGGACCCCCTGAATTCAACGTAAGAACGGTATCCACCGCCCTCCATCTTGAACCAGTACAGGATCGCACCACCGAGGAGGCACCCTAGAAGGATACCCTTGGCTCCCTTTAGCCAAGTCGGATCTCCCCTCAATTCCCAGGCTGCCGGGCGCAGCCCTTTCCCGGACGAGACCCTCCACGTCAGTACTTCCGCCACTGCGAAAACCGCGTTGAATGCCAACACGAATAATGCAAGATACCTGATCGTCTCAGGTGAGACGACAAGAACGTCGCCGACAAAATTGCGGTATGTCGAGAACTTTCCAGATATCGTCAAAGGAATAAGGAAGAGTCCGTGGTAGGCAAGTAGCAACCACGACATCGCGATAAGGCGAAGGCCCTGCAGTGATCTATAGAGACGCCAACACGCCAGGATGAGGTTAATTATCGCTACAGCTACCGCTAGTACGTCCATTACATAGCGCCTTCCCAAATCACCGCTGTGTTGGGGCGCAACTCCATTCCCGATGCCGAAGAGTTAGCTCTCATTCGAGGTCTGACAGCTATACCTTACAGGCGAGATGGGCTGCGGCTACGCATTACATACACGTCGCGTCCCCACAGGTTCACTCCGTGCACAAGCAACAAGGCTGCTACACCCGTTACTGTCACGACTATCGGGTCCTTCAATACACTCGAGGCCCACCACACCACCGCCCCGAGCACTATGGCGATCGCGCCTTCCGTTGTCAGAACTCTCAGATGAACCTTTGCCGGAACCCCGGCAATGCCTAAAAGCCAGACGACTTTTGCAAACAATGCCGCACCACCAAGTCCCCCCAAAATGCTCGCAGCGATCATTGCCGACTGATACCACGCGCCGAGCAACAGTGACACCGAAACTACAACTACGATAAGCACCTGAAAGCCGAGCTCGCTCCCTTGCCGACCCAGCACACTAACCAGGACGGAGAATGCGTTAGAAATAAACGAAAAGAACATCCATGGCATCAGCACCTGCGTGTACCGCCCGCCGTCAACCCAATCCCTACCGAAAATCACCTCGAAGAACTGGGGCGCTATAGCCGCTCCTATTACAAAGCTGGGCAAGCCGAACGCCACCATACCGCGGTATACCCCCTCCGCTAGTGACGGCAGAGATCGATCTCGAACTGCTGATGCCGCATGTGAGAAAAACACCTGGGAAACAGACTGCCCTACTAGTCGCAGGGGCATTTGAAGGAGGCGAAAACTCAACGCGAACTGACCCGCCACGTACCCACCAAAAAGCGATGAGAACATCACGACCGGAAGATTGGCTCCCAGCGCATTCACAAGACTTGACCAGGTTGTGATTAACGGAAAGCGTCTGTACTTCCGCGCAACCGCAATAAGCCAGGTCGTACTCCACGCGTATTTCTTCAACGCGAAAACTGGCCTCGCTGCTCGCAGTAGCGGCGCCACGCCAAAAATCAACCCACCAAACTGCCCCGCAACCAAGCCGGACACACCCGCGTGCACAACGCCCCCACTGATCTGCGCACCGGCCTGGCCGAGTCCCTGCAATGCTTTTGAAGCTGCCGTTCCGGAGAACGCCCTAACCCGAATTGCCCAAGTCGTCAGTGTGTTGATCAGACCCGTAAGCAGCAAGCAGATCGGCACAACCCAAAGCAGGGTAGCAAGTTCGCTCGCATTACTTAAAGCAAGCACATTGCTTCCGAAGGCGAGCAAACCAGTGCCTACGACAACTGACATTACGCCGGCGGCCATAAGCGACAACCTGGCCACATGTACCGCTCGCGCTTGTGACGCAGGAAGCGGTACTGCTAACTCATAATGCAACCCGACTACCGTCGCGAACATTCCGATGATTGCGGCAAGGACCGCGTAAACCCCCAACTGGTCTGGTTCAAACAGACGTGTAATCAGTGGGGTTGCTGCCGCTAGTACGAACTGGCCGGTAATTGCGCCGCTTGACACCAGCGCTGCGCTACCACTCAGGCCGGCATCCCGGCGACCACGCTCTAGTAATTTCGGCGGTTTCAAGCTGCTTGCCAGTATTGCTATTGGGCCTGCGCCCCGCGCACTGCATTAATCGCAAGAAACCGGTAATCACGCCCCATCATCGATACGTTAAGGCAGCCATCCGGATCCACTGCCAGGTTCCTGCCCTCCGGCCACTCTACAACGCCCCCCGCCTTTCCGAGCAGCGTCTTCTCTACACAGATCTCGCCAGACCGCCACTCCCTCGCGAGGTTCCCAACGATCAAAAGCACATTCCCCGCGGACCGATACCCGCTGATATAGACATCCGCCATTCCCGTATGAGCCGGCGGTTCGCGCCCAAAATATGGTAAGAATTCCGCCTCCGGATGCCGCAACTTCCTCAAAAGGTTCAGGGCTCTGTCGACTTCCGTAACGTTTGACCACTTCGGCCATACCAACACATCATGAAGCATAAGAAGCGCCATCAAGCCGCGAGTCGGCTCCACAGCTTTTGCAACCTGCTCCGAAAATTCTGGCAAAAAGATCGGCACGAGCCCCCATTGGCGACCAATAAACTCCGCCCGGAATGTTTCCAGCGGCAATACCTCGAGATAGTCGTCCTGAACCACGCCTCTGTACTGCTCGCCGTCAACGTAAGCATCAAGGGATGACAGCATTGGAATTGCGATCTTCCCAGATACATGGCCGATCAATATCTGGCCAACTGAGTTTTTATGCAGGCCTTCCCTAATACTCTGCAAAAGCTTCCGATAGCCCAATATCGGGTAATCGAACTGGCGTTGACCACCAATAGTTATTCCCAAGTTCGCTAACGGCGCATAGCCACCAGAAAGCTGCAAGTTATCGAAATAGAGCGCTTCAAGAGCAAATCTCTTAGCAAACTGCACAGTCTTACTGGTTATGAAATTTGTCCATGAACTGGATGTCGGAATCACCTGAGCAAACGGATATCCAAAAGCCAGAACATCCGCTGATTCCACGTCGCCTCCTCCCATCATCCATTCGTCTCGATAAAACCGCCACTCCGGCGATGCCGTCGAAATGTATGTTGGGCACACATATGGTGCTGGCTCTCGGCCGTGCATTCGTAAAGCCGTCATCCGTTCAGCGAATGCGACTTCACTCGAGGCCTCTGGGTATCCGTAGTATCGAACTCCTTGAGCATCTGGCTGCGGCCATACAATCTCGATATTGGCCTGCGCTGATGGGGCCAGTCTCCAGTCTCGCCACCCAATCGGCAGCGATTTGACTGGAGTCGCCTGAAGCCCGAATTCCAGACTCCATGACGATGGCAGCTGTTGCCGTGCCGTCTTAACTTTGACCTCCAATATGACGCGATCATTTCGCCTTATTACTCGAATGGCGTCTGTTGCAAGGGCGTTCGGCCACATCCTGGCCGACTCTGAAAACCAGAAGAGTCCGACTTCGGTATCGCCAATCCAGTAGAACGGAGAGAACCTTCTCCTATCAATTTCACCGATTCCTCCAGGAAGCAGTCCGGACTCCGCAATTGCGGACTTAGTCCAGATGTGGCGATAAACCGCATGCTCGGCAGAAATCGGTATGCGAATGCCCAACTCCCCGACCGCAGTTGTCTGACTTGTGGTTGAAAGGCGTACCAGGACCAGACCGTCCGCTGCTATTTGCGCACGGGTATCGATCTCGATCTCCGGCTTTCCCGACTGGGCTGGTGCAACCAGCCGGGATATCACCGAAATAGCTCCCTGTTCCGGGTCCTTGATGACTTCTTGCTCCGCCAACGTCAAGTTGAGTGTTTGCACACCCGAAGTGGCGTATACCGAAATTGGGCCTGCGAGGAGTTCCGCGCTACCGCTCCTTATGGACACCGGTAGAGCGCTACGCCGAAAGTCATAGCGGCGACCCCAAACAGACACGGTCGTTCCATCGACTTCTGGTGACGCCGCTCCAGAAGCAATCCGGCTCCCCACAGATGTCTCGTCCCAATCCAGTACTGGAAGGTCAAAACTCTTGCTGTTTGTGAACACCTGCCGGCCATTGAGAAAACCATCCGCGTGAACGGACGCCGCGCCGGGTTTAAGTCCGCTTAGATTCACCGATCCTCGCGCCTCGCCGTTTTCAAAAGCTATGAATCCGGTCGGCTTCGAAACCTGACGGCCGCCTTGCCACACGGAAAAGCGCACGGATAATTCTTTCACCTCCCTATATGGATCAAACCGCAAAAGCGCCTGAATAGCCCTACGACTGCGGTCTACGGAAAAAGATGTTGTGGCATCATCCCATGCAGCTGTTTCGGGCTTGCGTGCCGCAGTGCTGTTATAAGCGTTAAGAATCTCCCGTGGTCCAAGCGCCCTGTCGTAAACCCGAACTTCATCAAGCAGAGTCGACGATGTCCGAACTGAGTGCCACGGTGAATCACCGAGCCGAAACGACGAGAATCTGCCTTGCGGGAGTACCGCCTTGACCGGCCCTTTGGTTGTCGGCTGCCCATCTACATAGAGTTGCACGCCCTCCTGGGACCATGTCCCCGCGATGTGATGCCATTGACCCGGAACCCAGGCGATGCGTGAGGCGCTGAAAAAATACGGACCGTCGTCCGCGCTATCTGTCGCCAGCATCATTAGTGCTGGCCTGTCTACGTATTTGTAGAGGTAGAACGCACCGGAATTCCTCGCTTCGAAGAAAACGTGAAACTTTCCATCACCGGCCTGCCAATCAACTGGCATCACCCACATCTCTACGGTGCCCTCAGTGGAGCGAATTAGATCCTCTACATTCGCTACCTCTAGCCTGCCAAATGACGGGCCAACACGAATAGCATTCCCAAAACGGCCTTTCTCAATCGTCGGGAACCCTGACTGCCTGACGGGAATGACACCTCCACCTTCCCCTACCCCGTCGACACCATTCTCGAAGGAAAAGTAGGCGCGTGGTGCCTGTGTCGCGCTGGCGCTTTGGTTTACTGTTGCGAACAAGGAGAGCAGCGCGATCCCCACAAGCCGCACCCAATGGTTGACCAGCCTCTTCAGCGGCTTGCTTCTATGAAACACCGCCGTCTTCAATCTACAGTTCCCGACGCCAGTGATCGATAGAAATCACGGTATCGATCCACCATAACACCCGGCGAGTACCGTCCCGCGATTCGGTACCCCGCACCGACCATCAGCTTAGTGTCCACTCGGCCATCCATGATCGCCGCCAAGTGTTCGGCAATATGCCCCGGCCGACTCGGGTCAACCCAGACAACTGCGCTCTCGTTCCCTACAACCCACCGAATGCCCGGCACATCACTGGCAACGACCGGTAGACCTACGGCCATTGCTTCAATCAAGACGTTTGGCATCCCTTCTGATAGAGACGGAAGAACGAGGCAGTCACTTTCCCGCATCCGCGCCTGAATGTTGCGTTCATACCCACGGAACACAACTCTATCCTGCAGATTCCTTCGCTCGACAAACTTCCTTAGCCTTCCTTCCTCTTCGCCTACACCGAAAAGATCAAGATGCCAGTCTGAGCGACCTGCGAGCATATCGAACGCATGAAGAAGGACGTCACAGTTCTTGAGCCTGGTAAGCCGCCCAACGAAAATGAATCTCCACTTCCTGTCGGAACGGGAATCAGCCTCATTTCGTCCTCCCGGGACCGACGCAGTTCCGTTCGGAATGACAGCGCCATTCTTCAGACGAAACAGCCATCGAAATGCAGCATTCGATCCTTCCATTGGGCTATTGCTTACGATCCGCTGAGCGCAGGCTAATGCGGCGGCGAACTCCGGAACGCACAGCGGTCTATGGAAGGTCATTTTGCTACGGTAGGAAAACACAACTGCCTTGCCAAGAAGGCGAGCCGATACCATGACCGGAATCGATACTGATGCTGGCAGCCATACATGCACAACATCCGGATCTACCGCACGAATAGTGCGCACGATTTCTGTAAGGTACGCAACTGATAACGGTTGCCGATTGTTGAGCCCGATGACCCGGACCCTCTCGGGCAGCACCACGTCATCTGGCTGCACGCAGAGTACCGCCATCTCAACTGCGGGGTCTGACCAGGCGGTACAAAGTAAACGGAGCTGAGCCTCGGCCCCCCCGCCCCTCAAAGAATGAATGGCATGCAGAACCCGCACCGAGCGCATCGGCGCGTGATGCATCGCTTTCCTACTCTCGCAATCGTACGACACGCGCAGGAACTCCCGCGACAATGACCATCGGCGGCACGTCCTTGGTCACAATGCTCCCTGCGGCGACGACGGCGCCATCTCCGATAGAGACACCCGGCAGAACAATACACGCAGCACCGATCCAGACATCTCTCCCGATTGTTACAGGCGCCTTCTGGTGACCGCTTTCAAAAATCGGCCCGCCACCAGATGGCACCACGTGGTTTGTTGAAAGTATCTGGGTACCGTAGCCAATCAATGTTCGCGCGCCGATTCTGACACCACCCGGAGTGCTGATCAGCACTCCAATAGCCAGATCAACGTCGTCTTCGATGATCAGGTTGCGACCGTTCGCAATCCACACGTATGGATAGAAGGTTACTCGCCTTCCTATAACGGAGCCGTTCATCCTAAGGAAAATCGCCTTGAGCGCATTCAGAGTTCGATAGCGTGGCAGCAGGAAGAGAAGCTGCATGCAGGCCTCGTATGAGACCACAAGGAAGCTCTTCAGTGGATTTCGAGTGCCAGCCATGAGAACAGTCCCATCCGCTAATCTGCAGGCGTAGCGACAGCGCCTGCCGGCCGTCCCACAACCGACTCAAGATAACTCAATATAAGACGGACTCGCTGCCGGGTATCAGGTAGTCGTGCAAGTCGCTCGCGGCCCGCTGCCACCAGGCTTCGGGCAAGATCCCCGTCCGTCGCGCAGCTGACAAGCAGGTCAGAAATCGCCCTAGGATCATGGGGCTCGACATACACGGCACTGGGGCCACAGATGCTGCGCGCAAAGTCCCGGTCGCTGGCGATGATCGGAACACCAACGCACCAGGCTTCCATGTAGTTGTTGCTGAAACTCTCGAGATCGCTGAGCGTTACCAGGAAGGATGCCGCCTCGTAGGGCCGCTGAATTGCGGTAGGAGGGATCGGGCCAAGGAACTCAAAGTATTCCCTGATCAGCTCTTCGTCAGAACCCTCGCGGAGCACACTCTTGAAAGCCGCCTCATCTACTGTCAGCAGAAACCTGATTTGAGCGCCGGTCTGACCACGGCGCTGCAGTTCCCTGGCTACTTCCTGCAAGCGCCAGAGATTCTTGTGAAGAGCCACTCCACTGACAAACAGGAAGCGTGCCGGCGCGCCTGTCGTGGCAGGGGCTGGTCTACGCTGGGTGACATATCCCGAAACAGCTGGGGGAAGGATGCGGATCTTGCCAGACGGAACCCCGGCGTGCGCGGCAAGACGGCGGGCCATTATCTCGGTCTCGGCAAGGACCAGGTCTGCCTGGCGCAGGCGTCGAACACGCACCTTGTTCCTGAACCAGTTCCAGAGACGGTCCGGCTTGCCCAAGTACCGCCAGAAGGGACTCTCGGGGTAGCAGATGATTGGGTATGCAACAGTAACGACGCTCTTGACGCTGCGAGGATGAGGCAACCCGGCGCCGAAGAACGTAAAGATCACGTCTATGGCATGATTTTTCAGCAAGCGCGGCAGGCTGAACGTCTCGAACCATAGGCGTGAGACGTAGGGCTGCGGCAGGAATAACACCGTGGTGTCTGCCCGCTTCCGGACTGCATCGCGCAACTGGCCACCGTCGGGGACCAGAATCGTGATCTTGACCCCTGGCGGTGGGTCACGCTCCAGCGCGTCAAGGAAGTTCAGTGCAAGCTGTACGCCGCCGCCTTCTTTGATCGCCCCACAATCAAGAAGGACATTCATCGTGACTGCCGTAGTCTCTCTGCGCTTGCCGCATCTGGCGGGCTGAAGGACCTGAATACCGTCAGATGGATTCTGCTTTCGGCGAGTTACCAAGGCCACTGCGTCCCCTGCCCCGCCCCACCGGCAACCCCATCCGCACCCGGTCGCGCAGCACCGACCTAACCGTCGCGCCATCGATCCGCGCCCGCTCCGCCGAGAACCCGTACACCAGGCACAGGTCGCAGAGCGTGTTGACCAGCCGCGGGATGCCGTCGCTGGCGGCGGCGATGAGACGCACTGCTTCGGGGGCGAATACCGCGGGATCGCCACCGGCGACCTTCATGCGATGGGCGATGTAGGCGGCGACGTCGCCGAAGCTGAAGGGTTCGAGGTTGTAGGCGACGGAGACGCGCTGGGTGAGCTGGCGCAGCTCGTGTTTCTTCAGCAGGTCGTGCAGCTCGGGCTGGCCGACCAGGATCAGGTGCAGCAGGTAGTCCTTCTGGGCGTTGACGTTGGAGAGCATGCGGACCTCTTCGAGGCCCTTGACGCCGAGGTTCTGGGCCTCGTCGACGATCAGCACCACCGGGTGGCCGGCGGCGTATTCGCGGATCAGGAACTGGACGAAATCGTCGTAGAGCTCGACCTGGGTCTTGCCTTTGTACTCCAGGCCATAGGCCATCATGATCCACTCGGCCATTTCGCCGAAGTTGTTGTGCGTGAAGTTGATGAGCCCGACACGCAGCTCGGGCCCAACCTCGTCGAGCAGGCGGTTGATGAGCGTGGTCTTGCCGCAGCCCACCTCACCGGTGATGACGGTGAAGCCCTGGCGGTTCTGGATGCTGTACTGGAGCAGTGTCAGCGCCGTGGCGTGGCGCTTCGACATGTAAAGGAAAGAGGGGTCGGGCAGCAGCGCGAAGGGGCGTTCCCTGAGGCCGTAGAAATTCTCGTACATCCGTTGGACCGGCCGCGGCTTGCCGCGGCCCCTACTGGCTGGCGAGCGAGGCGCGCGGCCGGGCGTAGCCGTAGCCGCCCTTCGGCGCCTGGGCCTTGTTGAGCACGGTACCGATCACCGGCGCGCTCTTCAGGACTTCCAGCGCCTTCTGCAGGTCCTCGCGCGAAGTGCCGCCGGCCTCGGCCACCATAAGCATGGCATCGGTGTAGGGGGCAAAGGCCAGCGCATCGTCGGCGGCGAGGATCGGCGGCAGGTCGAACACCACGAGGCGGTCCGGGTAGCGGTGCTTGAGCTCGTTCACCAGCGCCACCATCTTCGGCGAGCGCAGCATTTCCGAGGAGTTCTGGATCGGCTCGCGGCCCGGCAGCACCACCAGCCGCTCGATCGAGGGCGTGAACAGCATCTGGTGCACGGCGATGTCGCCCCTGAGGTAATCACTCAGGCCCAGCTCGGGCTGGTAGTTGAAGTACTTGTGCACCGAGGGCTTGCGCAGGTCCAGGTCCACCAGCAGCACCGTGTGCGTGACTTCCATCGCCAGGCTGATGGCGAGGTTGATTGCGGTGAGCGTCTTGCCGCAGCCGCTTGCCGGGCCAGTGATGGCCAGCGAGGTCCAGTGGTTCTCGCGCATCGCCTGCAGCACCCGGGTGCGCAGCATGCGGTAGGCATCGGCCAGCTCATGGCTGGGCACGGCCGCGACCAGCCGGTTGTCGAGCAGCACGCGCTCGGGCACGTCGACGATGCGGGTGTGCGTGTAGCGCACGCCGGTGGACAGGTCTGGCGCGGGATTGCCACCGGCGACGCCTGGCCGGGGCTCGGTGGCGAGGTTCTGCGAGCGCTCGCGCCCAGCCTGTTCCAGTGCCTTGCGAATGCGTTCCATGGTGAATCCTGCGCCGTTACATGCCCAGGCGTCGCAGCGCGACGTACCAGGCCACGTCAAGGTTGATGATGAAGAAGTGGATGAGGATCGCCACGACGGCGAGCACGGCCGGCGCGACCACCAGCGCGGTCAGCCGCACTTTGCGCTTCTGGCTGTGGTCCACGCTGTTCTCGATCAGCGGGATCTCCGCCAGCGGCGGCGAGCCCTGCAGGCGCTCGACGGCGCGGGCGCTGTTGACCGAGCCGTCCAGCGACTCGGCGACCTGCGGCCAGCCGAGCGCCACCGCCAGCACCAGCACCAGCAGCAGCGCCAGCAGCACCGGGCGATTGGGGCTGGCCGGCACCAGCGGCATGTTCGGCGGCTCCACCAGCGTGAAGCGCTCGCCCTTGGCCTGGGTCTCCATCGCCTGGCCCATCTTGGCGGCGAACAGCCGGTCGCGGGCGTTGCGGTAATTCTCGGCGGTGGTCACCAGCGTGCGCTGCAGGGCGGAGAGCTGGCGCTCCACGTCGGAAGTCTGCATCGCATTCTTTTCGTAGCCGGCGATCTTGGCCTGCACCTTGGCGCGCTCGTCGCGCAGCGCTGCGGCCTTGGAGTCCAGCGCCGCGCGCTGCGCCTGGACCTGGATGTAGGCCGGGTTGGTGGGCTCGCGGGACGGGCGGCGCGTGGCCGAAACCGGCGGCTCGGCCGCCAGCTTGTCCTCCAGCGTCTTGATCTGGCGCTGCAGCGTCTGCACTTCGGGGTGGTCGTCGCTATAGCGCTCGCGGGCCTTGGCGAGCTGGGCGCGCAGGTTGGTGAGCCGCGAGACGGTGTCGTTGGGGCTGACGTTCTCGCCGACTTCCTGGCGCAGCGCCTCGACGTCACGCTTCATGCGCACCACGTCGGGGTGGTCGGGGCTGTAGCGGCCCTCGAGCAGCGCCAGCTGGCTCTCCATGGCGCGCAGCTGGTCGGCCGGCGCGGCGATGCCCTTGCCATCCGGCATGATCACCGGCGCCATGGGCTCGAGCTGCGCGAGCTGCGCATCGAGCATGATCTTCGACTGTTCGATGTCCTTGATCTGGCGGTCGATCTCCATGAGGTCGGCGTCCGAACGCTGCAGCATCTGCAGGTTGAACACCGTCTCCTCGGGCAGCGACCCCTTG
>JAANMY010003124.1_pt1 | contig 14207 bp, 19 predicted proteins | sample 7279691 | NCBI WGS metagenome assembly JAANMY01 (sample SAMN14094543, study PRJNA606508) | bioreactor metagenome | isolation source: A lab-scale SPAN reactor treating ammonium-rich wastewater day 388 | place: Ireland: Galway | collected 2018-02-07
TCGTGGAGGCGCACGGGGGGCGCATCTGGGTGGAGGATGCAGGCCCGGGCGCGCTGTTCGCCTTTTCGCTGCCGCTGGCCCCGCCGGAACCGGAGGAAGGCCCGGCATGACTGCGCGCATCCTGGTCGTAGATGATGAGAAGCCCCTGCGCGAGTTCATCAGCCGCAATCTCAGCGCCCGCGGTTTTCAGGTGACGCAGGCCACAAATGGCCTGGAGGCGTTGGGTGTGTTCCAATCGCAGCCGCTGGATCTGATCATCTTGGATCTGATGATGCCGCGGCTGGATGGGCTGGAGGTGACGCAGCGGGTGCGGCGCAGTTCGCAGGTGCCGATCATCGTGCTCAGCGCCCTGGATGAGGAGCATGACAAGGTGTTGGCGCTGGATTTGGGCGCGGATGACTATCTGACCAAGCCTTTTGGGGTGGAGGAGCTGTTGGCGCGGGTGCGGGCCGCGCTGCGCCGGGCCGGCAGCCGCGAGCCGCACCCGCCGGCGGCGGGCATCCGCCTGGGCAGCATCCACTTGCAGCCGGAGCGGGGGCAGGTGCTGGTGGAAGGCCGCCCCCTCCGTCTCACGCGCACGGAGTTCGAGCTGTTGCATTTCTTGATGCAGCACGCGGGCAAGGTGTTGACGCACCGGCGCATTTTGCAGCAGGTGTGGGGGCCGGAATATGGGGAGGAGAGCGAATATCTGCGCGTCTACATCGGCCGCCTGCGCCGCAAGATCGAGAACGATCCGGCCAATCCGGTTTATTTGCTGACCGAGCATGGGGTGGGATACCGGTTTGAGGAGCGGGGTTCTCTGTTTTAGGTTCTGCTGACTTCCATCCGCGCGCCCCCGCACTGCAGATTGGGAAATCGGGCGCCGGGTTGCAATGCAACAGGATAACCGTGCTATAATTGCGCGGCGAGAGCAAAGCTATGATCGAATCAGCCTTTTTCAGCGATAAAACAATATTTTTAGATAACAATTCATCTTATTTCGTCATTGCGAGGGGCAATAGCCCCGAAGCAATCCCCAACGCTGATTGACATCCACAAAATTGACGAACCACCTTGGAGATTGCTTCGCTGCGCTCGCAATGACACATTAGGTGAACTGTTACGTTTCTAGCAGGAGTAGCTGAAAGCATGGATAAAATACAAATTACCGGCAAACAGGCAAAAATTATCGATTTTTGTCGCCGCAACCAGGTGAAATCACTGGCGTTGTTTGGCTCTGTTTTGCGCGCTGACTTCCGATCCGATAGTGATGTGGATATCCTGGTTGAGTTTGAACCTGGCGCAAGAGTCGGATTCTTGGCGCTCGGTCGCATGCAGCGCGAATTAACCGCACTCTTGGAGCGCCCTGTCGATTTGGTGCCGCTGGATGGACTCAAACCTGTACTCCGCCAGGATGTGCTAACCAGCGCCGAGGTTATTTATGCGGGATGAACGACTTTACCTCACCGATATCGTGGAAGCGGCGAATGCAATCGCTCGTTTCGGGCGATCTGGCGAGACCGGCCGGGATCATTTGCTTCATATCCCTGGCGTTTGAGGGGGTGCGGAGGGGAGTGGGGCGATTTTTACAAAAAATTTATATTCGCCGGGCGGTTTTTATGGGATGTTTGCAGGCCTCCGCTAGAGTGTGCGGCAAGTCATTCTTACGCGGCAGACGCCGCGGCCCTGCCTGGGAGCCGATCCAGGTCTTCTCAGCCACTCAAAAGGAGCAGATGGTATGTCTCGCAAATCACTTTTCCTTCTCGCGGTCTTTCTGATCGCAGCCCTGGCGCTGGCTGCCTGCGGCGGCGCCGCCACGCCCGCCCCTGCCGCGGAACCCACTGCCGCCAGCAGCGCCCCCGCCGTCACCAAAACAGTCACCATCGGGTTCACCGCCTCGCAGACCGGCAAGTACAACGTCGAATCGAGCCGCCAGATCAACGGCCTGAACCTATGGATGGCCGATGTCAACAACGCCGGCGGCATCAAACTCAGCGATGGCACAGTCGTCACCTTCGCCTCCAAATTCTACGATGACGAATCCAACGGCGACCGGGTGCAGGAGCTGTACACCCGCCTGGCCAATGATGACGGGGCCGATTTTCTGATCAGCCCCTATTCCAGCGGCCTCACCTCCTCTGCCTCGGTCATCGCCGAGCAGAATGGCAAGGTGATGATCACCACCGGCGCGGCTTCGGCCAGCAACTATCAGCAGGGCTACACCCTCGTCTATCAGGCCTACACGCCCGATAGCAAGTATCTCACCGGCGCCGCCGATCTGCTGGTGGCCGAGGCCCCGAACATCAAGCGCATCGCCATCGTGCATGAGAACGATAAGTTCTCCACCGGCGTGGCCGAGGCCCTGAAAACGCACGCCGAAGCCCTGGGCTTCGAGATCGTCCTTTTCGAGGGCTATGACTCTGGCACCACCGATTTCGCGCCCTTCATCAACAAGATCCAGGCGGCCAATCCCGAAGCGATCCTGGGCGGCGGCCACTTCCAGGATGGCAGCACTTTTGCCCGTCAACTGAGCGAAAAGGGTGTGGCTACGCCCTACGTGGGCCTGCTGGTAGCGCCGCCGGAGCCCTCCTTCGCCGAGTTGGGCGACGCTGCGGTGGGCATCTTTGGCCCTAGCCAGTGGGAACCGTTGGCCGCGTTCACGGCGGAATCGGCCCAATCGGCAGGATTGGCCTGGAAGGGCATCACCGGGGCCGAATTCACGCAGAGATACCAGGCCGCGCACAGCGAAGAGCCTTCGTACCACGCGGCCGGCGGCTACGTGGCCGGGTTGATCCTGCAAGACGCCATCGAACGGGCCGGCACGCTGGATAGCGCCGCCGTGCAAGCGGCGTTGGATGCCACCGACATGCTCACCTTCTTCGGGCACATCAAATTCGATACCAGCGCCGAGAACCACGGCTTGCAGATCGGCCACGAGATGGTCTATGTGCAATGGCAACGGGATAGCGCTGGCAACCTGATGAAACAGGTGGTGTGGCCGCCGGAAGGGCGCACCGCCCCCTTCATCACCCGCTAACTTCCCCCCGCTGGCGGCGCCCGCCTGGCTGTCTGTCGCCGGGCGGGCGCCGCTCCCTTCCCGGAGGTGTCCTGAATCATGAGCCAACTTCTGCAATATCTGGCCGATGGGCTGCTGATCGGCGTGGTCTACGGCATCGCCGCCATGGGTCTGACCCTGATCTTCGGGGTGATGAGCGTGATCAACCTGGCGCACGGCCCTATCATCGCCCTGGGCATGTTCGGGGTCTATCTGTGCTTCACGGTGCTGGGCCTGAATCCGTTCATTGCTCTGATCCTGGTAGCGGCGTTGGGGCTGCTGTTGGGTCTTATCATCTATATTGTGGCTGTGCACCGGGTGCTGAATGCCCCGCATCTCTCCAGCCTGCTGGCCACCTTCTCCGTCAATATGATTATCATCGGCATCGGCACCACGATCTGGTCGACCAGCTTTCGCAATGTCGATTACTCGTTGGGCACGCTGCAGGCTGCGGGCATCTCGCTGCCGGCCACGCGGGTGGCGGCGGCGCTGATCGCCCTGTTGGTGACGGGGGTGCTCTATTGGTTCCTGTATCGCACGCGACCGGGCAAGAACATCCGGGCTGTGGCCAACAACCGCACCGCGGCGGAGTTGATGGGCATCCCTTCTACGCGCGTCTTGGCGCTGAGTTTCGGCATCGGCACCATGCTGGCTGCCATCGCCGGCGGGTTGATCGGCACGATCTTACCCTTCACCATCCTTTCGGGGGGGGTGTATGAGCTGAAGAGCTTCGTGATCGTGGTGTTGGGCGGGCTGGGCAACCCCCTGGGCGCCCTGGTCGGCGGGTTGATCTTGGGATTGATCGAAGGGGTCATCCCCGCTTTCACCTCGGTGGGGTGGGTGCCGGTGTTCGAATTCGTCCTGTTCGTCCTGCTGCTGTTGTTGCGGCCCCAAGGTCTGTTCGGAGCGAAAAAATGAAGACGCTGCGTTCTCCGGGGCTTTGGCTCCCCTTGCTCCTCGTGGCTGCGTTCGCGGTCTATCCTCTGATCACGGGCAGCGCCAGCACGCGTGAATCGATGTTCACGGTGCTGATGTCCGTTGCCCTGGCCTCCAGCCTGAACATCCTCCTCGGCTACACCGGCTATGTCAGTTTTGGGCACATCGTTTTCTTTGGCCTGGGCGGCTATGTCGGTTTCTATCTGATCGATGAACAGGGCTGGCATCTCTTCCCGGCGGCGCTGCTGGGCGGGGTGGCCGCGGGGCTGCTGGCCTTGCTGCTGGGCCTCTCCATTCTGCGCTTGCGTGGGGCCTATTTTGCCCTGGCCACCATCGGCATCAACGAGGCCATGAAGGCCTTTGCCAAGCAATTCGCCCTCTTTGGCGGGCCGAATGGCATGGAATTGAACTTTGCGATTTATCGCGGGTATGGCGGGGCCAACGCCGCCCTGTGGCTGGTGTTCTGGAGCCTGGCCGTGCTGGCGCTGGTCGTGATCTTCGTCAGTTTCAAGGTCAAGAAGTCCAAATTCGGGCTGGGGCTGATGGCAATCCGCGAGGACGAGGACGCGGCCGAGGTGATGGGCGTGGTGGCCCCACGGGCCAAAACCTGGGCCTATGTGCTCTCGGCCATCTTCCCCGGCATGATCGGCGTGCTCTTTTTCTTCAAAAATGGTGTGATCGAGCCGGAAAGCGCGTTTCGCCTGCATCTCTCCATCGAGTTGTTGGTGATGGTGATGCTGGGCGGGCAGGGCACGGTGTTGGGGCCGGCCCTGGGCGGGGCCGCATATCAGAGCCTGCGCCGCACCCTGCTCACCAGCCCCATGTTCCGCGATATTCAGTTGGTCGTGGCCGGGGTGCTGCTGCTGCTCATCGTCCTCTTCATCCCCAGCGGGGCCGTGGGCTGGCTGCGCTCGCGCTGGGCGGCGCTACGGAGGGTGCTGGAATGATCTTGCAAGTCAACAACGTCACCAAACAGTTCGGCGGCCTCACCGCCGTCAAGAATGTCACCTTCGATCTGCCCCCTGGTCAGATCCTGGGGCTGATCGGCCCGAACGGCGCCGGCAAGACCACGCTTTTCAACTGCATCAATGGCGTCTATACGCCCACCCGCGGCAAAGTCAGCTTCCGCGGGGAGGATATCACCGGCGCTCCCACCTATCGCGCCGCCCGGCTGGGCCTGGCCCGCACCCACCAGATCGTGCGCCCGCTGAATGAGCTGACCGTGCGCGAGAATGTGATCGTCGGCGCCTGCTATGGCCGCGAAGGGCTGGGCCTGGCCAAGGCCGAGCACGTGGCGGATGAGGTGCTGGCTTTCGTGGGTCTGGCCGCGCGGGCAAACCTGCTGGCCGGCAGCCTCAACGTCGCCCAGAAAAAGCGGCTGGAGATGGCCCGCGCCCTGGCCGCCCGGCCTTACCTGCTGCTGCTGGATGAAGTGCTGGCCGGCCTCAACACCGCCGAAGTCAGCGGCATGATCGCCACCATCCGCCAGATCCGGGAGCAGGGAGTGACGATCATCATGATCGAGCACATCATGCACGCGGTGATGAATCTCTCCGACCGCATCATCGTGCTGAATTATGGCGAGATGATCGCCGCGGGCACGCCGGAAGAGGTCTCGCAAAACCCGCAGGTGATCGAAGCCTATCTGGGCGACCCGGAACTCGCCGCCCGCCTGTTGGAAGAGGAGAAACGATAGCATGGCTGTTCTCGAAATTCACGACGTCGCCTCCGGTTACGGAGAATTGCAGATTTTGTGGGGGGCCAGTCTGAGCCTGGAGCAGGGGCAATTGACGACCCTGGTCGGCTCCAATGGCGCGGGCAAGACCACGCTGTTGCGCGCCATCGTGGGGCAGTTGAAGCCCTGGCAGGGCAAGGTGCTCTTCCAGGACGAGGATGTGAGCAAGCTGCCGCCCTACGCCAAGGCGGAGATGGGATTGATCATGGTGCCTGAAGGCCGTCAGCTCTTCACCGACATGACTGTGCGTGAGAATCTGGAGATGGGGGCCACGCCGGCCCGCGCCCGCGCTCACGCCGCCCAGAACCTGGAGAAGGTGTTCACCCTCTTCCCCCGCCTGAAGGAGCGCGCGACCCAGCGGGCCGGCACCATGAGCGGCGGCGAGCAACAGATGCTGGCCGTGGCCCGCGGCATCATGTCCGAGCCGGTCGTGCTGATGATCGACGAGCTTTCCCTTGGGTTGGCTCCGGTGCTCACCCTTGATCTCTTCCAATCGCTGCGCAAGCTGCGCCGCGAGGGACTGACGATCCTGCTGGTGGAGCAGAATGTGCGCATGGCCCTCAAGGTCAGCGACTATGCCTACGTGCTCAGCGAGGGCAAAGTCGAGCTACACGGCCCTTCGCATGAGGTGGAGAACAACGAAGAGGTGCGCCGCGCCTACCTGGGCATCTGATCCCGATTCCCCTCCCATCTTCACCCCCAACCGTCTCCCTTTTGGCGGTTGGGGGCTTTTTTGCCGGTGCAGCGCCGGCACATCAGCACCCCCGGCAGGATTCGAACCTGCGACATACTGCTTAGAAGGCAGTCGCTCTAGCCGCTGAGCTACGGGGGCGGGGGTGCACAAGATGAAGTGGGTGTGAAAGACTTAACTACTAGGGGTAGCATGTCTCTTGTAGGGTGAGCGTGGGGCTTAATGTGAAACAGTGCGACAAGCTTGCTTGTCATCCCCCCCCACCTTCCCAGACAACACAAAAGCCCGGTCGGTGGGGGCATTCCCACTTCGCCGGGCTTGGAGTGTATGGCTTGATTCTGCTATCCTACGGTCAGCCATGCGCCGTTCGTCCGGCGTTGTGGTCAGGGTCGGGGGCCAGTGCTCAAACACTGCCCCGGCCCGTCTTTTGGTAGTGTATGACAGATTCTTGTATTTGTCAAAACGGGGTCAGCGCCGCGCTTCGATACCTACAGCTAGGTCGGCCACGGGGGGAATAGGTGAATCATGATTGCGCGCGCAATCAGATTTTCCACCTCATGCGCGCCGCAACTTGTCACGGTTCACGGGTTGGAGGGGGGGAAGGGGAAGGGGGGGGGGTTGCGGATAGCGTACTATGCTTCCCCGGTGCGCTTCCCATGCTTCCGCCAGGGCGTCGGATAGTTCCCGTAAGGCTTGCAAGTGCAATCCCTGCCCGCCCTGGGCCATGTCATCCAGGCGGATTAGCAGCGCGTCAATAGTGCGGCAAGTTGGCGTTTCGTGCATCGTTCCTCAGCCATAATGAGGGCCGCCCAGGATGGCCACGGCGTCGCCGGTCTCTGGCCGGCCAGGGTGCCCAGGGCCGCCCAGGATGGCCACGGTGCCGCCGGTCTGGCCGGCCACGGTGCCCAGGGCCTTCGAAGCCCCACCTTGTGGCCCACAGGGTCGCCCAGGGCCTGCCAGGCCGGCCACGGTGCCCAGGGCCTTCGAAGCCCCACCTTGTGGCCCACAGGGTCGCCCAGGGCCTGCCAGGCCGGCCACGGCGCCGCCGGCCAGGGTGCCCAGGGCCTGGGCCTCGATGACCATGGCCAGGGCCTGCGAGGGCCGCCCAGCGCCGCCCAGGATGGCCACGGCGTCGCCGGTCTGGCCGGCCACGGCGCCCAGGGCCTTCGAAGCCCCACCTTGTGGCCCACAGCGCCGCCCAGGGCCTGCCAGGATGGCCACGGTGCCGCCGGTCTGGGCGCCCAGGGCCTGCGCATCGATGACCGTGGCCCAGGGCCTGCCAGGCCGGCCACGGTGCCGCCGGTCTGGGCGCCCAGGGCCTGCGCCTTGATGACCATGGCCCAGGGCCTGCGAGGGCCGCCCAGGGCCGCCCAGGATGGCCACGGCGTCGCCGGTCTCTGGCCGGCCAGGGTGCCCAGGGCCGCCCAGGATGGCCACGGTGCCGCCGGTCTGGGCGGCCACGGCGCCCAGGGCCTTCGAAGCCCCACCTTGTGGCCCACAGGGTCGCCCAGGGCCTGCCAGGCCGGCCACGGCGCCGCCGGTCTGGGCGCCCAGGGCCTGCGCCTCGATGACCATGGCCCAGGGCCTGCGAGGGCCCACAGCGCCGCCCAGGGCCTGCCAGGATGGCCACGGGGGGGGTCACGCGGGCGCAATCTCGATAGTGGGTCGTCCATTGCTCGTTGGTGCCGGGCGTAGTGTCACGGTCAGCCCTTCCCAGTCGCGAAAAATATCACTTCCGGCCAGGGTTGCCAGGCTGCGGCATTGCGTGCGGTTGGCCAAAAGTCGCTTACTGAGTTCGTGCACGTCGCCCTTGCTGTCTGTGTAGGAAAATCGCAAGGCCACGCGCCATTCTTTGCCCCCGGCAAATTGGTTGTGCACTTGCACTGTTTCCACGCCCGCGATTCGTACGCGGGCGGGCTTGGTCAGGTCGGCGGCGCTCAGCCATTGAGCGGGGTACAGGTCGCCTAATGTCTGCGGTCGGGTTGGGGTTGGGGTTTGGGTTTGGGTTTGCATGGTAGCTCCTTCTCGGTTCAGGGTCGGGTCAGGGTAGAGAAATTGAATCGATGCGCGCCTGCGCGCAGGGCGTCGGGCATACAGGCCGGCGTCGGGGCCGGGGCCGGGGCCGGTGGGTACCCCTTGGCGGTGCCGTTGCGGTCAGGTTCTGGGGATGATGGGGCCGGGGGGGATGTGGGTTAGCCTTTCGGTGTGGATTGCGGAGCGTGTGCGCGTGCGGTGCGGCAGTTGCGGCCAGTGGAGCACCTGGTGGCCCGCGCCGGCCCGCGCCGGCCCGCACAGGGAAGCAGAAGAGGGGCAATTGAAAAGCCTAGGCTGAAGTGAAGGGAGGGCCGACCCCCCCTCCACTTACTCGCGGGTGCGTGCGCGAGGCTGAACCGCCGGTCTACGGGTCGCGGGCTGTAGAGATTCGCGCCCCCCTCCCCCGTAGCCCAGGTTCTCATAGTATCCTCTCATATTCCCGTCCTGACGGGAACGTTTCGGCGGCTAGGGCCGCGGCCCGGCGCAGCACAGACTGGCGCATCATCGCCCGCGCTCTTGCAGATAGGTTCTGTCTCCGCAGGATGTCGGCAATTTGCGCGCGCTGTTGCTGATAGATGTCGGCCTGTAACGCGTGCTCTGCGCGCTCTTGCACAGCAAGCCGCCATTTCATGTTTTCTGACATTTTCATCGGGTTTTCTCCGTCAACAAAGAGGGGTCAGGGGTGTATTCGTTCCGTTTAGCAAAGCCTTCGAGGCTGTTCTGGATCAACTCTTGCAGGTTGCCAATGATCTGTTGAGACGTGCCGCCGGTCAGGTCGTAGATTTCGTGTGCCCGCCGCTTGTTCTCCTGCAACGCGGCGGCGGCCGCGTGCAACGCGGGCAGCAATTCCGCCTCGTTGTACTGCCTCAGGCCAATCTCCAGCACTGCGCGCAGCAATTGCCCGCGCCGTTGGCACAGTGCGTCCACCTTTTGGGCCAAGGCAGCCAGTCGGCGATCAAGCTCTTCCACCATGACCGCGGCGGCCTGCTCCTCAGTCTGGGCCAGCACGCGCGCATGGGCTGCGGCCTTCAGCGCTGGCAGGTCGACACCGGCCAGCGCAGCGTGGGCCAGCGCAGCCAGCCGCTCCCGCTCCGCCTCCATCGCTGCCCGTTCGTCCGCCGTCTCCGCCATCTCCGCCTCCACAGCGGGAATTTCAGCGTTCACCGCGGCCATGCCGCTTTGCAGCGCTGCTTGCCACTTCGTTAATTCTTTCGTGGTCAATTGAGTCATGGGTTCCGCCCTCCCGGACGGTGTAGTAAAGGGTGAAGGGTTGGTTGGAAAATAAGACGGCGGTCAGCGGTCAATCGCCTGCCAATCGTCGTCACGCAAATCACGCAAGAGGGGCCGCAGAATAGCGGCCAGGGCGTCAGTGTGGGGCGCCATGCGCTGCAAGGCCAGGGCCACGTCGTCATCGCTCAGGGATGTTTGGTCATAGCGCCGGCCTACGTCATCTAAATCGACAAGCAGGCCGCGCAACCTGGATAGGCGGGTGTTTAGGGTCGTCAGTGCGTCGGGCATGGGTGTTGGGGGGAGCGTGTAAAAAGCGGGCCGCCAGGACGGCCCAGGACGGGCGCAAACGGGCTTGCAGGTCATTTAACTATACCATGCTCCGTAGCGGCGATTCTAGCCCGTTTTATGGCGTCGGGGTCGGCGGCCAGGTTCTGCAATTCCCACACAAGCAAATCCGCGCGCCCGGCCAGGATGCACAGACGATTCGCAACAGCGTGCGCCGCTTCCGCCTCATGCCACATAGCCGCGCTCAGGATGCGCGCCTGCGAAATAACATGCGCCAGGCCGGGGTCGGGGTCGGGGAAAAGCGAAGGACAGGGGGGGGTAGTCATGTCGAAAATCCACGAGGGGGGGGTGACGGGTTGTGACGGGTTGTGACGGGTTGACGGGTTTTTCGTAAACTTTTCTTACGCGAGAGATTACATGGAAAAAGTCTTGCAAAATGCCCAAAACCCGTCACAACCCGTCACAGGGTGGGGGGGGGTGGTTCGGCCAGGATGCCAAACCCGGCATATTCCCAACCGGTGCTCTTGTGCTCCTTGGGAAATCGCTCGGTCATCTTCCGCCCAAAACTCGTTCCGGTCATGGGCTTCACCTTCAGCGCCTCACACCATTGAACGTAAGCTTGATAAGCCGCCATAGCTTTGCACGAATAGCCTTCGCCAATCAAGCAGCACTCGCTCAGCCACAGCCCCAGCGTGTCTTCATCACTGCGGTAAGCTGCGGTCGCTTCCTTCACGCTCGCAGGCGGGCGCAGCCCTTCCCGCTGCCAGGCCAGGCAGCCGCGCACCAACCAGGCCAGGATGCCCGGCGCTTCGGCTTGCAGCACGTCATCAAGGTTCGGGGCGCGCTTCCTCTCGGTGGGTTCCTTTGGTTCATCCACGAAGGAAAGGGCGAAGTGAATCAAGGCGATGCGCTGCCACAAGGCGTAGTCGTCCGCGGGGGCGTGTGGGCGGTGATTCGTGATCAAAAAGGCGGTGTGCGTCGCCTGCCATGACACCAAATCCCCATAAAGGGGGCGGGCGGTCAGGATGCCCCCACCCGTTAGCAATTTCACCTGACCGGTCTTTAGGCGCGCTCCCTCTTCGGTTTCGCTTGCCCACGCCAACCGCAGGCCGCGCAGTTTGTACACATGCGGCATGGCGGCCCCGCCATTGCTGCGCCCGGCATCGGTGAAAACCTCTTCGGGCACAGCATCGGCAAACCCCGGTCCCAGCGTATAGGCCAGCGCCTTGAGCAAGGTATCCTTCCCATTGCGCCCCTTCCCCCACAGGATCGGCAGCATGTGCTCAGTCGCAAGGCCCGTCATGGCATAGCCCAGCAGCCGTTGCATAAAGGCCACAAGTTCGGCGTCGCCGTCAAAGACTTCTTGCAAAAATCGTTCCCAGCGCGGCGCGGGGGCGTCGCTGCCTTGCCAGGCGGTGGGCGCTTGGATGCGCAGATAATCGCCCGGTGCACCCGCGCGCAGTTCACCCGTTCGCAGGTCTAGCACCCCGTTCTTGACGGCCAGCAGCCAGGGGTCCCGGTCCCACTCGTCCCCGCTCAGGGCTAAGCCCGGTTGGGTCGATGCCATGTCGATCACGTTGTTGCGGCGGTTGCGATTGCGCAGGGCAAAAGCGCGCTTGTTGAGCTCGTCAACCCGTTCTTGATCCGCTTTCCCCTGCGCCGTCTTGGCCACTTCGGCCGCGGCGTACAGATACTGCGCCGCGATCACGCGCCCCGGCAGATTGTCCACGCCCCCGCACTTGTCACGCTGCCAGCAATGCCCAGCCCAAACATGCCAGGCCTTTTCGGCGTGATCATAGGCGACGCGATCAGCGTAGAGGGCGGCCAACAGTTCGGCGTCACCCATCTCCGCCCGGTAGCACGCGTCCAGAATCTGCGCCAGCGGCAGCCAGGGTGTAGGGTCGCTCAGGCCGGGCGGGTCAGCGGGCGGGGGGGATGTTGGCGGTTCCGCCGCCCCCCCCTCCCCGTGGGCTTCTTTCCCCGCTTTGCGCCCCACCCCGCCAAAGTCGGGGGCGTAGCTGGCCTTGCTTCGTACAAACGCCAGCGCGTCTTCGACGGTGCACTGACCATAGGTTCGCCCATCCGCGGCGTGGGTCTTGTCCCACTTTGGACGATACAGCCCCGATTGGCGAAACAGCCTCTCAACCTGGGCGGCGTCGCCAGTGTAAAAGGCCAGCATGTTGCAAAGGGCAATATCGGCCTGCGAGGGGCTGGCATAGGCGCCGGCTTCCCCCGCCCACAGCCGCCGGAAACGCGTGCTTTGTGCGCTGCGTTCAATGAGGGCCAGTATCTCAGCGTCGCTCAGGGCGGGCACGGGCTGGGCGCCGGCGGCCACAGAAGGGGGGGCGGCGGCCGCGCCATTCTGCCCGCTGCCCGATGGCGGCCCCCCTGTAACCCGGCCCCAAAGCCAGGACAGGGCCGCTGGGGCCTCGTTCACGGTCGCGGGCGCGTCGTCCAAGCAGTGGCCCGTCAGGGTGAAGTACCGCCCCGCCTGGTAGATTTCAACCGGCCAGCCGTAAGGCTTGTTCGTACCGGGTGCGGGCAGTTCGCCGCGGCAGAAGATTTTCACGCCCGTCCCGCTTGGGCTAACCTCGGTGTAGCTGGACAGGCGCCGCACAATCTCCGCCGCCCAGTCGGCCAGGCCCCCGGTTTGGGGGTCGCGGCACCCGTCCAGGTCGACGCCCACAAGACCATCCCCAGCGAAGGCCAGCCCTATCCCGGCCAGGCCCGCGCCGTTGCGATAGGCCCGGCAAGCCTGCTCGAAAGTACCCCACGTGGCGGGGTCGTTCGGCTTGGCGTACCGCCCGGTCTTGGGGTCGATGGGCGGCTTCGTCCAGCGTCCGTCAGCTTCCAGCCACTTCCACCCCACCCAGCGCGGCAAGCCGCGCAGTTCGGCGGGGATGTACTCAGGCTTGACGGCTAGCGCCCTTGGCGCTTGGCGTAGTACAATGTCGCTCATAGCGCCATCTCCAATTGGACGGAAACAGGCTTGCTATCCGCCGGGCGGGCTGCTGCTACAGCCTGCCCGGCATCCTTTTTTGCTCCGTCGAAGAGGGTCAGGGGTAGGGCGATTTGCTGCCCCCACCCCCGGTCAAACCGAAAGCCCCGCGCTTCGACTGTGGTCACGTCCGCCCGATACTCCCGCCCGGTCTCTCGCACACAGACACAGACGCGGATCGCCCCGGCGGCCTTGGCTTGCTCCCATGCCCGCATATCCCAGGCGATGGCGGGCGGGCGTCGCAGCAGGTGGCGCTCATCTACGTTCTTGTAGAAAACCCCGTCACGCACCCGGCCTACACGTTGCGTTCCGGCAAAAATCAGTGTATCCTTGTTCATATAAGATTCTCCTTTGCAAATCGCCCGCGGTTCCCAAGCGTCGGGCGATTTGCGCTTTTACTGGGGTCGCGGCTGCGACTGGGTGGCGGCCCGGCGCGTGGGTTTGGCCTCCGCCGGGGGTGTGAGATAGGCGGCCAGGGCCCGGCGCAGCAGTTCGCTTGCGCTTACTTGCTCGCGTTCGGCGCGGTACTTGATCGCCTGCGCTTCGGCCTCAGAGACTCGGAAGGAAGTCATGATACTTTTCATCGTGCGGTCGCTCCTTAAACCATTTGTAGTACAGTATATTGCGGGAGTGCGGGAGTTTCGCCATAACTCCGTAATTAGCCGCGGTCAGTTTTAGCGATAGGGTTCTTGCGGGGCTTCGCCCGTGACTGTGAGACAGTGGCGGCGGTATGTGTCAGTCGTGCAATGACTGTTCTTCTCTGCTTGCCGGTAGGATTCGCCAGCTTTTAGCCTGGCGTGCATTTCGCGGACGCGTGCGTCAGTCCCTATCTTAATTCCCCGTTTGCGCTCGTGGGGGCGTCTCGTCTGCGCGTGCGTCTCTGTCAGGGTGGGGGTCGCGTCGGGTATCCCGTAGGTTTTTTGCAGCGCGGTGACAATAAGCCCCATCTCAGGTAGTTGGAAGTCAATTGTCACAATGCAGGGTCGGGAGTGCTCGTGCACACGAATTCGGCCAACCGTACTGGGGGGGAAGTTCACGATCAACCGTCCATCATCCTCTCTGTACATGTAATTGGCAGTGATGATAATGTCCCTCTCCGGCGGCCAATTAACATTGAAAACGGTCAGCCATACTTCATCGCCTATAGGGATGGCTGCTAACTCGTGTTCTCTACCGGACATTTTCATGAAGGATTAGCTCGGGAGGTAAATCGAAGCGAACAGGCAAAGTCCAGCCGACCTTGAGATGATGCTTGAACCAGTCA
>JAANMY010003128.1_pt1 | contig 14192 bp, 14 predicted proteins | sample 7279691 | NCBI WGS metagenome assembly JAANMY01 (sample SAMN14094543, study PRJNA606508) | bioreactor metagenome | isolation source: A lab-scale SPAN reactor treating ammonium-rich wastewater day 388 | place: Ireland: Galway | collected 2018-02-07
GACCGGCTTCGACCGGGTGATGGTGTACCGCTTCCTGCCCGACGACACCGGCGAGGTCATCGCCGAATCGCTGGCCGAGGGCGTGCAGTCCTACCTGGGCCTGCGCTACCCGGCATCCGACATCCCGCCGCAGGCCCGCGCGCTGTACCTGCGCAACCGGGTCCGGGTCATCGCCAACACCGATTACACGCCTTCGCCGATCCTGCCCGCGCACGATGCCGACGGCGCGCCGCTCGACCTCTCGCGCCATGGCCTGCGCAGCGTCTCGCCGGTGCACCTGGAATACATGCGCAACATGGGCATGGCGGCGTCGATGTCGATCTCGATCATCGTCGATGGCCGGCTCTGGGGCCTCGTCGCCTGCCACCACCGCACGCCGCGCCAGCTGCCGCCGCGCCACCGCACCGCGGCCGACCTGCTGGGTATGCTCTATTCGCTGCGCGTCGCCTCGGCCGAACACCTGAAGACCGCGGGCCGGAAGATCCGCGGCCGCAGCATCCGCACCGCCATGGTGCGCGCGCTCGTGGATGGCGCCGCGCCGGCCGCGACCATCGCAAGCCTGCTCGCCGACCTGCGCGAGATGATTCCCGCCAATGCAGCGGTGCTGTGCGCGCCGGAAGGCCGGGTGTGCGAAGGCGAGCCGGTCGATGACGCGACTATCGATGCCGTGCACGCCTGGCTTGCGCGGCATCCCGGCGGCGAAGTTGTGGCCACCCACGTGGCGGATGAATGGCTCGACGGTGGCGACCCGCGCTACGCCGGGGTGCTGGCGCTGCGGCCGAATCCGGAGCACGTGCTGCTGCTGCTGCGCCGCGAGCAGGTGGCCGAAGTCGAATGGGCCGGCGAACCGGTCAAGCACCTCGTCGACACCGATGACGGCGTGCGGATGGCGCCGCGGCGCAGCTTCAACACCTGGCGCGAGACCGTGCACGGCCGGGCCCGGCCATGGGATGCGGACGACCGCGAGGATGCGGAAGCCACGATGCTGCTGCTGCGCCAGGCGCTGGCGGCGCTGGCACCTCGTTGACCGCGACGACGCGCGCAGTCAACCCGGCCGCGCGCCGAACAGGATCTTCTTCTCTTCGTCGGAGAGTGGCTTGCCGGCGTCCGGATTGATCTGCGCGGCCAAGGCATAGGCACGCGCCGTGGCCGGGCGCGCGGCGATCGCATCGTGCCAGCGGGCCAGCGCCTTGAACGCGGTGCGATCGATCGGCGCGCGGGTGTAGACATCGATCCACGGATAGGTCGCCATGTCGGCGATGCCGTAGCTGCCACCGGACAGGTATTCGACCTGTTGCAGGCGGCCGTCCAGCACGCCGAGCAGGCGCTTCACTTCGTTGGCGTAGCGCGTCTTCGCGTAATCGATGCTTTCCGGGGCATAAACGTGGAAGTGGCCGTACTGCCCGGTCATCGGGCCCAGCCCCGCCATCTGCCAGAACAACCATTCCAGCGTGGTGGTGCGGCCGCGCAGGTCGCCGGGGATGAAGCGCCCGGTCTTGTCGGCGAGGTAGAGCAGGATCGCGCCCGACTCGAACAGCGACAGCGGCGCGCCGCCATCGGCCGGCGCGTGGTCGACGATGGCCGGCATCTTGTTGTTCGGCGAAATACGCAGATATTCCGCCTCGAACTGCGCGCCCTTGCCGATATCGAGTGGATGCATTCGGTAGTCGAGGCCGGCTTCCTCCAGGAACAGGGTGATCTTGTGGCCGTTCGGCGTGGGCCAGTAGTAGAGGTCGATCATCGCGGGCACCGTGCGTGGGGGCTTCCAGTCTAGGCATGCGGAGGTGGCCGGGCCATCCGCGCCGCGCCGCGTAAAATGGCGCGATGGATGTTTCCCACCTGCTCGACGGCCTGAACACCGCCCAGCGCGAAGCCGTCACCGCGGCGCCCGGGCACCTGCTGGTGCTGGCCGGCGCCGGTTCCGGCAAGACCCGCGTGCTGACCCACCGCATCGCCTGGCTCAACGAAGTCCACGGCGTGCCGGCGCACGGCATCTTCGCGGTCACCTTCACCAACAAGGCCGCGGGCGAGATGCGCCATCGCGCCGACGCGCTGCTGCGGCACGGCGCGCGCGGGATGTGGATCGGCACCTTCCACGGCCTCGCCCACCGCCTGCTGCGCCTGCACTGGCAGGACGCGAAACTGCCCGAAGGCTTCCAGATCCTCGACAGCGACGACCAGCTGCGCATGGTCAAGCGCGTCGTGCAGCAACTGGAGATCGACGAGGCGCGCTTCCCGCCCAAGCAGATCATGTGGTGGATCAACGCGCAGAAGGACGAAGGCCGGCGCCCGCAGCACATCCAGCCCAGCGGCGACGAATGGGGCGAGGTGATGCTGAAGAGCTACGCGCTCTACCAGGAGCGCTGCGACAACGCCGGCCTGGTCGATTTCGCCGAGATCCTGCTGCGCGCGCATGAACTGCTGCGCGACACGCCGGCGCTGCTGGCGCATTACCGCCAGCGCTTCGGCCACCTGCTGATCGACGAATTCCAGGACACCAACGCGATCCAGTACGGCTTCGTGCGGCTGCTGGCCGGCGACAGCGGCCAGGTCTTCGTGGTCGGCGACGATGACCAGGCGATCTACGGCTGGCGTGGCGCGAAAGTCGAGAACGTACAGCGCTTCCTGCAGGATTTCCCCGGCGCGCGGACCATCCGGCTGGAGCAGAACTACCGCTCCACCTCCAACATCCTCGATGCCGCCAACGCCGTCATCGCGCACAACCCGGAGCGGCTCGGCAAGCAGCTGTGGACCGAGGCCGGCGAAGGCGAGCCCATCGACCTGTATGCCGCCTTCAACGAGATCGACGAGGCGCGCTACGTCATCGACCGCATCCGCCAGTGGTCGAACGACGGCGGCAGCTGGGGCGAAGCGGCCATCCTCTACCGCAGCAACGCGCAGTCGCGCGCGTTCGAGGAACACCTGCTGGCCGCGCAGATCCCCTACCGCGTGTATGGCGGGATGCGCTTCTTCGAGCGCATGGAAGTCAAGGACACGCTGGCCTACCTGCGCCTGATCGCCTCGCGGGTGGATGACGCGGCGTTCGAGCGCGCGGTCAACACGCCGACGCGCGGCATCGGCGAGCGCACGCTGGACGAGGTGCGGCAGGTCGCGCGTGGCGCCGGCATCCCGCTGTGGGACGCGGCACGCCAGGCGATCGAGGGCGACACGCTCAACGCCCGGTCGCGCAACGCGCTGGCCGGTTTCGTCGCACTGATCGAGCAGCTGGCCGGGGAATGCGTCGAGCTGTCGCTGCAGGACAAGATCGACCACGTGCTGGCGCGCTCGGGCCTGCGCGCGCATTACGAGCGCGAATCGAAGGGCAGCATCGACTCGCGCACCGACAACCTGGACGAACTGGTCAGCGTGGCGTCGCGCTTCTCGCGCGGCGATGACGAGGAATCGGCGCAGTTGTCGGAACTGGTCGCCTTCCTCGCCTATGCCGCACTGGAAGCCGGCGAAGGCCAGGCGCAGGCCGGCGACGACGGCGTCCAGCTGATGACCCTGCACAGCGCGAAGGGCCTGGAGTTCCCGCTGGTGTTCTTGGCCGGGCTGGAGGAAGGCCTGTTCCCGAACGCGCGCAGCGTGGAGGAAAGCGGACGGCTGGAGGAGGAGCGCCGGCTCGCCTACGTCGGCATCACCCGCGCGCGGCAGAAGCTGGTGCTCTCGCACGCGGAGACGCGGCGCCTGCACGGCCAGGACATGATCGGCCTGCCTTCGCGCTTCCTGCGCGAGATCCCGCACGCGCTGCTCAACGAGATCCGCCCGAAGGTGAAGGTGGCGCGACCGTATCTGTCGCCGCAGCGCCGCAGCTTCGGCCACGCGCCGATCGAAACGCCCGGCATCGCGCTCGGCAGCAACGTGCGGCATGCCACGTTCGGGCTGGGTACCGTGACCGACATCGAAGGCAATGGCGCGCATGCACGCGTGCAGGTGAATTTCGACGATGCCGGCAGCAAGTGGCTGGTGCTGGCCTACGCCAACCTGCAGCCGGCCTGAGGTTCACCGCGCCGTGCCGCCTGCGGGTGCAGGCTCGATGCTCACCCCCACGGAGCAGCGGCGATGAAATGCGATGTCTGCAGCAACGATTACGACAAGGCGTTCACCATCGAGATGAACGGCCGGCGCGGCACCTTCGATTCCTTCGAATGCGCGATCCACGCGATGGCGCCGACCTGCGCGCACTGCCAGTGCCGCGTCATCGGCCACGGCATGGAAGCCGATGGCGTCTTCTACTGCTGCGCGCACTGCGCGCGCCATGCGGGTGTCAAAGGGCTCGACGACCGCGTCTGATCACCGGCCTCGACACCCAAAAACAAGGGCCGCGATGTGCGGCCCTTGTGGTTTCCGGTTGCGGCATCCGTGCCGCGGATTCATCCGTGTGGCGTGACTCAGCGGCCGTCGCCGTCGGCATCGCCCGGCAGCACGCGCTCGACGCCGTGCCAGGCATCCTTCACGGCGTACTTGGCATCGTTCCAAGCCATCTTCGAGGTGCCCTTGGCCTTGTCCCAGCCGCGCTCCAGGTCGTTCTCGAGGCGGTCATCCCAGTCGCGGCCCTGGTACTGGCTGCGTGCGAAGGTGCCGTAGCGGTAGGCCGGGCGGTAATCGCTCTCGTAACCGTAGTCGGCCTTGTAGTAATCGGCCTGGTTGTACCTGTCGGCGTAGTACTTGTCGGTGGCTTCGTACGCGCGGTAGGTGCGGTCGCTGCGGTCGAAGGCATCGCGCACGGCGGCCTTGGCTTCTTCCCAGCCCAGGCGCGACTTGGCCTTGGTGGCTTCCCAGCCCTGCTTGATGTCCGCTTCCAGCGAATCGTCCCAAGTGCGGCCGGCGTACTGGCTGCGCACGGTGTTGCCGTAGGCGTAGGCCGGCGCGTAGTCGGTGTCGTAGTCGTACTGGCTGTTGTAGTACGGGCGGCTGTTGTAGGTGCTGCGCCAGTAATCGGCTTCACCGGTCGGGTCGACGTTCTCGGCGACGGTATGGCCCGCGGCCCCGCCGGCGACCGCGCCGATGGCACCGCCGATCAGGGTACCGATGGGTCCGAAGACCGAACCGACCACCGCACCCGCCGCGGCGCCACCGGCCGCGCCGACCCCCGTGCCGACCGGGTGAGAGCCCGGCTCGCCGGTGATCGGATCGCGGTTCATGTCGCGGTTTTCGTTGTTCGTCATCTCACGTGCTCCAGCTGTGGGGGTCACCCACTCTGGCGTTCGCGGCGTCGCGGCGGCGTGCAAAAAAAGTTGCGCGGGGGTGAAGGCGCTTAACCGTTCATGCGCGGGTCCGTCCGCGCATGCCTCACCAACTGAAGAGGCGGTAATGCACGCCCTGCATGCCATCGTCCGCATCGACGCGGCCATCGCCGTTGCGGTCGACCAGGTAATAGGTGACGCCTCGCCGCGGCTTCACCTTGACCATGCGCAGGATGCCGGCAACGCGGTATTCCTCGATGACATCGCCGTTGGCTTCGGTGCGCACCGCGCGGTCGGCGCCTTCGGGCACGGCGGGCGGCGCGCTCGCGCAACCGGCCAGAACAAGCACGAATACGAACGTGATCGATCGCGTGTCCATTCCCGCGCCTCCTTTCCTGCGATGCCTGCATTACAGCACCGGGCAGCCATCGGCGCACCCGCCTAGAATCGGCGGGATGAAGAAACTCGTGCTGATCGACGGCTCCTCCTACCTCTATCGCGCCTTCCACGCGCTGCCACCGCTGACCAATGCGGCCGGCGAGCCCACGGGCGCGCTGTTCGGCGTGGTCAACATGCTGCGCGCGCACCTGAAGGAGGCGCCGGACTACATCGCCTTCGTGATGGATGCGAGCGGCCCCACCTTCCGCGACGACATCGACCCCGAATACAAGGCCAACCGCCCGGCGATGCCCGACGACCTGCGCGCGCAGATCGAACCGCTGATGGCGATCGTCTCCGCGCTCGGCCTGCCGATCCTGCGCGAGGCCGGCGTGGAGGCCGACGACGTGATCGGCACGCTCGCGCTCAAGGCAGCCGACGCCGGCGTGGACGTCGTGGTGTCCACCGGCGACAAGGACATGGCGCAGCTGGTGCGCGAACGCGTGAGCCTGGTCAACACCATGAGCGGCAGCCACCTCGACAGCGACGCCGCGGTGGTGGAGAAGTTCGGCGTGCCGCCTTCGCGCATCGTCGACTACCTGTCGCTGGTCGGCGACAAGGTCGACAACATCCCCGGCGTCGACAAGTGCGGGCCCAAGACCGCGGCGAAATGGCTGGGCGAATACGGCTCGCTCGACGGCGTCATCGAACATGCCGACGCGATCAAGGGCAAGGTGGGCGACAACCTGCGCGCGGTGCTGCACCGGCTGCCGTTGAACCGCCAGCTGGCCACCATCCGCACCGACCTCAAGCTGCCGCAGGGCTACGACGCACTCGCGATGCGCGAACGCGACACCGATGCGCTGCGCACGCTGTACAGGCGCTACGGCTTCAACCAGGCGCTGAAGGAACTCGACGGCGGCGCGGTGGGCGAAGGGCTCGCTGATGCGAAGACGCCCGCGCCTGCACGCGGGTTCGTCGCCGCGCCGGTGGTCGAAGGCAGCCACGATCTCGATCCCGCGCTCGCCGCGCCCGGCGAGTACGAGACGGTGCTGACGCGCGGACAATTGGATGCCTGGATCGCGCGGCTCCATGCGGCATCGCGCTTCGCCTTCGATACCGAAACCGACAGCCTGGACGCGATGCGTGCCCACCTCGTCGGCCTGAGCCTGTGCGTGGAGACCGGCCACGCCTGTTACATCCCGCTGGCGCACGACTATCCGGGCGTACCCGCGCAATTGCCGATGGATGAAGTGCTGGAGGCGCTGCGCCCCGCCTTGACCGATGCGGCCAAGGGCAAGATCGGGCAGCACGGCAAGTACGACCTGCACGTGATGCGCCGCCACGGGATCGACGTGCGCGGCTATGCCGATGACACCATGCTGCAGAGCTTCGTGCTCGATTCCAGCCAGCGCCACGACATGGATTCGCAGGCGAAGCGGCTGCTCGGCATCGACACGATTCCCTACAGCGCGGTGGCCGGCAAGGGCGCGAAGCAGATCCCGTTCGCCGCCGTCGCCCTCGACGACGCCACCCGCTACGCCGCCGAGGACGCCGACATCACCCTGCGCCTCGACCACGTGCAGCGGCCGAAGCTGGCGGCGGAGCCGGGGCTGGAACGCATCTACCGCGACATCGAAATGCCGCTGGTGCCGGTGCTCGAACGCATCGAGGCCAACGGCGTGCTGATCGACGCCGACGAACTGCGCCGCCAGTCCGCCGACCTCGGCAAGCGCATGCTCGCCGCGCAGCAGCAGGCGACCGAACTGGCCGGGCGCACGCTCAACCTCGATTCGCCCAAGCAGCTCGGCGCGCTGCTGTTCGACGAACTCAAGCTGCCGGCACTGGTGAAGACGCCGGGCGGCGCGCCTTCCACCAACGAGGAGGCGCTGGAGGCGATCGCCGACCTGCACGAGCTGCCGCGGGTGATCCTGGAATACCGCGGACTGGCCAAGCTGCGCAGCACCTATACCGACAAGCTGCCGGAGATGGTGAATCCCGACACCGGCCGCGTGCACACCAGCTACCACCAGGCCGGCGCGGCGACCGGGCGGTTGGCGTCGAGCGACCCCAATCTGCAGAACATCCCGATCCGCACGCCGGATGGACGCCGCATCCGCCGTGCCTTCGTCGCGCCGCCGGGCCGCCAGCTGGTGGCCTGCGACTACTCGCAGATCGAGCTGCGGATCATGGCGCACCTGTCGGAGGATCCGGCATTGCTGCGTGCCTTCGAATCCGGCGCAGACGTGCACCGCGCCACCGCGGCGGAAGTGTTCGGCCGCCCGATCGACGAGGTGACCGCGAACGAACGCCGCGCCGCCAAGGCGATCAACTTCGGGCTGATGTACGGCATGAGCGCGTTCGGGCTGGCGAAACAGCTCGGCATCCCGCGCGGCGAGGCGCAGGACTACATCGCGCTGTATTTCAGCCGCTATCCGGGCGTGCGGGAGTACATGGAGCGCACCCGCGAACAGGCGCGCGGCCAGGGTTTCGTGGAGACCGTGTTCGGGCGCCGGCTCTACCTGCCCTACATCCACTCGCGCAACCAGGGACAGCGCGCCGGCGCGGAACGCGCCGCCATCAACGCACCGATGCAGGGCACCGCCGCCGACATCATCAAGCGGGCGATGATTTCGCTCGATGTCTGGCTGGCCGATCATCCGGACCGGGTCCGGATGATCCTGCAGGTCCACGACGAACTGGTGTTCGAGGCCGACGAAGCCTTCGTGCCGACGCTGATGGCCGCCGCGAAGGAACGGATGTCGGGCGCCGCCGACCTGCGCGTGCCGCTGGTGGTGGACGGCGGCGTGGGCGGCAACTGGGACGAAGCGCACTGATCGACGGCATGCCGGGAAGCCGCCAAAGCCGCTGCTTGAACGCCTACTGAATCGTCCCGCCAGCCAACAATTTCTTAACTGGCGGGTTCACGAATCGTCCATGTGCGGGGTGTTCAACTAGCCCCGTAGCAGATGCAACGTCTGCTGCTGATCGCTCCCCTCCCCTGGAGACGATCCCGGGACCCAGGATCCCTCCCCAGATCCTCGTTCCCTCCCCCCGACCCCGCCGGCCCCCCTCCGGCGGGGTTTTTTATGGGCGACGTTCAGCGCAGGTACGCACCTCAAGCCGGTCAATCAGTGCTTGACCAGCTCCACCCGCCGATTCTTCGCCTTGCCCTCGGCGGTGGTGTTTTCCGCGACCGGTTGCGCGGAACCGAAGCCCGCGGCGGTCAGGCGCGCGGCATCGACACCCTGACCCACCAGCAAGGCGACCACCGCCTTCGCGCGACCTTCGGACAGCTGCCGGTTGTGGGCGGCGTCGCCGCTGTCGTCGGTATGGCCGTTGACGGCGAGCTCGAGCGCCGGGTCTTCCTTCAGAAGCGCCACGACCTGCTCGATCTGCGGCAGGGAATCCGGCAGCACGTCGGTCTTGCCGGTGGCGAAGTTCACCTGCAGCGCCACCTTGCCGGCGGCATCGATCTGCTTCTTCAACTCGCTGGCGGGCAGGAGCTGCGCGGTCTGCTGGAAGGCTTTTTCCTGCCCGACCACGTAGGCACCTGCCGCGCTCGTGGTCACCAGGTGCACCCAGATGTTGCCTTCGGGGCGACGCACCACGTAGACGGTGGCCGGGTTGTTGTAGACATCGCCCAGTCCGTCGACGAAGCCCTGCTTGATTTCGCTGCCCCAGCCCTCGATGGCTTCCTGCGTGATGCGGCCTTCCGAGACCTTCACCCCACCCATCTGCCGGATCATCGCCTCGAAATTACGGGCCACTTCAAGCGGCGAGAAATCCTTCCCGTCCTCCGACGTGAACACCTCGCCGTGGAACCTGCCTTCCACCCAGTGCGCCTGGCCATCCACCCAGAACGGGAAGCGGGCGAAGTCCTTGTTGGTCTGCCCGTAGCCCTTGTTGGTATAGCCGGCCGGCAGGGTGATGTAGGGGAAGTCGCCGAGCGTCGCGGTCGACATCGGCACCTTCTCGATGTCGAAGCCGGCCGCCGCGGGGGCGGTTTCCGTCATGGCGGCGTCCCGGGATGCGGACGCGGCCGGGGAGGTCGAGGCGGCTTCATCCGCCTGCTTGCAGCCGGACAGGAGCAGGGCGGCAATGGCCAGCCCCAGCAAGGTCTTCTTCATGGGGTTCTCCATGCGGTGGGCGCCCGCAGCGATGCGCAGGCTTCATGCGAAGGTGAAATGGATCCGTGACGCGGCCATGTCGGCCGCGCCCGGCATGGCTCAGTGTTTCGCCGCCGCCTCGGCCTTCGCCGCCAGGTCGTTGAGCTTCTTGATCGTGGCCGGGTCGCCCATCTGCTTGAGCGATGCGCAGCCCTTCGCGATCTCGGCCGGCTGGGCGCTGGCCGACTTGGCCTTGGCGGCCTCGTAGGCCTCGCGGAAGACGCGCTCGGTCTCGGCATCGGACACGCCCGCCGCCGCCATCTCCTGCTTGATGCCCCGCAGCGCCTTGTCCGCATCGGCTGGCTGGGACAGGCCGCAGACCTCGGTCATCGCGGTCATGGTGGCGCCCAGCTGGATGGTGCTGACATGTTGCGGGTTCGCCGGCGTGGCGTCGCGCGGGTTGTCGGCAGGTGCGTCCACCACCGGCGCGGTCGCGGGTCCAGGCGTGGCGGCGGGGTTGGCGGAGGACGGTTGCGGGCTGCAGGCGGCCAGCGACAACACGGCCAGGGACAGGACAAGGGAACGGCGGGACGGCATCGGGGGGCTCCGATCGGGGGAGCCGGGAGTGTAACAATCCGTCCCGACAGTGGAACGATGGTTCAGCTGCGCATGCCGGTGCCGCGCTTGAGCAGCCACAGGCCGAGCGCACCGAGCGCCACCACGAAGCCCAGCATCAGGGCGAAGGCGACGCCCACCGGCACGTCGCTGCGCCCCAGCAGCCCGTAACGGAACGCGTTGACCATGTAGAAGATCGGGTTCAGGTGGGTCGCGGCCTCGGCCCACTTCGGCAGCATGCTGACCGAATAGAACACGCCGCCGAGATAGGTGAGCGGGGTCAGGATGAAGGTCGGGACGATGGTGATGTCGTCGAACTTCTTCGCATAGACCGCGTTGACGAAGCCGGCCAGCGAGAAGATCGTCGCGCCCAGCAGCACCGAGGCGAGGGTGATGAAGGGATGCGGCGGCCGCACCGGCGTGAACAGCATGGCGATGGCCATGACGATGGCGCCGACCATCAACCCGCGCAGCACCGCGCCGGCGACGTAGCCGGTCAGGATCACCCAGTTCGGCATCGGGCTGACCAGCAGTTCCTCGACGTGGCGGCCGAACTTGGCGCCGAAGAAGCTGGAGCTGATGTTGCCGTAGCTGTTCTGGATGACGCTCATCATCACCAGCCCGGGCACGATGAAGGCCATGTAGCTGATGCCTTCCATGTCGCCGACCTTGGAGCCGATCAGCCCGCCGAAGATCAGGAAATAGAGCGTCATGGTGATCGCCGGCGGCACCAGCGTCTGCGGCCAGATGCGCAGGATGCGCATCACTTCGCGGCGCACGATGGTGCCCAGCGCGATCAGGTTGGGATGGCTCATGCGCGCACCTCCGGCGTGGCGGCGGGTGGCGCGGCGATCATCCTCACGAACAGCTCCTCCAGCCGGTTCGACTTGGTCCGCATCGAGCGGACGCGGATGCCGGCGGCCTCGAAGGCCTCGAACACGCGGTTGAGGTCCATCGCGCGCGGCATGTCCAGGTCGAGCGTGTGCGCGTCCAGCGCGGTCAGCGTGGCGCCATCGATATGCGGAAGCTGCGCGGGCAGCTCGCCTTCGACATCGAACAGGAAGCCTTCGACGTCCAGCCGCGCCAGCATCGACTTCATCGAGCCGCCGGCGACGATGCTGCCGTGGTCGATGATCGCCAGGTTGCGGCACAGCGCCTCGGCTTCCTCCAGGTAATGGGTAGTGAGGATGATGGTGGTGCCCTCGGCGTTGATCTTCTTCAGCGTCTGCCACATGCCGCGGCGGATCTCGATGTCGACGCCGGCGGTGGGCTCGTCGAGGATCAGCAGGCGCGGCGCGGTCATCATGGCGCGGGCGATCATCAACCGCCGCTTCATGCCGCCCGAGAGCGTGCGGCTGATCGCGTGCGCCTTCTCCCAGAGCTGGGCGTCGCGCAGCACGACTTCGGCACGGGCCAGCGCCTCCTCGCGCGGGATGCCGTAGAAGCCTGCGTAATTGACGCAGATGTCGATCGGCTTCTCGAACATGTTGAAGTTCATTTCCTGCGGCACCAGGCCGATCCGGCGCATCGCCGCACTGCGGTCGGCGTCGATGTCGATGCCGAACACCTCCACCGTGCCCGAGGTCTTGTTGACCAGCGAGCTGACGATGCCGATCAGGGTGGACTTGCCGGCGCCGTTGGGCCCGAGCAGGGCGTGGAAGTCGCCCGGCGCGACATCGAGCGAAATGCCCTTGAGCGCTTCGACGCCGTTGTCGTAGGTCTTGCGGAGGTCGCGCACCGAGAGCGCGGCGACGCCCGGGTCAGTGGGGTTCATGCGGGGAGGGCCGGACCAAAACGCTAGTATATGGGCCCGATCCGATGCCTTCCGCGCGGGGACGACGCGTCCCCGCCCTGCCCATGAGCAAGTTCTTCCCGATCCGCCTGACCGCGCGCCGGCTGGCCACGCCCGCGGTGCTGCACCTGTCCTTCGTGCGCGACGACGGCCAGCCGCTCGACTACACGCCCGGCCAGTTCATCCAGATCCATTTCCCGCTGGCCGACGGCACCCAGGCACGACGCAGCTATTCCTGCGCGACCCGCCATGACCACCACATCCAGGCGGGCGAGGCGGTGGAGTTCGTCGCCAGCCGGGTGCCGGGCGGGGCGGCGACCGCGCTGTTCGAGGGCATGGCCATCGGCGACACGCTCCAGGCCAGCGGCCCGCTCGGGCTGTTCACCCTGCGGCCTGAAGACGCGCCGGCGCGCTACCTGCTGATCGCCACCGGCACCGGCGTGGCGAGCTACCGCTCGATGCTGCCGGAGCTGGAGCGGCGGATGCGCGACGACGGCCTGCGCGTGGTCCTGCTGCACGGCGTGCGCACGCCGGACGACCTGCTGTTCGCCGACGAGTTCACCGAGACCGCGCGGCGCTTCCCCCACCAGTTCGAGTACCGGATCGCGTTCTCGCGCGACACCTTCGCAACGGACGACGCGAGGCGCGGGGCCAGCGAGCCCAGCTTCGGCTACGTGCAGAACGCGTTGCCGGACATCGCGCCGGACCCGGAGGGCGACATCGCCTACCTGTGCGGCAACCCGAACATGGTCGATGCCTGCGTCGAGGCGCTGAAGGGCTTCGGCCTGCCGATGAAGCACATCAGGCGCGAGAAGTACGTCAGCCTTGCTCCGGCGAAGTAACGGGGGCGCTGCCAGGCCGGAATCGCCCCGGCTGCGCCGCTTCGCCACCCGGCTGTCAAGGTCACTTGACATCGCGAAATCCATCCCCTAACTTCGCTGTCAAGCTTCCTTGACACCGGGTGGGCGCATGGACAACCGCAAGCTTCCCAAGGCCGCCGGCGTTCCCTTCCTCGTCGCCGGGATCATCTTCTTCGTCGTCGCGATGGCGGGCGACCAGAAAGCCTTCCTCGGCATCGGCTGCGCCTTCATCGCGCTGGGCATCGTCTTCATCGGCAAGGCCCGCCAGGGCGGAGGCGACGCATGACCCTGCGCCGCTTCATGTGGATCTTCGTAGGCATCGGCGCCGGCGCGCTGCTGCTGGCCGCGGCCGGCCAGTGGCTGCTGCACTGGGACCGCGGCGGCGTGCAGACCTGGCTCGGCATCGGCGTCGGCTACCTGCTGGGTGCGCTGCTGTTCCTGCTGATGCCGCGCTGGTGGCGCGAGCATTGCGACGAGATGTACGCGCAGCCGGCGGGCCGCCGCTACATCCGCGCGCTGTGGCCGATCATGATCGGGTACTCGCTGAGCCTGTTCGGTTCGATCTGGCTGATCAAGCGCGGCATCGATCCGGTGCCGCTGCGCGCGGCGGTCGCCATCGTGCCGGCGCTGGCCATCCTGCTGTTCATGGGCGCGGCGCTGCGCTACCTGCGCGAGGTGGACGAGCTGCAGCGGCAGATCGAGACCGAGGCGATCGGCATCGCCGCGATGACCGTGTCCTTCCTCTACTTCGCCGGCGGCCTGCTGGACAAGGCGAAGGTGATCGCGGTCGATGCCGCCACCGCGATGATCTGGGTCTTCCCGATGACGATGCTGGTCTACGGCATCGCCAAGTTCTTCGCGGTGCGGCGCTACCGATGAACAACCAGTTGCGCGAACTGCGCGAGGCCCGCGGCTGGTCGCAGGCGGCGCTGGCCGAGCAGCTGGAGGTCTCGCGGCAGACGGTCAACGCGCTGGAGACCGGCAAGTACGACCCGTCGCTGCCGCTGGCGTTCCGCATCGCCCGGCTGTTCGGCACGCCCATCGAATCGATCTTCTTCCCCGAGGAATGAACCATGCACGGAACAGGAGGCTTTCCGAGATGACCCACCCGACCCGACTCGCGCTCGCCGTGGGCCTGGCGCTGCTGGCCGGCTGCAACCGCGGCCCCGCCGACGGCGCCGCCGACCCGCGGATGGCGCTCGGCAGCCTGCGCCTGGCGCCGTGCTCGCTGGAATCGCCGATGCCCGGCACC
>JAANMY010003130.1_pt1 | contig 14181 bp, 12 predicted proteins | sample 7279691 | NCBI WGS metagenome assembly JAANMY01 (sample SAMN14094543, study PRJNA606508) | bioreactor metagenome | isolation source: A lab-scale SPAN reactor treating ammonium-rich wastewater day 388 | place: Ireland: Galway | collected 2018-02-07
ATCCAGCCAGCGCCAGGGAATCGGGCTGTAATAGGCGAAAATGTCCACCCACAGCCAGCCCAAATAGAGAATCAGCGGCGAGGCCAGCAGCCAATAGCCGAGGCCGTTGACAGGCGGGGTCGCTTCGATGAGGAGGGCGGGGACTTCCCGCCGGGTCGGTTTTGTCGTCGGTTCGGTCATCACTCACCACTCCATTGAACCACAAAGTCACAAAGACACGAAGAAAAAAGGAAAATCTTTGTGGTCATTTCTTCTTCCGCGGTTTCTTGGCCTTGTCGAACATCCGCAGCCACTGGTCCACTTCCCGCTCAGACAGGTTGACGTGGCTCTCGGCCCCCGCCTCCTGCGCCGCCTCCTGGGACGCGGCTGTCTCCCCTTTTTTGCGTACCTTCGCCTGCATGCGCTGGACAAACTCATCGCTGCGCCAGACTTCCACCTCCGCGGCCGCCGCCTCCCGGCGCAGCTCCGCGTCGTTGGAGACGAGAATCAGCCCTTTGCCCGCGCTGCGCAGACGGCGGCGGATCAGTTCGTCCGCATCCTGGGGGTTGCGGGCAAAGATCACATTCACCCCCGCGCCGCTCAGCCCAAGCGAGCGCCCGCCGGTGATGCCGTGATCAAAGATGACGGTCATCCGGTCTGCGGCTTTGCTGCGCCAGACCCGCAGGCGGGCCACCAGTTTGGCCTCGTCGTCCTCGTCGGCCAGGCTGATGTCGGGGATCGCACCCGACCCGATTAGATTGTGGCCGTCGATTAGGAGCGGCACAGTTACCCCCTGTGGTTGGCCTATTTCGTACTGCGTGAGGCAACGAAGCTACGGACCGAATGACCGCGAATGGGAGGATTACGCGAATAGTTGAGGTGTATTCAATGATCCGGGGTATCCCAGAACAACCGGGACCGACCAACTATTCGCGTAATCCTCCCATTCGCGGTAATACCCCGCGCAAAGAAAATCAGACGAGTCACCCCTTCACCCCTTCATCCCTTCACCCCTTCACCCCTTCACCCCTTCACCCCTTCACCCCTTCACCCCTTCACCCCTTCTCTTCCTCCTCCACCACACCCCAACCGGATAGCCCGCCATCTTCGCAAAGTCCCCCACGGCCCGGATGACCGGGACCAGCGCGGCGGCCTGTAGCCATTCTCGCGCCGAAAAGTTTCTCCCCAGTTTTGCCAGCCGCTGCCAGGGGTGCAGGCAGTAGAGGATCAGCCCGATCAGCAGCCCGACCCAGCCCAGCCAGCGGGCAAAGAATCCCCAAAAGGCGTGGCCGAGGAGCGCGGGCAGGGCCACAAAATAGGTGGCGTAGCGGATGGCGTGGCGTTTGCGCCAGAGGTCCGCCTTGCCGTCGCCCCGGGCGTAGCGGTAGTATTGTTTGGCGAAAGAGGCCAGAGAGGAGCGGGGACGAAAATAGACCAGTGCGTCGGGCGCCCAGGCAAAGGCGGTGGACTTGTCCGGCTGAAGGGCATTCACCGCAAAGTCAAAGAGCAGGTCCTCGCAATAGTCCAGCCATTCGGGGTAGCCCCCCGCCTGCGCCCACACATCCTTGCGAAAGGCCACAGAGCGGCTGCTGGGCAGAAAGCTGTCCGGGTCGATCTCGTCGGTCAGGGGCAGAACAGTGGCGGCCATCGCCGTTTCAAAGATGCCCTGGGCGTCGGGCAAAAAGAAACCGGCCACCGCCATCGCATCCCGCCCATCCTCAAAAGGGGCCACCAGCCGTTCCAGCCACGCCGGGTCCAGCCGCACACCCGCGTCTGTGGCCGCAATAATCGGCCCGCTGGCGGCTGCTATCGCCACATTGCGCCCGAGGCTGATGTTGGCCCCCGGCTCTACAATCACCCGCAGATTGGGCAGACGATCCCCATAGGAACGGAGAATCTGCACCGTATCGTCGCTGCTGCCCCCGTCGCAGATCACCACCTCATCTGGCAGGCGCGACTGGGCCGCCAGAGAATCCAGCAGACGGGTGATGGATTCGCCTTCGTTGTATACGGTTGCGATGAGCGAAACGGACTGTCGAGCCACTTTTGCCTTCCCTCTTGTAACCATACAGGTGCGACGCACTCGCCACAGCTATTTTGCCGGTGCGACTTCTCCTGGCGAGTGCGTCGCACCGGGCCTGCTGTATAATTACTCCCTCTTTTGCCTTCCATCTCCCATTTTGCCCCAGAACCCCGCCGCGGGCAATTTGTCGCGCGGGTATTCCCGCCCTATTCGCCATCCATCCCGCCCGCCTGCTATAATGTCCGGGGGCAGACCCGTTCACTTGATTTCGATACGCCTCGCAGACTCGGCTACTCAATCAGCGTTCACTGGTCTGGATATCTGAGCCGTTACTTTTCCGTATTTCAAATCTGCTCTGATCCGCCCCATCCGCGTACTCCGCGTTCTATTCCTTACTCCCGAACGGACAGCCAATGCCCCCGCGTACATTTGTCGCTGTGGATGTGGAAACCACCGGCCTCAGCCCCCAAAAAGATGCCATCATCGAAATCGGCGCGGTGCGCTTCTGTGACGGCGCAATCGTCGATACCTTCGCCACATTCGTCGATCCGGGCCGCCCCATCCCCATTTTCATCCAACAACTGACAAACATCTCCGACCGGGACGTGGCGGGCCAGCCCCGTATCGACCGGGTGATCCCCGAACTGCTCGCCTTTGTGGACCGTTCGGTCTACGGCGTCGTGGGTCACAATGTGGGCTTCGATCTGGGCTTTCTGGAAGCGGCCGGGGCCAACTTCCACCGCCCGAGGCTGGACACCCACGAACTGGCGACGATTCTGCTGCCCAACCAGCCCAGCTACAATCTGGGCGAACTCTGCAACAGCCTGGACATCCGCCTGGACGACGCCCACCGGGCCAACGCCGACGCCGCGGCCACGGCCCAACTCTTTATGCGCCTGCTGGACCGGCTGGAGCAGTTGCCCCTACAAATCCTGCAAATCCTCGTCCAGAGCAGCGCGGGCAGCGATTGGTCTCTGCGCTTTCTGTTGGAAGACGCCCTGGCCAGCCGTCTCTCCGGGGCGTGGAATCAGGCACCGGTGCGCTGGATTCGTGCCGACGCCGGCCAATCCCCCCTGCCCATGCAGCCCGCGCCCGGCAGCGCTGTGGCTGAACGGCTGATGAGGCCGGAGACACTGGACGCCGCCTTTGCCAGCGATGGCCCTCTGGCCCGCCAGTTGGACGGTCACTACGAAATGCGCCGGGGACAGGTGGAGATGTCCCATCTGGTGCTGGACGCCTTCGCTGCGGGCCGCCACCGGATGATCGAAGCGGGCACGGGCACGGGCAAAAGTATGGCCTATCTGCTGCCCGCCGCGCTCTGGGCCACAGCCCACAACCAGCGGGCTGTCGTCGCCACCAACACAATCCCCCTGCAGGAGCAACTGCTGGAGCAGGAGATTCCCCGGCTGGCCGCGCTGCTGGCGGAGACCGCGCCGGAGTTGCCACCCCTGCGCGCTGCCCTGCTCAAAGGCCGGGGTAACTATCTCTGCACCCGCCGTCTGGAAGAGTGGCGCAACGGACGCCAGTTGGCAACCGTCGAGCTGCGTCTGCTGGCAAAGATATTGGCCTGGCTCCCCAGCACCCGCACGGGCGATGTCTCCGAACTCTCTATCAACGACCCCAAAGAGCGTTCCCTCTGGCGGCAAATTGCGTCGGACCCGGCCATCTGCACCGAAGATCGCTGCGGAAGCGACGCTCCTTCGGCAAACCCAGGGCAGCAGTACCAGCGCGGGGAATTTGGCTCCCACGATTTCTACTGGCAGGCGCGGCGGGCTGCCGAGACCGCCCATCTGCTGGTGGTCAACCACGCTCTGCTGCTGGCCGATGTAGGGACGGGCCGCCGTCTGCTACCCGCCTACAACCATCTGGTCATCGACGAGGCCCACCGGCTGGAAGACGCGGCCACCGAAGCCCTCACCACCCGCACGGACCGGGCACAGATCGACGGAGCGCTGGATCGGATGCGGTTGTCGAAGGAGATGCGCCGCCGTCTGGACAGCCAACCCGAATGGCAGCGCCAGAGCCGTTCGCTGGAAGAAGCGGCCCGCCGTCTCTCCCCACCCCTGGCCGAATTTGCCGCCTCTCTGCTCCAATTTGCCCAGGGGCAGGAGGGAATCCGTCCCAACGCCGAGTATGCCCAGCGGCTGCGGCTGGACAGCGGGATGCGCGCCCAGCCCCGCTGGAGCCAGCTCGAAATGGAGTGGGATCCCATCAGCCGGGGGCTGGGTTCCATCCTGGAACAGAGCCGGGCGCTGATCGACGGGCTGGAGCGGGCGCGCTGGTGGGCCGAGGAGACCACCTCCACCCACCTGAACGAACTGCGCTCCCACACCGACTATCTGGCCGAACTGAGCGCGGCCGCGGATCGGGTGATCTTCCGTCCTGTAGGCGCGGGCGACGAGACTGTGACCTGGCTTTCCATCCCCAGCAGCCGGGGGACAGAGCAGAATGTGGAGCTATGCGCCGCGCCCGTCCACGTGGGCGATCTGCTGGAAAAGGAGATTTTCCACACCCTGCGCACGGTTGTGCTGACCGGGGCGACTCTGCGCACAAACGAGGGTTTCGACTTTATGCAGGACCGGCTGGGCGGGTGGAGCGCGGAGGTTTCGGCCATCGCCAGCCCCTTCGACTACCGCTCGAATGTGATGCTCTATCTGCCCAGCGATATGCCGCCACCGGATCGGGGCAACTACCAGCAGAGTGTGGAGCGGGCGATTGTTGCCGGGGCCAAAGCTGCCGACGGCCATACGCTTGTACTTTTCACCAGCTACGCCCATTTGAAGGCAACCGCCGAAGCCATCCGCGGCCCTCTGGACCAGATGGGGATCGGGCTGTTGGAGCACGGCTCCGGCAGCCGGCGGCGGCTGTTGAAAGAATTTCGCAGCGGCGGGCGTTTTGTGCTGCTGGGCACGGGCACCTTTTGGGAGGGTATCGACCTGCCCGGCGAGCAGTTGACCTGTCTCTTTATCGTGCGTCTGCCTTTTGCCGTGCCTACCGACCCACTGGTGGCGGCCCGGGGCGCGGGCTACGACGACTCCTTCTATGAGTACGTCGTCCCCGATGCGGTGCTGCGCTTTCGCCAGGGCTTTGGCCGGTTGATCCGCCGGGCCACAGACCGGGGGGTGGTGGTGATGCTGGACAACCGGGCCTGGAAACGGGACTACGGCGCGGCCTTTCTGGAGGCTCTGCCCACCTGCACCCAGCGCAACGCACCCCTGATGAATCTGGAAGAGACGGTCTCCCAATGGCTGGCCAACGATCCCTGGCTACGGGCCGGGCAGATGTTTCTGTCGTCGTTTTGAGTTTGAATGGGAACGCAGATTGCGCAGATGACGCAGATTTTCGCAGATGTTTTGATTGACTGAGGCCGAATAATGGCAAGCAAAAAGCAACCTTTGGAGAAAATGGGATCGGCTTCGTTGGAAGTTGCAACTCCACTTTTGGAGGAGATTCTCAAGGGTGAACGGGCAGAGTACGGGGGTCAGATTGTCTCTACGCTGTCGAGACAATTGGAGACAGAATACGGGCAGGCGTTCTCCGAAAAGGGCCTACGTCATATGCTGCGCTTTGCCGAAGCCTTTTCCGCTGAGCGAATTGTCTCACCAGTGCTGAGACAATTGGGTTGGATTCATTTCCTTCCTGGCAAGGTGGATGCGTCGACGCTGGACACCGCTATTCCTCAGGAGGCTGTGCTATGAAAGCCGCCGATCTTGACATTCTGCTGCAAGAGGGTGAAGGCGTTATGCTGGAATTCAAAGAGTCCCTGGCGTCCTCTTTTGCCCGGGAATTGGTGGCCTTTGCCAACACCGCTGGCGGTAGGGTTTTGTTGGGGGTTCGCGATGACGGCACGGTCAAAGGAATCGATGACACCAATGATCTGCGCGCCCGTATCCAGGATATTGCCCGTAATTGCGATCCGCCGGTCAAAATCCTCTTACACCGCATTGGTCAGGTGACGGCAGTGACGGTACGCGAGAGCGATGCGAAACCTGTGCAGTGCAGCGACGGTTTCTTCTGGCGGCAGGGCGCGGTGACTCAAAAGCTGCGCCGTGAGGAAATCCGCGAACTATTCCAGCAGACGGGGGCCATTCGCTTCGATCTGTCCATTTGCCCGCGCTTCCGCTATCCCGATGACTTCGACTCGGATAAATTCAACAATTGGTTGAGCCTCAGCGGCATTACTGGACGACCCCAGATCGAAGACGTGCTGGTAAACATCGAGGCGGCGGAACGTTCGGGCGGCAAATTAATCTTCCGCAATGTAGGCGTTTTGTTCTTCGCCAAAAATGTCCGCCACTTCTTCAACCAGGCCTACATCACCTGTCTTCTAGGCAAAGGCAGCGATAAGGTTCATGTGCTTGATCGCAAAGATTTCGACGGTGGGATTGTGGCGGACATCGAGGATGCCATGCGCTTCATTGAGCGCAATACCCGGACCGCCTGGCGTATTGAAGGATTGCGACGCCAGAATATCCCCGAATACCCAATGAACGCCTTGCGCGAGGCCATCACCAATGCTGTCATGCACCGTGACTGGTTTATCGACGGGGCCAATGTTTTTGTCGAGATATACACGGATCGAATCGAAGTGTCAAGCCCCGGCGGTCTACCCAAAGGGATGAAACTCTCCGATCTTGGCTATAAAAGTGTCCGCCGCAATGCGCTCGTCGCTGACCTGCTGCACCGCATCGACTTCATCGAGAAAGCCGGGACTGGCATCAAACGCATCCGTGACGAAGCCAGCGCGCAGGGGTGCCCTGAACCGCTATTCGAGGAGAGCAGCTTTATAACCGTCACTTTCTTTCCAAACCCGGAAGTGCGCGCGCTGGCGGAGGACCAGCCGGCGACTGCCAGTGACCAAGTAGGGACCAAGTCGGGACTAAGTAGGGACCAAGTCGAAGTTCTCAAAAAATGTTTGTATGACAGTCCAATCAGCGAAATGTTGGCGGTTGCTGGCCGAACCAACAGAACCAAGTTTAGGGATCAGGTCTTGAATCCGCTCATCGAAGCTGGTCTCGTCGAAATGACCATCCCCGACAAGCCCCGTAGCTCGAAGCAGCGCTACCGCATCACAACCGCCGGGCTTGCGGTTCTTGAAAACTCTGAAGCAGAACGGAATCTTTGATGGTGGAACCCATCCCCGCCAGTTCTGAACTGAATTTACCCCCACCCCCCCGCCGGGACCCCTTCCCCCTGCTCTGGGAGTCCCTGCGCCGCCCGCTGCTGCTGGTGGGAGTGGCCGGTTTTCTGTTGCTGCTGGTGATTGTCGGGCTGGCCTTGCCCCAATTGCCCGGCCAATTCGCCGACGACCCCGCCGGCGCGACCCGCTGGCTGCTCACCACCCGCAACGAATACGGCGGGCTGGGCACGCTGCTCAACGGGCTGGGCCTCTTCGATCTGATCCACAGCCCGCTGATCCGGGGCGGGCTGGCTGTCCTGGGGCTGCTGCTGCTCATCCATTTGGGCGAGCAGGTGGCCGACATCCAGCGCAGCCGCCAACTGCCCGGTCTGCTGGCCGCGGCCAAAGGCGCCACCGGCGAACCCCTGCCCATCCCCGGCAGCGGGCAGGTCTTCCGTTCCCGCTCCGGGCTGGACGCCAGCTTTGCCCAGATGGCCGGGGCCATCAGCCGACGGCTGGGGGATCGCTTTGACGCCAACCCGTCGGTACTGGTGCGCCGGGCCCAGGTGAGTGAAGGGGGTGGCGAGATGCGCTGGCTGGTCCAGGGCCACGCCTGGGCCTATTATGTGCGTCCGCTGCTCCTGGCCGGGATTCTCCTGGCCCTGGCTGTGCTCTGGGGCGGCGTCAATTTCGGCTGGGAAGTAAACCCGCCGCCTTTGGCTCCCGGCGGGGAGTTTCGATTCCCGCAAAGGGAGCTGCATCTGCGCTATACGGTGCTGGACGCAAATGAGGGCCAAAAGAACGGACTCGCTGCGCTACAGGTAGAGTTGGGTGACGCTTCTCAATTGCTGGCCTTGGGCCGCACCCATACCGCCCGTTTGAACAACACCACAATTCGGATGGAATCAAAAGTGCCGGGAATTCTGGTGGAGAGCGACAGCGAAGTGAACTTTCTCCTGCCGGGTCAGGTTGGGGCAATTAACCGCATCGGTTTTGTCTTTCCGGCAGCGGGCAGCGAAGAGTCGGTGTTGATCCCCGACGCAGATATGGGCCTGCGGCTGGTTCGCCTGGCTGAAGAAGGCCGGTTTCTGATTGAGACGATTGCCGGGGAGGGGGGCGCGGTGACCCGCTCGGAGATCAGCCAGGACGAAAGCCGTCAAGTTTATCTGGTGCGGGGCGAGCGGGCTGGGCAACAGATCACAATAGAGCTTCGCCTTTTGCCCGCAGTGACGGTGCGGGTGCGCTATTTGCCAGGGGACGGATTGCTCTGGGCCAGTTTGGCGCTGGTGCTGACCGGGATTGTGGGTTATGTGCGTCGGCCCTACTTTGCGCTCGTACAGCTTGGCCCCTGGCCCGAAGAACGCTCCGTATTGGTGGTGCAGAGCAGCAGCCCGGAACCTCTGGCAGAATTGGAAGGGAGTATTCATATCCAATGATCCAGCCGACAACCTTCGGCAAACTCCAAACACCGCCGATTGTGATTGGCGTAGCTGGCGGGACTGGCAGCGGCAAGACGACTGTCAGCGAGCAGATTCTGGCCCGCATCGGCCCGCCGCAGATCGCCTTTTTGCAGCACGACAGCTACTATTACGACAACAGCCACCTGCCCCCGGACGAGCGGGCCAAGTGCAACTACGACCACCCGGAAAGTCTCGACACGCCGTTGATGGTGAAGCATCTGGCCCGGCTGCGCCAGGGGAAGGCGGTGGAGGTCCCCGTATACGACTTCGCCACCCACAGCCGCACGGGAGAGACCCGTCTGGTCAACCCGGCGCCGGTGGTGCTGGTGGAGGGGATTCTCATCTTTGCCGAAGCCAGCCTGCGCGATCTGATGGACATCCGTATTTTTGTGGACACGGACGCCGACATTCGCTTTATCCGCCGCCTGGGCCGGGATATTGCCGAGAGGCAGCGCTCTCTGGATTCGGTGGTGGAACAGTATTTGGAGACAGTGCGCCCGATGCACCTGGAATTTGTGGAGCCGAGCAAGCGCTACGCCAATGTGATTGTGCCAGAAGGTGGGCGTAATCAGGTGGCGATGGAGATGATCATCAGCCGGGTGCAAAAGCTGCTGGACGAGGCGGGTTGATGGATAAAAAACTTTCCGTCCTTTTGGATGTCGGCCCGGCGGTGCATCAGAACGCGGGGCTGGCCCGCTACGCCGAGCGACTGGCCTCCCATCTGCTGGCCGGGCACGGGGACGAAATCGACCTGACCCTTTTTTACAACCGGCACAGCGGCCACCAACCGCCGCTTTCCCTGGCCGGGGGCAAGAGAGTAACCGTCGAGCGGGGGCAATACGCCTGGCGGCTGGGCGCGTTGGCAAGTCAGTTGCTCCGTTCCCCCGGGCTGGAGAGCAGGCTGCCGGGGTCAGCGCTCTATCACGCCACAGAACATCTGCTGCCCCGGCTGGCCCGACCGACTGTGCTGACGGTCCACGATTTAATTTTTGAAGCCTTTCCCCAGCACCACACGTGGACAAATCGGGCCTTTTTGCAGATCGCAATGCCGTTGTTTGTACGGGCCGCAAGTGCTATCATTGCAGTTAGCCAACAGACCGGGCGGGATTTGATGGCCCGCTATGCCACGCCGGAAGCCAAAATCCGGGTGATCTACGAAGGCATCGACGACCGCTTTGCGCCGGTTGAGTCGGATTATCAATCCGACATACGACGGCGCTACAGCCCGGATCGCCCCTATCTGCTGATGGTGGGTACGCTGGAACCCCGCAAGAACCACGCCACGGCTATGCGGGCATTGGCCCGGTTGAAGCAGGCGGGCCATCCCCACCGGCTGCTCATCTCCGGGGGGAAGGGCTGGCTTTTCGAGCCGGTGGCTGCCCTGGTGAACGAACTGGGCTTGACCGGCGATGTGACCTTTGCCGGGCGCGTGCCGGACGAAGAACTCCCGGCGCTTTACGCAGGGGCAGATGCCCTGCTCCTGCCCAGCCTCTACGAGGGCTTTGGCTTCCCTGTGCTGGAAGCGATGGCCTGCCGCACGCCGGTAGTCTGCGCCGACAGCAGCAGCCTGCCCGAGGTGGCCGGGGACGCGGCTCTGCTGGTCCCCGCCACGGATGACGCAGCTCTGGCCGCGGCCGTAGGGCGGATTCTCACCGAGCCGGGGCTGGCGGATGAATTGCGGCGGCGGGGTGGGGTGCAGGCAGCTCGTTTCCGCTGGGAGAAATGTGCGAGCGAGACGGTGGCGTTGTATGGGGATGTGGCGGAAGTGAGCAGTGAAGGGTAATCAGTGGGTGTCCACTGATCGCTCGATTGGAGGGAAGGATCTGCCAATGGAAGCGATTTTGGAAAAGCTGATTGAATCTCTCCGCCTTGCCCTTTATCAACGCGAGATTCAACGGGTGTTGGAGGCGGAGCAGATACGGCGCGAGCATTTCATTGAGACGATGCCGGACACAGGCAAAAACGAATTCATCAACGGGCAGGTCGTTGTACAGTCTCCGAGCCAGTTGAATGAGATTTTGGCGTCGCAACACTTTTTTGTGCTGCTGGATGTATATGTGGACAGCCGAAATTTGGGGTTTGCGGGTTGTGAAAAAATGCTCATCTCCCTAACCCGCAACGACCGGGGCGTCAAATTCGACGACTATGCGGCCCACGGGGTGGCGGAGTATTGGATTATCGACCCGGACGAGGAGATTGTGGAGCAGTATTGGCTGGATGGGGATCACTACCGACTGGCCTACAAAGTCGGTTCCGGGACGCTGACCAGCCGGGCGGTGGATGGCTTCGAGATTCCGGTGGCGGCGATTTTTGATACGGAAGTCAATCTGGCGGTTTTGCGCCGATTTCTGTAGAATCAGTAGACTGAAACGGTTGCTCCCCGCCGGTCCGTGACCGCTGGGCGGGTCACGGACCACACGCCCAGCGCAGTGCGGCCTATTCAGAGTGGAGCACAGGAAGTCAACCGCGAAAGGGGAACTCATGCGTTTGGTTGCGTTCTTGCTCTTGGGCATTCTGCTGGCTGGCTGCGCTGCGCCCGCCTTATCCACACCGACGGGGGCACGCGCAGCCGTAGCGACTTTTACGCCCACGCCATTTCCTCTATCGCCCCGTCCGCTACCCCCTGTTGCTCTCCTACCTGCGTCCACGCCAACAACTGTCCCACCAACAACTGTCCCGCCCCAGCCAACCGCCACACCGATTCCCGGTCTGGATGCAGCTATTGAGAGCGCACTCGGTTTTCTGCGCACTCGTTACAACCCGGACTACAACCTACTCAATGAATCGCCTGAAGCGCGCCCCACGCGCTATTGGCTGGCGACCGACAATTGGTTGGCGTCTCGCGCGTTGCTGGCCGCAGGCGATGGAAACCGGGCCGAACTGGTCCGCGCCAGGATCGGGGACGCTCGTCACGGCCTGATTGAAGCGCTGGACGGGGAAATTGTCACCTGGCCGCCGTTCACCGAAACCCAGACTCTGATTGCGAAGATTAGGAATGACGAGATAAAAACTGAAGAACGGCTTTCTGGCGAACGGTATAAGGACTGGGAGGCGTATGCGGATTTGGTACTTTATGGCGCGCTGAACGAACATAACCAACGCCGAGAGACAGAGGCCAGACAACGATACGATCAGGCATTGGCGATGTTCAACGGCATTGGCTTTGAAGACAAAGCCTACAAAGCGCCCGACGGCCACGGCTTCTTTGCCATCTACAAAGTGGCGCTGGCGCTCTATGTGGGAAAGGCAATTGGCGTGCCGCTGGATTCTCGTCTGGTGAATGGGTTGCTCGCCAAACAGGATGACTCCGGCGGCTTTGTCACCCTCTACGACGACGACGGCATACCCGCAGGCGACGCCAGCACAGAGACAACCAGCTATGCGATTCTCGCCCTGACAGCCCTGGGCCCACAAGCGAATCGCTAAGCGCAAATCACCCCAACCACCCATCCAACCATTCAAACGCCTCGGCCTGCATTTCCAAATCAAATTTGTGGGGGCCGGGGTAGAAGGAGCAGCGATAGCGATCTGCTGCACCAGCTTTGGCGTAGACTTCGGCCAGGATGCGGTCGGCCCGTTCCATCTCCGGCAGGGTAAAGAGGGGGTCTTCGCTGTTGTTGAGGACGAGGGTGGGCAGGGGCACCCGCAGCCCCAGAATCTCTGGATAGTCCAGTTCCTTGGGCAGCAGAGGGGTGTAGCACATCCACGTATGGGTGTGGCATTTGTGGAGCAGATAGTCCCGCCAGGTGGACATCATCCCCACGCAGACCGCGGCCCGGATACGTTCGTCCGCCCCGGCCAGGTGGACCGTACGCAGCCCGCCCCCGGAGAGTCCCCCACAGCCCACCCGCGCCACATCCACATCGGGCCGGGCGCAGAGTACATCCAGCGCGGCGATGTCCTCGGCCAGATAGACGCCGGGCCAGGTGGTCCCCGCGGAAAAGAGCGATTTCGCCATCAGATGCTCGTGGGTTCCTGCCCAACGATTATAGGCGTCGATGTTCTCCTGCTGCTCTGGGTTCTCGTCGTTCAGCCCGGCCCGCAGAAAGTCGGGCATATCGGCCAGACGTACCCGGCGGCTGGCAAAGGCGAAAGTGTCGTGGACGAGGACGACGTAGCCCCGCTTTGCCACTTCGTTGGCCCAGGCGTGTCCGCCGTAGTGACGGTGCTGGTGATCGGCCATCAGCGGGTGCTGGTCGTCGCCCGTGCGGGTAATTTTGCGCTTGCCAAAGTATTTGTTGCCGCCGTGATCGTGCAGGGCGAGCAGAGCGGGCAGGGGGCCGGTTGCGTCGGCGGGCTTGAGAAGGAGTGCCTCTGTGCGCGGGCCGTAGGCCAACTGCCAGGAGAGTTCTTCCACGGCCAGCCCGTCGTATTCGCAGCGGCGGTGGACGGTCACATCTGTCGGGCCGCCTGTGTCGGGAGATGCCACCCGTTCCCGGAAGCGGGTGCGAGCTGCCGCGCGCCAGGTGTCTACATCGGTCCATTCGTCCCGACGCAAGGAGAAGGTCGGCGGTTCGTCGCCGGTGAGAAAGGCGGCCCAGGGGCCGTAGGCTCCGATCATTGAGGGGGTGGTTTGTTGTGCCATAGGGATCCTTCAATCGGATGGTGGATGCCAGCCGGCCTCGACCCAAAGGGTTCGCGCCAGCAGAAGTTGGGGACGATTCAGACGAAGCGCAACAATTGTGGCTCGACCCACGGCGGTCAACCCAACAACACGCAAGCTATCAGCACCCCAGCGGAAATGTTCGGCCCAGGTCTGCCGATTTGGGTGAAAAATGCGGACGACTGTGCCAGAACGAGGGTCTATCGCCGTAATGCGGTTGCTCTTGAGTAGGTTGCAATCCCAACAGGCGAGGCAGAGATTCTCGATTGTTGTCGCACCGCCCAGGGATTCTGGAATGATGTGGTCTACGGTGAGAGATGCCCCAACGATGCGCATTTGGCTTTGGCAATAGGTGCATCGGTAACGCGCCCGTTTCTCAACCGTCTGACGTAGCGATACTGTGATGTAGCTCATCGGGGGAGAGGGTCGAGGAGTGGAGAGATATCGCGACCGCGACGTTTTAGCAATACCGCTGCTTTGGCTCGTACCAATAGTACCCGGTTGTGGTAATGGGCTATGCCCTCTGCCGCGGCTTGCTCTGGCGCGGTGAGACCTTCGCGCTGCTGCTTCTCCAGCAGGAGTTGCAGCCGTTCGCTGGATTCCTGCGCCACCTGGGCCCGGGCAGCCTGCCACAGTTCCTCGTCTGAAAGAAACTCCATCGATGCCAATTCTTCGTCAATATCGGGTGCTATTTTCCCGTTTGCTGGCAGAGCGCTGGTCACAACAGCCACTACTTCTTCTGCCACTGTGCGTTGGGAATGGCGGGATTGCCGTTGGACCTGTTTATACACCGATTCGGGTAAGTCGATTGTCAAAGTCTGCATTGGCATAGAGAAGCTCCGCTCTGGTATAAGCGCGTAGACAACGAATTGTGCTATCTGTTAAGTTTACCGCTAATCAAAAGGATTGTCGAATCATTTTCAACTCATTCTTCCAGTGAAAACTGATCCGGTTTTCAGTTTCAATTCTTGAATTGGGTCAGACTTTCGGGTAGACT
>JAANMY010003131.1_pt1 | contig 14180 bp, 10 predicted proteins | sample 7279691 | NCBI WGS metagenome assembly JAANMY01 (sample SAMN14094543, study PRJNA606508) | bioreactor metagenome | isolation source: A lab-scale SPAN reactor treating ammonium-rich wastewater day 388 | place: Ireland: Galway | collected 2018-02-07
GCTCCACCGCCCCGGTCACGTCGGCGCTGGCAGCCCCGGCCACTGTCAACTGCACCTGCACCCGCTCGTCCACCAGCCGCAGATCCCCCTGCCGGGCCAATGCCTGGGCCAGACGGCTGCTCACCTCCCGCTGGGATTGGGCGGTGAAGGCGATGTCGGCCAGGCGCGCGTCCATTTTGGGCGCTTTGGCCCCGGTCCCCCGGGTGGATAGAAATCCTCTGGGCGGCCCGGTCAGTTGAGCGGCAGAGACGGGCAGATGTGTGGTCGGGTAGGGAATCTCCTGGCCGGTGGGTGGCTCCGGCGCGGGGGGCGCGGCCACGGCTATCACAACGGAGAGGGCACAGATGGCCGCCCAAAGGAGCAGGGATGGGAGAAGGAAGCGGAGCCGAATGAAGGGGTGCATTGCTTCCTCGACGGGCCTTTCCTCTATAGAAAACAAACACAGATTTCGCCGATGACCGCAGATTACGCAGAAGCAAACTACTCCACGTTCTATACTCGATACGGGCATAAGCTGACGGTTTTCACCTTTTCACCCGGTCACCTTGTCAAGTATATCTCTTACGGCCAGGGCAGGTCGGGGAAGGGGCGCGCGCCGACGGGGGTGAGGATGTAATGGGCGCCGATGTCGAAAAGTTCCACGCAATCGACGATGGCGTAGCCCCTGGCAAAGGCAGCCTCGATCAGCTCCCGCTGGAAGAGCCGCCACTCCACCAGCAGCTTTCGTCTCTCTGTCCGCAGGCTGGACAGACTGTCGGGAATGGGAATCGCCACAGGCCGCCCGTCCAGGCGCAGACGGCTCTCCACGGGGATGCGCGTCCGCGCGCCCACGCCGAGCGGGCGGGTCTCACCGATTTCGATGCTGGCGCCGTCCCAGACGGGCAGCCGCTTTTGGGCGGAGAGGGCAAAGTTGACCCGGGCGCTGTCCATCCGCCACTCTACCTGGCAGCGATCCGTGGGCAGCCCCGCGTTGAGGGCGTCGTCCATCGGCCCGTAGACGTCCCGGTGATAGGTGGTGCAGGTGGCCCCCAGCCGGTGGATATTGAAAATGGCGTTGACCCGTTGCAGGGGGTCGTAGGTCCAGGTCATCCAATCCATCAACCCCTGGGCCAGCAGATGCTCCCGCTGGGCCAGTTTCAGGGCCAGCCCAATGCCCTGGCCGTGAAATTCGGTCAGCACCCCGGCGATGTGGCTGCAAAATTTGAGACGGGGCGGCGCTGTGTGGGTGTCAAAGCCGGGCCAGCCCAAAGCCATCCCCACCATCCCGCCGGTGGGGTCTGCCCCCTGCGCCACGAACGCGCCCTGCAACAGCCCGCCATTTTTGGCCTGGGTCACCAGTACGTGGATGGGGATTACGTCATCGTCGCCGCTGGACCAGATGCGCTGCTGCAATTTCTGGAAATTGTAGAAATCTTCCAGACTTTTGAGGGTGCGGATGGTAATCGGTGTCGGGTTGTTCATCGGGCAGTCCACCCCAAATCGATATCCCAGGCCGCGCCGGTGACAGCCCCGGCCCCGTCCGAGCAGAGATAAGCCACCAGCCCGGCGATCTCATCCGGTTCGATCAGCCGTTTGATGGCCGCGGGTTCCAGCATTACCTGGGCAACCACATCCTCGGCGCTGATGCCCCGGCTCTGGGCTTGTGCATCGATCTGGCTTTCCACCAGAGGGGTGCGCACATAGGCCGGGCAGAGGGCGTTGACGGTTATGCCGACGCCGCCCCCTTCCAGCGCGGCCGTGCGGGTCAGGCCGATCAGCCCGTGCTTGGCGGAGATGTAGGCGGCTTTGAAAGGGGAGGCCACTTTGCCGTGGATGGAGGAGATGTTGACCACCCGCCCCCAGCCCCGGCCCGCCATCTGCGGCCAGACATATTTGGTGAGGAGAAAGGGCGCGGTCAGCATCACCGCCAGCATCCGTTCCCACACATCTTCGGGGAAGTCGGCGATGGCCGCAATGTGCTGGAAACCAGCGTTGTTGACCAGAATGTCGGCCCGGCCAAAATGGGCAACGGTCTCGTCCACGGCCCGGCGACAGTCAGCCCGCCGGGAGAGATCGGCCTGAATCGCCAGGCCGCCGATAGCGTCAGCCACCGCGCCGGCCTGGGAAGCGTTCAGATCGACGACCGCCACCCGGCAGCCGTCAGCGGTCAACCGCTCAGCCACGGCCCGGCCAATCCCGCTGGCCCCGCCGGTTACAATGGCTACACGGCTTTCATTCATTCGTTCCTCCGCAAAAGTGGACGCAGATTGACGCAGAAACAACTGATCTACGCAGATTTTATCCCTTCGACAGGCCCAGGACATTGCAGCGTCAATCCGTCGTTTCCGCGTTAGTCGCAAGCTAACAGCTTGCGTTACAGGTCAGGCACGGCTGATACTGTTTTTGATGGAGACGCCCAGCCGTTCCAGGCTCTTTTTGACTGGGGCCACATCTTTTTCGGCGACGATGGCAAGGGGCTGTTTGTCGTCCAGTGGGCGCAGCCGTTTGCTCAGTTCGCCCATTTTGAGCAGTTCGTCCAGCACAGCCCGGCTCTGAAACTCGACCAGCGTCACCTGGGCGATGCCCGCGCTGCCGTAATAACTGCCCCAGGCTTTAATGCGCTCCACCAGCGGCTCGGCCAGGGGGGATTGGCTCAGCGCGGTCAGTTCGGCCAGCAGGTCGTCGATTTTACCCCGGCTGCCCCCGGCCTGGCGCACGGTCGATTGGGAGAGCTTCCAACGGCCCTTTTTCGACGGCTCGGCGATCTTGGCCAGACGGCCTTCGAGAAAGAGACTGGGCAAGGGATGGATGGGCTGGATCATCCCCTCCTCGTTCAGACGGACGCTTTTGTTCGCGGCCACAGGCAGGGCATCGCTGACAATCGGCAGTTGTTCGGCCTCTTTCAGGGCTGCCACCACTTTGTCCACGCCACCCCCATTGAGCAGGGCCAGGGAAGGGGTCAGGCTGCGCTCGATGTGGGCAGAGAACGCGCCCAGCCCGGCCAGCTTTTCCAGGAGGGCCGGGTCCGCGGTTTGCAGCAGATCGACGCCGCTGCGAAAGACGATGCGCTCCTGGTGTTGCGCCCACTCGGAGAGGGTGCGGTCCACATTTTGGGGCAGGGGGCCGGCGCAGATTTCCAGCAGCAGCGTGCGAATCTGCTCCGCCTCCATCCCGTTCTGCTGGGCCTGATAGACCGATTCTTTGGTCAATTCGTACTCAAACGCGCCCACGCCCACTTGCAGACGCACGGTGAAAAGGTCCAACTGGGCCAGCAGGGCCAGGGGGACGGGTCCCATCGCCACCAGATGGAAGTTGGGCTGGAGCAGCACCCGGCCTGTATCGGCAGGGGTCGGCTCTCCCTCAGCTGCGGTGACAGGCTTGCCCAGATGGGCGGCTATCACCCGGCGTCCCTGCCGGTTGAGCCGGTAGAGAATCCTCTCTTTGTTCGAGCCAGTGCGATAGGTGCCCCGCTCCACCAATCCCAGCAGGGAAAGGGAGTCGTCGAGACATTTCTCGATGAACTGGCGCTCGCTGGCTTCGATGGCCTGGGTGATCTTTTCCTTTTCGCCGTAATAATACTTGCCCTGGAATGTCCCCCCATACCAGCGGTTCGACTCCTCCACTTGGGTATGATAGGTGTAGAGAAAGCCCACATCCATCGCCCAGAGATATTCCAGCAGCTCATCTATCTGAAACCACTCCCCATCTTCCATCCCGCCCAGAATCTGCAGCAGTCGGGTACGGGCGTTTGCCGTCTTGGGATTGTCGCTTGGGCTGAGATCGCCTATTTCTGCTCCCGTGTCGGAAACCACCCACTGTTTCAGGCAGGCCGCCAGTTGCCGCTCCTCCGGCCAGCGCCAGAAGTCGGGGATTTCCAGGGCGTTTTGGCTATTGGGCTGCAACTGACCGGCGGCTGTGCACAGCAGCCCCAGATTTTGCAGCATCCGGCGCAGGAAGTAGAGGTGGAGCATCTCCTCCTCTTTGCGCGCCGTCTCAAAGGCCGGGTCGGGCGTAAACATCAATCCGTTGAGGATTTTGAGTTCCCGCTTGCCCACTGCGCCGCTGTCGATCAGCCCTTTCAAATGCTGGCCGCCAGAGCCAAAGCGCCACTGGAAGACGCTGCTGCAATAGTTGCCTGTGCGTTGTTCGGCCTCTTCGATCAGGTCCATCTCGGCCAGGGAGGCGCAGAGGGGTTTTTCGCATAGTACCCACGCTCCCGCTTCCAGGGCCTGGATGATCTGTGCGCAATGCAGGCTGGGCGGTGTGCAGATGTGGACCAGCGCCGGCTTTTCCCGTTCCAACATCTCGGCCAGGTCCGTGTAGGGCCGGGGGATTTCGTTGGTTTCGCAAAAGCCAGAGACCCGCTCGGCGTCGATGTCCATCGCCGCCACCAGTTGGGTGCGGTCGCTGTTGGAACGGGCAGCGTTGACGTGGGCCCGGGCGATCCCGCCCGTGCCGATGATGACTGAGGAGAGGGGAGTGGTCATAGGAGGTTCCTTGGGTGTGAGATGTGGAAGGTTGAAAGTTGCAGGTGGCAAGTGGAAGATGTCGAGTGCCGGGTGTGACTCACCCCTTCACCCTGTCACCCCTTCATCCCCGCCCCTCTACCAAATCCCGCCCCTGCACCAGCGCGGCCATCTTGCGGTCGGCCACCGAGCGGGGCAGCATCCAGAAGCCGCAGTCCGGGTGAACCCATTGAATGCGCTCCGGTCCGAGGATTTTCACCGCATGCTCAATGCGCCGGGCCACCGTCTCCGCGGACTCGACCCCATTGTCTTTGATGTCGATGACGCCCACGCCCAGCGCAATCTCCGGGCGTAATTCCCGGAAGTTGGGCAGCTCTTCGTAGCCCCGGCGGGCGAATTCCAGCACCAGATGGTCCACGTGCAGATGGTTGAGGAAGGGTAGCAGATGTTCCCAGAAGCCGCTCTGGATAGACTGTCCGCCGTAGTTGCCAAAGCAGAGATGCAGGGCCCGCTCGCCCCGGATACCGTCCAGGACGTAGTTGATCGGTTCGTGTGCCCAGCCCGCATCCTCCGGATGGCCGGTCAGATTGGCCTCGTCCACCTGAATCACCGGCGCGTCGATCTGCTCCACCTGGCTGCGCAGAATCCGGGCCAGTTCCATCGTCAGCACCCGCTGGTCCTCGTAGTGCTCGTCCAGCAGCGTCTTGGCCAGCATATAGGGGGAGGTCAGGGTAAATTTTTGGGGGGTTTGGCTCAGAGGTCTGACAGATTCCCAGGCCGATGGCAGGTCCAGGGACCCCGGGTGAATGGGCGCATGGACCAGCCCCGCGGGCCGGGAACGGAAACCCATCCCCTGTTGGCTGCGAAAGCGCTCGATCTCAGCCCTGCCCAGTTTGCTGCTGACACCCCGCAGGGGGCGCACAAAATACTCAATCATCCCATTGGTTTCCGGGTGATTGACATCGAAACGGGAGAGTTCGCCATCGGCGATCAGGTCCAGCCCGGCCAGTTCCTGGGTTTTCAGCACAACCAGAATGGCGTCGCGCAGATTGGTAGCCGTGGGATAGGCGGCCAGCCAGACGGGGATGGGGTAGCTGCCGACGACAGTTGTGCGGATGGAAGGGGTGGGCATTGGGCTTTGCTCCGTTATTTCTGGCTGGCCTGAGAAGTGAAACGTGAAACGTGAGATCAGACGACGATCTCACGTTTCACGTTTCATTCGTCGAGCGCACATACCGGCATTGCACTCTATAATACTTCAATACATCCCGTCTGCGCCATCACTTCGCGCAGCTTCTGGGCCGCGTAGGCCATACCCTCTGGCCCGCTGAAGCCGCTGCTGTGACCGGCCACGGTCAGATGGGGTTCCAGAGCCAGCATTCCCTGATAGCCGGCCGCGTTGAGTCGGGCGAGCAGCTCGGCCACCTGGCCGTCCCCTTCGCCGGCGGCTTTGACACCGCCCTCCAGTTTGGCGTCTTTGATATGGACATAGCCTGTGTGGGGGCTGAGCAGGGGCCAGCCGTCCGCGGTCACATTGGCCTCGCCCACCTGCACAAAGTTGGCCGGGTCCCAGGCAAAGGTGAGGTGGGGGTTGGGGATAGCCGTCAAAATGCGATGGCAGCGGGCTACTGTGTCGCCCACAATCCCCTTTTCATTTTCGAGCAGAAGGAGCAGATCCAACTTCTCCGCTTCTTCGGCCAGGCGGGAGAGGGAGGCAATCGTCTGTTCCACGTACTGGTCGTAGGCCCCGTTGCTGCTGGTGTCGGGGGGGTAGAAGGAGAAGATGCGGATGTTGCGGGTGCTCAGTTTCTTGGCGATCTGACCCAGACGCTGGAGATTGGCGACTTCGTTCTCAATCGGGTCGAGCAGGGGGGACTTGCCCACCGGGCTGCCCAGCGCGCTGACCCGGACATTGTGGGCGGTCAGACTGGCCTGTACCCGTTCCACATCGGCGTCGCTCATTTTCAGGACATTCACACCCCAGGCCCCGCGCAGTTCCAGCCAGCCGATGCGTAGCTCATTCAGCACACGCAACTGCTCGTCCAAATCCGCGGCGATCTCATCACCAAAGGCGCTGATTGTAAAAGTGGCGTTGCTCATTGGGTTTCCTTTGCGGGGAGGCGTGTGAATAATCCGTAGCCGGAAGAATAGAACGCGGATGACCCGGCGATGTCCTGAGCCTGTCGAAGGGAAAGGACGGATGAGCGCAGATTAAAAAATCTGCGTCAATCTGCGGTTTCTGCGTTCTATTCTTCGCTGCCTATTCCGTCTGTTCCGGCTGCGCGTCCAAAGTGGAGACCACCTGGCCGTCGCGCAGGATCAGCACTTCGTCCACAAACTCGTCCACCAGACTGTCGTGGGTGACCATCAGAAAGGTCATATTGCGTTCCCGCACAATACTGCGGAAGAGGCCGAGAATCTCCTGGGCTGTGTTGCTGTCCAGTTCGCCGGTCGGCTCGTCGGCCAGGATGAGCTTTGGCTCGTTGACCAGCGAACGGGCGATGGCCACCCGCTGCTGCTGGCCGCCGGACATCTCAAAGGGGCGGTGATCCATCCAGGGGGTCAGCCCCACCAGGTCCAGGGCGTCCACCGAACGTCTGTGGCGCTCTTTGCCCTTGACGCCGGAGATGCGCAGGATCAACTCCACATTTTCATAGGCCGAGAGGCTGGGCATCAGCCCAAAGGATTGGAAGATAAAGCCCACCTGCATCCGCCGCCACTCGGTCAGCTTGCGTTCGCTCCAGCCGCCGATCTCCTCGCCCATAATGCGAATCTGCCCTCTGGAGGGCTGATCCAACCCGCCGACGCAGTTGAGAAGGGTCGTCTTGCCGCTGCCCGAACGCCCTTTGAGCGCCACAAAGCTGCCCTGCTCGATGCGCAGGTTGACCCCTTGCAGCGCGGCCACTTCCAACGAACCCAAGTGGTAGATGCGCCAGAGGTCTATCGTTTCGATGGCGGCCACGCCCGACGAGGCGTGTTTTACTCTGGGTGCTTCCACATTCTCGGCAGGGGCAAATTCAGAAATACTCGACATCAGCTTCCGTCTCTTTGAAATTCAGTGAATGGCGGTCTATAATCACAAAGACACGAAGGAAGAAAGAATTGCTGTTCTTTGTACCTTTGTGTCTTCGTGGTTTCTCCTATTTCTTCTTCCTGCGCAGACGATCCCACATACTGCGACCGCCCTCGCGCTGGGTGCGTTTGCGCTCGTCCCGCGCCCGCTCCTGCGCGGCCAGTTCGGGCGCGTCCCGTTCTCCCGACGCCGCGCGGATGAGGATGCCCTCGTCGGTGACGTCGATGATTGCTCGTCCCCTTATCGAAAACTGTTCCAGAAGCTCTTTGGGGATTTGCAGCCGGCCTGCGCTGTCCAGGACGACCAACTCTTCGAAGTGTTCTTCCATCACAGGTTCCGGGGCAGGCTGACCGTCTACCTGGCTCTGTTCTGTGCCGTTGACCTGTACACGGGTTGCCCGCCGGGTCTCGCTGGCCAGCATCCCATCCCGGATGGCGACCACCCGCTCTACGTGGCGGGCAATGCCGGGGTCGTGGCTGACGATAATCGTCGTCAACCCCAGTTCGTCGGTCAAGTGGTGGAAGGTGTCGTAGATAATTTGGGCTGTGGCCGTGTCCACCTCGCCGGTGGGTTCGTCGGCCAGGAGCAGGCTGGGATTGTTGGCCAGGGAGACGGCAATCGCCACCCGTTGCTGCTCGCCGCCGGAGAGTTCGGAGAGTCCGTGGCGGGAGCGCCCGTGCAGCCCGACCAGCTCCAGCAGATGATTGGCCCGCTCCCGTTTGCCCCGGCCCGAAGCCCCGGCCAGGGTCATGGGTAGCTCCACATTTTCCACCGCGTTCAGATAGGGGACCAGGTTACGCGCGCTCTGCTGCCAGACAAAGCCCACCTCTTCCCGCCGGTAGCGGGTCAGTTCAAATTCGTTCATTTTCAGCAGGTCGTGTTCGCCCACCCGCACCCGGCCCGCTGTGGGCCGGTCCAGCCCGCCCAGAATGTTCATCAGCGTCGATTTACCGCTGCCGCTGGCCCCGATGATACCCATCAGCTCGCCCTGGCGCACGGAAAGGTTCAACCCCTGCAGGGCCAAAACCTCCAGCCCGGCCACCTGAAAAATTTTGACAAGCCCGTCGCACAGGATAAATGGTTCATTCATTTAGACAGTCTCACCCAGTTTGATGGCCTGGAATATCTTCATACGCAGGAGCAATGTGACCAGCGCGCCCAGAGCAGCCACAAAGAGAATCCCGAAAAGGGCATAGATGCGGTAGATGGCGGGCCAGGCGATGTTGACGAGGAAGGGCGGTGTCAGTTCCTCCGGTCGTGTCCCTACCTGCAAATGGGGGATGAAGAGGTCGCTCATCCACGACCCCAGCAGGGTCCCCACACCCATCCCCACCAGAATCAGAAAGGCCAATTCCCAGGCCAGGAAGAGGGTCATCTGACCGGAGGAGAGGCCGATGGCGCGCAGGGTGCCCAGTTCGATAAAGCGCCTACGGAAGGAGAAGAGGGTATAGAGCAGGAAGCCCAGCACTGTCAACACGGCCGCGGCCAGGAAGCCCACGGAAAGAACGCCGAACAACCCCTGACGTTCGGGCAGGCGCTGCAATTTGGCGATCTGCTCTGTGGCCGACTGCCAATCGATGACATTAATATCGTGCTGGCGCAGCTCTTTGGAGAGCGCGTTGTAGTCTACGCCCTGGTCGATTTTGATCAACACGTCGTAGGGAAACTGTCCGCCCAGTTGCTCGAAAATATAGTCCAGATTGCCGACGACCAGCGGGCCGTCGTCGGGATACCAGCCGGGCCAATAGTCAAATTCGCCCACGACTTTCATAATCATTTCGGCGCGCATCCCGTAGCGGGTGACATTGACCTGCACGCTGTCCCCCACCCGGATGGTGTTGGCGCGCATAAAGTCCTGGGGCATCAGAATGCCCTCGTTGGCGATTGCCAGGGAATTCATCAGCGCGCCCAGGCTGGCCGGGGCAAAGTCCCGCCGCCAATAGGCCACATTGGGGAAGTCCAGCCGGTCGATGCCGTAGAAGCCCGCCTCCTGCCACTTGCCCTGCAACTGCACCCGCACGTCAAACTTGGCGAAACGGGTGGCTCCCTTAATATCCGGCGCTTTGTAATGCTCGGTGACCGGCACGAAAGTCCAGACCACCGCATCCGGCGCGGCACTCGCCGCCGGCGGACCGCCCTCACCGCCTCCTTCCGGCGGGGCAGACCCCAGTTCGATCAGCCGGGCGTCCGCTCCCACTTTGTAGTAGACCCGGTCGAAGAGGTGATCGTCCAGGGTTTGGGCCAGAGAAGTGGTAAAGGCAGAGAGGCTCAGGGTCAGCACCAGCAGAATCAGCGGCGCAGTGTAGAGTCCCCGGTTGCGGGAGAGGTGGCGGGTAGCCAGCAGCAGCCCGACCGAACTTGTGCGGGCGGCCAGCCAAGCCAATGCGGACATCACCAGCGGCAGAAAGCGCAGGGCCACCAGTGTCAGGGCAAAGATGCCCAGGGCTGGCACAAGAAAGAGCAGGGGGTTTTCAAAGAGGCTGTTGCCGCTCACCTGACCGGGCAGGGCAATGCCCCCCTGCTGTTGCAGCAGGTAGATGCCATAGCCCGCGGGGATCAGCAGCATTACATCCAGATAGGCCCGCTGCCACCAGGGCGGGATAAGGGTGCGGGCCTGCTCCATTTTGTAGGTGACGATTGTGTGGCGGGCCGCGTTGAAGGTGGGCACCACCTGGGCCACCAGGGCCACGGCCAGCGCGCCAAAGCCAAAGCGCATAACCGATTGGCTGAGGGTCAGGCGCAGGTTGGCATCGATGGTAAAGTTGAGAAAGCTGCGGGTAGAGCCGATCAGATCGGCCACCTGAAAGCTGGCGGGAATGCCCACGCCCAGGGCAAATACGCCCAGAAAGAGAGCTTCCACGCCGGAGATACCCAGCACCTGGCCGGCAGACGCGCCCCGGCTGCGCAGGACAGCGATTTCGTTGCGCTGGCGGCCCACGGCCAGCCCCACCACCAGACTGATAAAGGCCAACAGCAAACCAATAATCGGGATACTAAAGGCGTAGAGAAAGAGGGTGAGGGTTCCACTGGAGCGCTGGTATTTGCGCAGGGCTTCCAGGGGGGAGATGCTCAGTTGGGTGTTGGACATCAGCGTAGCGGCCCGCTGCTCCACCTGCCTGCTGCGGGCCAGAATGCGCCCCACATCGCCGGCTGTCACCCCGTCCCCGTCCATCACCAGATACCAGAGGGCCAGATTGACGTCGTTGGGATAGTCCGGGGCGATGCGGTTGATATACGTGGCTTCGGGGACAATCAGAATGTCTTCCAGGGTATTCAGATTGTAGAACCAGTATTCCTCAGTCGGGTCCGTGGCTTCCCAAATGCCCACTACATTCACGGGAATCTGCACCGTGCGGGTCTGTTCTTCTGTGCGGATGCGGCGGAAGGTGACGTATTCCTCGCCCACCTGCGTGCCCAGCGTATCGGCCAGGGCCCGGCTCATCAGCACTTCGGTGGGGGTGTTGATCTCTTTGCCTGGGTTAACTTCAGGCAGGCGACCTTCCAGCACAGTAATGTGTTTTTCGATATCGGAGATAAAGCCCAGATTGACCCAGGCCAGAGGGTCTGTGGCGTCCGAATAGGCCACGCCCTCGGTGGGGAAGAGGCGCAGATTGTCGGTCTTGAAATAGCGCACGGTCTGCTTGTGGGGCAGCCCCAGGGAATCGGCAGCCGGACCCGACATATAGGCGTCCAGGGGCCCCATCTCCTCCCACTCTTTGGTGCCATAGGTGGAGCCGAGATAGCGGAACATATAGGCGAAGGGTGGCCGCTTGACTGTGCTGCCCGCGTTGGTTGCGCCCAACTCGTCCTGCAAAATGCGGTAGTAGACCGCATCCGCATAGAGGGGGATGCTCATCACCAGCGCGATGGCGGTGATCAGACCGGCCATCAGTGCCAGGGCCAGCCAACGCTGGGCCAGCAGCCGCTTGACGGCTACGACAATAATTGCCCAGCTTCGTAGTAGGAATCGCATTGGGTTTACTGTCCTACCACAATTTGGCCTTCTTCCAGGCCCTCTTCGATCTCAACCCGGTCTGCGGTCTGAATGCCGACGGTCACATCCACCCGACGCTGCACATCCCCATCCTGCACAACCGCAAAGCGACGACCGTCAAAGATGCGCAGGGCCTGGGGCGGCAGCCAGAGTACGCCGTCCTTGCGCTCCAGTTCGGCCTGGACACGCACCAGATCCCCCATTTTATAGCCGGCTTCCTCCTGGCTCTGGTCGATGGAAATGCGGGTGGACTTGTCCAGATCGTCTACGGTTGTGCCGCCGCCTGTGCCGTAGGGATAGGGCAGCTTGCGCACTGCGCCGGTCAGCGCCGCGCCCGGTCGGCTGGGCAGCACCACATTGACCACCAGCCCCTCCTGCAATTCGTTCAACTGGTCGCTGACCAGATCGGCTTTGATCTCCAACTCGCTGTTGTCCGCAATCACCGCCACAGGCTTGAAGGCATCCGCGGCCCGGCCCACTGTGAGCGAGACGGAGAGCAGCTCGCCGGTGAAGGGGGCGATCAACTGGGCATCTTGCACAGCTTTCAGCAGCTTTTCCAGCCCCAATTGGGCCCGGGCCACGTCGTTGACCAGCAGGGGATCGACGCCCTCGGAGAGGCGGCTGACGGTAATTTCGGCCAGTTCCACCTGCTTGCGCTGCAAGGCCAGGTTGAGCGACCCTTCCGATTCCTGGGTAATCAGCGTCAGCAGGCGCAGGTTTGCCATATCCAAATTGAGCTGGGCCGCGCGCCGGTCAAATTCCAGGGTGCGCTCGGCTTTCTCCAATTGGGACTGGGCCCGAGCCAGCACAAGCCTGGACGATTCGACTTCCCGCTCCAGGTCATCGATCTCCAGGTCGGCGATGACAGAGCCAATCTCGACGGTGTCGCCCCGCTTGGCATAGATGGCACGCACCCGGCCATTGGCCCGGAAGAAGAGTTCCTCTTCCGTCACCGGAGACACGCGGCCGCTAAAGATCAATTCTTTGACAATTTCACCGGTCCGCACCGTATAGGTGGGTTTAAGTGGCACAGCAGGTGTTGGAATCGGTGTGGGTGTTGGCTCGTCGGACGATACCTGGGCAGAGCGACCTGATGGCAACAGGGCGCAACCGGCAAGGGCCAGGGTCAGCAGCAACAGGCAACCAATTTGGAAGAGGGATTTTCCCATCGGGCAGTCTCGCTTCGGGCTAACTGATGGCGGATATTTTTGAGGCAGAAAAACTCGGATAGCAATAAGGATTTGAAAGCAGGGAGAATGAACTGACCTGCGGGGTTGTTTTTCCATTCGGCCAGAGAAATAAACCCGGCAGCACTGCCGGGTTTCCCCAGCACGTGGACAAGTGCGGAAGTCATTCAGGTTTGAGTATACCCTGAAGTCTGGATTTCTACAAAGTATTGGATATGCTTTGGCGGTTTAGAACCGACCCGTCTGTGTCTATGTCTTTGACGACACCTTTGACGACACCTTTGACGACTTCGGCCCGATCCGTTATAGTCACAGACGAATGGTATTCTATCCGTCTCCTTTACACCCTTCTTCTGGAGAGTACGTATGTCTAAAGCGATTTTTGTGATGATCGACGGTCTGCGCCCTGACGCCATTGCTGCCGCGGGCTGCGCAACGCTGATGGGGTTGCAACAGCGGGGCGCGTCCACCCTGGCGGCCCGTTCGGTGATGCCTTCTGTAACCCTGCCTTGCCATATGTCCATCTTTCACAGCGTGCCCCCTACCCGCCACGGGGTGGTGACCAATGACTGGATGCCTATGGCCCGCCCGCTGCCCGGTCTGATCGAGCAGCTGCGCTATGCAGGCAAGCACGCGGCCTTCTTCCACAATTGGGAACCCCTGCGCAATCTGAGTCTGCCCGGCGGCCTCACCTTCTCCTACTTTCGCAAAACGGCCAAAATCTTCCCCCACGGCGACAATATGACCATCGACGCCGCGCTGGACTACATCCCGGCCCAGTTGCCCGACTTCGCTTTTGTCTATCTGGGCACCACCGACGAAATGGGCCATCTGGCCGGCTGGATGTCCGATGGCTATCTGGAACAGGTGGCCTATGTGGACGGTCAGTTGGGGCGCTTTTTGGCCGGGCTGCCCGCGGAGTACACCGTATTGGTCCAGGCGGATCACGGCGGCCACGACCGCAGCCACGGCACAGAAATGGCAGAGGATATGACGATCCCCTGGCTGATTGCCGGGCCAGAAATCCGCCAGGGCCATAGGATCAGCAGCCCGGTCTCTCTGCTGGACACCGCGCCTACCCTGGCCCGGGTGCTGGGCGTGCCTGTCCACGAAGATTGGGAAGGGCGCTGTATTGAGGAGGTGTTTGTGTAGCTACCCTTCACCCTCCCGCTCTGTTCTGTCTGCGCTCCCGGGCGGCGCGTACCCGGTCGGAGACAGGGCGGGGCCCGGAGGCAGCCCGCTGGGCTGCTTTCTCGGCAGCAGCCTGCTCGGCCAGTAAAAGGAAGGGATCGACAGGCTGCTCTGGACGCAATCCGGGGGCGTAGGCCGCTTCCTGGCCTGGGGGGTAATGGCGGTGCAGCATATACTCCTCTACCGGCTTCCCTCCCAGCAGATGCTCCTGGTAGATGCGCTCCAATTTTGCCACATCCACATTGCTATACCATACCCCGTCGGGGTAGACCACCAGCACCGGCCCGCCG
>JAANMY010003132.1_pt1 | contig 14174 bp, 12 predicted proteins | sample 7279691 | NCBI WGS metagenome assembly JAANMY01 (sample SAMN14094543, study PRJNA606508) | bioreactor metagenome | isolation source: A lab-scale SPAN reactor treating ammonium-rich wastewater day 388 | place: Ireland: Galway | collected 2018-02-07
AATCGCGCCGAAGCCTTCGGTGCCCTTGTAGTTGCCTTCCTGGGTGGCGGTCAGCAGCGGGTGCAGCACCTTGATCGGCGCCTTGAACATCTCGACGAACTCGAGCAGGCCGCGGTTGGCCAGGCACAGGCCACCCGAGTAGCTGTAGGCGTCGGGGTCGTCCTGCGAGTACTGCTCGAGCTTGCGGATGTCGATCTTGCCCACCAGCGAGGAGATGTCCTGGTTGTTCTCGTCGCCTGGCTCGGTCTTGGCCACTGCGGTCTGCTTGAGCACCGAGGGCGTGAGCTTGACGACGCGGAACTGCGTGATGTCACCCCCATACTCGTGCAGGCGCTTGACCGCCCATGGGCTCATGATGGTGTTGAGGTAGCGGCGCGGGATGCCGAAATCGCCTTCCAGGATGTGCGCATCTTCGGCCGCATTGAACAGGCCGAGCGGTGATTCATGCACCGGCGAGCCCTTGATCGCGTAGAAGGGCACCTTCTCGATCAGGCTCTTGAGCTTCTCGGCGAGCGATGACTTGCCACCGCCGACCGGCCCCAGCAGATAGAGGATCTGCTTCTTCTCTTCCAGGCCCTGCGCGGCATGGCGGAAGTAGGACACGATGTTCTCGATGACCTCCTCCATGCCGTAGAAGTCGCGGAACGCCGGATAGAGCTTGATGATCTTGTTGGAGAAGATGCGCGACAGGCGCGGATCGAGCCGCGTGTCGACCAGCTCCGGTTCGCCGATGGCGGAGAGCATGCGTTCGGCCGCGGTGGCGTAAGCCATGCTGTCGGTACGGCACAGTTCGAGATACGTCTGCAGCGGCATTTCTTCTTCGCGGGCAGCCTCGAAGCGCGCCTGGTAGGCATTGAAGATGGACATGGACGTCTCCTGATCGAGCGATGCATGGTGCCGCGCGTGGCGGTCACCGAACCTGATTGCGCTGTCGTTCATGATGCCTGCAGCGCGGCCCGTGTCGCGCCTGTCGCGGGTTGCCGCGACGGCGCCGGATCTGTTGCTGAGAACGGCACCCATGGCGCGAGTTCCACGGTTGGCGCGGTATTTCGTGAATGTTCGTGTCGTTGATCACGGCCGATTTCATGCTTCAGGCGCTCGGCAGGGGCTGTGCTAGAATCTTCGACTTCGTTCATCGTGCTCACGCTGGCGAAATGCGCCTCCGGTTTGCGCCGGAGCGGCATCGGTGCAGGCGGGGGCGGTTTTTTCAAGACTTCTCAGGATCGATTTAATGGAGCAGAACCAGGTAACCCCGAGCGCGCTCGAGCGCCGTATCGACATCGCCGTTTCGCTGGCGGACATCGAGAAAGAGGTCGACGCTCGCCTCAAGCGCATGGCGCGGACGGTGAAGATGCCGGGGTTCCGCCCGGGCAAGGTGCCGATGAAGATCGTCGCCCAGACGCATGGTGGACAGGCCCGCGGCGAGGCCGTGGGTGCTGCGGTCGAGAAGGCCTTCGGCGAGAAGGTGCGCGCCGACAAGCTGCGCGTGGCCGGCTACCCGCAGATCCAGCCCAAGGAAGCAGCCGCCGAGGGCGCGCTCGAGTTCACCGCCGTGTTCGAGGTCTATCCCGACGTCGTCGTGGGTGAGTTCAGCGCCCAGAAGGTCGAGCGCCCGGCGCTGGACGTCGGTGACGCCGAGGTCGACAAGACCATCGAAGTCCTGCGCAAGCAGCGCACCACCTACAGCCCGGTCGATCGCGCCGCTGGCGAAGGTGATCGCGTGCAGATCGACTTCACCGGCCGCAAGGATGGCGAGGTCTTCGAGGGTGGCCAGGCCCAGGACTTCCCGTTCGTGATCGGTGCCGGCTCGATGCTCAAGGACTTCGAGACCGCCGTCCTCGGGCTCAAGGCCGGTGATAGCAAGACCTTCGACATGACCTTCCCGGCCGACTACCACGCGCCGCACCTCGCCGGCCAGGCGGTGCAGTTCGAGATCACCGTCAAGGCGGTCGAGGAAGCCGTGCTTCCGGAAGTGAATGCCGATTTCGCCAAGTCGCTCGGCGTGGCCGACGGTGACGTCGCCAAGCTGCGCGAGGAAGTGAAGGGCAACCTCGAGCGCGAGGTCAAGCGCCGCATCCAGGCCAAGATCAAGGAACAGGTCATGGAGGCGTTGATCGCCGTGACCCCGATCGAAGTGCCTAAGGCGCTGGTGCAGGCCGAGTCGCAGCAACTGGCCGACAACGCCCGCCGCGACCTCGAGATGCGCGGTCTCAAGACCAAGGACATCCCGGTCGATCCGTCGTGGTTCACCGAGCAGGCCGAGCGCCGCGTCAAGCTGGGCCTGATCATGGCCGAGCTGGTGAAGGTTAACGAACTGCACGCCAAGCCCGAGCAGGTTCGTGCGCTGGTCGAGGAAATGGCGCAAAGTTACGAGGACCCGTCGGAACTCGTGCGCTGGTATTACGCTCAACCGGAGCGTCTGGCGCAGGCAGAGGCCGTGGTCATCGAAGACAACGTCGTCGCCTGGGTCTGCGAAAAGGCCGAGACCACCGACAAGCCGGTGGCCTTCGACGAACTGATGGGCAACAACGCGGCCTGAGGCCGCAGAGGGTCTGACCAATGATGCACGGAACACCCCAGCACAACAGCGACTGGAACCCGGTCGGTCTCGGCCTGGTTCCGATGGTGGTCGAACAGAGCGGACGCGGCGAACGCGCCTACGACATCTATTCGCGCCTTCTGAAGGAGCGGGTGGTGTTCCTCGTCGGCCCCGTCAATGACGTGACCGCCAACCTGATCGTCGCCCAGTTGCTGTTCCTCGAGTCCGAGAATCCGGACAAGGACATCTACTTCTACATCAACTCGCCCGGCGGTTCGGTGACGGCCGGCATGGCGATCTACGACACCATGCAGTTCATCAAGCCGAACGTCAGCACGCTGTGCATCGGCCAGGCGGCGAGCATGGGCGCCTTCCTGCTGGCGGCGGGCGAGAAGGGCAAGCGCTTCATCCTGCCCAACTCGCGCGTCATGATCCACCAGCCGCTCGGCGGCTTCCAGGGCCAGGCCTCGGACATCGAGATCCACGCCCGTGAAATCCTTTACCTGCGCTCGCGTCTCAACGACATGCTGGCCAAGCACACCGGCCAGTCGCTCGAGCGCATCGAGAAGGACACCGACCGCGACAACTTCATGTCGGCCGCGGCCGCGGTGGAGTACGGCCTGGTCGACAAGGTGCTGACCAGCCGCGACGACACCTGAATCAGGAGAACCCCCACATGACGGACAAGAAGGCTGGCGGCGACAAGCTGCTGTACTGCTCCTTCTGCGGCAAGAGCCAGCACGAGGTGCGCAAGCTGATCGCCGGTCCTTCGGTCTTCATCTGCGACGAATGCATCGAGCTGTGCAACGACATCATCCGTGACGAGATCGTCGGCGCCGCAGATCCGGAGAGCATCAAGGGCTCGCTGCCCACGCCGCGCGAGATCTGCGACATCCTCGACCAGTACGTGATCGGGCAGTCGCAGGCCAAGCGCAACCTCGCGGTGGCGGTGTACAACCACTACAAGCGTTTGCGCCACATCGAGGCCAAGCAGGACGACGTCGAGCTCGCCAAGAGCAACATCCTGCTGATCGGCCCCACCGGCTCGGGCAAGACCCTGCTCGCGCAGACGCTGGCGCGCCTGCTCAACGTCCCGTTCGTGATGGCCGACGCCACCACGCTGACCGAAGCCGGCTATGTCGGCGAGGACGTCGAGAACATCATCCAGAAGCTGCTGCAGAAGTGCGACTACGATGTCGACAAGGCCCAGCAGGGCATCATCTACATCGACGAGATCGACAAGATCTCGCGCAAGGCCGACAACCCTTCCATCACGCGCGACGTCTCGGGCGAGGGCGTGCAGCAGGCGCTGCTCAAGCTCGTCGAGGGTACGGTGGCCTCGATTCCGCCGCAGGGCGGGCGCAAGCATCCGAACCAGGACTTCATCCAGGTCGACACCACGAATGTGCTGTTCATCTGTGGCGGTGCCTTCGATGGCCTGGAGAAGGTCATCCGTAACCGCACGGAGAAGGTCGGCATCGGCTTCGGCGCCGAGGTGAAGAGCAAGGACGGCAAGAACCTCACCGACACCTTCCGTCAGGTCGAACCCGAAGACCTGATCAAGTTCGGTCTCATCCCCGAACTCATCGGTCGCCTGCCGGTGGTCGCCACGCTGCAGGAGCTCGACGAGCCCGCGCTGATCCAGATCCTGATCGAGCCGAAAAACGCACTGGTCAAGCAGTACCAGAAACTGTTCGCGATGGAAGGCGTCGAACTCGAGATTCGTCCGAACGCCCTGCACGCGGTGGCGCGCAAGGCCATCAAGCGCAAGACCGGCGCACGTGGCCTGCGTTCGATCCTCGAAGCCTCGCTGCTCGACATCATGTACGACCTGCCCACGCTGGAAGGCGTGGAGAAGGTGGTGGTCGACGAGTCCACTATCGAGGAGGGTGGCAAGCCCTTGCTGATCTACGCCGAACAGCAAAAGGTCTCGGGCGCCAACTGAGCTGCGACCGACTTCACAAACGCCCGTCTGGCACGGGGCTTGCGCCCCGTGCTTGAATTTCCAGGTCACGCCCATACATGGGAGTGACCTTTTGCTTAAGGAAAGAAAAAATGTCGGGTCCTGCTGACCTCCCCAACGAAGCGATGGAAATGCCGCTGTTGCCGCTGCGCGACGTGGTGGTGTTCCCGCACATGGTCATCCCGCTCTTCGTGGGCCGCCCGAAGAGCATCAAGGCGCTCGAGAATGCCATGGAGGCGGGCAAGAGCATCCTGCTCGTCGCCCAGAAATCCGCCGCGAAGGACGAGCCCTCGGTTGACGACCTGTACTCGATCGGCTGCATCGCCAACATCCTGCAGATGCTCAAGCTGCCCGACGGCACCATCAAGGTGCTTGTCGAAGGCGTGCAGCGCGCGCACATCGACGCGGTCGAGGATCTGCGCAGCCTGTTCGTCGCCACCGTTCGCCCGGTGCCGGTAAACGAGAGCGGCAGCCACGAACTCGAAGGCATGCGGCGCGCGATCATCGCCCAGTTCGACCAGTACGTTAAGTTGAACAAGAAGATCCCGCCCGAGATCCTCAGCTCGCTCGCGGGCATCGAGGAAGCGGGGCGGCTCGCCGACACCATCGCTGCGCACCTGCCGCTCAAGCTCGAGCAGAAGCAGGAAGTGCTCGAGATGTTCGACACTGCCGAGCGCCTGGAGAAGCTGCTGAGCCAGCTCGAGGGCGAGCTCGACATCCTGCAGGTCGAAAAGCGCATCCGCGGCCGCGTCAAGCGCCAGATGGAGAAGAGCCAGCGCGAGTACTACCTCAACGAGCAGGTCAAGGCCATCCAGAAAGAGCTTGGCGAAGGCGAGGACGGCGCCGATCTCGAGGAGATGGACAAGAAGATCAAGGCCGCCGGCATGCCGAAGGAAGCCCTGGCCAAGGCCGAGGCAGAGTTCAAGAAGCTGCGCCTGATGTCGCCGATGTCGGCCGAAGCCACCGTGGTGCGCAATTACATCGACACCCTGATCGGCCTGCCGTGGAAGAAGAAGTCGCGCGTCAGCAAGGACCTGGCCGAGGCCGAGAAGGTGCTCGACAAGGACCACTACGGCCTCGAGCGCGTCAAGGAACGGATCCTCGAGTACCTTGCCGTGCAGCAACGCGTGGACAAGGTCAAGGCGCCGATCCTGTGCCTGGTCGGCCCCCCGGGCGTGGGCAAGACCTCGCTCGGCCAGTCGATCGCCAAGGCCACCAACCGCAAGTTCATCCGCATGGCGCTCGGTGGTGTGCGCGACGAGGCCGAGATCCGCGGCCATCGCCGTACCTACATCGGCTCGATGCCAGGCAAGATCCTGCAGAACATGAGCAAGGTCGGGGTCAAGAACCCGCTGTTCCTGCTCGACGAGGTGGACAAGCTCGGCATGGACTTCCGTGGCGATCCGTCGTCGGCGCTGCTCGAGGTGCTCGATCCGGAGCAGAACCACACCTTCCAGGACCATTACGTCGAGGTCGACTTCGATCTGTCGGATGTGATGTTCGTCGCCACCGCGAACACGCTGAACATCCCGGCGGCGCTGCTCGACCGCATGGAGGTGATCCGCCTGTCGGGCTACACCGAGGACGAAAAGGTCAATATCGCCCAGCGTTATCTGCTGCCCAAGCAGATGAAGAACAACGGCCTCAAGCAGGACGAACTGTCGGTGACCGAGGAGGCGCTGCGCGACATCGTGCGCTACTTCACCCGCGAGGCGGGCGTGCGCAGCCTCGAGCGCGAGATCTCGAAGGTCTGCCGCAAGGTCGTCAAGCAACTCGTGCTCAAGAGCCGCAACAGCAAGATCATCGTCAACGCCAAGAACCTCGACAAGTTCCTCGGCGTGCGCAAGTACAGCTTCGGCATGGCCGAGAAGGAAAACCAGATCGGCCAGGTCACCGGTCTCGCGTGGACCGAGGTGGGCGGCGAATTGCTGACGGTCGAGGCGGTGCAACTTCCGGGCAAGGGCAAGGTGGTCACGACCGGCAAACTTGGCGAGGTCATGCAGGAGTCGATCCAGGCTGCGCTGTCGGTGGTGCGCCGCCGTGCTCGCTCGCTCGGTATCGATCCCAACTTCTACGAGAAGAGCGACATTCACATTCACCTGCCGGAAGGTGCGATACCGAAGGATGGTCCGTCCGCGGGTATCGCGATCGCCACCGCGCTGGTGTCGGTGCTGACCGGCATCCCGGTGCGCTGCGACGTCGCCATGACCGGCGAGATCACGCTGCGTGGTGAGGTGCTGGCGATCGGTGGACTGAAGGAAAAGCTGCTGGCGGCGGTGCGCGGCGGCATCCGTACGGCGCTGATCCCGGAGGAGAACGTCAAGGACCTCGCCGAGATCCCCGACAATATCAAGAACGCCATCGAGATCCTCCCGGTCAAGTGGATCGATCGCGTCCTCGACCTGGCGCTCGAACGCAGACCCGAGCCGCTCGCAGATGACGCAACGGCCGCTGCCGCGGTGGCTGCTGTCGGCGAGGAGGGGGATGCGGGCGCGGCAGGTCGACGGGCACACTGATCCGGCACCGGGTGCAACGCACCCTCGCCCTGAGCAAATCCAGAAAGCCGCAGTGCGCAGACGTGCACTGCGGCTTTCTTACTGGTGACAGGCCGTCGTTGACAGCGTTGAATTCGCCGCGCTATAAAAACATGAAGTTTGCAAGGCGCGTGTCCCATGCCGTCGAATCCCGAGCCCAAAGGCGGAGGTCGCGGAGTTCTTCCCATTGCGGTTCATATCCGGAGGGTTCAAGTGTGAACAAACAGGAACTGGTTGCAAGCATCGCGGAGAAGGCATCCATGACGAAGGCAGACGCGACGCGCGCACTGGACGCGACCGTGGCCGCCGTGACGGAGGCCCTTCAGAACAATGAAACGGTGACGCTGGTTGGTTTTGGCGCTTTCTATGTGGGCGAACGTGCTGCCCGCACGGGGCGCAACCCGCGCACGGGCAAGAACATCAAGATCAAGGCGGCCAAGGTGCCGAAATTCCGCGCTGGCAAAGGACTGAAAGATTCAGTAAACTGATGGACTTTGCTGTTCCGGTCATGGCCGGAACGCAGCGCGGGTGCTTAGCTCAGTTGGTAGAGCGTCGCCCTTACAAGGCGAATGTCGGCGGTTCGACCCCGTCAGCACCCACCAAGAATGCCCGAAGCCCGGAGGTCGCCTCCGGGCTTCGTCGTTCACGGCGCGGTTACCGTGCGGCAGTGGCGATGAATTTTCTTGGCTTACCCGCAAATCGCTCTGGATCAAGTTTCTTCGCGATGAGTTTTCATATCATGTGTTGATGTTTAGTGAGCACGCGACATGGCCAAGAAATTTCCCCTGCATCCGAAGAATCCCGAGCGTATCTGCTGGGGGTGCGACAAGTACTGTCCGGCGGACGCGCTCGGCTGCGGAAATGGATCCGGTCGCACCCAGCATCCTGCGGAGATGCTGGGTGAGGATTGGTACACATATGGCGACTGGGGCATCGATCCCGAGGATCCGGCAACGCCCGGAAAGAAGAAAACCGCGTGAGCAGACCGCGAGGGCGCGTCCGCGTACCGATCCGAAAGCCGCGGCTCCGCGCTGCGGCACCCCTCGCACGTCAAGAGGATGTCTGTGAACTCAAGGACACGCATCGCGCTCGTGACCGGCGCGTCAATGGCCAAGCCAGATCCCGAGAGCCACTTGCTGGTGGCCGCACTTGCCCGACGTGGCATTGCGGCTGAGCTTGTGCCTTGGGACAGCGCACAGGCGTGGGCGTCGTATCGCCTCGTCGTCGTGCGCACGCCCTGGGACTACTTCGCCCGCCTGGAGGAATTCCTGGACTGGGCACGCAGGACCAGTGCACTGACCGATTTCGTCAATCCGTTTTCAGTGATCGAGTGGAACAGCCACAAGGCGTATCTGCGCGAACTGGCATCGGCGGGGATCGCGACCGTTCCCACGCTGTGGCTCGCTCGTGGCGCGGTCGATGCCGCCAGGCGCCTTCGCGATCGCGGCTGGGAAGAAGTCGTGGTGAAGCCCGCTGTCTCGATCGGTGCAATCGGTGCCTTGCGAGTCAGGGCTGCGGACCCCGCGTGCCTGCGGCATGTCGAGCAACTGGTGACCGAGGGTGACGTGATGATCCAGCCCTTCGTAGCCAGTGTGGCGGCGGCAGGCGAGGTTTCGTTGATCTATTTCGGCGGGGCTTTTTCGCATGCGATCCGCAAGCAGCCGGCGCCTGGCGATTTCCGTGTGCAGGACATGTACGGCGGTACTGTCCACGCACATGACCCTTCCGACGCAGAGCATGAACTGGCTGCCCGGGCGCTGGCCTGCGTGCCGTCACCCACCGCATATGCCCGTGTCGACGTCGTCGAGTTCGATCACAGGCCGGCGGTGATGGAGATCGAGTTGATCGAGCCCGAGTTGTTCCTTGGTGCGTCCGAGTTCGCGGCAGACCGGTTTGCCAACGTGCTCCAGAGCCATTGCCTGGCCGGCACCTGAGCGCGGGACAAAAGAAAAAAGGCCCGGACGCTTGCGAGTCCGGGCCCAAATCCACACCAATCGAGGAGGGTGGAGGAGACAACTGCATGGTAGCGGAAGAATTGCTGCGCTGCAATAATTTTGTTGTGCTTGCGTGCGAACATCCTGGTGTTCCTGCGCGTCTCGCGTACGGCGGGGTGGGTGACTCCGTGCGGAATCACGAAGTGCTTGACCCTTACGTTCGGCGGCAACTTCCGGAACATTGGCAAGAAATGGTGCAGTGCACAAAATTGTGTTGACACCTCCATCCGGGGCGCTATAATTCACTCAATGCTGCAACGCAACAAGTTATGAAAGCCGGTGCGCCGGCTTGCAGCCAGACCATTCCCTCTGCGCAACACCCACATCAAAGGAATACACCTCATGACCAAGATCCAGACCCCCGAGCAGTTCGCCGCCATCGGCCAAGCCAACCTCGAAAGCCTGATGTCGCTGGCCGGTAGCGCCATCGCCCGTGCCGAGCGCCTCGCCGAGCTGAACCTCAACACCGTTCGCTCGGTGCTGGAAGACAGCATGGCCACGACCAAGAAGCTGGCCGAAGCCAAGAACCCGCAAGACCTCGCCAGCCTGCAGACCGAGCTGACCAAGCCGCTGATCGACAAGGCTGTTGCTTACGCTCGCAGCGTCCAGGAAATCGCCACCGAAGGCCAGCAGGAAGTGTCGAGCCTGTTCGAGAAGCAGATCGCCGAACTGAACAAGAACTTCGCCGCCATGCTGGACCAGGCTGCCAAGTCGGCGCCGGCCGGTTCGGAAGGTGTGTTCGCTGCCGTCAAGTCGGCGATGGACACCGCCAACAGCCTTTACGACAACGCCAGCAAGGCCGCCAAGCAGGCTGCTGAAGTGGCCGAAGCCAACATGGCCGCGGCTACCGAAGCGACCGTGAAGGCCGTGACCGCGACCCAGAAGGCCGCTGGCAAGAAGTAATAGACGACCGGGCAGGATGGGGCCCCGGCCCCGTCTGACGCGCAAATGGGCCGGGCCGCGACATGCGGTCCGGCCCATTGTCGTTCTGCCAGGCGATCGTGCGGTGCCGCGGGGGGCGATCTTCGGCGTCAGGACCGTGACGCTGCCAAATCGCCGCCGAACAACGCCTCCAGCCAGTCGATGAATGCCCTGACCCGCGCCGAGAGCTGGCGATTGGGCGGATACAGCACGTTGAGCGGCAGTGCCGGCGGCCGGCAGTCCGGCAGGATCTCGCGCAGGCTGTCCGCGGCGAGCTGCCGCGCGACGTGGTAGAACGGCACCTGGATGATGCCGAAGCCCGCCTCGCACGCCGCCACGTAAGCTTCCCCGCTATTGATCGAAATGGTAGCAGGCAGGTTTCTACGCTCGATCGTGCCATCGATGTCGAATTCGAGCGGCGCAGGCTTGGCGTTGGGGGCCGGGATGTAATCCACCGCGCGGTGATGGATCAGGTCGGCAAGCGTTCGTGGTGTTCCATTGCGCTGCAGATAGTCGGCACTGGCGCAGGTCACTTGCGGCAACTGCGCTAGCCGACGCGCGACATGGGGGACGTCACCCAGGCCGCCGAAGCGCAGCACGCAATCGACCCCTTCGCGGATGAGGTCGATGTGGCGATCGCTGACGGTGATGTCCAGATGAATCTGCGGGTAGGCCGCGCAGAAGCGGGGCAGGGCAGGCAGCAGTACCAGCCTGCAAAGCGAGCCCGAAAGGTCGATCCGGATACGTCCATGGGGATTATGGCCGGCGTGCGAGAACTCCGCCTCGAGGTCGTCAACGTCGTTGAGGATGACGAGGCAGCGCTGGTAATAGGCCTCGCCGTCGGCGGTCGGCGTCACCTGCCGGGTGGTGCGAAGGAGCAGACGAACGCCCAGCCGCGCCTCGAGCTGCTTGATGCTCTGCGTCGCGGATGCGCGTGCAAGCCCGAGCTGTTCTGCCGCGCGGCTGAAGCTTCCGAGTTCGGCGATTCGGGTAAAAAGACGCATCGTCTCGAGGCGATCCATGTTGGCAGGCTTCCGCTTTGTTGGGCTGTAGTGAATAGTGTTGTTATTTTTAAGTATTTATCCATCAGGCGCAAACAACAATAATCATACGGGGCACATGGGTGCCGTATCGAACCGTCCACAGTGATCTTTCCATGCTTGCAAACCTTGAACGTCCCACCGCCGAGGCTCCCGGGCTCAGGCGCATCTTTTCCGATTCGGGTCTGGGCTACCTTGCCAACGGTCTGATCGGCTTCATCTTCTCGGCCACGGGGCCGGTCGCCATCATCCTCGCCGTGGGCACAAGGGGAGGGCTATCACAGGCCGAGCTCGCTTCCTGGGTGTTTGGCGTGTTCTTCGTGAACGGGCTGATCACGATCGCGATGAGCTGGCGCTACCGCATGCCGCTCGGCTTCGCGTGGACGATTCCCGGCACCGTGCTGGTCGGGCCGGCGCTCCAGCATCTGAGCTTTGCCGAGGTGATCGGCGCGTTCTACGCCACCAGCCTACTGATCCTGATCATGGGCGCGAGCGGTTGGGTCAAGCGCTTCATGCAGGCGTTGCCGATGCCGATCGTGATGGGGATGGTGGCCGGCGTGTTCCTGCGCTTCGGGCTCGACCTGGTGCGCGCGCTGCATCAGGACGTCGCCATCGCCGCGCCGATGGTCGTCGTGTTCCTGCTGCTGTCCGCCTACCCGGCCATCGGCAGGCGGATCCCGCCGGTGATCGGGGCGCTGCTGGTGGGTGCGCTGGCGATTGCGCTGCTGGGCCGCGTCGATGCCGGTGCGCTCGGCCAGTTCACCTTTGCCCAGCCGCTGCTGCAGGCGCCGGTGTGGTCGGCGGCGGCGCTGTTCGAACTGGTCGTGCCGCTGGCGATCACCGTGCTGGTGGTGCAGAACGGGCAGGGCGTGGCGGTGCTGAAGGCCGCCGGGCACGAGGCGCCGGTCAATACGATCGCAGTCGTGTCCGGGATCGGGTCCGCCCTCAGTGCGGCGGTGGGTGCGGTCAGCTCGTGCCTGACCGGGCCCACCAACGCGCTGCTCACCTCGTCGGGCGCGCGCGAGCGTCAATACACCGCGGCGCTCGTGTTCGGCACCTTCGGCGTGCTGTTCGGGCTGATGGCGCCGACCTTCACCGGCCTGATGCTCGCCGCACCCGAGGCGTTCATCATGGTGCTCGGCGGCCTGGCGATGCTGCGCGTGCTGCAAGGCGCGTTCATCGCGTCGTTTGCCGGCAAGTTCACCCTGGGTGCGCTGGTGAGCCTCCTCGTCACCGTGACCGACATCGCCGTGTTCAACATTGGCGCGGCGTTCTGGGGGCTGGTCGCCGGTTTCGTGGTGTCCTGGATGATGGAGAAGCACGATTTCGTCACGCTCGCCAACCGCGATTGATCGATCTCGATCGAGCGGACGCAGGAACCGTGCTTGACGTTGCCCCGGCCGCCTTCTAGAATGCGGCCTCTTTTCCGGCGGGGCGGTTAGCTCAGCGGTAGAGCACTGCCTTCACACGGCAGGGGTCACTGGTTCGATCCCAGTACCGCCCACCAAGTAAATCAATGACTTGGCTCTCTCCGGAAAAGATCGTACGGAAAACATACGGAAACAGGTTTTCAGAACAGGGCGATTAACTCAGCGGTAGAGTGCCACCTTCACACGGTGGAAGTCACTGGTTCGATCCCAGTATCGCCCACCAGACAGCATGGAAAGCCGGCCAGCGTGCCGGCTTTTTTATTGTTCGTGCCGCCCACATCCCAGCAAGAAGAGGTTGGGTTTGGCCGCCAGCGCTCTGCGTTGTTGCATGGTCGCAACCAAAATCTCACGGTGAGCAACCGATCTCGATGCGCGCCGGCTTCCATCCCGGTCGCCTGCTGCCCGTGGGCATATCGACGAGCATTGCCTCACGAGATCTCCCTTCGATGTGCTTCGCTCCAGCGGGGCTCTATGTGCGTCGTTTGAAGACGGCTTGTCCGTCGGGGTGTGAGAATCCGTGCAGTCTCATTCGATGATCAAGAGCAGTGGCGCATTCTTGGTTCGGAGTCTGCCCAGAATGTCCACAATCGCTCGCTTGTTCGCTCTGGGGTGTTCAACCCAGCTGCGCGGCTGGCGGACCGTGTAGTTGTCGTTCCCTTCTTTCTTCATGCGTTGGCGCGCTGCGTGCCGCTTGCAGGGCCTCTTTCGTGAGTCTGAGGAGCCACGCCTCAGGGTGCTACGAGGTACGACCGGATGGCCCGATCGGGAGAGCTCTGGGATCTTGCTCTCGGAACCGATACGCTGGCCGGTGGAGCCTACAAATGAGTGTCGCCCGTCTGTTTCTTGATACCGAGTTCACGTCCTTCAACAACCCTCGGCTGATTTCGTTTGCGCTCGTTGCCGAAACCGGCGAGGCGCTGTACCTCGAGCGCTCAGAGGGCTGGACGATCGAAGACTGCTCAGGCTTTGTACTCGAGGCAGTCCTGCCGCTCCTGGGCCCTCTGGAGGGGCGAGCGACCGATTCGATGATCAGGTGGACCGTCAGATCCTGGATCCACGCTCTCGGTCGTCCCGCGATGATCTACACGGACAGCCTCTGGCACGACGAGCCAGCCTTCATGAGCCTTTTTACAAACCGCATGAACCTGTGGCCAGAGGCCCTCGATCAGCGGTTCCTCGAGTTCGATAGCCCAGCGGTCGAGCTCGCCTTCGAGTCGAAGGGGCTGCGGCGACATCATGCGCTCGATGACGCGATCGCATTAAAGACGGCGTACCTGCTCAAGACTGTATGACGGCGAACTCAAGGTAGTTGCTCGCCGTTCTGTCCCACGAGAAGGGTGCTGAAGTCCAGTCTATGTAGCCAATGTCGAAAGGCGCAGACGTGGTGCCTTCGTGTCCTCCTCACCAAAAGCTCTCGAGCGACCGATTGGCAGCGCGGGAAAAATCCCTGTCGCGGACTCGATTTCGTGATGGTGGCGACAAGAATGGTCGCTGCCGCCCATCGGCTTTCAAGCCTTGAAGCGGCAGCATCGATCACATGGGTTTGCTCACTTTCGGCAGATCGACCATGAATGTCTGGCCCGGCTGACTGCACCCGGCGTCACAACAGCGCCCAGGCTGCTTGTTCTTGCTGATCGCCCGCGTGTCGTCGGCTAGCACGCCGCGATCCAGCAGACGCTCGACCAGCTCGACCTTGTTGCCGACCGGGTAGTGGCGCCAGATCTCCTGCTTCAGCGCAGTCGGCGAGCCGCCG
>JAANMY010003133.1_pt1 | contig 14173 bp, 12 predicted proteins | sample 7279691 | NCBI WGS metagenome assembly JAANMY01 (sample SAMN14094543, study PRJNA606508) | bioreactor metagenome | isolation source: A lab-scale SPAN reactor treating ammonium-rich wastewater day 388 | place: Ireland: Galway | collected 2018-02-07
GCTATCCGCTGCTGCAATCGGCCGACATCCTCATCTACCGAGCCAACCGGGTACCGGTGGGCGAGGACCAGGTGCCGCACATCGAGTTCTCGCGCGAGATCGCCCGGCGCTTCAACCACCTCTACGGCCGCGAGCCGGATTTCGAGGCCAAGGCGCGCGCCGCCGTCAAGCTGCTCGGCGCCAAGCGCGCCAGGGAGTACGAGGAACTGCGCACGCGCTTCCAGCAGGAGGGCGACCATCCGGCGCGGGAGCGCGCCCGCGTTCTGATCGAAGAGGCGCAGAACCTGTCCCATGAGGATCGCGAACGATTGTTCGGCTTCCTCGACGGGACGAGCAAGATGATCCTGGTGGAGCCCGGCGCGCTGCTGACGGAAGCGGCGAAGATGCCAGGCCTCGACGGCCGGAAAATGTCGAAGTCCTACAACAACACCATCCTGCTGCGCGAGAGCGCCGACTCGGTGACGAAGAAAATCCGCACCATGCAGACCGATCCGGCGCGGGTGCGTCGCACCGATCCGGGCGAGCCGGAGCGCTGCCCGGTCTGGCAGTTTCACCTGGTGTACTCCGACGAGGCCACCAAGCAGTGGGTGCAGCAGGGCTGCCGCAGCGCCGGCATCGGCTGCATCGAGTGCAAGCACCCGGTGATCGACGCCGTGCTGAAGGAGCAGGAGCCGATGCATGAGCGCGCCCAGGCCTACATCGACGACCCGGCCCTGGTGCGCAACATCATCGCCGACGGCTGCACCCGCGCCCGCCAACTCGCCGGCGAGACCATGCGCGACGTGCGCGAGGCCATGGGCCTGAACTACACCTGAGACTGCGCATGGCACACGGCAAGGATTTCGAAGCGAAGCTGCTGGCCTCGATCCACGAGGTCTTCGCCGAGAAGATACCGTTCAACAAGGTGCTCGGCCTGGACGTGGTGTCCCTATCCGGCGAAAGCCCGGTGCTGCGCTTCAATATGCGGCCGGAACTGGTCGGCAACTTCATGCGCGGCAACCTGCACGGCGGCGTCATCTCCTCGGTGATCGACGTCTGCGGCGGCCTGACGGCCTTTCTTGGCCTGCAAAGGAAACTGCGCGACGAGCCGATCGAGGAGCGCCTGCAGCGCTTTGCACGCATCGGCACCATCGACATGCGCGTCGACTACCTTCGTCCCGGCCTCGGCCAGTGGTTCGAAGCGAAGGGCTGTATCCTGCGCACCGGCAACAAGGTGGCAGTGACGCGCATGGAACTGCACAACGACAACGGCGACCTGATCGCCATCGGCACCGGCGCCTATACGGTTGCCTGACCGCTTGCCTGTACGACGCATGGAAACAACCGCCCACGATACCGCGCAGACGCCGCCAGAGCCGGGCCACGTCGCCAAGCTCTACGGCGAGCCGCTGCCCGAGCTGCCGAAGGACCTCTACATCCCGCCCGATGCGCTGGAGGTGTATCTGGAATCCTTCGAGGGGCCGCTCGACCTGCTGCTCTACATGATCCGCAAGGCCAACCTCAACATCCTCGACATCCCGATGGCGCCGCTGACTGCGCAGTACCTGGAATACGTCGAGGCGATGCGCGCGCGCAATCTGGAGCTGGCGGCGGAATACCTGCTGATGGCGGCCATGCTGCTCGAGATCAAGTCGCGCATGCTGCTGCCCCGGCCGAAGAAGGTCGAGGAGGAGGTGCTGGATCCGCGCGCGGAGCTGGTGCGTCGCCTGCTCGAATACGAGCAGATGAAGGCCGCCGCGGCGAAGATCGAGGCGCTGCCGCAGGCGATGCGCGACTACCAGTGGGTGTCGGTGTGGATCGCCGACGCGGCCGCCGAGCGCCTGCCGGAAGTCAACCTGCACGACCTGCAGGTGGCCTGGCTGTCGCTGATGAAGCACGCCAAGGTGATGCAGCACCACAAGGTGCGCCGCGAGGAGCTTTCCGTGCGCGAGCACATGAGCATCATCCTGCGCAAGCTGCAGGACGGTGCCTTTCACGAATTCGCCGGACTGTTCGATCTCACGCTCGGCGTCGCCGGCCTGGTGGTGAATTTCCTCGCCGTGCTCGAGCTCGTGCGCGAGCGCCTGATCGAGGTCACCCAGCGCGAGGTGTTCGCGCCCATCCATGTAAAATTGGCCCAATCCGAGACAGGACCGAACGATGTCGACGTCCCAACCGTACACGCCTGAGGAATACAAGCGCATCCTGGAAACCGCGTTGCTGGTCGCGGCCGATCCGCTGTCGCTCACTGATTTGAAAAAACTCTTCGACGAGGAGTTCGACGACGATACCTGGCGCGTGCTGCTCAACGACATCCGCTCCGAGTGGTCGGATCGCGGCATCGAGCTGGTGCAGCTTGCCAGCGGTTGGCGCTTCCAAACCAGGCCGGAGTACCAGACTTACCTAGACCGCCTCAAGAACGAGAAGCCTCCGCGCTATTCGCGCGCCGTGCTGGAGACCCTGGCCATCATCGCCTATCGCCAGCCGGTGACGCGCGGCGACATAGAGGACATCCGCGGCGTTGCGGTGACGCCCAACGTGCTGAAGGTGCTGGAGGGCCGGGGCTGGATCGATACCGTTGGCCATCGCGACACGCCGGGGCGACCGGCGCTCTACGCGACCACCAAGCGCTTCCTCGACGACCTGCGCCTGCGCAGCCTGGCCGAGCTGCCGCCGCTTACCGAAATCGAAAAGGTGATGGATCTTGCCGACGCCGCGCAAGCGTAGCCCGTTCCGTCCGCCGGGAGGGCGGAACGACGAGCAGCCGAACGGCAACCGCGCCCGACCGAAGCGCCAGGAAGTTGACGGCAACCGCATCGCGCCTGATGAAAAGCCACGCCAGGGCAAGCGCCGCGGCCAGGCCCTGCGCCACGCCGTTCCCCATGCCGAGCCGCAGAAACTGCACAAGATGCTGGCCCAGGCCGGGCTCGGTTCGCGCCGCGAGCTCGAAGAGTGGATCGTCGCCGGCCGGGTCAGCGTGAACGGCAAGCCGGCCCATGTCGGCCAGCGCATCGGCCCGCAGGACCGGGTGCGGGTGAATGGCCGGCAGGTCAATTTGCGATTCGCCCCACGCACGCCGCGCGTGCTGCTCTATCACAAGCAGGAAGGCGAAATCGTCTCCCGCGACGACCCGGAAGGCCGGCCCAGCGTTTTCGACCGGCTGCCGCGCATCGGCGGCGGCCGCTGGGTTAACGTCGGGCGGCTCGACTTCAACACCGAAGGGTTGCTGATCTTCACCAGCAGCGGCGAACTGGCCAACAAGCTCATGCACCCGCGCTACGAGCTCGAGCGGGAGTACGCCGTGCGGGTCATCGGCGAGTTGCAGCCGGAACAGGAGCAGGCCCTGCTCGACGGCATCGAGCTGGAAGATGGCGAGGCACACTTCAACACCCTCTTGTCGCGCGGCGGCGAGGGTACCAACCGCTGGTACCACGTCACCCTCAACGAGGGCCGCAACCGTGAGGTCCGCCGCCTGTTCGAGGCTATCGGGGTCCAGGTCAGCCGCCTGATCCGCATCCGCTTCGGCCCGGTGTCACTTCCGCCGCGCCTGAAGCGCGGCATGTGTCACGAGTTGGCCGAGGACGATGTCCGGGCCCTGCTCAAGATACTTCCGAAATGAGGCAGACGCAGCAAGTATTTGAAACTTGCCGATCTCCTCTGTTATAATTCGAAAGTTTTCTGGTTCCGGGTCCTTTCCGGCGCATCGGGTGGGCTTGGGAACGCTGGGATGGGCGTTTCGCCCATTTTTTATTTGTGCGCCGTGCATGGAATTGCTGAAAGTCGTCGAGCAGGCGGTAGCAGGCTTGGGCTACGAACTGGTGGATTTCGAGACCAGCCCGCGCGCCCGGCTGTTGCGCGTCTTCATCGATGCCCCGAACGGAGTGGCGATCGAGGACTGCACCAGGGTCAGCAACCACCTGACCCGGCTGTTCGCGGTCGAGAACATCGACTACGACCGCCTGGAGGTGTCCTCGCCGGGTCTCGACCGGCCGCTGAAGAAGGCGGCGGACTTCGTCCGCTTCGCCGGCCAGGAGGCGCAGGTCCGCCTGCGCCTGGCGGTGAACGGCCAGCGCAATTTCACCGGCGTGCTGGGTGGGGTCGAAGCCGGCCGCCTGAAGCTGGTCTGCGATGGCACGACGCACGAGTTCGAACTGGACCAGGTTGACAAGGCCCGCCTGGTGCCGCATTACAAGTTCTGATTTGAGGACGGGCAGGAGAGAGTTATGAGCAAGGAGATGCTGCTGCTGGTGGATGCCCTGGCGCGCGAGAAGAACGTCGCCAAGGATATCGTCTTCGCCGCCCTGGAGTCGGCGCTCGCCTCCGCCACCAAGAAGAAGATCAATGAGGAGGCCGATGTGCGCGTCGCCATCGACCAGGCTACCGGCGAGTTCGAATCCTTCCGCCGCTGGCAGGTGGTGCCGGACGAGGCGGTCGAGAATCCCGACGCGCAGATTGGCCTCGCTGAGGCGCAGGAGGAGATGCCCGAGATCCAGCTCGACGAGTTCATCGAGGAACAACTCGAGCCGATCGACTTCGGCCGCATCGGCGCCCAGGCCGCCAAGCAGGTCATCCTGCAGAAAATACGCGACGCCGAGCGCGAACAGGTGCTGAACGACTTCCTCGAACGCAAGGAGCACCTCGTCACCGGCACGGTCAAGCGCATCGAGCGCGGCAACGCCATCATCGAGGCTGGCCGCATCGAGGCGTTGTTGCCGCGCGACCAGATGATCCCGAAGGAGAACCTGCGCGTCGGCGACCGCGTCCGTGCCTATCTCCTCAAGATTGACCGCGCCGCACGCGGCCCCCAGCTGATTCTTTCGCGCACCGCGTCCGAGTTCATCATCAAGCTGTTCGAGCTGGAAGTACCGGAAATGGAAGACGGCCTGCTGGAGATCAAGTCGGCGGCGCGTGACCCCGGCGTGCGCGCCAAGATCGCCGTCAAGTCCAACGATCCACGCGTCGATCCCATCGGCACCTGCGTCGGCATGCGCGGCTCGCGCGTCACCGCGGTGACCAACGAACTGGCCGGCGAACGAGTGGACATCGTCCTCTGGTCGGCCGACCCGGCCCAGTTCGTCATCGGCGCCCTGGCGCCGGCCGACGTCAGCAGCATCGTGGTGGACGAGGAGAAGCACAGCATGGACGTGGTGGTGGACGAGGACAATCTCGCCATTGCCATCGGCCGCAGCGGGCAGAACGTCCGCCTGGCCTCCGAGCTGACCGGCTGGACCCTCAACCTGATGACCGTCGAGGAATCCCAGAAAAAGGCCGAGGAGGAGCACGGCTCGATCCGCAAGGTGTTCATGGAGAAGCTGGACGTGGACGAGGAGGTGGCCGACATCCTCATCGAGGAGGGCTTCTCCACCATCGAGGAGATCGCCTACGTGCCGCTCAATGAGATGCTGGAAATCGAGGCCTTCGACGAGGACACCGTCAACGAGTTGCGCAACCGCGCCCGCAACGTCCTGCTCACCGAGGCCATCGTCGACGAGGAGCAGCTGGAGAACGTCGCCGACGACCTGATCAACCTCGAGGGCATGGACAAGCCGCTGGCGGCCAAGCTGGCGCGGGCAAACATCCGCACGCGCGACGACCTCGCCGATCTGGCGGTCGACGAGCTGGTGGACCTGTCCGGCATAGACGGCGAGCGGGCGAAGAGCCTGATTACCATGGCGCGGGCGCACTGGTTCGAGTAAGGAGCCGACATGGCACAGACGAGCGTAAGCCAATTCGCCAGCGAGCTGAAGATGCCCTCGGCTTCGCTGCTAGAGCAGCTGGCCAAGGCTGGCGTGAGCAAGAAGGGCGAGAGCGACTTCCTCAGCGACGCCGACAAAACGAAGCTGCTCGACTACTTGCGCAAGTCGCACGGTGCGACCGAGAGCAAGGCGAAGATCACCCTGACGCGCAAGCAGACCACCGAGATCAAGAAATCCGACGCCTCTGGCAAGGCGCGCACCATTCAGGTCGAGGTGCGCAAGAAGCGCATCTTCGTCAAGCGCGACGAGCCGCAGGCCGCCGAGGCGCCCGCGTCGATAGCGTCGGCCGCGCCGCAGCCGGTGGTGGACGCCGAGCAGGTACGTCTGCGCGAGATGGAATCGCAGAAACAGTCCGAACTGCTCGCGCGCCAGGCCGCTGAACTGAAGGAAAAGCAGGAACGCGAGGCAAAGGCCAAGCAGGAGGCCGAGGAACGCCTTGCCTTGCAGGCGGCCGCCGAGGCGGCCAAGCCGCAGGAGGGGGCGCCTGGCACGACCGGAACCCTCCACAAGCCGGCCGGCAAGCCGGACAGGAAGGAAGAGAAGCAAAAGAAGGCGGCGACCGCCTGGAAGGAGGAGGCCGCCAAGAAGCGCGCCATCAAGACCCGCGGCGACACCGGCGGGGCTTCCGGCTGGCGCGGTGCCAAGGGCGGCGGCCGCCACCGCCAGCATCACGAGGAGCAGGCGCCGGCGCAGATGCCGGCCGAACCGATCGTGCGCGAGGTGCTGGTGCCCGAGACCATCACCGTCGCCGACCTCGCACACAAGATGGCGGTGAAGGCCGCCGAGGTCATCAAGGTACTGATGAAACTCGGCTCGATGGTCACCATCAACCAAGTGCTCGACCAGGAAACCGCCATGATCGTGGTCGAGGAGATGGGCCACGTTGCCAAGGCCGCCAAGCTCGACGACCCGGATGCCCTGCTCGCCGAGGCGCAGCAGGAACACAAGGACGTCGCCCTCGAGCCGCGCGCGCCGGTGGTCACCGTGATGGGCCACGTCGACCATGGCAAGACCTCGCTGCTCGATTACATCCGCAAGACGCGCGTCGCGCACGGCGAGGCGGGCGGCATCACGCAGCACATCGGCGCCTACCATGTCGAGACGCCGCGCGGCATGGTCACCTTCCTCGACACCCCAGGCCACGAGGCGTTCACTGCCATGCGCGCTCGCGGCGCCAAGGCCACCGACATCGTGATTTTGGTGGTGGCCGCCGACGACGGCGTCATGCCGCAGACCAAGGAAGCCATCCACCACGCCAAGGCCGCCAACGTGCCGCTGGTGGTGGCGGTGAACAAGATCGACAAGCCCGAGGCCAATCCAGAGCGCGTCAAACAGGAACTGGTGGCCGAGAGTGTGGTGCCCGAGGAATATGGCGGCGACTCGCCCTTCGTGCCCGTGTCGGCCAAGACTGGCCAGGGCATCGAAGACCTGCTCGAGCATGTGCTGCTGCAGGCCGAGGTGCTGGAGCTGAAGGCGCCGAAAGACACCCACGCCAAGGGCCTTATCATCGAATCCCGCCTCGACAAGGGCAAGGGGCCGGTGGCGACCATCCTCGTGCAGTCTGGCACGCTCAAGCGGGGAGACATCGTGCTGGCCGGCGCCGTGTACGGTCGCGTGCGCGCCATGCTCGACGAGAACGGCGAGCCGATCGACGCTGCCGGCCCCTCCATCCCGGTGGAGATCCAGGGCCTGTCCGACGTGCCGATGGCCGGCGACGAGGCGATGGCACTGGCCGACGAGCGCAAGGCGCGCGAGATCGCGCTGTTCCGCCAGGGCAAGTTCCGCGACGTCAAGCTGGCGCGCCAGCAGGCCGCCAAGCTGGAGACGATGTTCGAGCAGATGGGCGAGGGCGAGGTGAAGAGCCTGGCGCTGATCGTCAAGGCCGACGTGCAGGGCTCGCAGGAGGCGCTGGCCCACGCCCTGCAGAAGCTGTCCACCGACGAGGTCAAGGTCAACATCATCCACGCCGCGGTGGGCGGCATCAGCGAATCCGACGTGAACCTCGCCTCGGCGTCGAAGGCCGTCATCATCGGCTTCAACACCCGCGCCGACGCTAGCGCCCGCAAGGCGGCCGAAAGCCTCGGCGTTGAAATCCGCTACTACAACATCATCTACGACGCCGTGGACGAGGTGAAGGCGGCGATGTCCGGCATGCTGGCGCCGGAGCGCAAGGAAAACGCCATCGGCCTGGTGGAGATCCGCCAGGTGTTCCGCATCTCCAAGGTCGGCGCGGTCGCCGGCTGCTACGTGCTCGATGGCCTGGTGCGTCGCGGCGCGCAGGTGCGCCTGCTGCGCGACAACGTGGTGATCTGGACCGGCGAGCTGGATTCGCTGAAGCGCTTCAAGGACGACGTGCGCGAGGTCAAGGCCGGCTTCGAGTGCGGCCTCTCCCTGAAGGGTTACAACGACATCCAGGAAGGCGACCAGCTCGAGGTCTTCGAGATCGAGGAAGTGGCGCGGACGCTCTGATCCGCGCCGTAGTCCCATGCCGAAGGAGTTCTCGCGCAGCAGCCGGGTCGCTGAGCAAGTTCAGCGCGAGCTGGCCGAACTGATCCGGCTGGAACTGAAGGACCCCCGCGTCGGCCTCATCACCCTGACCGGTGTCGAGCTGACGCCGGACTACGCCCACGCCAAGGTCTTCTTCACCACGCTCGCGCCCGCCGGCGACCGTCAGGCCATAGAGGCAGGCCTGCGCCGTGCCAGCGGCTTCCTGCGCCGCGAGCTTGGCCGCCGCATCCGCATCCATACCCTGCCGGAACTGCACTTCGTCTTCGACGAGTCGGTGGAGCGGGGCGACCGGCTGTCCCGGCTCATCGACGAGGCCGTCGCCTCCGACCGCAAGCACGAGGGATAGCTCCCTCCATGAACCAGCCCCGCAAACCGCCGCGACGCCGCGTCGACGGCGTTCTGCTGCTCGACAAGCCGGCCGGCATGACCTCCAACGCGGCCCTGCAGAAGGCGCGCCGGCTCCTGAATGCCGCCAAGGCCGGCCATACCGGCACGCTGGACCCGATGGCCACCGGCCTGCTGCCTCTTTGCTTCGGCGAGGCGACCAAATTCGCCGGCGAACTGCTGGCGGCCGACAAGGCCTATGCAGCGACGCTTCGCCTCGGGGTGCGTACGGACACGGCCGATGCCGAGGGACAGGTGCTGGAGACCCGGCCCGTGGCCGTGACCTACGAACAGGCGGAGGCCGTGCTAGGTCGTTTCCGGGGCGACATCCTCCAAGTGCCCCCCATGCATTCGGCGCTCAAGCGTGATGGGCGCCCGCTGTATGAATATGCCAGGAAGGGCATCGAGGTCGAGCGGAGGCCAAGAGAAGTCAGCATTTTCTCGCTTGTTGTTCGCTATTTCAAAGGAGATCGTCTCGAATTCGATGTGGATTGCAGCAAGGGCACCTATGTGCGCAGCCTCGCCCAGGACATCGGCGAGGCGCTCGGCTGCGGAGCTCATCTCATCGCCCTGCGGCGTACCCGCATCGGTCGCCTGCGCCTGGATGAAGCGGTCACGCTCGAGGCGCTGGAAGCCCTGCTGCCTGAAGCGCGCGATGACCTTTTGCAGCCCGCTGACGCCCTGTTGGCAGGATTGCCCCAACTGGTACTCGACGAGGCAGCGGCAAGGCGGTTTTCCCATGGCCAGCCGGTGCGCGGTCCGGCTGGAGTTCCGGCCGGTCGACTGCGCGTCTATGCCGACGACGGCCGCTTCTTCGGTCTCGGCACCCTGACCCCGGATGGCTTGGTGACACCGGCCCGCCTAGTGACGGCAGGCATTGAAAAATAGGGGATTTTCATTGCCGCCGCACAGGGGCGCGGGTATAATACCCGGCTTCATTCGAAGTTTGGATGATTTGCAGAGGGTGCAGGGCTCTATCAAACCGGGGCGGCACCTGTTTTCAACCGAGTTTGAGAGATAATCGAAATGGCATTTACCACCGCCGAGAAGGCCAAAGTCGTGGCCGAATTCCAGCGCGCGCAAGGCGACACCGGCTCGCCCGAAGTGCAGATTGCGCTGCTGACCAACCGCATCAACGACCTGACCGGTCACTTCAAGGAACACGTCAAGGACCACCATTCGCGCCGCGGCCTGCTGCGCATGGTGAGCCAGCGACGCAAGCTGCTCGACTACCTCAAGCGCACGAATGCCGACAGCTATCGCGCGCTGATCGAGCGCCTCGGCCTGCGCAAGTAACCGACGTTCGCGCGTGTCCCATGCTGCCAAGGGCATGACCCAATATGCCGGCGCCGCCCTGGAGGCGGCGCCGGCTTTGTCGTATCCGGGGCGATTGTGTCCGCCCCCTGCTGATTGAAAGGATAGTCCCTTGCTTACCGCTACCAAGAAAAGCTTTTCCTACGGCGCACACACTGTCACGCTGGAGACCGGCGAAATCGCGCGCCAGGCCCACGGCGCCGTCCTGGTCAACATGGACGAGACCGTGGTGCTCGCCACCGTCGTCGCCGCCAAGGAGCCGAAGCCCGGCCAGGATTTCTTCCCGCTGACCGTCGATTACATGGAGAAGGTCTATGCCGCCGGCCGCATTCCCGGCGGCTTCTTCAAGCGCGAGGGCCGTCCTTCCGAGAAGGAGATACTCACCTCCCGCCTGATCGATCGCCCGATCCGCCCGCTCTTCCCGGACGGCCTCTACAACGACGTGCAGGTGGTCGCCACCGTGCTGTCGAGCAACCCCGAGGTCGACCCCGACATCCCGGCCATGATCGGCGTCTCCGCCGCGCTGGCCCTCTCCGGCATTCCCTTCAACGGGCCGATCGGCGCCGCCCGCGTCGGCTACATCGATGGCCAGTACGTGCTGTGCCCGGCGATCTCGCAGCTCAAGGACAGCCGGCTCAACCTGGTCGTCGCCGGCACCGCTTCCGCCGTGCTGATGGTCGAGTCCGAGGCTCAGGAGCTGTCCGAAGACGTCATGCTCGGCGCCGTGGTGTTCGGCCATGAGCAGATGCAGGCCGCCATCAACGCCATCAACGAACTGGTCGAGGTCGCCGGCAAACCGGAGTGGGACTGGCAGCCGCCGGCCAAGGACGAGGCCCTCGCCGCCAAGGTGGCCCAGCTGGCCGAGGCCGAGTTGCGCGAAGCCTATCGCACCACCAGCAAGCAGGCCCGCACCCTCAAGTGTCGTGAAGTCACCCGGAAAACCATCGAAGCGATCTGCGCCGGCGAGGGTGCGCCCGACGCCACCACGGTCGGCAACCTGATCTTCGAACTCGAAGCGAAGATCGTCCGCAACCAGATCCTCGACGGCGAGCCGCGCATCGACGGTCGCGATACCCGCACGGTGCGCCCGATCGCCATCCGCCACGGCGTGCTGCCGCGCACCCACGGTTCGGCGCTGTTCACCCGCGGCGAGACCCAGGCCCTGGTGGTCGCCACGCTGGGCACCGGCCGCGACGAGCAGATCATCGACGCGCTGCAGGGTGAGTACCGCGAGCGCTTCATGCTCCACTACAACATGCCGCCCTACGCCACCGGCGAGACCGGCCGCGTCGGCAGCCCGAAGCGCCGCGAGATCGGCCACGGTCGCCTGGCCAAGCGCGCGCTCCTCGCCGTGCTGCCCTCACCGGAGGAGTTCAGCTACTCGATGCGCGTGGTCTCCGAGATCACCGAGTCGAACGGCTCCAGTTCGATGGCTTCCGTCTGCGGCGGCTCGCTGGCGCTGATGGATGCCGGCGTACCCTTGAAAGCCCATGTGGCCGGCATTGCCATGGGCCTGATCAAGGAAGGCAACCGCTTCGCCGTGCTGACCGACATCCTCGGCGACGAGGACCACCTCGGCGACATGGACTTCAAGGTGGCCGGCACCGACAACGGCGTGACCGCCCTGCAGATGGACATCAAGATCCAGGGCATTACCAAGGAAATCATGCACGTCGCGCTGACCCAGGCCAACGAGGCTCGCCTGCACATCCTCGGCCTGATGAAGTCGTCGATGAACGCGCCGAGCGAGATTTCCACCTACGCGCCGCGCCTGATCACCATGAAGATCAACCCGGAGAAGATCCGCGACGTGATCGGCAAGGGCGGCGCGGTGATCCGCGCCCTCACCGAGGAGACCGGCACCGTCATCGACATCAACGACGACGGCACCGTGACCATCGCCTCCGTCAGCGCCGAGGCCGGCGCGCTGGCGAAGAAGCGCATCGAGGACATCACCGCCGAGGTTGAAGTCGGCAAGGTCTACGACGGCACCGTGCTGCGCCTGCTCGACTTCGGCGCCATCGTGCAGATCCTGCCGGGCAAGGACGGCCTGCTGCACATCTCGCAGATCGCCAACGAGCGTGTCAACCAGGTCTCCGACTATCTCAAGGAAGGCCAGGCCGTGCGCGTCAAGGTGCTGGAAGCCGACGAGAAGGGCCGCGTGCGCCTGTCCATGAAGGCGGCTGCCGAAGCCGCGCCGGTGCAGCAGTAGGCAAACGCCTGCGGGCAAGAAAAAAGGACGCCTCGGCGTCCCTTTTTCTCGTCATTCCCGCGGAAGCGGGCATCCATCCGTGCTCATGGACCCACGCTTGCGTGGGGATGACCGCCTGCGGCGGTCACTTGGCTACTTGCTTCTCGCGCAGTTCCTCGAGGGTCTTGCAGTCGATGCAGAGGGTGGCGGTGGGGCGGGCTTCCAGGCGCTTCAGGCCGATCTCGACGCCGCAGGAATCGCAATAACCATACTCCCCATTCTCGATGCGGCCGACGGCCTCGTTGATCTTCTTGATCAGCTTGCGCTCGCGGTCGCGGTTGCGCAGTTCGAGGGCGATGTCGGATTCCTGGCTGGCGCGGTCGTTGGGATCGGCGAAGACCGTCGCCTCGTCCTGCATGGTATGCACCGTGCGCTCGATATCCTGCAGCAGTTCGTCCTTCAAGGTTTCCAGAATCACGCGGAAATGCTTGAGCTGCTTGCTGTTCATGTACTCCTCGCCCTTCTTGGCGACATAGGGCGGGAATTGCTTGTGGAGGAGGTCTTCGGCCATTTCTTTCGGAACCGGTTCTCGGCAAAGCCGTCTTAATATCAGAAATGCCCGGGGGTCGCAAGTTAACTCAGAAAGACGCCTGATTCGATTGACCTCTCTGGGGGCCGCGAGTAGAATTCCGCGACTTCGGGGTGTAGCGCAGCCCGGTAGCGCGCCTGGTTTGGGACCAGGATGTCGGAGGTTCGAATCCTCTCACCCCGACCATGACGCTGGACCGACAGGCGCCCGTAGCTCAACCGGATAGAGCACCGGCCTTCTAAGCCGGGGGTTACAGGTTCGAGTCCTGTCGGGCGCGCCAACCCCAGGCATCAATGGTGGACGTAGCTCAGCTGGTAGAGTCCCGGATTGTGATTCCGGTTGTCGCGGGTTCGAGTCCCGTCGTCCACCCCACTCCCCCCTCTTACAATGCAGGCTCATGCAATGAGCCATGCCGGATGGCATGATGCAGCATGCCGCTATTACGGACCAGACGATGAGCAAGAAGAACGCCGCCTACGACGAAGCCTCCTTCCGCGTGCTGAAAGGCCTCGAGCCGGTGCGCGAGCGGCCCGGGATGTATACCCGCACCGACTCGCCGATGCACATCATCCAGGAAGTCATCGACAACGCCGCCGACGAGGCGCTCGCCGGTTACGCCAAGCATATCCACGTCACGCTGCATGCCGACGGTTCCGTCACGGTGGCCGACGACGGCCGCGGCATTCCGGTCGGCCCGCATCCCGAGGAGCTGGTGCCGGTGGTGGTGCTGGCCTTCACGCGCCTGCACGCGGGCGGCAAGTTCGACAAGAAAACCGGCCAGACGGCCTATGCCTTCTCCGGCGGCCTGCACGGCGTCGGCGTTTCCGTCACGAATGCATTGTCCAGGCGCGTCGAGGTCGAGGTGCGCCGCGACGGCAAGGTGCACAACGTCGTTTTCTCCGAGAACGGCGAGAAGATATCCGAATTGGAAGCCGGTGAGTCCTGCGGCCGCCAGACCGGCACGCGCGTGCGCGCCTGGCCGGATGCGAAATATTTCGAGTCGGCGAAATTGCCGGTGGCCGAGCTGGAGCGCTTGTTGCGCTCCAAGGCCGTGCTGCTGCCCGGACTGATCGTGACGCTGGAAACCGAGCAGGGCGGGGCGGCCAAGACCTGGCGCTATCCGCTCGGCCTGCAGGGCTACCTCGAGGAGGTCGGCTCGGGCGTAGAAGCCGTCTCCCCGGTCTACACCGGCGAGAAATATGCCGCCAACGACGATGAGTCCTTCGCCGAAGGCGAGGGCGCGGCGTGGGCGGTGGGCTGGTTCGCCGAACCGGTCTGTGCCGAGTCCTACGTCAACCTCATTCCGACCGCGCTCGGCGGCACGCACGAGTCGGGCCTGCGCGCCGGCGTCTTCGAGGCGGTGAAATCCTTCATCGAGCACCATGCGCTGCTGCCGCGCGGCATCAAGCTGCAGCAGGAGGACGTCTGCGGCCGCATGAGCTTCATCCTCTC
>JAANMY010003141.1_pt1 | contig 14134 bp, 11 predicted proteins | sample 7279691 | NCBI WGS metagenome assembly JAANMY01 (sample SAMN14094543, study PRJNA606508) | bioreactor metagenome | isolation source: A lab-scale SPAN reactor treating ammonium-rich wastewater day 388 | place: Ireland: Galway | collected 2018-02-07
CGAGCCCCCTCGCGCCGCGGCGGGGGCCAGCCCCCGCGCCCCCGCCGGGAGGATTTTCCATCCTCCCGGACCCTCCTGGAGGATATTTCAGGCACAAAGTTGGGACAAAAACAGACATTTTGATTCAAATTGTTTGTTTCCCGCCCGCCGCAACTTTGCGCTGCAAATATCCTCAGGGGGGTGAATTGGCCGGAACGGCCAAGAGGGGGGCGCGAGCGCCCCCCTTCTTGTGGGTCGCCCGAGGCGCCCGCGGCAGCGGGCAACAAGGGCGAAATCCCGCCTGCCTCAGAACCCGCTGTGGCGGATCACATGCCGGGCGTGGCCGACGATCAGCGGGTCCGGCGTGCCGACCACCTCGGGATCCTTGCCGGGATAATCCAGCGAGGCGAGGAAGTGTTTCATGCAGTTCAGCCGGGCGCGTTTCTTGTCGCGCGACTTGACGATGGTCCAGGGCGCATCGGCGGTGTCGGTGTAAAAGAACATCGCTTCCTTGGCGGCGGTGTATTCGTCCCACAGGCCCAGGCTGGCCTTGTCGATCGGCGACAGTTTCCAGCGTTTCAGCGGATCGGTCTCGCGCTCCGCAAAGCGGCGGCGCTGTTCTTCGGGCGTGACCGAGAACCAGTATTTGTAAAGCCGGATCCCCGATCGCACCAGCATGCGTTCGAACTCGGGCGCCTGGCGCATGAATTCCAGATATTCCTCGGGCGTGCAGAAGCCCATCACCCGTTCGACCCCGGCGCGGTTGTACCAGCTCCGGTCGTAGAACACCATTTCCCCGGCGGTGGGCAGGTGCTGCACATAGCGTTGGAAATACCATTGCCCGCGCTCGGCCTCCGAGGGTTTGTTCAGCGCCACGACCCGGGCGAAGCGCGGGTTCAGATGTTCGGTATAACGTTTGATCGTGCCGCCCTTGCCCGCGGCATCGCGTCCCTCGAACAGGATGACGAATTTCTGCCCGGTCTCCTGCGCCCAGAGCTGAACCTTCAGCAGTTCGGCCTGCAGCCGGGCCTTTTCCACCTCATAGGGCCGGCGGGCCATCGGGTGGGGATAGGGGTAATGCGCGCTTTCGAACCGGGCCTGACGCGCCTCGCCCTCGGGGATGGCCGCGGGCGCCGCCGGAGCGGGGGCCGCCCGGGCGGTATCGGCGGCGGTGTTGGCGGCAGCCTCGGGGGCGGGAACGGCGGCGAGATCGTCCATGCGGCGAATCCTTTGTTGAAATACCGGGCCAAGGATAGCGCAAAGCCCTTGCCGGGGCGTTGATTTGTCTCAAGATCGGCGACAGGCTTGCGCAAAACGGCGATGATCGGGGTCTGCGTTAGCGTGCACATAGCTTGTGAAATAATCTTGCGCGCGCTATGCACCTGCAGCACGAACCTATCGGGCGGCGCCTCGCCCGGCCCTTGCAACGGAGGACCAACGTGAAGATCGGGGCACCGAGAGAGATTTACCCGGGCGAGAACCGGGTTGCCATGACGCCGGATTCAGCCTTGCTGCTGCAAAAGCTGGGCCATACCTGCCTCATCGAGGCCGGGGCAGGCGCCGCGGCGGGATTCGAGGACAGCGCCTATGCCGCCGCCGGGGTTGAGATCGCCGCCGATGCCGCGGCGCTGTTCGCCGCCGCCGATGTGGTGGTCAAGGTGCGCGAGGCCACGCGCGAGGAACTGTCGCGGCTGCGCGCCGATCAGCTTCTGATCGCCTTCTTCTGGCCCGCCCAGAACCCCGAGATGCTGGACCTGGCGCGCGAGCGCGGCGCCAGCGTCATCGCCATGGACATGGTGCCGCGCATCAGCCGGGCGCAGAAGATGGACGCGCTGTCGTCCATGGCCAATATCGCCGGCTACCGCGCGGTGATCGAGGCGGGCAACAATTTCGGCCGCTTCTTCACCGGGCAGGTGACGGCGGCGGGCAAGGTGCCGCCGGCCAAGGTGCTGGTGGTCGGCGCCGGGGTGGCCGGGCTTGCCGCCATCGGCACCGCGACCTCGCTGGGGGCCATTACCATGGCCTTTGACGTGCGCCCCGAAGTGGCCGAGCAGATCGAATCGATGGGCGCCTCCTTCGTCTATCTCGAATTCGAGGAGGCGCAGGACGGCGCCGCCACCGGCGGCTATGCCGCGCCCTCCAGCCCCGAATTCCGCGAAAAGCAACTGGCCAAGTTCCGCGAACTGGCGCCCGAGGTGGACATCGTCATCACCACGGCGCTGATCCCGGGCCGCCCGGCGCCCAAGCTGTGGACCGAGGACATGGTGGCGCTGATGAAGCGCGGCTCGGTCGTTGTCGACCTCGCCGCCGAACGCGGCGGCAATTGCGACCTGACGGTGCCCGACCAGAAGATCGTCTCGCCCAACGGCGTCACCATCATCGGCTATACCGATTTCCCCAGCCGCATGGCCGCCCAGGCCTCGACGCTCTATTCCAACAACATCCGGCACATGCTGGCAGATCTCACCCCGGGCAAGGACGGGGTCATCCACCACAACATGGAGGATGACGTGATCCGCGGCGCGACGGTGGCGCATGGCGGCGCCATCACCTTCCCGCCGCCGCCGCCAAAGGTGCAGGCCATCGCCGCGGCCAAGCCCAAGGAAAAGGCCAAGGAACTGACCCCGGCAGAGAAACGCGCGCAGGAAGTGGCCGTGTTCAGGGCGCAGACGCGCAGCCAGGTCACGCTGCTGGGCGTCGGCACGCTGGTGATCCTGGGGCTGGGCATGATCGCCCCGCCCAGCTTCATGGCGCATCTGATCGTCTTTGCGCTGGCCTGTTTCATCGGCTTCCAGGTGATCTGGAACGTCTCGCATTCGCTGCACACGCCGCTGATGGCGGTGACGAACGCGATTTCGGGCATCATCGTCGTCGGGGCGCTGCTGCAGGTCGGGTCCGGCAACTGGCTGGTGGCGCTGCTCGCCGCCATCTCGATCCTGATTGCCACGATCAACATCGTTGGCGGCTTCCTGGTCACGCGCCGGATGCTCGCCATGTTCCAGAAGTCGTAAGGGAAGGGGCGAAATCATGCTGTCCTACGGTTTTGTCGCCGCTTCCTATATCGCGGCCTCGGTTCTCTTCATCCTGTCGCTGGGCGGGCTCTCGGGCCAGGAAAGCGCCAAACGCGCCGTGTGGTACGGGATCGCCGGCATGGCGATTGCCGTCATCGCCACGGTCTTTGGCCCCGGCATCGACAATTACTGGCTGCTGATCCTGATGGTGGCGATCGGCGCCGCCATCGGCACCGTGCTGGCCCAGCGCGTGGCCATGACCGAGATGCCGCAGCTCGTCGCGGCGCTGCATTCCTTTGTCGGTCTGGCGGCGGTGTTCATCGGCCTCAACGCCGAATTCGAACGGCTGCGCGTCGTCGGCCTCGATGGCGCCGGGCGCGAGGGGCTGCAGGGCTTTGCCGCCGTTCTGGCGCACAAGACCCCGCTGGAACTGACCTTCCTGCAGGTCGAGGTGGTGCTGGGCGTGTTCATCGGCGCCGTCACCTTCACCGGCTCGGTCATCGCCTTCGCCAAACTGGCCGGCCGCGTCGACGGCAAGCCGAAGAAACTGCCGGGCGGGCACATGCTGAACGCCGGGGCGGCGCTGCTGTCGCTGCTGCTGGCGGTGCTGTATTTCACCTATTCGGATACCGCTGTCGTCGCGGTGCTGACGCTGCTGCTGATTACCGCGCTGGCGCTGTTCATCGGCTATCACCTCATCATGGGCATCGGCGGCGCCGACATGCCGGTGGTGGTGTCGATGCTCAACTCCTATTCGGGCTGGGCGGCCTCGGCCATCGGCTTCACGCTGGGCAACGATCTGCTGATCGTCACCGGCGCACTGGTCGGCTCGTCGGGTGCGATCCTCAGCTATATCATGTGCAAGGCGATGAACCGCTCGTTCATCTCGGTGATCCTGGGCGGTTTCGGTGGCACCACCGGCCCGGCGATGGAGATCACCGGCGAGCAGATCGCCATCGACGCCGAGGGTGTCGCCGCGGCGCTGAACGATGCCGACAGCGTCATCATCATCCCCGGTTATGGCATGGCGGTGGCGCAGGCGCAGCAATCGGTGTCGGAACTGACGCGCAAGCTGCGCGCCAAGGGCAAGAGCGTGCGCTTCGCCATCCACCCGGTGGCGGGCCGTCTGCCCGGGCACATGAACGTGCTGCTGGCCGAGGCCAAGGTGCCCTATGACATCGTGCTGGAGATGGACGAGATCAACGAGGATTTCCCCTCGACCGACGTGGCCATCGTCATCGGCTCGAACGACATCGTCAACCCGGCGGCGCAGGAAGACCCCAACTCGCCCATCGCCGGGATGCCGGTGCTGGAATGCTGGAAGGCCAAGCAGGTGTTCGTCAGCAAGCGCGGGCAGGGCACCGGTTATTCGGGCATCGAAAACCCGCTGTTCTACAAGGAAAACACCCGGATGTTCTATGGCGACGCCAAGAAATCCATCGATGCGCTGCTGCCGATGATCGACTGATTGTCGCGCATCCTGACCACGGCAAACGGGGGGCTTCGGCCCCCCGTTCGCGTCTTCGGCACCGGATCGCGCGACACTTGACCGCCGCCGGGCGCGCGGCGTAGCGTCGGCCTGCATCCCGAATGGTTAACGGGATGTGGCAGAGATTGTATTGAGTTTCCCGAATGCCCTGAGGAGGGTTTTCCCCATGAAAATGACACGAATTGCCGTGCTGTGCCTTGGCCTGACGCTGGCGGCCGGGGCCGCTGTGGCGCAGGCCGTGGAGGATGTCGAAAACACCCGCCGGTCGGGCGGGCCCTCGCCATTCTCGACGGTCGAGGCGCGCCGCGCCGCGACTCCGCTGCCGTTTCCCACCTATGACAACGCCCCGGCGCCGCAGGCCGGGCGCAGCGGCGGCGCCCCGGGGCAACGGCCGGGCCAGCCCCCGGCCCCTGGCGCGGTCGACGACGCCCGCGCCCTCTATCCCGACCAATGGTCGCTGCTCGACTCCGCCGCCCCGGCCGCCGCGCCCCAGGGCAGCAATTTCGCCGGCACCGTCGGCACCTTCTCGCAATATTGCGAGAACTGCGGCGGCGAGACCCTCGACTGGCCCCAGATCACCATCGGCAGATTGTTCATGACCGCGGCGGGCGGTGCGTCGTCCTGTTCGGCCAGCGTGATCGGCCGGAATACCATCGTGACGGCGGCGCATTGCTGCTATGACAGCGGTGCGGGCGCCTATAACACTGATTTCAGCTTTGCCCCGGCCTATGGCAATGGCGCGACGCCGTTCGGTCTGTACGATTGGCAGCGGGTGCGGATTCTGCGCTCGTACCGCACGGCGCCGGGGCGGGCCAACGACATCTGCCTCATCCGCACCCGCCTTGAAAGCGGGCAGCATGTGGGCGACCGCGTTGGCTGGCTGGGGTCGGCGTGGAATTTCGACTATCTGCAGAACCTGCACGCCGTGGGCTATCCCGGCAACATCGGCAGCAGCGAGACCATGCAATTGTGCACCGCGCAAAGCGCCCGTCCGCGGGCCGGCTGCGCGCGCAACAACGTGCTGAACATGGGCTGCTCGATGACCTACGGCGCCAGCGGCGGCCCCTGGATCATCGGCTACCGGAACCAGAACCTGGTGAATTCGGTCGTCAGCGGCTATGACGACGAAACCTGCACCGGCGAATTCGGGACGATGTTCAACGGCCCGCGGTTCACGACCAGCAATTTCCGCGCCCTGTGCGACGGGTTCGGCTGCTGAAGAGCGACCGCAGACCCATGAATAAGGGGGGCACGCCGTGCCCCCCTTTGTCATGTCGCTGCGCGGGGTTTACTGCGCTGCGGTCACGGCCCGGCGGGTCATCACGCCCACCAGATGCGCGCGGTATTCGGGCGTGCCGTGCAGGTCGCCGATCATGCCGTCCGCATCCGCCGACATCCCCTTGAGCGCCTCGGCCGCGAAAGTCGCCGCCAGCGCCGCCTCGGCCTCGGACCAGCGGAAAACCCCGCCTTCCGAGGCGCCGGTGATCGCCACCCGCACGCCGCCCGCCCCCTTGGCCACGAAGGCCGCGGTCAGCGCAAAGCGCGAGGCCGGTTGCTGGAACTTGGCATAGGCGGCCTTCTGCGGGATCGGAAAGCGCACGGCGGTAATGATCTCGCCCGGTTCCAGCGCGGTGGTGAACATCCCCGCAAAGAAATCATCCGCGGCGATTTCGCGGTTCGAGGTGATGATCGTCGCCCCCGATCCCAGCACGGCCGCCGGATAGCAGGCCGAGGGGTCGTTGTTGGCCAGCGAACCGCCGATGGTGCCGCGGTTCCGGACCGCCGGATCGCCGATCTGCCCGGCCAGCGCCGCCAGCGCCGGGTAATGCGCCCGTGCGTCGCGGGCGACCTGCGCATGCGTCGTCGCCGCGCCGATCACCAGCGTATCGCCCTCGCGCTTGACGCCCTTCAGTTCGGCGATGCCGGTCAGCGAGACCAGCGTGCCCGGCGCGTTCAGGCGCTGTTTCATCGACGGCAGCAGCGTCTGGCCGCCCGACAGCGGCTGCGCCTCGTCGTCGCCCAGCAGGCCGATCGCCTCGGCCAGCGTTGCGGGTTTCACGAAGTCAAAGTTGTACATCCCGGCCTCCCTTATTTGGCCTGCATGGCGGCCCAGACGCGCGACGGCGACACGGGCATATCGATGTGGCTGACGGCTGTGTATCCGCCCCGGTGCAGCGCGTCGATCACCGCGTTCACCACCGCGGGCGGCGAACCGATGGCCCCGGCCTCGCCGCAGCCCTTCACGCCCAGCGGGTTGTGGGTGCAGGGCGTCTGGCACGAGGTATCGACGTTGTAGAACGGCACGTCATCGGCGCGCGGCATGGCATAATCCATGTACGAGGCCGAGGTGAGTTGCCCGTTCGCGTCATAGCTGGTGTTTTCGCACAGCGCCTGGCCGATGCCCTGTCCGACCCCGCCATGCACCTGACCGTCCACGACCATCGGGTTCATGATGTTGCCGAAATCGTCGGCGCAGTGAAAGGCGACCACCTCGACCTTGCCGGTATCGGCATCGACCTCGACCTCGGCCATATAGGCGCCCGCCGGATAGGTGAAGTTGCCCGGATCGTAGAAGGCGGTCTCCTCCAGCCCCGGTTCCAGCGTCTCCAGCGGATAGTTATGCGGCACATAGGCCGAGAACGCGATCTCGCCGAAGCTCTTGGCCCGGTCGGTCCCCGCGACCGAGAAGCTGCCGTTTTCAAAGACGATATCGCCCTCGGCCGCTTCCAGCATATGCGCGGCGATCTTCTTGCCCTTGGCGACGATCTTGCCGATGGCGCGGTCGATGGCCGATCCGCAGACCGCCAGCGAGCGCGAGCCATAAGAGCCCATACCGAAGGGGATCTTCGAGGTGTCGCCATGGACGATCTCGACCGAATTGGCGTCGATTCCCAGTTTCTCGGCGACGATCTGGGCAAAGACCGTCTCGTGGCTCTGGCCATGGCTGTGGGCGCCGGTCATCACGCTGATGTTGCCGGTGGCGTTCACCCGCACCGTCGCCGCGTCATAAAGACCGACGCGCGAGCCCAGCACCCCCACCAGGTTCGACGGGGCGATGCCGCAGGCCTCGATCCAGGTGGACAGGCCCAGCCCGCGCAGCTTGCCGCGCCGGGCGCTGTCGGCCACGCGGGATTCGAACCCGGCGACATCGGCGATCTCGATGGCCTTGTCGAGGGTCGCGGCGTAATCGCCGGTGTCATAGACCAGCCCGACCGGGGTGGTATAGGGGTACATGTCGGGCGTGATGAAGTTCTTGCGCCGCACCTCGAACGGATCGAGGTTCAGCTCGCGGCACATCTTGTCGATCACCCGTTCCAGCGAATAAGTCGCCTCGGGGCGTCCCGCGCCGCGGTAGGCATCGACCGGCACGGTGTTGGTGAACACGGTTTTCACGTTCACATAGACATTCGGCACCGTATAGGGCCCGGCCATCAGCGTGCCATGCAGGAACGTGGGCGTCGCGGTCGAGAAATTCGACAGATACGCGCCGACATTCGCCAGCGTTTCAGTGCGGAAGGCGATGAACTTGCCGTCCAGATCGGTGGCCAGCTCGATTTTCGTCACATGGTCGCGGCCATGGGCATCGGTGAGGAAGCTTTCCGAGCGTTCCGCCGTCCAGCGCACCGGGCGCTTGAGCTTTTTCGCCGCCGCCAGAACCAGCGCCTCTTCGCCGTAGTGATAGATCTTCGAGCCAAAGCCGCCGCCGACATCCGGGGCCACCACGGTCAGCTTGTTTTCCGGGATGCCCATGACGAAGGCGGCAATCAGCAGCCGGGTCAGATGCGGGTTCTGCGAGGTGGTGGTCAGCTTGTAATCGCCGGTTCCGGGGAAATACTCGCCGATCGAGGCGCGCGGCTCCATCGCGTTGGGCACCAGCCGGTTGTTGACCAGTTCCAGCGTGGTGACATGCGGCGCCGCCTTGATCGCGGCATCGACGGCGGCGCGGTTGTCCTCGATCCAGCCCCAGTCAAAGCACAGGTTGTCGGGGATCTCGTCATGCACGCGGTTGCTGGCATCGGCGACGGCCGCGGCCATATCGACGATAGGAGCCAGTTCCTCGATCTCGGTATCCGAGGCAAGCTGTTCGGCGGCGTCCTTGGCCTGGGCATAGGTTTCGGCCACCACGGCGGCATAGGCGTCGCCGACATGGCGCACCTTGCCATGGGCCAGAACCGGGCGCTTCGGCTCGCGCATCGGCGTGCCGTCGCGGCTGTTGATCAGCCAGCCCGCCGGGTTGCCGCCGACGTCCTTGAAATCCTCGCCGGTGAATACCGCCAGCACGCCGGGCATGGCCAGCGCCGGGCCGGTGTCGATGGAAACGATCCGGCCATGCGCCACGTTCGAGCGGCAGAACACCGCATAACTCTGGCCGTGCAGGTTGAGATCGTCGGTATAGGTGCCGCGTCCGGTCAAGAAACGGATGTCTTCGCGCCGCTTGGTGCTGGCGCCGATGCCGTCGTCCTTGGGCATGGGTTCCTCCCTGAATACTGTCTGGCCCCGGCCGCCGCACCAAGGGCGCAGCCGCGGGCCCGGTTACTTAGTGGCGTTACTTGGTGGCCGCCGGTGCGCCGCCCTGGCCCAACTGGTCCCAGATCGCGCCGATGCCTTCGATGACGGTGATGCGGTCGGCCTCGTTGCCGTCGCTGTGCCCCGTCACCACCACGATCGACGCGATGTTGTCGCGGTAGGGGCAGGCGACCTGCACATCCACCTGACCCGGGTACAGATCATAGCCCGACAGCGACCAAGCGCCCTGAACCACGATGGCATTGGGCGTGCCGTTCCGGCGGGCATAGGTCTCGACCGCCTGACGCGCGCGCGACAGACAGGCCTCGGGCGATCCTCCCTCGCCGACATCCCGGCTGTAGAAACCTTCCGCCGCCGCCATTCCCGGCAGCAGCGCCAACACCATCGCCCCGATGAGCTTGTTCATGGTGCTCACTCCGCCGCGACCGCAGGAAGCTCCTGCCCCGAAGCCGCCAGCACCGCCTTGACGATGTTGTGATAGCCGGTGCAGCGGCAGATATTGCCCTCGAGATAATGGCGCACCTCGGCCTCGGTCGGCTTCGGATTGTCGGCCAGCAGCGCCGCCGACGACATCACCATGCCCGGGGTGCAAAAGCCGCATTGCAGGCCGTGATGGTCCTGGAACGCCTGCTGGATCACCCCCAGCGAGCCATCGGCATTGGCCATCCCCTCGATGGTGGTCACGCTGGACCCGGCGACATCCTGCACCAGAACCGTGCAGCTCTTGACCGCCTTGCCGTCCAGATGGACGACACAGGCGCCGCATTGGCTGGTATCGCAACCGATATGGGTACCGGTCAGACCCAGCTCTTCGCGCAGGAAGCTGGACAGCAGCGTGCGTCCCTCGGCCTCGCCCGACATCGACCGCCCGTTCACGGTCAGTGTTACCTTGGTCATGAATCCCTCCCTTAGGATAACCGCATTCAAGCATGCCACCTGACGCGACGATATGCCACCTTAGGACTACGCCCGCGGCCGCGATCGGCCGGTCGGGCAGGGGTGCTGAATCCGCTTTTCCCCCGGCGCGCCGCGCAGTAAGGAGGGCGCAATCACCGTTCAGCATTCCAGCCATCGGAGGCGCGCATGAAAGCGGCAGTCATCACCTTCCCGGGCTCCAACTGCGACCGCGACCTCGCGGTGGCCTTCGAGGCGGCGGGCGCCAGCGTCACCCGCGTCTGGCACAAGGACGCCGCGCTGCCCGAGGGCACCGATGTCGTCGGCCTGCCGGGCGGGTTCTCGTTCGGCGATTACCTGCGCTGCGGCGCCATCGCCGCGCGCTCGCCGATCGCCCGGGCGGTGATCGCCCATGCCGAACGCGGCGGCTATGTGCTGGGCATCTGCAACGGCTTTCAGGTGCTGGTGGAAACCGGGCTGCTGCCGGGCGTGCTGATGCGCAACGCCGGGCTCAAGTTCATCTGCAAACCCGTCGCGCTGGAAGTGGCGACCACCGACAGCGCCTTTACCCGCGGCTATGCCCCGGGCGCGCAGCCGGTGATCCCCATCGCCCACCACGACGGCAATTATCAGGCCGATGCCGAAACCCTGACCCGGCTGACCGCCGAGGACCGCGTGGCGTTCCGCTATGTCGACAACCCCAACGGCTCGCAGGACCGCATCGCCGGAATCCTGTCGCAAAACCGCCGGGTGCTGGGCATGATGCCGCATCCCGAACGCGCCATCACCGCGCAGCACGGCGGCACCGATGGCATGGCGCTGTTCGGCGGGCTGATGGGCGCCTTGGCGCTTACCTGAGACCCCGGCGCGCCGCGGCGGCTTGAGGCTGCTGGCGCCGCCCCCTAGATTGGCGCGATGAGCGACGACCCCAGTATCCCGGCCCCCCCGGCGGCGCTGCGTACCGGCCTGCCCCTGTGGGGCAAGGCCATCGTCGGGCTGCTCATGGCGGCGGCGGCGCTGATCGTCTGGGTGATGGACGACTGGCTGAGCGAGACCTTCATCGTCGATACCCGCAACCGCGCCGAATTGCGCCTCGTGCTGTACGCGGGCAATATCGAGGCCGAATTGCAGCGCACCCAGGTGGTGCCGATCCTGCTGGCGCGCGACCCGGCGCTGCGCGAGGCGCTGCAGAACGCCAATTACGCCTCGATCTCGCAATTGCTCATCAGCCTGCAATCCGAGGTCGGCGCCGCCTCGATCGAACTTCTCGATACGCTGGGCCGGGTCGTCGCCGCGACCGACCGCAACCGCCTCGGCGTGATGCGCGCCAGCGATGCGCTGTTCATCGAGGCCCGGCGCGCCAACGACACGATCTTTGCCGTGCAGCAACGCGATTCCGGCGGCTATGGCTTTGGCTATGCCCGGGCGATCCGCGCGGGCGGGCAGGTGCTGGGCGTGGTGACGGTCGAGGTGGATCTGGCCAAGTTCGAACGCTCCTGGGCCGGGTTCTCGGATGCCGTGGCGCTGCTCGACAGCGAGGGGCGCATCGTGTTGAGCACCGAACCGCGCTGGCGCGGCCGCACCGAACCCGAGGCGCTGGCCCTGCGCGACGTGCCCTCGGCCATCGAATGGGCGCTGCGCTATACCGCCGACCTGGCGGGCCGGGGGCCCGATGCCTTCCTGTCCAACGAGGCGGTGCTGCGCTCGGAAACCCGGGTGCGCCACCGCGGCTGGCGGCTGATCAGCTTTACCACCTATGACGGAGTGCGCGAAAAGGTGAACGGCGTGCTGGCGCTGGTCATCATGGGCTTCGCGCTGCTCCTGGCCATGGTGTTCTACCTGTTCTCGCGCCGCGCCTGGTCGCAATCGGCCCGGTTCGAACAGGAATCGGCGGAACTCAGGGCGCTGAACCTGCGGCTGCAACGCGAGGTGGCGGCACGCGAAAAGGTGCAAAAGGAACTGACCGTCGCCGAACAGACGCTGGCGCAATCGTCGAAACTGGCGGTGCTGGGCGAAATGTCGGCCGCCGTCAGCCACGAACTCAACCAGCCGCTGGCGGCGATGAAAACCTATCTGGCGGGCGCGCGGCTGCTGCTGACAAGGCGCCGCGCCGAAGAGGCGCTGGTCAGCTTCCAGCGCATCGACGACCTGATCGACCGCATGGGCGCCATCACCCGGCAATTGAAGAGCTTCGCGCGCAAGGGCGGCGATGCCTTCGAGGCGCTCGACCTGCGCGCCTGCGTCACCGAGGCGCTGACCATGATGGAACCCCGCCTGCGCGAACGCCGCGTGCTGGTGGTGCGCACCCTGCCCAAGGAACCGGTGCTGGTGATGGGCGACCGGCTGCGGCTGGAACAGGTCATCATCAACCTGATGCGCAACGCCGTCGACGCCACCCGCAACACCAACGCGCCGCAGATCGACCTGATCCTGACCCAGGGCGACACCGTCACCCTGACCGTCGCCGACAACGGCAGCGGCATCGCCGAGATCGGCAAGATCTTCGAACCCTTCTATACCTCGAAAAAGGCGGGCGAGGGTGTCGGGCTGGGCCTGGCGATTTCCTCGGGCATCATCGCCGATCACGGCGGCCGCCTCACCGCGCGCAACCTGCCCGAGGGCGGCGCCGCGTTCGATATTGCGTTACCGGTGCTGACAGGCGCCGGACAGGCGCAGGCCTGACGTGTTACAAACCCCGGGCATGACCCGCCCGGACCACCAGACAGCAAGCAGACGGAGTTCCCCCATGAGCGCGATCGACAGCGCCACCCCAGCCGCCGCGACGCAGGCGGCCGCGCAGGCCCGGCGCAGTCCGGCCCGGATCGTCGTCATCGACGACGAACAGGACATGCGCGCCTCGATCAGCCAATGGCTGTCGCTGTCGGGCTTCCAGCCCGAAACCTATGCCAGCGCCGAAGAGGCGCTCGCCGTGCTGGGCGCCGACTTTCCCGGCATCGTCGTCAGCGACATCCGCATGCCCGGCATGGACGGCATGGCGCTGCTCAAGCGGCTGATGGGCCTCGATGCGACGCTGCCGGTGATCCTGATCACCGGCCATGGCGACGTGCCGATGGCGGTCGAGGCGATGCGCCTCGGCGCCTGGGATTTCCTGGAAAAACCCTTTGATCCCGAACGGATGACCGAACTGGCCCGCGCCGCGCTCAAGGCGCGCGGCCTTGCGCTGGAAAGCCGGGCGCTGCGCCATGAACTGGCCGATGGCGGCACGCTGATGCGTCGGCTGGTCGGCAATTCCGCCGAGATGGTGCGCCTGCGCGAGGATCTGCTCGATTACGGCCAGGCCGACGGCCATGTGCTGATCGACGGCGAGACCGGCACCGGCAAGACGCTGGTGGCGCATGCGCTGCACGCCGTCGGGCCGCGCGCCGGGCGCAAGTTCGTCACCGTCTCCTGCGCCGGGCTGGAAGACGAGGCGCTGGCCGCCAAGCTGTTCGGCCCGGTCGAGGCCGGCGGCCTGCCGCTGACCGAAGAGGCGCGCGGCGGCACGCTCTGCCTCGAGGATATCGAATCGCTCAGCCCGGCGCTGCAGGGGCGGCTGCTGACCTTCATCAACGACCAGCCCGCGCCGCCCGCCACACGGATCGTCGCCATCTGCAACGACCACAAACCCGGCCGGACGCTGGAAGACGTGCTGCGCCCGGATCTGTACTACCGGCTGGCGGCGATGAAGCTGACCCTGCCGCCGCTGCGCAACCGCGGCGAGGATATCCTGGCGCTGTTCAAGAGCTATGCCAATGATTATGCCGAGGAATACGGCTGCCCGGCGCCCGATCTGGGCGCCCAGGACGCCGCCTATCTGCTGCAGGCGCCCTGGCCGGGCAACATCCGCCAGTTGATCTCGATCGCCGAACAGGCGGTCCTGCAGGCCCGGCGCGGCACCGGGTCGGTGGTGTCGCTGGTCATGGCAGAAAACGAGGCCTCGGGCGGGGCGCTGACGACCGAGGGCAAGCCGCTCAAGGATTACGTCGAGGCCTTCGAGCGCACGCTGATCGACAACACCATGCGCCGCCACAAGGGCTCGATCGTCGCGGTGATGGAGGAACTCTGCCTGCCGCGCCGGACGCTGAACGAGAAGATGGCGAAATACGGCCTCAGCCGGGCAGATTACACCTGAACGGGCGTTGGGGGGCTGCTCGCCCCCCAAACCCCCTCGCCAAAGGGGACCCGCGGGCCCCCTTTGGATACCCCCGCGGATATTTTCAGAGCAAAGAGGGGC
>JAANMY010003146.1_pt1 | contig 14118 bp, 14 predicted proteins | sample 7279691 | NCBI WGS metagenome assembly JAANMY01 (sample SAMN14094543, study PRJNA606508) | bioreactor metagenome | isolation source: A lab-scale SPAN reactor treating ammonium-rich wastewater day 388 | place: Ireland: Galway | collected 2018-02-07
TGGGGCTTTACCACCTACCCGGTCGAGAACAGCAGCGACTGCCAGTGCGTGGCCGTTACGGTGGTCAACGCCACACCAACAACCCTGCGCGCCATGAGCTCTCTGGGCCTGCCCAAAGTACTGCACGTCAAGGACGTGCACGTGGACCCACCCGCGGTGACACTCGAGCGGCTGCGCGAAGGCTGGCAGGACCGCCGCGCCCGCACCAAGCTCATCCATGACGCCCACAAGCATCTGGTCAAGGGCGACAAGGAGAACGAGGCGCGATTTGGGCCCTTCCTCGCCGCCCTGGTCAAGGAAGCCCGCGAACACATGCAGGACGCCGGTTGAGCCTGGTCGTGAGCGCTTCGTCTCACATGAACTCTTTGCAAGTCCAATGCCCCTGCGGCTGGCGCGAACTTGTACCCGCCGGCGCCGGTGGTCTCACCCTCGAGTGCCCCCGCTGCGGCCGCAACCTCAAGCTGCCCCAGTCCGCTACACCCGCCGAAAACGCCTCGGACATTGCCTTGGTAGAGCGTCTGACGGGCCGGCGCTTCCAGACTCCCAGTTTGAGACCTGTGATTCAACTCGCGGCCCTGTCCTGTGGCCTGACACTGCCCTTGGGTGCCCTCCTGCTCTGGCTTTCGACGCCCGGCACCGCGATATCGGTGGGGCTCTTTGGCCCTCTGTGGCTGTTGTCGCTTTGGATCTCCGAACGCGGCATTGCCGCATTCTTGAAGGGATCTGAAAGTGCTTGACATGTCAACTTCACGGAAGCTTGACGGGTCAACCCTGTGCGTTTTGTTGCGCTTGACGAGTCAAGCAAGGACGCAACACTTGACGGGTCAATGCTTTGCGGGCGCGTTCGGGGCACTTTCAGACAGTCCCGAAAGAGTCATAACTCTTTACCGGAAAGTGGCTTACAATTAACCGCAGTGAGGCACTTGACAGGAGGCGAGTTCGGACCCCCGTTTCAGGTGGTTTTCTTGGGGTCCGAAAAGCTGAAACGGCGGGGCCGTCAGCACTGCTTTTGCGGCAGGCTTGAGCCCCCGTGCCGAGTTTTCCCGGCGCCATAACGCTGTCAGTAACGGAAGTGCTCAAAATTTCTTATTCACGATAGATCAACGAGTTGCACCCTTTCTGACACCTTTTCCGGCCTGTCGGCAACAGCCACTGCATTGACCGCAGTGGGCCGCTTGGTATCTGTGTGCCCACGCAGCAAATGAGTTGAACTGACGGTGAGCCAACGGCTGACCCGCGTCGGCTGACTAGTGCGAATTTGGAACGCCATTTCGGCAGTCGTTCATTGACTTGCCGCAGGTTGATTTTTGTCGCAGCACCCAGCGCATCGCTGACTTGGGCCTCTGAGAGCTATCCCCCTTGGCGCGCGCGCTGGACTGTTGTCGGCATCGGAGATTTGGAATGCAAGAACCCGCTCGCGACGTGCTGAGCCTTTGGCCGGCCATCGAGGAACTGGCCCTGAATCGTGCCAAAGGACTTCCCGTCCATGACCTCCTGCGTGGCGCCAAGCCCGTCGCCTATGACGCCGGAAGTGAGACTTTGAAGCTGTCCGTAGAGAGCCCCCCCCTGGACAGTACCGCCACCGAGACCCTGCGCTCGTGCCTGGGAAAGGCCTGCTACCAGGTGTTGGGCTTTGCACCCCACCTTGATGTTCAGACTTCACCCTCCTCGCGCCCTCTGCCGCGCGTTGAAGCCCCGGCCAAGAGTCAGGCTCCAGCATCCTTGTTCATGACGCGTTCGCGCTTGCCGGCCAACGCTGACTTTGAGCATTTTGTGGTCGGTCCCAGCAACCAGGTGGCCTTCGCGGCCAGCAAGCAGGTCGCGGAGAACCCCGGCAAGAACTACAACCCGCTCTTCATTTACGGCAGCGTGGGCCTGGGGAAGACTCACCTGCTGCAGGCCATCTGCCGCAAGCTGTTGGCGACTCTGCCTCGCGTGCGCTTCATTTCGTGTGAGGAGTTCGTCAACCAGTTCGTGCAGGCGCTCAAGAATGGAACGGTGGACGCCCTGCGCGCCGAACTGCGCGAGGCCGACGCCCTCATCATTGACGATATTCACTTCCTGGCGGGCAAAGAGCAGACACAGGAAGAGTTCTTCCACACCTTCAACCATCTTTACCAGCAGGGCAAGCAGGTCGTACTCTCCAGCGACAGCCTGCCCCGGGACATCCCCCGCCTGGAAGATCGCCTGATCTCCCGGTTTCACTGGGGCCTGGCGGTCAAGATTGAGCCGCCATGCACCGAGACACGCATGGCTATCGTGCGTAAGAAAGCCGAACTGCGTCAGGTGGACTTGCCCCTGGACGTTGTTGCCTTCCTGGCCGAGAACATCACCACCAACGTGCGTGAGCTGGAAGGCGCCGTCGTCCAGATTTCCGGCCTGGCCCAGATGAGCGGCAAACCCGTCACCCTGGCCTTGGCCCAGGAAGCCCTCAAACACCTGATCAAGGCCCGCCCGGCCCCCAGCCGTGTGGCCACGGAAGACATCATCGAACTGGTCTGCCAGCATTACGCGGTAAGACTCAACGACCTGCTCTCCCAGCGTCGTACCAAGAATCTCGCGTTTCCGCGGCACGTTGCGATGTACCTGTCCAAGGAGTTAACCCAGTTGACGCTCTCTGAGATTGGTCACTTCTTTGGCGGGCGCGACCACAGCACCGTGCTTCACGCCATCAACAAGATCAAGTCCAAGCGCCTCAAGGAGCCCGAACTCCGTGCCGAACTCGAGCGCTTTGAACTGCAACTGCGTCGTCCGCTCTAAGAGATGCTCGATCTGCAATTGCACGCCGGGGGCCGTGGGGCCCCCGGTTTCCGTTTGGGCTCGATCCGGCCTGTCCCGGCCCTGAACTTGTCCTCTCGTTCTCTACGGGTTGTACCCGGGCGTTCACCAAGTTCGTGCCACTGTCATGTTCTGTTGATTTGATTGGGCCAAGGGCCTTGGCAACTGGCCCAGTTACCGTCACCCGCACCGCACAGGTTCCTGACTTGCGGCGCGATTCCGCCTAAGCCAGCTTGCTTACCCGCGCGCTTTCCCCTTTGGGGCTTTGGCCCCTGGCCCGCTGTTATGGCTGCTTGTGAGGCGATCGGTACAGATTTCTGACCTCCTGCCATGGCCTGCTACTGGCTACTGGAGTTTAACTCTATAGGTCTTTCCCGGCAGACAAACACGCCTCATTCCAGTTACCAACAGAATCAGACTGTGGCTTGCCAAGGCTCGCCAAAGGCTTATCGTCGGGCTGAGATAAGAGACAGGAGCCGCCATGCACATCGTCAGTGCAAGAGACCAGTTGGCAGACGCCATGAATCTTGTGGCCAGTGTGGTGAATTCGCGCTCGACCAACCCCATTACGCAGAACGTGCAGCTGGTCGCCGACAAGACCGGTCTTGAACTTCGCGCCACGGATCTCGAAGTCAGCGTCCGGCGCAAACTGAGCGAAGTTCAGGTCAAGAAGCCCGGAGCTTGCCTGCTCAACGCGAGCCTGGTTGCCAATCTGCTCAAGGACATCCGCAACGACACTCTGGAAATCGTGGTCAGCGGCACGAAGTCCGAACTGAAGGCCGGGCGCGACCGCTTTGAGTTGCAGGGTGCTGACCCTGAAGAGTTTCCCAAGCTGCCCGAGAAGGGCCAGGACGCCAGCGTCACCATGAGCGGCAAGGATTTCGCAGCGGCCATTCGCAAGGTGGGCCGCAGCGTAGCGCTGGAAAAGGGCCGCTATGCACTCAATGGTGTGCTGCTCGAGCCCGCCAAGTCCGCCATCGAATTCTGTGGAACGGACGGACGTCGGCTTGGCTACGTCAAAGCGCCGGCCAAGGGCAAAGAAGTGAAGTACCAGGTAATCGTGCCGACCAAAGGCTACAACCTGATTTCCAAGGTCATTGGCAATCAGGACACGGACGTAACCCTGTACCTGAGCGAGAACCGCCTCGTGGCCAACATCGGCGGTACGGAAGTGGCCACCTTGCTCGTGGAAGGCCAGTTCCCGGATTACCGTAGCGTGGTTCCCAAGGATCTGGACAAGAAGCTGGTAACCTCTACCGATGACTTGCGAGCTGCCCTCAACAAAGCCAAGCACCTGACCAGTATCGAGAGCCAGGCAGTGCGCCTGGAGATTGCCCCCGGCGAGTTGACGTTGCGAAGCAAGTCGCCCACGCACGGCCAGGCCGAGGTGCGCGTCGAGATCGAGTATGACGGTGGGGAGGAGTCCATTGGCTTTGACCCCCAGTACATACTTCAGGGCCTCGACGGCGTAGAGTCCGACAAGGTGACCTTCGAGTTCAAAGACAAGGAAACAGGCGCCATTCTGCACGCCGGTGACCGGGCGAACTTTTACTACCTGGTGATGCCCATCGACATCTAGCGAACCATTCAGACCCCAACGAGCGCGGCAACGGCCGCGCTCGTCTTGTTGGATAGGGGCACGAAATCACGGGAGTGTCATTAGAGATTCACGCCAGACTCGTCCCAAGCCCTTTGGTTTTCACCATTTGATGCAAAACGCTTGCTCAAAGTCCGGTAAAATAGGCACTTATGGAAATTTTGCAAAGCGTTAGATTGCTTGACGTTGCCCCTGCCCTGCGATAGCCTTAACCCGCTTGGACTCTTAGCGAAGACTGACCCTGCGGGGTTTGTGCGGTCTGTTGCTGTTGGCTCGGAAAGGGCGCGACGTGCAAAGAGTGCGGCTAGTAATGCTATGGATGCTGGCGCTCTGCTCGACCGGCGTCCTCGCTCAGGGCCTAGCGTTCAACGCCAACCCAAATACGGCCATTCCTGATAACTCCAACGTTGGGGCTGACAGCACAATCACGGTGCCCAATGCCGCGCCGTACAACACGCACGCTATTGGCGCCCTGCAAATCGGGCTGCGTATCAACCACACGCGCAACGACAACCTGGACATCTATCTTGTCCCCCCTGGCGTGACGTGGAATCGCACGGGGCCGACGTATAACACCGGCGCTATCCCGGCGGGCGTGATTGAGCTGTCGACTGACAACGGCGGCACCAATGACAACTACGGAAGCGGCGCGGGGCCATACACGTATGCCCGGTTGAGCAACACGATTGACCCGGTGTTCACATCAACGCAAGCCATCGCCGCGGGCACCGTTCCGTACACAGCGAACATCTACACGGTGGAGGACACGACAGACTTTAACCTGCTTTACCGCTCCAGCCCCGTCGGCAACTGGAAACTGGTGGTCATCGACGACGGAAACTCCGGCCAAAACGGCACGCTGATTTCGTGGGAGGTGCGCTACCTGCCGCAGTACTACGCCGACCCCAATGTCGCCATCCCCGACAACAACCCCAATGGCGCGACCTCCTCGATCAACGTGCCCGCCACCAGCGAGCTGGTGGGCTCGTTTCAGCTTGGCCTGCGGGTAACTCACGGCAACTGCCAGCACCTGGATGTTTATCTCTTGCCTCCATGGGTCAGCGCCTCGGCGCCCTACACCTATGCCCAAAGCCAGTTCAGTGGCGGCGCCATCGATCGGCCGGCAGACGACGGCGTGGTCGAGGTGTCGACGGACCTGGGCGGGGCGAATTTTGGCACCGGCGTCCTGGCCCCCTTTGCCATTGCATATTGCCGCGTCACGGCCCAGGGCGACGGTCTATTCACCGGGGCCGTGGCGCCCATCAGCGGCGGGGGGGCGACGGGGCGATTCCTGGCCGAGGGTGTACGGGCCCTGCATGATATTTACGGGCGCAGCCCTGCTGGCACCTGGACTCTGGTGCTGTGCGACGATCTAGCGGGCACGGCGGGCACGCTGGTGAGCTGGCAGATTATCTATGAGCCCGTCGGCTCCGGCAACCTGAGCGTACAGCGCGGCATCAGTGATCTGACCTATTCGTCCATCAAGTCCGGCCAAACCGATCAGGTGCTGGCTCAGTTCCGCTTTGACGCCGTGGGCGCGGCAGACAATCTCACCAGCCTGAGCGTGCAACATACTGACGGCGTCAACTTCAGCGCCCAGTTCAGCCAGCTGAAACTGGTGCGGGACAACAACGGCGACGGCCTCTATGACGGCGGTGACAGCTTGCTGGCGACCCAGGCCGCGCCGGCAAGCGCTACGGTGACATTCGGTTTTTCGCAGGCGCTGGCGGCCAACAGCGGCGTGGATCTGCTGGTGCTGGGCGACATGCTGGCCAGTCCCGTGCCGGCGACGCGCGTCGCCGTGCAGATCAGCGCGGCAGCCAGCGTCACCGGCAGCCTGCCTCGCAAGGGCATTTTCCCCGTGTTGGCGGGCCCCAACATCATCGAGAACATCCGCACGTTCACCTATCGCCCGGGGGCAGTGCAGAGTGTGACGGATAATGACCCTAACGGCGTGGCGCGCAGCATCGTCGTAGGTCCTACCAGCGAGCGCATTCGCGGTCTGCGCGTGGGTGTTCGTCTTGATCACGCCTACACCGGGGACCTGGACCTCTGGCTGCTTCCCCCCGGCGTAACCTGGCAGCCACCCTATGCCTCGCTCGACAACGGGCCCGTGCTGGTGCCGCTGAAGGATGCCGCCGAACAGGCCCGCAGCAAGTACCTGCTGGACAGCACCAACTACGAGCGGCAGAAGAACCTGTGGGCGCAACAGATCGGCAGCCGGACTGACCTGGAACAGCGCGAGCTGGCCTTCACCACCAGCCGTGCGGCCTGGGTGCGCGCCAACAAGACGCTGGCCGAGACCCGCGACAATGTGCGCACGCAGTTAGAGGTGGCCCGCAACAACGCCGCCATCAGCACCGCCGGGCAACAGGACCGCATGCCCGCCAGCCTGATCGACGGCATCGTGTATGACCTGATGATCGAGCCCGGCGAGCTGGCCACGCCGCAAAAGCCCGTGGCCGTGATCGGCAGCGCCGACGACCTCTACCTGGAACTGGAGGTGGACGAGTACGATATCCGCCGCATCCACACGGGCCAGCCCGTGATGGTCACGCTGGATAGCTACGGCAACGAAGTGTTCCGCGCCGAGGTATCGCGCATCATCCCGCTGATGAACGAGCGCTCGCGCACCTTCAAGGTGGAGGCCCGCTTCACGCAGAAGCCACCAAGGCTGTACCCCAACCTCACCGCCGAGGCCAGCATCGTCATCCGCACCAAGGAGAACGCATTGCTGGTACCCGCGGCCTACATCGTGGACGGCGGCTACGTGCTCACCGGCAAGAAGGAAAGGACCGCCGTGAAGACCGGCCTGCGCGACATGGAACAGGTGGAGGTGCTGGAAGGGATCGACGCGGGTACGCGGATCCACAAACCGTGAGCCATGCGCCTGCTGGCCAACATCTCCCTCACGCTGCTGCGCGCCAAGATGCGCCAGACGCTCGTGGCCGCCGGGGGCGTCATGTTCAGCATCGCCATGTTCGTCACCCTGCTCGGCTTCATGCACGGGCTGAACGGCCTGCTGGACGGCCTGATCCTGAACCGCACGCCGCACGTGCGCCTCTACCACGAGCCTACACCCTCGGCGCAGCAACCGGTGCAGCTGGCCTATGCCGACAGCGCCGTGCCGCCCGCCCACCACTTCGTCCGCTCGGTGAAGCCCAAGGACGACCTGCCGCGCCTGCGCAACGCCCACGCCATGATGCAGGCCCTGGAGAACGACCCGCGCGTGGTGGATGTCACGCCCAGGCTGGTGGCCCAGGTGCTCTTCCACGTGGGCACCACCGACCTCAACGGGCAGGTGATCGGCATGGACGTGCGGCACGAAATGCAGTACTACATGTTCGGCGACTACATGGTGGGCGGCGACCCCACCGACCTGGTGCGCGGCAACAACACGGTGATCCTGGGCAAGAAGCTGGCGGACATCATGGAGGCGCGCATCGGTGACCAGGTGCAGCTGACCACCGCGGCCGGCGAGCGTGCCATGCTGCGCGTGGTGGGCTATTTCCAAAGCGGCATCGCCGAGTTCGACAAGGTGCAGTGCTACGCCAACATCACCACCGTGCAGCGGCTGCTGGCCCGGCCTGCCAGCTACATCACGGACGTGAACGTGAAGCTGCGCGACATCGGGGCCGCCCCCGCCATGGCCAAGGAGCTGGCCGCCCGCTTCCCCGTGCAGGCCATGGACATCCAAACGGCCAACGCGCAGTTCGAGACGGGCAGCAACGTGCGCAGCATCATCAGCTATGCCGTGGGCATCGTGCTGCTGATCGTGGCCGGCTTCGGCATCTACAACATACTCAACATGATGATCAACGAGAAGCTGGACGCCATCGCCATCCTGAAGGCCACGGGCTTCAGCGGCCGCGACGTGCAGTGGATCTTCCTGCTGCTCAGCCTGGTCATCGGCGTCAGCGGCGCCATCGGCGGCGCGGTGGTGGGCTATGCCCTGCAGAACGTGATCAACAACGTGCCCTTCCACCCGGAGGCCATCCCGGCCGTCACCCACTTCCCGGTGGATTTCAGCGCGAAATTCTACGTCATCGCCATCTCCTTTGCCCTCATCACCTCGTGGGTGGCCGGCTGGTTCCCCGCGCGCCGGGCGGCCAAGGTGGATCCGGTGGAGATCATTCGGGGAAAGTGAGTGGTGGCAGGTGAATGGTGATAGGTGCACATACGTAAGGGCGGATCATGATCCGCCCGAAAACCCGAAAGATGAACACGCATAACCCCGTCCTGGAAGTCCAGAAGGTAAACAAGTCCTTCCACGACCCCATGACCGTGCAGGTACTGAAGGACGTGAGCTTCCGGCTGGAGCGGGGCGAGTTCGTGAGCATCACCGGCAAGAGCGGCTGCGGCAAGAGCACCCTGCTGTACATCCTCAGCACCATGGACACGGACTACGAGGGTGAGCTGCGGATCGACGGCGAGCCCACGCGCCTGGCTGGCCGTGAGCGCCTGGCGCGCATCCGCAACGAGAAGATCGGCTTCGTGTTCCAGTTCCACTACCTGCTCAACGAGTTCAGTGTGCTGCACAACGTGATGCTGCCCGGCCTGAAGCTGGGCCTGAAGAGCCGCGCCGAGGTGGAGCACCGCGCCATGGAGCTGCTGCACACCCTGGGCATCGCCGACCAGGCCCTGAAGGGCGCCCACCAAGTGAGCGGCGGCCAGAAACAGCGCGTGGCCATCGCCCGGGCGCTGATCAACGACCCGCTGATCATCATGGGCGATGAGCCCACCGGCAACCTCGACAGCCACAACACCGAGATCGTCTTCGAGATCTTCCGCCAGATCGCCGATGAGCACAAGCGCAGCCTGCTGGTGGTGACGCACGACCGCGATTTCGCCAAGCGCACGGACCGGGTGATCGAGATGGAGGACGGGAGGGTTTTGTGAAACTTGACCCTTCGGTGCCTCAGTCGCTTCACGCCTTGCGGAGCACCGCTTCGCGAATGCTCAGGGTGACGGGAAAGCTGAAACCACTGGTCGGGAGATAGGGATGGTTCACGAACGATGCCAAGGCGTGGGCATGACCGTGCCGCTTATTCCGCACGCGTGCCCTTGGGTGTTACCCGCCCTCAGTACGGCCGATCCTTGGGGTCACGCTTACCGTGCCATACCGAGAGCACATAAATCTTGGTGGTACTGTACGAATAGAATACCAAGTGGTCGCCGATGCCTTTGAATCGCACGTCCGGGTCGCTGGTCGGCCGACCCAGCTTCGGGTGCACCGCGATCACGCGTAATGCGGCGCGGAACATTCCGTCCAGCTTCTCACTGTATCTCGTGGACCCGTTGCGCTCCGCCCAATAACGCAAGATCTCCATGCGTTCCTGCTGGGCGTTGGCTGACCAAATTATTTCCCGAGCCATTCATCCGCGGCCTTGTTCGCTTCGCGTTCCGTAAGGGTTCGGCCGGCCCTAATGTCCTTTTTCCCTCGATCGATCGAGGCCTGTTGCTCCTTGGTCAGCTCGTACGGCTCCAGGTTTGCGCTGTCCGTGCCCATCAGGCGGTACATCTCGCGCAGCAACGCGCTGTCCCGCGACCGTTGGATGCGGTTGATCAAGCGCTTCTTCAACTCCGTGTCGGACATGGCTTCCGCAATTGATGCTACCAAGATAAGGATTTGAAGAGGGGCGCTCCACGCCCAAGGACAGGATTTCTTGAATCACGAGGGGCGCAGAGTTTACGCGTTCAAGCGCCTGACCTTGGCCATCGACTCTTCCCGTGTATGGGCCTTGGTCTTCCCGCTCACCATGTCCTGGTACCGGCCTTCCAGCTCGGCCACCTCGTCATCCGTCTGGTCGTCCTCACCGTGGGGGTGCAGCTTGAACAACAGGGTCCGAATGGCTTCCAACACGCTGGTGTCCCCCTCGTTCTCGATCATCCGGATGACCGGGCCGTCGGAAACAACCGCGCTTGGCAGAGTCTTGCCCAGCGAAGGTCGACGAATCATGGAGAGGAACGGCGACCTCCGATCGCGATTGAGTTGATCGCAAAGCCGCGACGCCGCTCGCCTCGGACGGACCTGGGCGGGGAGCACTCCGCCCACCGACGGCAAGAGCTCGTCCACCAGTCCCCGAGGCAACGCCCGTGTCGAATTGACACGAAGGAACTGCTCGCGCTGGACCCTCTCATTTCCCGCGATGAAGGCGTTGACCGGGATCGGCAGCGTCTTGCGCGAACTCCGTGCGATGGCCGTCGCCCGTTGCTGCCCGTCCACGATCCAGCCCGGTTTTTTGTTTCCTTCCGGCGGAACGGGGATTTCCAGGATCCCAAGTTGCGCTCGCTCATGTCCGTCCGCCATGGCGCGCATTGGGACGAAACGGGCTTTCGATGAAAGCGCCAGAATGATCGAATTGGGGAAGAGTACGTCGTTTCCGTCGAGATACTCCGTGATGTTCCGCACGTGCGCGGAAATCACGCCGCGTTGGTATCCGGCTACGTCGCCGCGCTTGTCACGGTGGATGCGCTCAACGTCGGCAACCCGGGACAGATCGCCCGCTGGAAGCGAGAACAGATACAGCGTGCGCCCTCGATCCTGCTCGATCCGGAGCGCTGATCGCTTCAGGACTGACTCTCTACCGCTCACGCTTCACTCCAGTCACTTCCTCGTAGAGGCGACGGAACCGCGACTGCTCGCACTTCTGTCCGGCCTTCCGCAACTCTCGCAGCAATGGCGTCCAGCCCGGCCGTTTCGGCATCCCCGCCAACTCTTTCCGGATGAAGTCCTTGACCTGGTCGTCTGTCATGGGATCTCGCTCGTCATAGCGCGGGAGCGCTGGAAGTTGACGTAGAAGGCGTCGGAATCGGAGTTGAACGTCATTGGCGCGCAACCCATGCCTCGGCGCGTCCATGAGCAGCTTGCGCGCGACCCGGGCGTTAAGGCTCTGTGCCGCACCGCCGAGGACCGCCTTTAGCCTGGCGTCGGACGGAACGATAGAAGCCTCGAGGTCTGGGTCGAGCCGTCCGGCCCGCGTTGACACGACCAGCACGCGGTCGTTGCGAGCGAGCGGTCGGACTGCCTCGCGGAGGTCCGGTAGCGCAGCTCGGAGGTATTCCGCAGAAGCCACGATGAGAAGGCGCGCCCTGGCACGACCGCCGATCAAATCCCTGAAGCGGCGCGGCTCCCCACGGCAAGGCCCGCGCAGCAGCGCCAGCTCTGACCACCATTCTTGGGAGCCCTGGGCAGCGGACGTAATGACCGTGTCTGGGTGGCGTGCGGAGAAAGTCGCAGAGTACGCGCGGATCGGCGCACTCGCTGGAATTAGGCCGTATCCAGCAGACATGACCCACAGTTCCGGTTCAAACCCTGCACGCTTGGCCAGGTCCGGCAGATCGCGGATGACCCGCCAGTGGTCGCCTTGGTACACGTCCGCCGCTGGAGCGGTGCGCGTGTCGGCGTCTCCGAGACGTCGCCACCACCGTGTCGCTCGGGTCGCCGCAGGTCGCGGCGACACTGTGCGCAGGCGCAGCCCATCGGAAACCGGAAGCGACTTCCGATCCGAGCAACTAGCGACGATGACGAGGCGTTCGGTCATTGCGCCGGACCGGGCCGCCTCCACTCGACTTCGGCAAACGCTGAGTGATTGTGAATGCTTTCGTGATTCACAGCCTGGACGCGGAACCACGCGACCCGCGCGTCATCGCGCATCGCTGAAGCGACGTTGCGCACCATGTCCTCAACGAACACAGGTTTGTCGTACGCCGCCATGGTGACGAAGCGTTCGTCTTCGCGCTTCAGCAAAGGGTACACCGGGCAGGAAGCAGATTGTTCGCACAGTCCGACCAGATCTTCGATCCAAAGAAGGTGAGGTTGCCCGGTCGCCGATTGAGTGGAGCGCACTTCGAGGGTGATGTAGCCGCGCTGGTTGTGCGCACCGTAGTCGCTGATCTTCTTGCTGCAGGGGCAGACGCTCGTTACCGGCACTCTGACGCGCAGTACGAAGTCCTGCTCGCCCGCGGTATCCGTTCCGGAGAACCCGCATTCGTAGTCCATCAGGGCTTTCGCACCAGTAACCGGTGCAGCCCGCTCGAGGAAGTAGGGGAAGTCCAGGTCGACGTGGGCGGACTCAGCGTCAAGGCGCTCGCGCAACTCGCGCAGTAGCGCGGGAAGCGTGCGCATCGTGACTTCGCCGTTGTGCCGGTTCAGCACCTCGACAAACCGACTCATGTGCGTTCCCTTGAAGTGGTGAGGCAAGCTCACCGAAAGGGTCACCGTAGCGATCGTGCGCTGGCGTTCGTGCTCCTTATCGAGGACCACGATCGGGTAACGCAAATCCCGGACACCCGCTCGGTCGAGCGGAATCCCCCTCGGATCAGGTCGCCCTTGCACATCCTCCATCAGCCTCTTCCTCCGGTGAACACACAGCCTGAAGTGCAGGTCTCGCGAACCACAATCTTGGTCATCCCGGGGAGTCGGGGCGCGAGGCGTTGCCAAAGCCAGGCGGCGAGATTCTCGCTGGTCGGGTTCTCGAGTCCCTCGATATCGTTCAGAACGTAGTGATCCAATTGGTCAACCAACGGCTTCGCCGCGACTTTGATGTCGGCAAAGTCCATCACCCACCCTGAAGTCGCTCCCACCTGACCACCAACGTAGACCTCGAAGCGAAAGGAATGCCCGTGCATGCGCCCGCACTTGTGTCCCGCTGGCACATTGGGCAGCCGGTGCGCGCTCTCGAACGTGAACTCCTTGAAGATCTCGGTGCTCATCTCACGGGATCCCGAGCAGCTTGTGGGTCTGAAGGCTCAAGCGCCAGCCTGGGTTCTCCAAGCAGAACGCGACCGCGGCCCTGGTATTCTCGGCCAGGCGTGGCCCGTCCATCGGCTGGACGTAGAAATGGACGAACTCGAGCGTGGTCAGGTTGCGCGGATCGAGGCCCAGCTGGGGATACACGAGCTTGAGCTCGTGGCCGCGTCGCACTCGCAGTTCCGCGCCTGCCTTCGGGCTCACACAGAGCCAGTCCACGTTGGCGGGAGGCTCAAGTGTTCCGTTTGTTTCGACGGCAACTTCAAACCCGAGGCGCTGCACGGCATCGACAGCCTGCGCATCCAGCTGAAGGAGCGGCTCTCCGCCGGTGAACACGACCAGCTTCCGACCGGCTCCGCCCGCCGGCCAGTTCCTTGCGATGGCTGCTGCTAGCTCAGAGGCGGTGGCGAACTTGCCGCCGCCTTTGCCATCGACGCCGACGAAGTCGGTGTCGCAGAACTGGCAAGTCGCCATCGCGCGGTCTGCCTCGTGTCCAGACCAGAGGTTGCAACCGGCAAACCGGCAGAAAACGGCCGGGCGTCCGACGTTCGCCCCTTCGCCCTGCAACGTATAGAAGATCTCCTTGGCGGAGTAGCTCATGCTCGGAGCTCATTCTGGTACCGGACGGGATCTTCTAGTCCGTTCTCGGCGAAGCCCTTGAGTCGCAGCAAGCACGCGTCACATCGACCGCACGCCTCTCCGGCGGCCGCGGGGTCGTAACAAGTCGAAGTGAGCGAGTAGTCCACGCCGAGCGCAACCCCCGTCTGGATGATTTGAGCCTTCGTCATCCGAACCAGCGGCGCGTGGATCTTGAACTTTGCGCGGCCCTCCACGCCGGCCCGACTCGCCAAGTTGGCAGTGCTTGCGAAAGACTCCAGGAACTCGGGGCGGCAGTCTGGGTATCCGCTGTAGTCCACCGCGTTCACACCGAGATAGATGTCCTCTGCCTCGATGACCTCGGCCCAAGCGACTGCGTATGCCAAGAAGATGG
>JAANMY010003150.1_pt1 | contig 14095 bp, 10 predicted proteins | sample 7279691 | NCBI WGS metagenome assembly JAANMY01 (sample SAMN14094543, study PRJNA606508) | bioreactor metagenome | isolation source: A lab-scale SPAN reactor treating ammonium-rich wastewater day 388 | place: Ireland: Galway | collected 2018-02-07
AGGGGACAGATGGCGGGATCGATCACCTCGCGACCCTCAATACTTCAGGCTCACCTTGAAGCCGACGAACTGCGGCGCGCCGACATTCCCCGCGACGATGCTCGGCACCACGTAGGAGAAATATTCCGTGCCCGTGAGGTTGCTTCCATAGAAGGCCACCGAGAACCGATCGTGCTCGTAGCCGACGCTCGCGCCCAGCAGGCCGTAGCTCGACTGCCGGAAATAGGGGCTATTCAGCTCGTCGTAAAAGGTGTCCCCGACGAATGTCCCCTCGACCCGCGCGAAGGCCCCGCACGCGTGGCGATAGCTCGCGAAGGCCGAGGCGGTCCATGCCGGCACGAAGGGGACCTCGTTGCCCGCATAATCGAGCCGGGGCGCGCCCGGGATGATGGCCCCCGTCGCGTCGATCTGGGGATACGGGTCGCGATAGTCGTCGAACTGGGCCTGCGTCAGGCCGAAGTTCCCACCGACCGCGAAGCCCTCGAATGGCCGGGCCACCAACTCCACCTCCACGCCGCGCGCGGTCACCTCCGGCGCGTTGATCACGACGTACTCCCCGAACGTCACCGACCGCTCCACCTGATAATCCTGGATCTCGTTCCAGAAGGCCGTCACGCCCAGCCACAGCTTCCCGCCCCAGGGATCCACGCGCACGCCGATCTCATTCGCCCAGATCGACTCCGTGTCGAACTGGGCCTCCTCGGCCAGATCCGAGTAGGCCGAGAACCCGCCCGGCTTGAATGCCAGGCCCGTCTTGCCGTGGAAGGTCACCCAGTCGCAGCACTCCCACTCGAAACCGAACTCCGGCGCGATGTTGGTATACGTCGCGGGCTTGCGCACCTCGAAGCGTTCCTCGCCCACCCGCCGGACCCGGTTGATCTCCCGCTCCGCCAGATCCAGCCGCATCCCAAACTTCAGCTCGAGACCATCGCACACCTCCCAGCCCAGATTCCCGAACAGCGCGTAGTTCTGCTCCTCGATGTCGAAGATGGTGTCCTGATACTCGACGATCTGCCCCGTCGGGAACGGGAATACCCCGAGCCCCGGTATGACCAGATAGTCGAAGGCGAGTCCGGGCAGCGACCGCGTCGAGACCCCGCTCACGTCCGCGGACATGAAGAAAAATCCCGCGTCCCACGAGATCGGGGAGGGGTCATCGGCGTGCGATTCGAACCGGATCTCCTGCGTCCACTGCTCGCGCCTCTGCTGGATGGTCGATGTCGCGCCCTGGAGCGGGCTGTCCGCGATGGGGTCGATCGGGAAGCCGGGGATCACGTATCCCGCCAGCAGGTTGTTCGGCGAGAGATCGAGATCCACGGTGTTCGGGTCGAGGTCCCAGTCCTGGCGCGAGGTGATGGACACGACGCGGCCCCAGTCGAAGCGGCGCTCGATCCGCAGCGCCTGCATCTGGGTGTCCAGCTGCGTGATGGCGTCCAGGTCGGACTCGACCTGATAGCGATCCTTCGGGTCCAAAGGTGTGATCGGCTGCGCGCCGTCATCGAACCGTTCCGCCGACAGCGTCAGCCGGATGTCCCAATCTTCCGTCGGCGTCCAGCGGAGCACCATCCGTCCCCCCAGGGCATCGCGCTCGTCGGCCCGCTTGTTCAGAAACGTGTTCTCGATGAAGCCCTCGCTGTAATCGTGGTAGCCGAACAGCGAGAGCGACAGCCGGTCCTTCACCACCGGACCCGAGGCGCTCACCTCGTACGACTGGGAATCGTAGCTGCCGTAGCCGAAGGTGGCGCGCGCATGATAGTCGTTGCCCGGCAGGGCCGTCTGCGCCCGGATCACGCCCCCCGGCGCGTTGAAGCCAAAGGACGTGCTCTGCGGCCCGCGCAGCACGTCCAGCCGCCGCGGGTCCCACAGCGAACCCCCCTGCGCAAACGTCGGGCCCAGCGGCACGTCGTCGAGGTACACGACCGCCCCGGGACTGCTGAAAAACGGCGTGTTCGCCGTGCCGCGCATCGTGGTCACGTCCCCGAACGCCCGCACCCCGCTGTCCGCCACGGAGAGATTCGGCGCCAGCGCCGTCAGCGAGCGCACCTCCACCTGATTGCCGATCGGCAGCACCGAGGTGTCCAGCACCGTCAGCGACGGCGCCGGCTCGGCCCCCTCCTCCCGCTCCCCCACCACCGTCACCACCGCCACCGGCGAGCCATTCTCCGCCCCCATCCCGCCCAAGGGACACAGCACCCCCCATGCCACCCACAAAACCCCGCACTCCACGACACATGAAATCCCGCCTCTCATCTCTCGTCTCCTCCTAATGGTCCTCGTAGATAAGAGAGGGCCGCCGCGAAAGGCAAGCGTCACTGGCGATGTCCTGATTTTTCCGGCTCGAACCCCCCTTGCATTCCTCCCGACGCCGCTGTTACATTGCCGGCGTCATGGGCACGCTGCTCGGGGTCGCGCTGGGGTTCTTGGCCTATTTCGTTCTACGCTATCTGGTGGCGGGCCTTTTCACGGTGGACCAGAACGAGCGGGCGGTGCTGACGAGTTTCGGCAAGGCGCATCGCGCCGGGAAGGCGACGGTCGTCGACGGTCCCCTGGGGGAGTTGCTCAACGAGGAGGAGCGCGAGCGCTACGCCTACCCGAGGCTCAAGGTCATCGGCCCCGGTGGCCCCTATTTCAAGTTCCCGTGGCAGCGCGTGCACAAGGTCAACGTCGCCATACAGACCGCCAACATCGCCCACGACCCCGAGACGCCCGAGGCAAACGCCGGCGGCACGGTCCTTGAGGCGGTCACCAAGGACCAGTTGAACATCAATGTCACCGGGCAGATCCGGTATCGGGTGGCCGAGGATAACCTCTATGCCTGCCTCTTTGGCGTGAAGCACCCGATCGCGCACGTCATGGGCTATTTCGTCTCGGTCCTCCGGGAGCGCATCGCCATCTTCGCCGAGGAGGCGCCGCCCGCGGATGCCGCGCCCCGAACCGCCACCATGATCGAGGGCATCTCGCTCAACGACCTGCGCAAGAACCTCAATTCCCTCAACGAGCAGATGGACGCGGAATGCCGCTCTTCCGTCGCACGGTACGGCATCCTGCTCGACGCCTCGCTGATCACCGGCATCGACCCCCCGCCCGAGATCGAGTCCGCGCTCGCCGCGATCAATACCGCGCACAACGAGGTCTCCGCCAATATCAGCGCCGCGCAGGCGCTCGCCGACCAGACCATCGAGCAATCGAAGCGCGCGGTCGAGATCGAGACCCTCAAGGCCGAGGCCGAGGTCAAGCCCATCCGGGCCCTCGCCGAGCAACTCGCCACACTCAAGCAGGCCGGCGCGGGCGCCCTGCGCGCCTTCCTGCGAAACGTCCGGCTCGACCTGTACGGCCGCGCCAAGCGCGTCTTCATCGAGGAGCGGCCATGAGATTCCTGCAGGCCTTCCTCATCAGCTTCGTGGCGTGGTGGATCCTCGTGCCGCTGGTCCTCGCGATCGCCCGCGCGCTGCGCCTGTACGTCACCGTGGACGAGTGCGAGGCCAAGGTCTTCGTCCTCTTCGGCAAGGTGATCTCCGTCATCGACCAGCCGGGTTTCCACTGCCTGTGGTTGCGGATGGGGCCCGCCGCCGCGCTGCTGCCCTTCTTCGGTCGCGTGCACACCGTCGATCTCCGCCTGGATCAGGAATACCTGCGCAGCCAGCCGGTGAATTCCGAGGAGGGCACGCCCATGGGCGTCGGCGTCTGGTACGAGATGCGCGTCTCGAACCCCGCGGACTTCCTCTTCCAGAACGCCGACCCGCGCGGCTCCCTCCGCGCGAACGTCAGCAACGCCGCGGTCCGCTGCCTCAGCAACATGCCGCTGGCGCAGCTGTTAGAAAACCGGCACGGGATGAGCCGCGTCGTCCGCGCCGAGGTCTCCCCGCGCTCCGCGCAATGGGGCTACCGCCTCGGCTCGGTGTACATCCGCAAGGTCCACTTCCGCGATAAGGAGATGATCCGCCAGATCGAGCAGAAAGTGGTGAACCGCCTGCGCCAGGTCACCTCGGCGATCCGCCAGGCCGGGGCCAATCAGGTCGGGGTCATCCGCAGCGCCGCGGAAAAAGAGGCCGCCACCGAGTTCGCGCGCGCCGCCGCCATGCGACCCTACATGCTGCACATGACCCTCCGCGAGATCTCCTCTGACCCCGATGTCCTCGAGGCCATCTTCGACACCCTCGAGGTCGATCGCCTCCTCCGCGGCCAGGCCGAGATCAACATCCTGCCGCCCGGCTCGCTGCTCGCGCAACTCATCGCCAGCCGGGGTGACCAGCCGCAAGGCTGACTCGAAAATCCCCATTGCCCGCCAAAAGCGGCCCGGGGACGGTCCGCACTCCACAGGCCTTCGGCCGAAATGCGGCAACAACGCAGGGCGGTGGCAACATCTTGGAATGCCGCGGCGTTTCGCGCGCAGCGCTTTGGAGTGCGGTGCGTCCTCGCACCGCTTTGGCGCGGCGAGAGGGGCTGGGACTTTCATTGGCGGTGGTGCCCCTCAGGCGGGCGGGGGCGCAGGGGGAGGATTCTTGGCGGATTCTTCGCTACTCTCGCACCTGGCGGTGCCGCCCTATTTGCCCGCCGCCCAGCGCAACATGTACTGCGCCTTGTTCAATTCGGCGACGGTGTTCGCGTAATCGAGGCGGGCGCGCTCCAAGTCCTGTTGGGATTGGATGTGCTCGAGGACGGCGCCGACGCCGAACTCGCGGCGCTCATCGGTGAGGCGGTAGTTTTCCCTCGCGGCATCGAGGGCCCGACGCGCGATATCCACCTGATCGCGAAGGGACGCGGCGCGCTCGCGCGCCTCGATGACCTGCCGCCGTATCTCGTCGCGGGTCCGCTCCATCTCGAATTCTCCCCGGTCCAGGCGCGCCCGGGCGACCCCGATGCGCCCGGCGTCGAAGAGCCCGCCGGGCCCGACGCGCCAACCCAAGTCCACCCGGTATTCGCGATTCTCCTCGAACTCCTTGGGGCCGGGGTCTCCCGTGCCCCCGCCAAGCCCGCCGTAATAGGCCTGCCCGCGGATCGAGGGAAAGATCGGCCCATACACGGCGCCGTCCTTGGCCTTCTCGGCGGCATCTCGCCTCCGGTCGGCGGCGCGCAGTTCGGGCCGCCCCGCTAGCGCCGCGGCGATCAGGGCCCGCTCGGGCACGCCGGACTCATCGAGGGACAGGGGCATCAGATCCGCGTCTCCGGGCATGATCTCGATGGCGGGATCGAGGCGCAAGACGCGCGACAGGCGCGCGGCCCCGGTGCGCTGCCTCTCGCGCGCCTGGCGGAGGGTCATGGCATCGCGCTCGGCCTGTGCCTCGGCGCGAAAGGCGTCGCCCTTGAATGCGATCCCCGCGTCGGCGGCGTGCCTCACCTGCCCGGCATAGTCGCGCGCGACCCTCAGGGTCTCCTCGCCGATCCCGACCGCCGCCCGCGCGCGCGCCAGTTCAAAATACCCCACCGCGGCTTCGAGCACGCGGTCGCGCCTCTCGGCCTCGAGGTCCTCGTCCGCCGCGGCGGCCAGGCGATGCGCCGCGAGGGTGGCGAAGATGGCATCTCCCAACTCCAGCCCGAGGTTCACCGCGCCGCCGGTGGCGTAGCTGTTCTTATTCGTCTCGAAGACGTTGCCGTCGACCCTCTGGATGTTCCCCTCGTGGCGGTGGAACCCCAGGGAGGCGCCAACCCAAGGGAAGAACCGCAGCTGCGCCTCGAGGTGCTGCCCCCGCGCCTCGTAGACCTTCGCCTGAGCGATCTGCACATCGATGTTCTGCGCGCCGGCCAAGCGCAGCGCCGAGGGCAGGTCGATCGCGAGGGGACCGGATTCCCCGGGCCGCGGCCCCACATCGGCTCGGCCGAATGATCCCGCTATCAGGAGCAACAGGCCCGCCGCAAGGCCGCGCCAGGCCCGACTATTTCGCGGGTCCAGTGTTGTCCGCGCCACACGCCTCTGGACTGCGGTGGCAGAGCGGAGCGGCGACACCGCTCTTCCGCCCGGCGGAGCCGAAACCGCCGAGCAGACCCTCGCACCAACACCTCGCGCGGTTCCAAAGCGGCGTCGCCACCCCTGTCGGGGTTCTGCCGCCGCAGTCCAAAGGGCCAGCCCGCGCCTCATCGCTCCCCCGCTCACGGCGCCTTTGCCTCCATAACGCGGACCTCTTGCCCGTCTGCCAATGGCACGCCCGATGGCACGAGCACGGCGTCGCCCTCCGAGACCCCTTCGGCGATCTCCGCGTTCGCCCCGTCGTTGAATCCCGCTTTCACCGCGATCTTCTTGGCCTTTCCGTCCACCAGTTTAAACACGGAGGCGCCGCTCTTTTCGACCAGCAACGCCCCGGCGGGAACGCATATCACGCCCCCATGTTTTTCCACGCCCAATCGCATCGTCGCGTACATCCCCGGCCTCAGCTCGCGCCCGGGGTTCGGAAGATCGGCCTCCACCAGCATCGTCTGCGTCGCGGCATCCAGCGCGTACGCGAGGCGCGAGACATGGCCCTCGAATGTCTTGCCGGGCAGGGCGTCCGGGGAAACCCGCACCGGCTGCCCGACGCGCACCAGCGCGGCCTCCGCCTCCGGCACCGGCACCTGGGCGCGCACGGTGTCGAAATCCATGATGGTGACCACCGCGGCGTTCTGCGCCGCGATGCCCGATGTCGCCGCGGGAATGAAGGCGCCCGGGTCCACGAATCGCGCCGTGACGACGCCATCGAAGGGCGCGACCAACTTGGCGTAGCCCAGCAGCGTCTCCGTCCGCTCGAGCCCGGCCTTCGCCATGTCCAACCGTCCCCTCGCCTCATCCAGGGCCTGCGGCACCACGAGATCCGGTGACTTCTTCCTCGCCCCCTCGACGCGATGGAATTCCGCCTCCGCCACCCGGACCTCCGCCCGGTAGCGCGCCAGATCGGCCTGCAGCTCGGGCACCTCGATCTCGCCCAGCACCTGCCCGGCCTTCACCGCGTCCCCCTTGTCCACCGACAGAGTCTTCAGATAGCCGGCCACCTTCGCGTACAAGGTCGCCTGCTGGTTGGCCCGGATGCTCCCCGGCAGCGTGACGTGGCGGAACACGTCTCCGCGCGAGGCCTTGGCGATCTTCACCTCGGGCGGGGGCTTGCCCTCGGCGGCCAACGCCGGATTGCACCCCCAGACCAGCACCGTCGCGGCGAATATCGCCGCGCTCGCACGAAAAACTCTCGAGCCAGTCATCTGTAGGTTCCTCCAATTCGTCATTTGCGCCCTGACCCTCCCATCAACCGTGACCCACCGGCGAAACAAAATGCCCGCTGAGCGGATCGTCGGGATCCAGCGAATTGGAATGCGTGCTGGTCTTGCGGCGGATCAGCACGAATACCACCGGGAGCACGAAGAGCGTCGCGACGGTCCCGAGGGCCAGCCCCCCGACGACGGAGCGCCCCAGCGGGGCCGTCTGCTCACCCCCATCGCCCAGGCCCAGGGCCAGCGGCATCATGCCCGCGATCATCGCGCAACTGGTCATCAGGATGGGCCGCAGCCGGCTCCGCGCCCCCTCGATGGCCGCTTCGACCAGGCCCGCCCCACCGATGTGCGCGCGTTCGGCGAAGGTCACCAGCAGGATCGCGTTCGCCACCGCCACGCCGACCGCCATGATCGCGCCCATCGCGGATTGAATATTCAGCGTCGTGCCCGTCACCCACAGCGCGCCCGCCACGCCGGCCAGCACCGCCGGCACCGTCGAGACCACCGCGAAGGACAGCCGCAGCGACTCGAAATTCGCCGCCAGCATCAGGAAAATCACCACGACCGCGATCAGCAGGCCGGCCCGGAATCCGTCCATGAGCTGCCGGAAGGGCACGACCTGCCCGCGCAGATCCACCTTCGTCTTCGGGTCGGGCGGCCCCCCCACCTCGGCGAGCGCCTCCCGGACCGCGCGGATCGCTGTCCCAAAATCCGTGCCATGGATATTCGCGGTCACGCTCACGACCCGCGCCAGGTTGTAGCGCTCGTAGGTGCCCACCGCGGTGCCCGGTTGGATCTCGGCGACATTGCGCAGCAGCACGGTCCTCCCCCCCTCCGCAGAAACCGGGACGTTCTGCAGGTCCTCGATGGTCTGCGTGCGCTCCTCGGGGATCTGCACCTGGAGGTTGTAGCTGATGCCGGACTTGGGATCGGCCCAGAAATTCGGAACGGTGAACCGGCTCGATGTCGTCGCCGCCACCAGCGAGCGGGTGACGTCGGCGACTTTCACCCCGAGCAGCCCGGCGCGCTCGCGGTCGATGTTCACCCCCACCGTGGGGAAATCCAGCGTCTGCGCGATCTGCGCGTCACGCAGGAAAGGGATCCGCTTCAGCCGATCGAGGATCTTTTCCGCGTGGCTCTTGTTCACGGCGATATCGGGCCCGCTGACGGCCACCTCGATGGGCGTCGGCGAACCGAAACTCATCACTCGCGTGACGATGTCCTGCGGCTCGAACGACAGCCGCACGCCCGGCAGCTCGGCGGCCAGCACGCCGCGCAGGTGCTCCTTGAAATCCTCCACCCGCTTGCCCGAATCGTGCGCGAGCTGCACCGCGAGCCATCCCTCCTCGGGGCCGCCATTCCAGAGGTGCACGAGGTTGACCGGAAAGCTGGAGTTGTGCACGCCCACCATCCCGATGCTCACCGCCACCTTGTCCTCGCCGCCGGCTTCCCGAGCGATGGCCGCCAGTATCCGCCCCGCGATCCTCTCGGTCTCCGCGACCTGCGTGCCGCTCGGCGCGCGAAACCTCAACGCGAACTGCCCGCTGTCGGCCTTCGGGAAAATCTCCGTGCCGAGGCGGCCGCCCACGAGCCAGATGATGCCGCCGGCCGCGGCGACGTACGCCAGCGCCACCAGCCACCGCGACGCGATCACGCCGCGCAGGAACCCCGCGTAGGCCGCCTGCATGCGAGCGATGAAGGTCGCGTCATGCACCTCGCCCGCGTGCCCCCGGAGAAACCAGACCGAGAGGATCGGCACCAACGTGGAGGACAGGATAAACGACGCCGCCATCGAGAATCCGACCGCCAAAGCCAGCGGGACGAACAGCGCCTTGGCCGCCCCCACCATGAAGAACGCGGGGATGAACACCGCCAGGATGCAAAGCATAGCCAACAGCCGCGGCAGCGTCGTCTCGGTCGTCCCGTCCAATGCCGCGCGCGCCAGCGGGCGCCCCCGCGCGATGTGCACGTGGATGTTCTCGATGGCCACCGTCGCCTCGTCCACCAGGATGCCCACCGCCAGAGCCATGCCCCCCAGCGTCATCAGGTGGATGTTCTGCCCCGTCACCCACAGCGCGAAACTCGCCGCCAGCAGCGAGAGCGGGATGTTGATCACCACGATGAACGCGCTCCGCCAGTCGCGCAGGAACAGCAGCACCATCAGTCCCGTCAGGATCGCGCCAAAGCCGCCCTCCTTGAGCAGGTCCGCGATGGACCGGTTCACCACCGGCGACTGGTCGAACTCGTAGCTGACCTTGATCCCCTCCGGCAACAGCTTCTGAAACTCGGGGATATTCTCCCTCACCAGATTGACGACCTCGAGGGTCGAGGCGTCCCCGCGCTTCGTCACCGGCAGGTACACGGTGCGCCTTCCGTTCGCCAGGGCGTATGCGGTGGTGATGTCCGCGGAGTCCTCGACCGTCGCCACGTCGCGCACGAATACCGCCCCCGCCTCCGTGCGCTTCAGCGGCACGTTCTCGAGATCCTTGATGTTCGAGACGATCGCGTTGACCGGGACGATGGGGTACTTCCCATCCAGATTCATGTTGCCCGACGGGCTGATCACGTTGCCCTCGGCCAGCGCCCGCGCGATGTCGTCCGGCGACAGGCCGTAGGCCCGCATCCGGTCCGGATTGACGTTCACGATGATCCCCCGCGAGCTGCCCCCGAACGGAGGCGGCGCCGAAACCCCCGGCAAGGTCGCGAACGCCGGGCGCACGCGGTTCAGCGCCTGATCCTGCATCTGGTTCAGCGTGATGTTCGGGTCGTCCGTCGAGAACACCAGATAACCCACCGCCACGCTCCCCGCGTCAAACCGCATGATGAACGGCGCCACCGTCCCAGGCGGCATGAACGCCCGCGAACGGTTCACCTGCGCCACCGTCTCCGACATCGCCTGGCTCATGTCGGTTCCCGGGTGGAACTGGAGCTTCATGATCGATGCCCCCTGGATCGATTTCGATTCCACGTGCTCGATCCCGCTGATGTATAAGAAATGGTACTCGTACCGGTACGTCAGGTACCCCTCCATCTGCAACGGATCCATCCCCCCGTACGGCTGCGCCACGTAGATCGTCGGGATCCCCAGCGGCGGAAAGATGTCCCGTGTCATCCGGCCCAGCGCAATCCACGCGCCCAGCGCCACCGCGATGACCAGCACCACCACCGTCAAAGGACGGCGCAGACTCAATCGGACGAGATTCACGGCAAAGGCAACGGGGATGAGTGTTACTTAACGGAAATGCAAGGATTTTTTATCCCTGCCGCTCAATGCAATGCCGGACCGCTGCCGCACACGGTCCGGCGCCGTGCATGCAACGACATCCTCCTCCTTGCTGGCAGGTCCGTCAGACATCTCGCGGGAATATGGAAGTCTTTTGAGTGCCGGCCACTGGAATTAATCTGAAGAAATCTTAAGGGTTGGCTTTCCCGTTGGCACAGCCGGATGACCGGGTCGAGGCCTCCCTCGTCGCCGCACCGCCCGTTCGTGTCCCGGATCGGTCAGGGCCGCCGCCTCGCATCCCCGTGCGCCTGGGCCGTGAGGCAGACATTCCTGTCTGCCCCCGTTCGCTCAGGCTCCGCTCAGGGTGACAGTATCCGCGGCGCGAGAGGCGGCGAGCACGAGGCGGAACCGGCTGCCTTTTCCAGGCTCGCTGTCGACCTCGACGCGCCCGCCCTGCCGCTCGACGAGGAGTTTGACGATGGCCAGGCCGAGGCCGGCGCCGCCATCGGCGCGGGAGCGGGCGCTATCGACGCGATAGAAGCGCTCGAAAATCTTCTCGTGGTGCTCGGGATCGATGCCGGGACCCTCGTCGGCGACCTCGATGACGGCGCGGCCGTCGCGGGGGGACGCCGCCAAGGTCACCGTGGTCGAGACGGGGCTGTAGCGGATCGCGTTGTGGAGGAGGCCGAGGACGGCCTGGCGGAGTAGCACCGGGTCGGCCTCGGCGATTAGGTTGGGCTCGGCGCGCAACTCGATGGTCTGCCCTTTTTCCGCGGCCAGGATGCCGAGGCTTTCGCGGGCCTGCTCCAGCAACCCCGTCAGCGGCACGGGCTGCAGCTTCGGCGTGGACACATCGCCCTCAACCCGCGCCAGGAGGAGAAGGGAATCGATGATGTCGTTGAGGCGCTGGGCCTCCTCGAGCATGCTCGATATGCTCTCGCGCAGCGCCTGAGCGTCGTCGGGTCCGCGGAGGCCGACTTCGCCAACCGCGCGCAGGGCCGTCAGCGGCGTGCGCAATTCGTGCGAGGCATCGGCGGTGAAGCGCCGGAGGGCGTCGAAAGAATCCTGGAGTCGTTGCAGGGTCTGATTGAAGACGGTGGCGAGCCGCCCGAGTTCGTCGTGCGGGTTGGGGTTGGGCAGGCGGCGACCTAGCGATTCGGAGGTGATCTGCCTGGCCTGCTCGGCCATCGCGCCAACCGCGGCGAGCGATCGGCCCGCCATCAGATAGCCGCCCAGGGCGGCGAGCAGGGCCGCCAGGGGGATCCCAAGGCCAAACCCGATCACGATTTCCCTCAACGTCCCGTGCATGTCGCCCTCGTCCCGGAACGCGCGGACCGTCAGATTCCCGCGCCGCAGGCGCGCCGGCCGTTCGATCACGCGCACCGGCAATGCGCCGTCGAAGGCGGCGGTGAACGTGCGCTCGCCGGAACCCGTTGGCGGGGGCAGCGGCAACGTCACGTCCCTGTCCCACTCCGGCCAATGGCGCAGCAACAGCACCTTGTCGGCCGACCACACCTCGAACCACGCGGCTGAACCCTCGTAGACATCACCACCACGCCCCCCCCGGACCCGCCACCGGATCCGCCCCTCCGGATCCCATTCCAGATGCGCCTCGACGAGGTTCAGGTCGATCCGCAACTGCCGGTCGAACTCCGCGTGGAGCCGCAGGTGGATCAGCACGAAGACGACGGGCGCCAGCGCCAAGAGGATGGCGCTCGCCACGGCCGCGTACAGCACCGTGAGGCGGAACCTCAGCGAGCGGCGCTTCCACCAGTCGATCATGGTCCCGCCTCCTCGCGCAGCACGATGCCCACACCGCGCACGGTGTGGATCAGACGGCCCACCCGGCCCTCGTCGACCTTCTTGCGCAAGTGCGCGAGATGGACATCGATCACATTGTCCAGCGGCGTGGCCCGGTTGGGTTCCCGCCAGACATCCCGGGCCAGCATGTGCCTCGTCACGACCTGTCCCCGGTGCCGCATCAGGTAGGCCAGCATGTCGAACTCGCGGGGCGTGAGCGCGATCTCCCGCCCGCCGCGCACGGCACACCGCCTCTCGGGATCCAAAACGAGGTCACCTATCTGCCGCCAGGGCGGCTCCTCCGGCCCCGCCCGTCGCAGCAGCGCCCGTACGCGCGCGAGAAGTTCGGCGAAGGCGAACGGCTTGAGCAGGTAATCGTCCGCGCCGCTATCGAGCCCGCGCACGCGGTCCTCGACGGTGTCGCGGGCGGTCAGCAGCAGGACCGGCGGCCTCGGTCCCCTTGCGTGCAAGGACCGGAGAATCGAAAGGCCGTCGCAGCCCGGCAGCATCCAATCCAGCACGACCAGATCGAACCTCTCCGCCCCCAGCCGGGCCAAGCCTTCTTCCCCCGTCCGGGCCACCTCGGCGCCATACCCCTCCCCACGCAGCCCGCGGCGGATGGCCTGCGCGGTCTTCGCCTCGTCTTCGATGATCAAGATCTTCACCAGCGGAAGCGTGTAATATGCCCCACTCCGCCTCGGCGGCCAAGCGCATCCGCGATCCCGCCATGCCTCGCGCAAGAGTTGACCCGTCCCCATTTGTGCGTCATTATGTTATACATGAAGACGGCGAGCATCCGCGATGTGCAGCACGATCTGGGCAAGGTGCTGGCCTGGGTGGAAGGCGGCGAGGAGGTCGAGGTGACCCGGCGCCGCAGGGCGGTCGCGCGGTTGATCCCGGTCAACGCGCCGCATCCGGCGCCGGTGGCCCTGCCGGATTTCGCGGCCCGCGCGCTGGCGGTTTGGGGGCCGCGCCGCAAGGGCCGAGGCCTCTCGAAGACCATCCTCGAAGGACGCGAGGAACGGCCGTGAGATACCTCGACACGAGTTCGCTCGTGGCGCTCTATTACCCGGGGCCGACCAGCGCTCGACTTGTGGCCCTCTTGACCGATAGGCCCAGACCGCTGGCGTACACCTGGCTACACGAGGTGGAATTCGCCAACGGCTTGCACCTCAAATTGTTCCGCAAGGAGGCGAGCCTGACCTCCGTGAATGCCACCCTGAATCATCTGCGCGGGGACGCCGCGAGCGGCGTGCTGCAATGGATGCATCCCTCCTGGCCAACGGTCTTTTCGGATGCGCTTCGGTTGGCGGTGACCCACTCCCGGGCTCTCGGGACGCGCACCCTCGATCTCTTCCATGTGGCGGCCGCCCTAGCCCTTCGGGCCGACGAGTTCGTCACGGGAGACGCCCGCCAAGCCAAGGTTGCCGCCAAGGAGGGCCTCCGTGTGGTGCGGCTGACCTGAGACCTCGACCCGCCGAACCCACGAAAAGCGTGGAACCCCATTGCCGCGCCTTCGGTTGTTGCGCATAGGCGTGAGGCAGACATTCTCCCGCCAGAGGCGGGCAGGTCGTCTGCCCCCGTTGGTTCAGGGCCCCCGCCGCAGGCAAGAATGCCTGCGTCACCCCGCCCAGCCGATGGCGACGAAGAGATAGAGCCCGCCCAAGAGCGCGACGGGCACGAGCCGCGCGCGCGGTCCCCCGGGATCAGCGAGCCGCGCCTCGCGCATCGCGAGCGGGATGGAGGCCCCGATCAGGAGGCAGGCGGCGAGCGATAGTGCCCCCGCGGACAACCATGGGGCGGACGGCGCGACGGTCTTCGCGGTGATGCCGAGGGCGGTCTGGACCCCGTCGGGCTCCGCGATCGCGAGGGGCAGATAGCCGCCCCACGAGGTGAATT